>Ga0163227_100049_pt1 | contig 50443 bp, 40 predicted proteins | sample MSEWel2016_09_14_2_FD_113148 | JGI IMG/M metagenome (GOLD analysis project Ga0163227, IMG submission 113148) | Subsurface microbial communities from deep shales in West Virginia, USA - MSEEL Well Study Marcellus 5H_2016_09_14 ...
GGGTGGGCGGAGCGCCCGTCGGGCGGCCACCGGCGGCATTGGGCTGCGGGGTCGCGGTCACACCCACCAGTTCGACTTCGAAGATCAGCGTGCTGCCCGGTTCGATCGGGCTGCCCGGGCGCTGGGGAGCGTCACCGTAAGCGAGATCGGACGGGATGTAGAGGCGGGCCTTGCCCCCTTCGTGCAGCAGCGCGATGCCTTCGGCGAAGCCCGGCACCACGCCACGGAGCGGGAACTGGGTGCCCTGGCCGGAATCGAACTCGGTGCCGTCGATCAGGGTGCCCGTATAGTTGACCGTCACGCGGTCGGCTTTGGTGGGCTGCTTGCCGTCACCCTCTTCGAGGATCTCGTAGCGCAGGCCCGACTCCGTCTTTTTGACGTCCGGGTTTTCCTGCTCGATCTTCTGCAAGTAGGCTTCACCTTTCTCGCGGTTGTCGGCGGCCAGCTTCTGGGCGCGTTCCATTTCCTTTTCCTGGAACTCGCGCATTTTGCTCATGTAGATCTGCTGAGCGCGCTGGACCTGTTGTTCGAATGCCTCGGGGTTGTCTTCACCGTTGGCGACGGCCCGCATGCCTTCGAAGATGCTGTCGAGCTCCTCGTCGGAGAATCCGATATTGAGCCGCAGTTGCTGGGCCATCAGGCGGCCCATGGCGTTGAGGGCATCGGCGTCGGAGACGTTGGACTGCGCGGTGGCAGTCGCGGCCTCTTCCGCGTGGTCGTGCCCGGCATGGGGATCGGCGCCTCCAGTCTGCGCTCCCGCCTGGCACACGAGCGCCAGAGAAGAACACAGCCAGAGCGCACGCGTTTTGGATAGAATGCGCGTTACCATCGCGCACAGTATGTTTCTACTTGGTGTAGAGCGTCAACAGGAAGCACGGAAAACTCTGTGGGGGGATATGCTTAGGGCCGCCCCGGGTGGGAGCGGCCCTTTGGGCAGGACTCTCTCAAAATCCTACCCTATCTCTGTCGCTGTCTTAACTTAGGCCTATCGCTTGCCAGAAATTATCTTGCTGTGACTCTCTTCTTGAATCTGTAAAAAATGTTGCAGAAAAGTTACGTGCCATCAAGGAAAATCTCACGCCCAAAAACGGTTATCACCCAACATTATAGCAGGGGGAATCCATTAAAAACCTGTCAAAGTGACAGGTGAATAGCGCGGGTTCTTACTTCTCGGCTTCGCCGGTTGACCCCTTGCGAGCACTGTCGGCTGAGTGCTGGGCCTCGGCGGCAGCGGCGGCTTCCTGGGCCGCCTGCTGGCGCATGGCTTCGATCTTGGCGCGCAAGTGTTGCTCGAAGAGTTCGAGGTGCTCCTCGACCCATTCCTGCCGTTCGGGCTCGGGCAGTTGGCACATGCGCTCGAGCATTATCTTGCGCTGTTCGGTGGCGAGGGAAACCCACCATTGGGTAAAGCGGCGCTGCTTGGCGGGGTGGAGCTCCTGCACGACGATGGCGATCTGGGGCGGCATGGGGGCCGGCGACCGCATTTCGGCCAGCTTCAAGCGCATGGCCTGCCGTTGCTCGGGGCTGAGGCGCTCGATCATTTCCAGTGACTGGCGCAGACGCTGCAGCTCCTCCGGCGGCATGTTGAGCAAAAACTCGATCATGCGCAGCTGAGCCCGCAGCTTTTCCGCGTCAGGCAGATCCGTCGGCGGGGGCGGGGGTGTCTTGCCCTTCAGTTCTTCCGGCAGCTGCGGCACCTCGTCGGGCGGTGAGTCGAGCCCCGGAGGCTGGTCGGGAGCTGCCGCGAGGGGCAGGTTGAACGCGCAAGTGATATAAATGAGGCGGCACCAGAGCATGATTTATTCGGCGGCGAGCAGGGCCAAGGCTTCCAGGTCGACTTCAGACATCTGGGAGGCGTTGCTGGCGGGGGCCACGTAATCCGTCAGTGCCAGGACGGCGGCGGTCTCTTCGTCCCAGTCTGGCTCGCGGATTCCGGCGGCCTGGGCGGAGGCGCGGCGGTCGGAGATGCGGGCAAACTGGGGGGTGGTGGGGCGTTCCTGCGCTGCGGCCAGGGTTGCCGGCTGGGTCGGAGCGCCGGTCGGTACCGTCTCCCCCAGCTGCAGGGCTCCGAAGGCAAAGAGCACGGCGGCCGCGGCGGCACCGGTCAGTGAGGCCCATTGCGGGAAGCGGATCACCTTCGGTTGATCGGCGCGCAGGCGCTCCAGCGTGCGGGGCGTAAAGTCTTCCGCGGGTTCGACCGGCCAGGCGGCGAGATGCGCTTCGATTTCGTCCTCCAGCCACTGCTCATCGCTGTCTTCGTGCAGTCGCGCCTTCACCTGGGCGGCGAAGTCGGGCCGGGTAGGCGGCGCCGCCCTCTGGAAAAGGGTGTCGAGGTGGGCGTCGATGTGGTCGAAGTCGGGCATGTTTGGCTGGCGCGTTGGGCGGTTCTATCTTGGTTAAACCAAATCCTTGAGTTCTTGTTTCAGCGTTTGTCGCGCACGGAAGATCCAAGTCTTCACGGCACTTTCGGTTGCATCCATCACATCGGCGATTTCCGCGTAGCTTAATTCCTGTTGTTTGAGCAGCAGGATAGCGGTGCGCTGCTTTTCCGGCAGCCGTTCGAGGGCCTGCTCGAAGGCCTCCTCGATCTCCGAAATGTTGCGGTCTTCATCGCCGCGGTCCACTGCGTGCAGCTCGCTGGGGTCCACCGCCTCGAGCGGCTTGCGCTGACGCCGCCGGAACTCGTTGATCAGCAAGCGGCGGGCGATGTAGAAGAGATAGGTCGAAAACTTGGCCCGGGGCTCATACTTGCCGGCGGCCCGGTAGAGGCGGATGAAGGTCAGCTGGGCCAGATCCTCCGCCTGCTCCATATTTTGCAGCGAGCGATAAAAAAAGTTGATCAGCGGGCCCTTCCAGCGCTCAATCAATTGCTCCAGAGCGCGTTCGTCCCCCGCACGCACTTCCAGCATCAGCGCAGCATCTGCATCGTGGGTTTGCGAATCTGGGGTTTCGGTGGCCATTTAGGGTCAATATTGCAGCAGTTGGTTTAGGCGTAAAGCGGTAGGTGTCGAGACTAAGCGTCTCACAGACTCAGTTGATATGATCGCTTAAGACAAGTGTTGCAATTTCCCGTGCGCTGACAATTGTTGCCGCCGCTATGAACGCTCGTCTCACAATTCTTGGATCTTTGGCCCTGGCTCTCACTGCGGCCAACCTCTCGGCCGTCGGCTACACCGTAGCGGTGGACGGTTTTTACACTGGCGAGGCGGATGCCGAGCCGGAAGGCACTTCCCTGGACGGCGACCTGAAGACCTGGCAGGTCGGAGCCGACATGGAGATCGAGGCCGGCAACTACCGCGAGGGCATGCTCGTCGGCAATTTCGGTTACGCGCTACGGCGCTACGAGGCCGGGGTCGACCTCGTGGACGACACCTTCGAGGAAGACTTCGATATGCTCTCGGTGGGCTTGCGCTACCAGACTCAGTTGCAGGGCCAATGGGGCCTTACCACTTTTGCGGGCGCGACTTTCGGCCAAGGCGAAGACGGTGATCTGGGCGAGGGCGGGACCTACGCGGTGGCCGCGCTGGCGGATTACAACTTCAACCAGGCACTGACGGTCAGCTTCGGCCTCGCCTACTTCACCCAACTGGGCGACGACGATCAGGTGATCCCTCTGGTCGCGGTGCGCTGGCAGATCAACGAGCGCTGGATGCTGCGCACCTACGACGGCGTCTACCTCAACTACGACCTCTCCGGCGACGGCCGCCAGACGATGGACGCTTTTGTCTCCTGGCAGAACGACAGCTATTCGATCGGCTCGGTGAACGGCGACGAGATCTACCTCAACGACGAAGGCTTTGTTGCCGGCGTCCGCTATACCTATACGCTGCCCGGCGGCCTCAAGCTCAGCCCTTACCTCGGCTACTGGTTTGGCCGGCAGGTCGAGGAGCGCGACGAGCACGATCACACGCTCAGCGAAGTGGATGTCGACCCGACCTGGATCGTCGGCGGCAACATCTCGATGGAGTTTTAATCACCCCTTCCCAGAAACGCCCTGCCGTGTTGGTGGGGCGTTTCAATTCGGGGGATCTTTCGGGTGGAGGACCTGAAGCGCGCTTCGTGAGGCGACGTCTTCAGCCGCAGTCTTTACTCTGAGGAATGGCATCGCCGAAAGCATCCTCGCGACTCCTTGGATGTTTCTGGTGCGCCGAATCGAAGAGCGCAACGTCAAGGGCGAGCCCTCCATGCTGGGCACGATGTGCTCGTTGCGGCAGTTGATGGTCACTCCGGCGTCGCCTCGTTTCTGAATACCAACTTCGCGCGCCGAGCCCACTCGAAGTAACGGATGGGTTGGAGCTTGAATATTACGAGACACTTCGTTATTCCGCCTCACCATGCGCCCGCCGAACTTTGTTCGGCGGGCGCATGGTGAGGTTTTGGGTTGCAATTTTGGAACAGATATCTGAATTTATTTTCAACAATACCCGCCAGGCCTCTCAACGATGCCCAAATTGGTGGGTTACTTTTTTTTCTTACCCCACGTGACGCCCAAGCCCTTCAAATCCTGTTCGGAGCAGCTTGGCATTTTGGAGGCAAGGGGATTGGAGGTCGTTGATCGGGGGCGCGCCGAGCATATCCTGCGTCATCACAGCTATTACCGCTTATCAGCCTACCGTTTTCCTTTTCAGGATGAGGTTGACCAATTCAAGGCGGGCGCATCCTTTGAGGATATTTGGGGTCTGTACTGCTTTGACCGCAACTTGAGGTCATTGGTCTCGGAAGCCTGTAAACGCTTGGAGGTGTCGTTGCGGGCGGTCTGGGCGCACGATCTGGCGGCGGTCTATGGCCCGCAGGCATACGAACACCACGAGTATTTCCAGGATCAGAATCTTTATAGCAAGAATCTGAGGGTCCTTGATCAGCAGCTCGAGCGCTCTGAAGAACCGTTTGTTCCGCATTACCGCGACCGATATGGGATGTCGAGGCCACCGGTATGGTGTGCAGCTGAAGTGATGACCTTCGGCCTCTTGAGTCGCTTCTACGCCAACCTCCGACGGGGTCGCGACAAGAAGACGATCAGCCGCCGGTATGACATGGCTTCCTCCAGTTTCGGGTCACTTCTTGAGCACACCGTCTACGTCCGCAACCTGTGTGCGCACCATTGCCGCTTATGGAATCGACGCTTTACCATCACGGTGGAATTGCCCAGAAAGCATCCGCGAGAGCTGATTAGCAGTCTAAATCCGCAGGCAGATCGGAAGCTTTACAATACGCTCCTACTGCTTGCTCGAGTAGGAGACATCGTTGAGCCGGAAAACGATTGGGTGCTCCGCCTCTTAGCCTTACTGGATTACCTTCCCGAACAGCGGCTGACGGATATGGGGTTCCCGGGTGACTGGAGAAACCGCTCATTCTGGCGCGAGCACTCTAAGTAACGCGTAAAGCGTTAGAAACGACGCCTCTGCTGGTGGTCTGGAGCAAGGGGTTGTGACCTTTCTGTAACTTGATGTGAGCGGCAGATCGCCAAGTTGTTCACTTTCTGCAGCATCGATTTGAAGGCGGATGTGAACAACTCCGCAGGTGGTTGATTTTAACTGGCTTTTGCCGGGTGGTTGGTGTGGATAATGCAGTGAAGAAGTAAGAATATCTCCGCCTTGTTTCCGTGGCGGAGCTGCGCATGATCCACCCCATATTTCTTCGGGCTCCGTTCCGATTGTCACTTGACCGGCTGACCGGGTTCCTTTACCGTTTCCCTATATCTGGTGGCCCCGAGGGAATTTGGGCACAACATCTTGGGGTATCCCTCGAAGCGCCTGAAATATTCCTTATCCGCCCTAAGCGCCTCATTTATCGTCTTTTAGCCTGCGACACTCATGGAGACCACGACGTACAGCATCGGAAACAAAACCTTCGTCCTCGACCGCCAGAAAGCGGAAGAAGCCTTTGCGGCCAAGCGCGTCATCAACGGCCGCGACACGATGTTCTTCAACATCCTGCCGCTGAAATATCAGTGGGCCTACGACCTCTACAAGACGATGAAGGCCAACCACTGGGAGCCCGAAGACGTTCCGATGCAGAAGGACGTGGAGCAGTGGCGCGATACCTCCGGCGAGATTAGCGACATCGACCGCTGGATCATCCGTATGGCCATCGGTTACTTCAGTGCCGCCGAGGGCATTGTGGGCGACAATATCCAGCACGTGACGCGTGAACTGGTCACGGCTTCCGAGCTCAAGCTGGTGCTGGGCCGCCATGCGCACGAGGAGAATATCCACGCCGACAGCCTCGTCTACATGCTGGCCTCCCTGGGGCTCAATCCGCACGAGTGCGAGGCCATGTTCGACGACGTGCCCACGATCAAGAAGAAGACGGAGTTTGTGGTGCGCAACAGCCGCTCCCTGCGCCGCGACATCGACCTTACCGTGACGGAAAACAAGCAGGCCCTGGCCAAGAACATGTTCCTCTTCGGTCAGGTGATGGAGGGCACGCAGTTCTACGGGCTCTTCGGCATGGTGCTCAGCCTCTACCGCCAGAACAAGTTCCCCGGCATCGGCCAGATGTTCCGCTACACCCTGCGCGACGAGTCCAACCACATCCAGGTCTTCAAGAACTGCCTGCTCGACCTCGTGCAGGAAAACCCCGACGTGTGGACCGACGCCTTCAAGCAGGACCTGGTCGACACGATGAAAGAGGGCATTACGCTCGAGAAGGAGTTCATCCGCGACTGCTTGCCGGTGAACGCCCTGGGCCTCAGCGCCGACGAATTTATTCAGTACATCGACTACATTGCCGACCGCCGGCTCGAATCCTGTAATTTGCCGGTACTGAATCCGGGCATCACCAACCCGTTGCCCTGGCTGGCCGAGATGATGGACATCCGCAAGGAGCAGAACTTCTTCGAAGGCCGCGTCACCGAATACCGCAAGGCGTCCTCCCTCGCGGAGGTCGACGAAGACGATCTGTAGGTTTGTAAAGTCAATGCTATGACTGATAATCAGTTTTGCGAATTCGTAGACGAAATGCTGCGTTCTGCGCGTAAGGCACAGCGACAAGTCTACAATGGATGGGAGAATCGCGATTCTTCTGAAATTGAAGATGGATTGGCGGAAGTTGGACGAATTTCTGACCATTTATTTTCTAATGAAAAGAAATATAGAGATACGGGAAATGAGTTGAGGACGCGCCTCAAAATTGAGGATTCTGAATTTCCTGTAGTTCGCAATAAGGATATTCGTAATACGATAATTCATATTAACGAAAGACGAGCTACAGCCTACCGAAAGGATCCTCGCTGTAATACATTTACGAATGTGCATTTTGAAGGTATTTCTGAGCAAGCTGCCATTCGTCTCATAGATTCTCCTGCTTTCTTTCGAAGTAAATTTTTAGGCCAATCTGGAGAATATGTCGTAGATAATGATTCTGTGAATGTTTACGATCTCCTGAAAGATTTATCTGGTCTAGTGCTAAGGTTAGAGCCTTATGTTGATGATTTTCCGAACCGCATTGAGTAAAAAAATCTAGGCATCCCGTCCCATGATTTCGACCCATTTTGACGAAGATCTCGCGCTGAAGCGCTTTATCACCGCCCCCGCCGATTCCAAGCCGCGCTACGACTGGCGCGGCGTGGTGCAGCAGGACCAGCTGTTTTCGCCCGAACTCGTGCCCTCCATCATCAAGGTCCGCCGCGATGACGAGGTGCTGGACTTCGATCTGGCCGAAGTGGCCGACAAGATCGGCCTGGCGCTGACCAATCTGCTACTCAGCCGCGATACCGACGAAGACCTGATCTTCACGCAGAAGAACCAGGAGTTTGTCGGCGCCGTGGCCCGTGCGGTGGGGGATCGTCTCGCCCAGCTGGCCAACGAGGGCAAGCCCTTGACGCTGAGCACGCGCGAGGTGGACTTGCTGCTCGAGAAGATCCTGCTCGACCACAATGCGCCGGACGTGGCCAAGAGCCTCCTGCTGCTGCGCCACGGTGAGGAGGATTCGCTCGAGACGCCGCTGAATGTGCGCGTGATCCGCCGCAACAACCGCGAGGTGCCGTGGGACTCGAACAAGATCGAGATCGCGGTGCGCAAGGCCTTCCTCACGATGAAGCTCGACAGCGAGCCCGCCGTGGCCGTCGCCCGCAGTGTGGCCGATCGCGTGCGCGCGCTCAACGTGGGCCGCGTCCACATCGAGGAAATCCAGGACATGGTGCAGGAAGAGTTGATGCGCCAGGGCCACTTCAAGGTCGCGGAAAACTACATTCTCTACCGCGCCCACCGCCGCCACCTGCGCGAGCACGAAGAAGTGGAACAGCCGCGCGACGACGATCGCCAGGCCTCCATGATCCTCGTGACGATGGAGGATGGCCGCAACGAGTTCTGGGACGGCCTCGACCTGAAGCTGCGCATCGAATACGCGACCATCGGCCTCGACCTCAATCTCTCGCCCGACGCGATCGAGCAGGAGCTGCGCCGCTCCGTCTACAGCGAGATGAAGCACCAGGACCTCAAGCGCACGATCATCCTCAACGCCAAGTCGTTGATCGAGCGCGACGCGGACTTCTCGAAGTTCGCCGGCCGCATCCTGCTGACCTACATTTACGAAGAAGTCCTCGATTGGGACATCGCCCGCGACGGCATCGGCAAGCTGAAGGAGGCCCACCGCAGCGGCTTCAAGCGCTACCTGCGCCGCGGCGTCCAGCTCGAGCGCCTCAACCCGGAAGTGATCGAGGCCTACGACCTCGACCAGCTGGCCGACGCGCTGGACCCCAACGCCGACATGGACTTCGACTACCTCGGCGTGCAGACCCTCTTCGACCGCTACCTGATCGTGGACAAGTCGGTCAGCCCGCACCGTCGCCTCGAGACGCCCCAGTTCTTCTGGATGCGCGTGTCGATGGGCCTCTTTTTCCGCGAAGAAAAGGCCAAGCGCGAAAGCCGGGCGATGGACCTCTACGGCCTCTACAAGAGCCGCCGTTTCTGCTCCAGCACGCCCACGCTCTTCAACAGCGGCACGCTGCACAGCCAGCTTTCGTCCTGCTACCTCTACAAGGTCGACGACTCGATCGAGAGCATCATGACGCGCGGCATTGCCGAAAACGCCTTCCTCTCCAAGTGGGCGGGCGGCCTCGGCGGCTCCTGGACGAGCGTGCGCGGCACCGGCAGCTACATCAAGGGCACCAATGGCGAAAGCCAGGGCGTGATCCCCTTCCTCAAGCTGCACAACGACCAGCTCGTGGCCGTCAACCAGGGCGGCAAGCGCAAGGGCAGCGGCTGTGCCTACCTCGAAAGCTGGCACAACGACGTCTACGACTTTCTCGAGCTGCGCCGCAACACCGGTGACGACCGCCGCCGCACGCACGACATGAACACGGCCAACTGGATCCCCGACCTGTTCATGAAGCGCCTCGCGCTGCGCAACCAGCCGGGTGCCAACAAGAATTGGACGCTCTTCCGCGCCAACGAAGTGTCCGACCTGCACGATCTCTACGGCAAGGCCTTCGAGGAGCGCTACGAGCACTACGAGCAGCTCGCGCAGGAGGGCAAGATCTGGAGCCGCGAGGTGCCGGTGATCGACCTCTGGAAGCAGATGCTCAAGATGCTTTTCGAGACGGGCCACCCCTGGATCACGTTCAAGGACCCGTGCAACGTGCGCAGCCCGCAGGACCACAAGGGCGTCATCCACAGCTCCAACCTGTGCACGGAGATCACGCTCAACACCAGCGACGAAGAGACGGCCGTCTGCAACCTTGGCTCGGTCGTGCTCGAAAACCACCTCAAGGCCGATGGCAGCCTTGATCTCGAAAAGCTGCGCGAGACGATCCGTATCGCCGTGCGCGCGCTGGACAATGTGATCGACATCAACTTCTACCCGACGCCGGCCGCCCGCACCGCCAACAGCCGTCACCGTCCGGTCGGTCTCGGCGTGATGGGCCTGCAGAACGCGCTCTTCCTCAAGGGCATGTCCTTCGCCAGCGAGGAAGCGGTGGACTTCAACGACGAGTTCATGGAAGCGATCGCCTACTTTGCCTACGAGGCTTCCAGCGACCTCGCGGCCGAGCGCGGCACCTACGACACCTACGAGGGCAGCAAGTGGAGCCGGGGCCTGTTGCCGCCGGATACGCTCGACATGCTCGAGGAGCAGCGCGGCATGAAGGTGGACGTGCCCCGCGGCGGCAAGTTGGACTGGGATGCGTTGCGCCAACGCATTTCCCAGCAGGGGATGCGCAACTCCAACGTGCTCGCCATCGCCCCCACGGCCACAATCAGCAACATCATGGGCAGCAGCCCCTGCATCGAGCCGACCTACAAGAACATCTTCGTCAAGAGCAACCTCTCGGGTGACTTCGTGGTGCTCAACGCCTTCCTCGTGCGCGACTTGAAGGCCCGTGGCCTCTGGACCGACGAGATCCGCGACGCGCTGAAGTACTTCGACGGTGAACTGGGCAAGATCGAGGACATCCCGGAAGACTTGCGCGAGCGCTATATGACCGCCTTCGACGTGCCGTACGAGTGGGTGATCAAGGCCGGCGCGCGCCGCCAGAAGTGGATCGACCAAAGCCAGTCCCTCAACCTCTGGCTGGCCGACCCCGACATGAAGGTGCTCAGCCACATGTATCGTGCCGCCTGGGAAATGGGCCTGAAGACGACCTATTACCTGCGCACGCTCGGGGCCTCCAACATCGAGAAGGCCACCGTGACCATGAAGCAGAACAAGGCCCCGCAGTCGGGCCAGCGCAAGACCTACACTGAGGAAGAGAAGCTCGTTTGCTCCATCGAGGCCATGCGCAACGGAGAAGAGTGCGAAGCTTGCCAGTAACGCCCTTCCCTTAGACACGGAATAACCATACTACAGGTTTGCCGCCCGGCCGCGAAAGCGTGGCCGGGCTTTTTTTGTGGCGATTCAGCGCAGGCGGCGTGCGCCTCGCGTTTTACTCCTGCGGCGGCCCCAACTCGAAAACCGACACCACCGGGCTGCCCTGGATCGTAAGCGTGTAGGGATTGTCCACGATCTCTTGTTGCGGTGGGAGGTCCGGTAAGGGACGACTCATGAAGACGAAGTAGTCCGCAGTCGCCTCCTTCGGCATTACTTTCAGGCGCTTGCGGTCGGCGTCGTCCAGCAGTGCCCAATTGAAGCGGACGGGGTCGTGCGAGGCGTAGATGCGGATCTGGGGCCGGGGGTCGTGCTGTGCGATGTAGCGCAGGGCCGCGAGGGTGGAGCTGCCCCAGTAGTCGCGTTCGTAGTGTTCCGCCAGGTAGCCTTCCCGATGCGGCAGCAGGGCGTTGAAATAGACCTGTTGAAAGGGGTGCGCCGCGATCATGAACAAGAGTGTGGGCCCCAGGCTGAGCAGCGCCGCGAGCCCGGCCAGCTTCCGCACTTCAGGCTTCCAGCTCTCGCTGCGCTGCCAGATGGCGTGGAGGGCCACAAGCCCCAGCAGCAACAGATACGGAAAGCAGAAGTAGACGTGGCGCCAGCCATCGTAGACGACCGAGTGTTGCACGACGATCAACCCGATCGGCAGGGTGGCACCGCCCCACCAGACGGCCCAGTTGCTCAGGGTCAGATCCTTGCCCACCGCGGCCCAGCGGCGGATCGCCATCACCGGGACAGTGCATAAGCCCGCGAGGCAAAGCAGCAGGGTCGGGATGGGCGTGGATATCGCGATCCAGGTGGGCAGGTAATACCAAGGCAGGTCGCGGGCAAATCGTTGTTTTCCTTGGAAAAGCACGAGTGAGTCCCAGCGAAAGTGGCTCATGTTGGTCCAGATCGTAACAACTTTCTGCACCGGATCGTGCCACAGGTAGGGCCATGTGGCGTAGTTGAGAGCGGCCGCCAGCGCCGGGATGACTAAAAGTGAGGCCAGTGTGGTTCTACGGTGCGCTGGGCGTCTCCACGCGCGCAGCGCCAGCACTGTGAGGCTCATGGCCAGGAGCAGGACACCGGCAATGCGCAGGTTGATGGTCCAGCCCAACACTGCTCCGAGTAGAAGGGCGCGCGCCCAATGTGGTTGGTCCAGCTGACGGCGCAGTATGTAAAGGCCCCAGATGTTGGCTACCAAGAAGGGAAGGTCCTTCGAGTTGAAGAACGCGTGGGCGAAGAATCGCGGCATCAGTAGCAACAGCAACACGCCCACCAGTGCGAACCACCGGCTGCCGTAGTGTTCCCGGACCAAACCGTAGAAGGCGAACAAGCCGGTGACATAAAGCAGGTAGCCCATCAAGTGGCGGTAGCGAGTCATCTTGCGGAAATCGCGATTCCCGAGCCACTGGCCGGTGGTCTCGAGCGCGACTTCGTAGAGGGGACCGTAGTCCGCGTCCCTGAAGGCCTTGCTGGCAGGGGCCTCCCCCTGAATGATTTTGGTATTCTGAACCGCTACGCTCCGCTGCGGCAGTTCATCCCATGCTATCCCGTAGTCTTGGTAGATCAACGGACTGAGGGTGAGCAGCGAAAGAAAGAGGAGGATGGCGAGCCACCAGTCTGCCTGTTGCTTTCTTGCGTCCCACCAACTCGAGATTGCTGCCATAAACAATGGGTCGACAGCATAGGGTCGGGTTCGGAGGCGTAAAGCTCCGATACCCTCATGTACAGACAATTATTACTCGACCGGCGGGGCAACGGGGGCTGCGGCGCCGACCCCGAGACGCTCGACTTCGGCGTGGAAGCGCGAGGGCGCCGTCCAGGCAAAGAAGAGGGAGGCGGCGGAACAGGCGAGCATCAACACGAAGAGCGGGAAGACGCCAAAGTGGCCCACCCAGGCGGAGAAGGCACTGATCACGCTGGCCACGAAGAACTGCATCGTGCCCATGATGGAGGCCGCGACGCCGCTGTTGTTGGGGAAGAACTCCAGGAAGCAGGCCTGCGCATTGGGGCTGATCGCGCCCAGCGCGCCCACCGAGAGCATCATGCAGGGCACCACGATGCCGAGGTGCGGATAGGCCAGAAACAGGGGAATCAGCACCACGAGTGCGGCCGTCTGAAGGATCACCGCCCGGCGCATGATCGTGACCGAGGCAATCCGCTCGACCAGCGTGCGACTGGTGAACATCGCCGTCATCATCATGGCGATGTTGGCGGCAAAGAGGATGGAAAACAGGCCGTTCGAGACGTGGAAGTGCTCCTGATAGAGCAGAGAGGCATTGGTCACGAAAATCAGGATCACGCTGAAGCCGAGGGACTGTACGCCCACAAAGCGCATGGCCACGGGGTTGCGCAGCACGAGCAGAAACGACTCGCGCAGGCCGAGCGGACCGGTGGTGGGCAGGTGATGCTTGGCCGGCTTGAGGCCCAGCATCATGGCTACGGCGACGAACAGCGCGTAGAACACCAGAAAGACGAAGATCCCCCGCCAGTCCGAAAACGACAGGATGAGGCTGCCCAGGCTGGGCGCGATGGCCGGCGCCGCGATCATGATCAGCCCGATCATGCTGAAGAGCTTGGCCGCCTCCTTGCCCGACACGCGGTCGCGCACCAGTGCCGGCACGCAGACGGTGGAGACGCCGCCGCCGACGGCCTGGAAAAAGCGCAGGATGTAGATGCCGATGAGCGCTGGCTGGAAGATGATGCCGAGGCTCGAGGCGATAAAGAGGATCAGCCCGCAGAGCAGGACATGCTTGCGCCGGAAGCGGTCGGAAAGATAGCCGCCCACCAATTGGCCGGTGGCGATGCCCACCAGGTAGACGCTCATGGTCCCAGCGATGGACGACGTGGTCACCCCAAAATACTCCGCCATCGAGGGGAACGCCGGGAGGTAGGCGTCCGTCGAAAACGGGCCCAGCGCGACCGCTGAAGCCAACAGCATCGCGATGCGGAAAGAGGTGATCGAAGGTTGTTCAGGTCCGGATTGAGCCATGGTGATTAAAGTTGTATCTCACAACTAATCCTGTACAGTGTGTAAAGGTCAATCGCAGTTCTCAATCTGATTTTGATGCTAACAATGCCTGTAGATCCGCATCTGCCTCTTGCCCTCGGTCAGATTGTGCGCCGTTTCCGCGCAGAATGGACGGCTCGGCTGGCCCAGCATGACTCCCATCACTCGCCGGCGCATTACCACGCGCTATCGTTTCTGGCGGAAAACCCGGGTGCCCATCTGCAGGGCATCGTGGAATACGTGGGGCTGGACAAGGGCAATGTCACGCGATTGGTGAAAGAACTGGCTACGCAGGGGCTGGTGGAACGGCAGGCAGACCCGGAAGATCGTCGCTGTGCCTGCCTGCAGTTGACCGCCGCAGGACGGCGAGTTTTGGACGAGTTACAGGCACTGAAAGATGCCGCGAACGAGCGTCTTTTCGGCCCCTTGGACGAGGCCGAGCAGCGCCAGTTGAGCCAGCTCTTGCGCAAGGCGTTGAGCGGGCAGCCCGAGTAGTGCGGCTCTGGCGCTACTGCATGTCGCTGCGGCGCCCGGTCTCCTTTTCCAGCGCGTCGTTGACCTCGCCTCCCAATAGGGCCACGAAGGCGCTGAGGTAGAGCCACATCATGAGCACGACGACGGCCCCCAGGCTGCCGTAGGTCTTGTTATAGCTGGCGAAGTGGGCGACGTACCAGGAGAAGAGCCATGAGCCGATGATCCAAAGGATCGTTGCCATGGCCGCGCCCCAGGTGATCCACTGCCAATGCGGCGGCTTGCGGTCGGGCCCAACGCTGTAGAGCAGCGCCAGCACCGCCATGACCATCACGAAGAGCACCGCCCAGCGGGCTACGGCAATCAACTCGCCGGTCCAGCCGGGAAAATGGAACGCCTGAAGGACCGCAGGCAGTGCCACCACGCCCGCAATAGCGAGCAGCCCGGCGAGGATGATCCCGACCATGAGGCCAAAGCCGATAAGGTTGGTTTTGATGAAACCCCGCGTCTCTTCTTCGTGATAGATGAGATTGAGGGCCTGCATCATGCCCTTGGTGGCGCGCGAGCTACCCCAGAGGGCCAGCAGGATACTGACGATGGCACTCCAGCCGGCCACGTGCGGCTGGCTCGTGATGGCTTCCACCTGGCCCTGAATGATGCTGTAGACCTGGTCGGGCATCATTCCCTGGACGCTGGCAAGCTGTTGCTGCACTTGCTGCGGGTTCGCGACCAGCCCGTAGAGCGATACGGAGGCGGCGATGGCCGGGAACAGGCTCAGCAGCAGGTAAAAGGCGACCCCGGATGCGGCCAGGGCCAGAAAGTCCTTGCCCATGTTTTGCTGCGTCAACCGCACGACATGCCACCAACCCTTCCAGTTCAACTGGTGGGGCAGTTCGTGGTTTCGCTCCTGCGTCGGATGTACAGGTTGATGTGTGGTCGCCATGGCGAAAGAAGGGACAGCTTTGAATCGAGAGGGCGGTGGTTATAAGTGTGTCCCCTGCGCGGTGCGCACGCAGGGGACACCTGAGAGAGGTCTGAGAAAAACCGTTTGAGAGCAGGGCTGCCCTAGCGGCTGCCGGCAGGATGCTTGGCCGTTTCCTCGGCTGCTTCACCGGACTTTTCTGCGACGCGGCGGGCGCGTTCGCCGATATCTTCCGGCGTGAGACCCTGTTTCTTCAGGTCTTCCTGCGTGTCTTGGGCTACGTTGTGCGCCTTCTGCTTGAGCTGATCGGGCGTGAGGCCTTCGTTACGGGACTCGCTGCGCGCGGTTTCGGCGGCGGAGCGTACGGCCTGCTTGCCGCGCTGGATCGCATCGCGCGCCCCTTCGCGGGCATCATGGCGCAGGCGCTCGCCGTAGGGGCCGATGGCGGCACTTTCCCGGCGCGAGCGCGGCAGGGCGAGGCCGACGAGCAGGCCCGCAACGGCAAAACCGGCGAGGGTGGCCAGCGGGTAGCTGTCGGAGGTTTGCTGGAAGCGGTTGACGCTTTGGTGGTAGGTATTGGAAAGCTGTTGTTTCATGTTTCGGTTTTGTTGATGCGTTTTGTGCTTCAAACGGCCAAAGCGGGTTTTGGCTTCGGCTTGGGCGCGCTCGGCGTAGGCATGAGCGCGATCAGAGGCTCGGCTGCTGGCGCTGTGCGCCTGACCGGCGTGGACATTTCCTTGGCCTGGCGGGCGGGTGCCCAGCGGGACGTTGGCGTGGCGCCCGGCTTCGGTGACGCCTTCGCGGGTGGGCTCGTAGCGCTGCAAAGGCGGTTCGCCGCGCATTTCTTCGGGGCTCAAGTGGGCGGCCCGCAAATTTTCGCGGTTGGTCGGTGCGTGCGGATCGGGCAAGGGACGGTCGTCCCGCTCCGTGTTGGTGCCGTTTTGCGCGAGGCGCCCGGCTCCGGCGGCCGCAATGGCGACGCCAGAGGCGATCAAGCCGCAGGCCAACGGGTGGCGACGAATAAAGTCAGCGGTGGCGGAGACGCCGGACTCCACGGAGCTCAGCACCTCGTCGGGCTTGATGTCGGAGATCCAGTGCTGCGCTTCATTGACCCATTCGCGCGGGTGCATCTTCTCGCCCAATTGATCGAGGGTGGCATCCATGCGGGCGCGCGTCAGACGGATCTCCTCTGCCCATTCTTCGCTGGATCGGTCGGCTTCGAGCTTTTCCTTCTGACTCTGGAGTGCCAAGGCCCGTTCGCGCGGGTCTACGACATCGCGTTTTTGATCTTGGACTCCGTCCATTCCTGATCCTCCTTCAAGGTTTTGATGGTTTTGTGAGGCCGGGCACGCTTCGGATCGTTCAGCTTGGCCTTGCCGCGTTGCAGCAGGATAAAGCCGACGATGCCCGTCACGACCGCCACGGCCAGGGGCGCAACCCACAGGACCACTTGCTCTTCCATGCCCGCAGCTTCGAAGCCCGACATAAGGGAGGAGGTAACGGCCCAGAGGAGCACAATGAACGCGGCGTGCAGGACCAGGGCCCCGGCGAGGATGGCAAAGGCGGCCCAGATGTAGTTCTGCACCATCTCCTGCGTTTCCTGACGGGCGAGCTTGATCTCCTGCTGGATCAGCAGCTCCGCTTCGTCGCGCAACTGCCTGAGCAGATCGCCCAGCCCTGCCTCCTGCTGGGAAGGTGGTGGTGGTGTTTGCGTCTCCACTGGACTAAAGCTTGCGGGGAGTTTCGACGCCCGACGGCGAGGTCGCCGGATCCGGAGCGGTCATCGGGCGCTGCGGCGCGGCCGGGTCGGTTCGCCACTCGGTAGCCGTCTCCGGCTCGTAGGCTCCGCCGAGCGGAGCAGTTTCGGGGTCGTGCGACCAGTCGCCTTCATTCCCAGTGGAATAGCTGGGCTCCGGACGCGCCTGCAGCACGCGGCTGATGGCAAAGCCGGCGGCAAAGGCGAGGCCGAAAGAGATTCCTGGGTGGCGGCGGACAAAATTGGAGGCGTCGTCGGTCATATCGTGGAGGCTGCGGTTTTCGAGGTAGTCACCCGCTTGATCGCAGGTGTCGGCCAAGCGGCCGAGGTAGTCTTCGCCGATCGGATACTCGTCGTCGTGCATCTTTTCGGCGGCGGCGCGGGCGGCATCGCCGTAGCCGCGGATCACGTCGCTGAAGCGGGCGCGCTGTTCGCTCATGGTCGAATCGACCTGATGGCGGAACTGGTCCTGCGTTTCGCGGGCGCGCTCCTTTACGTCTTCCTTCAGCTTGTGACCTTCCTGGCGTGCGCTGTCTCGGAAGGAACCCTGGTTGCCGGCTCCACCGGCTGGACCGGCTTCATCGCGCGGATGAGCGGGTGAAGGTTCCTTCTCGGCAGAGTAGTGGTGTGTTTCGGTAGGCATGGCGTATCAGAGTTGAATGACGTTTCCGCCATAACCTACATTTTTAATGCCAGCCTCGCAAAGTTGAGCAGAAGAAGCTGTAAGCCGCCTATGCGCAACGGATTGCGAGAATCTGCTTTCTCTCTGGCATCGCCGGTTCGCGCAGCGTGCAGCACGCCACGACGCAACTCGCCTTGTTTCGCAACGCCAACGGCGGTTACGGGCTAGCGCTGGGCGCCCGAGCTGAGGCGGGCCGTGCTCTGGCTGTAAAAAGCCTCCTCGATGGCCTTGCCGACATAGGGGCGCAACCGTTCCGCGAGCTCGCGGTTGGCGTAGGCAACCCACGGGACCGGCGTTTCCGTATCGAGGGGGGCATCCAGGGGCGCGCCGTCGGGCTGCTCCACCACCCCGCCCAATTCCTCCAGAATCAAGGCCGTGCAGATGTCGTAGGGGTGGGTGGACAGCTTTTGCGGGCGTCGAAGGTATTGGTTGACGAGTGGGCGCAGGTCGATCGTGAAGCGATCGCGGCCCGCGGCCAGTTCGTAGATTTGGCCGCCGGTGCTCAGATACTGGTCTTCGAAGACCTCCGCCCCATGCTGGGTGCTGTTGAGATCGAGGCTGTCGATCAGCAGCTCTTCGAAGTTGGCCAGCAGGACCTTGCCGGTGGGGAAATACTTGACGACCGAGTAGAAGCCGTGCGCCAGCTCCGTGCCCGCATAAGGCTGGGGCTCCCAGGGATAATGGCGCCCGGTGGCCACATCCAGGCGGCAGGAGACGACGCCTTCGCCCCGGTAGGTCGAAAGCTGGTCGGCCACGTATTGCTTGGCGCAGGGCAGCTCCGTCATGGCTGCCACTTCGATATCGGCCAGCGTCGTGTGCTGCAGGCGTTGCGGCGCCAGGCCGGTCAGGATCCAGGCCGAGCGCTTGTCATACATGTAGGGGCGGGTGCCGTCGACCGGGTCGATAATGCATTTGATCAACGTGCGGCTGGGCGAGAGCCCGGGAGGAAAGGTCGTGGGCGTGCGCTTTTCGAGCCCTTCCATCACCAGCTCGACCGGGTATTCTGCCGGCCAGTGTTCCTGAAACCATTGCAGGATGATCTCCTCGCAAAACTGGTCTACCCGGTAGATGACGTCAGCACGGGTGATGCGATCCACCTCGCTGAGACTGGCGCCGCCTTGAGCCCTCTTGGCGGCGAGCACCTGCAGTTGCAGGTGCCGGTGAAGCGCACAGATTTTGCGGCGCAACACCTCCCAAGGTATTTCAAGAGCAGCAGAAGCCATAAGGGTTCAGCATATACCAAACAGCGTGCCAAGATAAAGCAAAAGAAGTGTTTGATATTGCTCTATCTCTATTTGATAAGGCTTTGTTTAATTGGACTTTACTAGCTGGTTTCGCTTAGGAGTTGGGCGTTTTGAGCTTCAGGGGTGTGGCCGTTGGTGGAGATCCAGTCAAACGCTCGGGCAATGCTGTAGATAGGCAGTGAATAATGCCCTTCATTTTTTACGAGCTCATACCCTGCACCGGGGATTTGCTCCGCCAGCCACCGGGTTTTGGCCGGGGGCAGGGTCTTGTCATTTGCCCCGTGCCAGAATCGCACGGGTTGCCTAAGGGCGGTATAGGGGAAGCCCCAGTTTTGCAGGAATAATTCCCCGTCCTGTAGTACCGGCGCCGGCCCATTGCCGTAAGTCCCTTGCGCCATGGCGGCGTAGACAGGCAGGGCGTTGGGCTCGCGCATGGCGTCTCGATCGCGGCGGGGCAGGACCGGCAGCACCGCCTTTACCAGCCACTTTTCCGGCATCAACTGGCAGTACCAGGTTGCCAATTGCAAGATGCGCAACTGCCACTGCGGTGCCTTGCGCCGAATGGTCAGCAGCAGGCGAAAGACCGGGAACAGGTCGCTCCAGTCCGGGAACTCGCTCAACGGAGGCGCACCGCAGAGCACCGCAACGCGGTCGACCCGGTGGGGCAGCATATAGGCGGTTGCGAGCGCATAGGGGCAGCCGCCGGATTCGCAAAGCACGCTGAAGCGCTCGAGGCCCAGGTGGTCCGCCAGAGCCTCGACCAGGGGCGGGAAATCGAGGATGGTACGCGCTGGCTGTGGCGAGCTGAGGCCGAGCCCGGGCCGGTCGGGCGCGATGATACGCAGGCCGCGGCGGTGGGCCTCTGTGCGCGCATGCAGGATCTGCAGCCGGCAGCTCGGCCAACCGTGCATGTACAGGATGGGCTGGCCGTCGGTCGGCCCCATCTCCAGGTAGCCCAAGACCTTGCCGTCCGGCAGGGTCAGCTGGCGGTTGTATTCCGGCGCATCGAAATTCACGTTCATGGGAATGCCTTTGTGCTTCCAACGTGCCACAGACCCAGGTTAGAAGCTTAATGCTTGGTATTCATATGGATGTGAAATGGCTATTTACCGGCCCTCCGCGGGTGGCCGTCATCCTGTGCCGGTGGCGCTGACAATTTAAGTCGACCGCCGGCGGCGGTCGAGAGGCTAAAGCGTTTCCGATTCTCGCTTCTTTTCGCTGTTGCTTTTTGTGAGGTGCTTGACCAGCACGCGGCTGCGGCGGGTGGTGTCGGCGGTGCGGGAGCGCAGGCTTTCGAGCACTTCCTCCGGTTCGGTCTCGGCAAAGCCCAGCACCTTGGTGAAATAGGCTGAGGTCTGGGTACTGAGGGCGTAGACGCGGGCGAGCCCGGCCTTGCGCGCCTCTTCGGTCGCGTATTCGACCATGGAGCGGCCGATGTTGCGCCCCTGATAGATCGGGTGCACGAAGACGCTGGCGATTTCCGCGCTCTGGCCGTCTTCGAGCGGGATCAGGCGGCAGCAGCCGATGATGCTCTCGTCGATCTCGTAGACGCGGTATTGCTCGACGTGGTCTTCCAGCTCGTCGCGCGAACGCGGGCGCAGGCTCTCCTCCTTTACGCCGACGAGGGTCAGGCGGTGGATCGAGTCCACGTCGCTGCTCGTGGCCACGCGGATCTGCGCATAGGGGTTGGCGTGGATCATCGAACCGATGCCCACCTTGGAGAAGATTTCCGTCAGCAAGCCGTCTGGGATGCGCGCATCGATCAGGTGGGCGCGCGGGGTGCCGGCCTCGATCGTCTTGACCGCGTGCATCGCCTTGCTGCGCACCGCTTCGTCGATCGCGCTCGGGTCTTCGTCGAGCAGCTTGCGCACCTCCTGCACGGACACGTTGAGCTGGAACTCGCCGCGCACGGTCAGCCCCTGATTGAGGGTGAGGAAGATCAGCTTGCTGGCCTGGAACTCGAGTGCCAGGGCGGAGGCGAGGTGATCGGAGTTGAGCCGATAGGGCCAGCCGTCGCGGTCGAAGGCGATCGGGCTGAGCACGGGCACGATGTCGTTGTCGATCAAGGTGCGCAACATCTGCCGGTCGATGCGGTCCACCTTGCCGGAATTTATCTGGTCGACGCCCTTGATCATGCCCCGTTCGGTCGCCCTTACGGCATTGGGGGTGGCGCAACGCAGGCCGTTTTGGGTCAACCCGCGCATCAGGCGGTGGGTCAGCAGCCCCGCGACCTCCACGGCCAGGTCCAGCGTCGCATCGTCGGTCGGTCCTTCGCCGCGAAAGTCGCTGATCTGCACGCCCTGTTCGGCCGCCTCGCGCCGCAGCGGATCGCCGAGGCCGTGGGTCACGATCAAACGGATGCCCAGGTTGTGCATCACCGCCAGCTCCATCACGAGGTGGTGCAGATTGTCGTCTTCGATCACCGCACCGTCGATCGCGACGATAAACACATGCCCGCGCCATTGGGGCACGTACTTGAGGATCCCGCGCAAATCGGCGGGCTGCAGTTCACGGACAGCCGAGCGATCCGAAAAGGCCATGGGGGTCTGTAGGACAGCTGACGCCTAAATGCAAGCTCCCGCGCGAGTTAGGGCTGGGGGCGCTACGTTCGGCTTCCTGAACAATCCCCATTTCCCCAAGAAAAACGCTAGCGATGGGCAATTCAGCGTTGCCAACGCCGATGGGCTGAGTTGCCTAAGGTGGATGCGCTGGTTTTTCTGGGGTCGCGGCTTTATGGCTGCTGCATGGCTGTGGCTGTGTAGTGTGCCCGTATTCGCGGCAGTGATGCCCCAGGTTCTGGGGGTGGACTTCGAGCAGCGGGCGCCGGTGGGCCAACGGGCGCAATGGCTTGAAGTGGTCGTGCGAATTCAGGCACGCCGGGTGAGCGGCGCGACGGAACTCGTGCCGTGGCGGTTGCGCTTTAGCGGCGAATGGCAGGCGCGGCGGGACGCGGGGCCTTGGTTGGCGGTGCGCGAGGTGGTCTTTACGCCGCCGGTGCCGGAGACGGACGTCGCGGTGAGCCTGCTGGTGCCGCCGGGCGTGGTCGCAGCATGGTCACTGGATCGGGAGCCCGAGGCGTGGCGGGTGCAACTGTGGGTGGGCGACGAAGCGGTGCCGGTAGCGCCGACGATGTATGCGGAGGCGTTGCGAGAGCGGGTGGCGGCGCAGGCATTTGTGACGCGTGTCGCGGCGCGGACGGTGGCCGAAGATCGCTGGCTGTTGCCGGTGGAGGCGACGCCCTTTTATACGCCGGAGGATCCGCGTTGGGCGCAGTGGCCTGCCTTTCTGGAGGCGGCGCGGTGAAGAAAGTGAGCGGCAGACCCCGCACGTGGCAGTTGTGGATCGGTCCGCAGCGGGTGGTCCTGACGGGCGGTGATGTGCGCGAGCAAGTCGCTTGGGAAGACGAGGCCGATCCTGCTGCGCGCGCGCTGGAGTTGCTCCGTGCACACGTGGCGCGGGGGGATCGGGTCGGCGTGTGGCTGGCGCCGCGTTCGCTGATGGTCGTGCGTTGGCAGCCCAGCCGGGGCGAACGCCAGCCGCCGGCGGAGTTGCTGCCCTTGCCGGCCGAGCAGTTGCACTGGAGCCGTCGCGGGCCGTGGCTGCTGATCACACGGCGCGATGGGTTGGAACGCCTACGCGATGGGTTGACGGCGTGCGGCGTCTGGGTCGAGCGCATCGAACCGCTGGCGGCGCGGTTTCTGCCGGGCAAGGCCACTACGCAGGTCGTGGTCGCCCGCAGTGTGGCGCTGGATTGGACCCTGCTGCTTGCGGTGGATGCAAACGGGGTGCGCTGGGAAAACGCCACCCCTGCGACCGAAGCCGAACGCATCGCCTTTTTTCGTCGGCAGCTCAACCCGGATGCGCCTGATGAGATCCCCCTGAAAGCACACGATCTGAGTGATTTGGACGGCGCTGCGGCAACGACCGACTGGCGGAGCCCTGAGTCGCGTGCAGCCTACCGGACGCAGGTCTGGCGCTGGCCGTTGCGCATGGCCGCGGGTGTCTTGCTGGCCTTTGCACTGTGTCAGGGGGCGATCCTGTGGGGATGGGTTCAAAATCGCCGGGCGGCGGACCGCTTGTGGCAGGCAACGCAGCCGGAATTGGACGCCGTGGAGGCCGAAAGCGCCCAGTTGCGGCAGCGCGAGATGGAGCGGGACCGGCTGCTGCGGTCCTTTGGCGGGGCACTGCAGCAGCAGCAGCGGTTGCAGGCTGTGCTGGCGGAGCTCGACGCCGCGTTGGCCGACTTCGACGACGTGCACCTGACGCACTGGCAAGCTGAGCCCGGCGGTGGCTATCGCTTCCAGGGGCAGATGTGGAGCCGCATCCAGCGCGATGCCGGGGAGGACGCCGCCCTGGCGCAGCGAATGCAGGCCCTGATCGACCGCCTGCGCGCGCGTTTGCCGGTGGCCTCGGTCGAATTGGACGCCCGTCAGCCCGCGCGCCTCGCCTTTACCGTGCAACTGGAGGGGGCACCATGATTCGCCGGCTTCCGGTCACCCTGACGGCCGTCGTGGTGTTTGCTGTCTTGTGGGGCGCGCTGCTGGCCGTCACGTTGCGCGAGCGCACGGACTGCAAGATTCAACGGTATCGTATCGCTGCGGCCAACCATCACCTGAGGATCACGCGGGCGTGGTTGGATAATCGCGAGAACCTGGCCTCCATCGAGCAGGCCGAGGCGTGGTATCCCCAAGTCGAGCCGCCCAGCGGTGACTGGGAGATCCGCTGGCTACAGGTGCAGCGCACTTGGCGGGCGCAGCTCGAGCGGCAAGGTGCGTCGGTGCCCGGGGATTGGGGGCTGCCGGAGAGTCGCCAGCGGGCGGTGCGAAAGGCCTGGCTGGCCGAAGCGGAGGTGCTGTACCCGCGCGTATGGCAAGCCCTGCCGGTGGTGCCTGAGTTGAGTGTGGAAAGCTTGCCGTCGCGGCCTGAGCAGCCATTGCGCACCTTTCTTTGGCAGGCGCGGTTTACGGGAGAGACGCCCGATCTCGGCCGTCTGGCCTTGGCGCTGGCCACCGCCCCGGTGCCTACGGCGCTGGTCGACCTGGAGGTGCAGCCGGTTGATCCCGAGCCGCCGCAGTTGGAGCCGGGACGGTCGGAATTTGTGGTCACGTGGCTGACCTTGTTCCCGGAGGAGGCCCCGTGAAGCCGCGCCTGTGGCAGGTGATTCCCTTGGTGGCCGCCGGGGTGGTGTTGCTGGCATGGAGCGCGCGTCCGCTGGCGCCCTCTGCGGGAGGTCCGTGGACGGAGGTGGAGGTCCATTTCGAGGTGAAACCGTTGCCGATCGTGCCCCGGATCGCGTTGCGTGAAGCTGGCGCTTTTCGCCTCTTTGACGCGCCGGAACTGGTTTGGGCGGACGGACATCTCGCGGAAGTGCACCCTCCGGCGGCGACGTTGGCCTGGCCGGAGGTGCAACTGCTGGCGATCGAGGCCCCGGCCTTTCGCCTGCGTTGGGAGGCTGCCGTGACGCGGGCGGACGGGGACGCCGCCGTGGTGGTGTTCAACGCCGAGACGCAGGCGGTGCGCGTGCTGGCGCCAGAGGAAAATGTCGCGGACTGGCAGATCGAGCTGCGCGGGGTGGGGCCGCAAGGCCTGGTGATTTACGACCGGCGCAGCGAGCAGGCCTATACCTTGCCGCAAGGGCGCTCCGTGAGGACCTCTCGCCGCCGCGTGACCCTGCAGACGCCGCACGGCCCGCTGACGTTGACGCCGGGGGAACTTGCGTCCGTGGGCGACTGGGAGGTCGCGCTGGACGCGGCCACCGAGACGGACGCCACGCTGCGCTGGAACCACGACGGCCAGACGGCCACCCAAACCCTTTCCCTCGCTCCTCCGGCTGCCGGAGCCGACCGCTGACCTTTTTGTTTTTCGATGCGTTATTTGCTGCTGACGACCCTTCTTTTATCGACTCTCATGTTGCGGGCGGAGACGACGGTGACGCCCGTCGACCGCATGGCCTTGGCGCTTCAGGCCCAACACGAAGGGGATTGGGAGGCCGCCGAGCTGCACCTGACTAAATTGCAGGAGCTGGCCCCCGACGACCCGCGCGTCCAGACAATGCTGGCGGATGTCGAGGCGGGCAAGCAGGCAGACCTGCTCAACCTCGTGGAGCTGGAGAGCCGGCAGCTGGAGCCTTCGGGGCCCGAGGTGCGTTCGACGCCCCGGTCTTCGCCCATGCCGGTCGCCACCCCCGCGCCCGAACCGGAGCCGCCGGTCGAGGTGGTGCCGGCGGCGGATGGCGCGCGTTGGTCGACGCGGGCGCGTTTGCTGGACCGGGTGGAGGACTCCTGGCAGTGGCCCCAAAGCGAGCAGCGCCTGGCAGAGCCGCGCCCTACGCCCGAGACCAAAGCCCTGCGCGAGCGGTTGGACACGATCACCCTGCCGCGGGTCAACTTTACCGCCATGCCGCTGAGTCGCGTGCTGGATACGCTCTCGACCATGAGCGAGGACTTTGACCCGGCGGGCGGGGTGAACCTCGTGTTGATGGACCCCGGGGGCGACGATCCGGAGGTGACGATCACCCTGCGCGGGCTGTCACTGGCCCGGGTGCTGGACCTCGCGGCGGGCAGCGTGGGCTACGAATACGACGTGCAGCCCGATGCGGTGGTGGTGCGGCCGCGCGTGGGGCCGGGCACAAACCTCGAGACCGCATTCTTCCCCCTCAACCGGTCGACGCTGATCCGCCTGATCGGCGTGCCGGAAAGCGAGCTGGCGGGTGAGCCGATCGACCCCTTTGCCCCGGCGCCGACGGGCGATGCGAGCGCGCCCTCGCGCCGGTTACGCGAACAGGAGGCGGCGCTGCAGGCGTTTCTCCAGCGGGCGGGCGTGCCCTTCGAAGGCGTCGATGGAGCGAACCTCGCGCTGGCCGACGGGCAGATGATCGTCACGCAGACGCCGCGCAACCTCGAGCGTGTGCGCAATCTCCTGCGCCGTTACCGCGAGGTGAAGCAGGTCGAAATCGAGGCGCGCTTCATCGAGGTGCAGCAGGGGCAGATGGACGAGTTGGGCTTTAACTGGCAGGTCAACAGCGGCGCCGACACCTACCAGTCGGCCAACCGGCGGCTGTCGCAGTCCCTCAGCCCCTCTTCGGCCGGCAACGCGCTGCGTATCACGGGCCCATCGGCCGGGGCGACGGGTGAACTCTCGGTGCCGCAAGATGCGCCGCAACTGGCCCGCGAGATCGATCTGGGCTCGGAGGTCAGTCAGCCGCTGGCGGATGTCTCGGGCGTGCTCGGCGGGGCGCAGGTGCAGCTGCTGATCCGTGCGCTTGAGCGCCAGACGGGTAACGACTTGCTGAGCGCGCCCAAGGTGACCGTGCTTTCCGGCAAAACGGCGGAGATCGTCGTGGCCCAGGAGCTGCGTTACCCGCAGAACTTTGGCGACCTCGATGCACAGGTGGGGCGGGGCGATTCCGATGCGGGCAGCGCGGGCGTGGCCATCACCACCGGCACCCCGCGCGACTTCACGACCCGCAACGTCGGCGTCGAAATGGCGGTCACGCCCACGGTGGAAGAGGACGACAGCATCAGCCTGCTGCTCGAGCCGCAAGTGACCGAATTCGAAGGCTTTGTCGAATACGGGGGCACCAGCGTCGCGCTCTCCAGCGGCAACACGGTCACCGTGCCCAGCGGCTTTTACCAACCGATTTTCAGCGTGCGCAAGGTCAAGACCGAGGTCACCATCTGGGACGGCGCCACCGTCGTCATGGGCGGCCTGACGCGCGAGCAGGCCGTCAAGATCGAAGACAAGGTGCCCCTGCTCGGCGACATCCCCCTCGTCGGCCGCCTCTTTCGTTCCGAAGGAGAGTCGACACAGAAGCGTAATTTGCTCATCTTCGTCAGCGCCCGCCTCGTTGACCCGGGCGGCGGAGAGTGAGAAAGGGGGTCAGCCCCATTTATAGCTTAGAGGCAGATTATATGGTTTGGTCTCAGGGTTTTTATGAGCATTTCTTTGAGCTACACCGTTAAAAGAATTTTTCTCCACGTCTTCGTTGCCCCATTGATCCCAACCGGGGCGTGAGAAGCGTGCAAACAACTCCAAATATGGACCAGGAGAGCACGATTCAATAAGTTCATAGAGTTCGTCAGGCTTTCTAGAGTGCTCTCGCTTTCGCGTGCTTAAGATATTTACTTGGCTTCGCCCAGGAGGCAGTGTTCGCATCTTACCTCGAACTCCAAACAGTACTAACTCCGTGACATTACGAAAATAAAATCCTACACCGCGTCCATCAGGTCCACCGTCTTTTCTGACCTTATACCATACGAGATTGCTCTTGTAGGTAAATCCCCACGCCTCCATCACTTTCAATCCTTCGTGGAGTAAGGCATTTGGAACCCAAAGATAAAGGTGTGACTTGGCGGCTGCTAGCTTAGGTATTGGTAGCTCGATAATCTCTTGCAGATCCATCGTTGGGTAACGGAGGAGCCGCTTGTGTTCAGGTGCCATTTTGCCCGTTCGGTTTTGGAACTGCCAAGGAGGATCCGCTAAAATTGTAGTATACCGTCTGTGATTTGCCTTTATAAGCAGATCATCTGAAGGGCAAGGTGTAGTAATGTTAACAATTTGTGTCATACAGAGACTCCTTTATTCCAAATACTAAAACTGGACAGCCTCCGCCCCCTCCACCTTCTATTTTTGGTAAAAGCTTGCTCATGTGGGTTGTTGAAGAGCCGTAGCTTTTGCCTCTTCCAAGGCTATCAAAGATTTTTTGAAGGTGGTCGCAGCGTGTGATTATCACACCAACCGAAATGACTCTTAGTTCAAAAAGTAGTCGGAAGTTGTTTAAATCCCTATCATAAAATGGATCTTTATTGTTCCATTCAATCTCTACTGCGATCTTGTTCTTGAAGCAATCAACAGAATGAGTTGGACTATCTGTTTTTCTGTCGTCTACTACCACGGCGGTTTTAAAGTCCGTCTCTCTCCAGCCTTTGTCGAACAAACTCGAGTCGATCCAATTGGATACTGCCGATTTTCTACCGCCCGGTGTAGTGATATAGGACTGGCAAAGACGGAAACGGGATAGGACGTCAACAATGTCCTCCCATTCACCGGGAAAATCTCGTTCCAGAATCGCCGAGGCGTGACGCCATTCATGCAACTCGTAATGCTGATGAATGAACTGCGGAAGCGCATCAAGAGGCATCACTTGAAAAATGTGTCTAGATCGCGGAGTGCCAAGGATAATTATCGTGGGAGGCTAAGTTCTGGAGTTTCTCACGCAATCGGGCATGGAATTCTTCCGCCGGAAAGGGCTGGGCCTTACCACTTTCTAGGTCGTGCAAGCGGCGGTCGATCTCGGCCTGCCAGGCAGGACTGAGCTCCTTTCCCTGCTCAACGCTCGCCAAGAGTTGCTCAATCAGATAAGCCCGGTCCTCTTTGGGCAAAGCCAGAGCCTGGCGGCAGAGCGGTTCGGTACGGGTGTCCATACCAGTAGCGCGACGTAAATTCATCGAGACGTCAACGCCCCCACTACCGGCCTCTGACGACGCGGAAGCCTTGATCGTTGGAGGCGTTGTTGGCTTCGAAGCCGGCGGTGTAGGCGGGTTCGCAGCAGAAGTCGCCGCCGATCCAGCCGCCGCCTTTCCACACGCGGATGGCACCGGGTTGGTGGCCGAACGGGCTGGTGGCCTGACCTTCGGAGGCCTCGTAGGCGTCCCAGCACCATTCGCGCACGTTGCCGGACATGTCGTAGAGGCCGAGCTCGTTGGGCTCCTTGGCGCCGACAGGGTGGGTGCGGCCGTGGTTCCGTTCGATCGCGGGCCAGTTCCAGGCTCCGCCGAGGGGATCGTCGCCAGAGTTTTGCCAATACCAGGCCACGTCGTCGACGTCGTCGCTGCCGCTGTAGGTGTAGCCCTCGCTCTGGGGGCCGCCGCGGGCCGCGAATTCCCATTCGGCCTGAGTGGGCAGGCGGTAACCGTTGGCCTCAGGGTGGGGCGTTACCTTCCAGTCCTGCTGTTCCGCGTCGTTTTCGCCGCGCTCGATGGTGTAGTAGGGCTCTAATCCCTCGGCCTCGCTGCGGCGGTTGCAGTATTCGATGGCGTCATACCACGTGACGCTCTCGACCGGCCGGTCTTCGCCTTTGAAGGCGGATGGGTTGTGGCCCATGATGTCCGCAAAACTCTTTTGGGTGACCTCGTATTTGCCGATGTAGAAACCCTCTATGTCTATATCTTTCTCTTCGTGCTTCTGTGGGTGGTGATCGGGGTTATCTGCCGCGATCCAGACCAGATCCTTGGTCGGTTCGATGGGTGCATCGTGCGTGTCTTGGCCATAGGTGCAGGCACAAGTCATCATAAAGGGGAGGATGAGCAGGTAAAGGCTTCTCATAGGATGTAGGTGAAGCTAGTGAAAAGATGAGGATAAAGTGGAGTAATTCGCCTCGGTGGATTTCCGCACAAGGCGTAAAAAGAGCGGGCCGGCACCAACCCCAAGGGGAGACAAAACAGGATGGTGCAGGCCCGCGGAAATGCCGCGATTACGGGTATCTACGGCACTACGAGTTGTGGGGCGCTTCGGCGGTCGGGGCTACTGTTCCCAGACCGTGAGGTTGGAGTAGCCGCTGCTTTGGAAGCCTTCCGTGGCCATCACCTGATAGCTGTGGCTACCGAGGTTCCAACCGTTGTTGGCCCAGGCGTTCACGTGGTTGTTGAACGTGATGGCCACGTTGTTGCCGGTGGGCCGCTTCGACGTGCGCACGCTCCAATACTGGTAAAACGTGGCGGTACCGACGATGGATGGCTTGTTCACGCGCTGGGTGCGATACAGGTTGTAGGCGCCCCCGTCGGTGTAGACGGTGCCCTGCGCGGTGCCACCCGGCGGTTGCCAGCTGCCCCAGCTGTCCACGACGTAGTATTCGACCAGGGGATTGGTCGTCCAGCCGTAGAGGGTGAGGTAGGCGTTGCCGTTGGGCTGCCAGGCGCCGGCGTTGTAGCCGATCGTGCGATAGGAGGAGCCCGTGTTCCAGCCCTTGCCACCGACGAAGTTGCCGGTGCCGAGGTTCCAGGACACGCTGTAGTTGCCACCCGACCCAAGGGTCATCGTGGCGGAGCCGGTATCCTTCCAATAGGTATAGAAGTAGCCGTTGTGCGTGCCGGTCTGGTTGCTGGTGATGGTGGTTTGCGCCTGCAGCGCGGTGGCAGAGAGGCCGACAATGCCGGCGAGGAGTAGTCCCTCGGGTAGGATGCGCCGCAGCGCGGAGGTGATCGTAGTGTAATCCTTCATGCTATATATTTGGAGTTTAGCCGCTTGATCCGGGGTTTAGGGGAGGGGTACGTTTTACTGTCCCGGGTCTTGCGAGCGACTTCAGCATGCTTTCGCAATAAAACTCGCTCAAATGGCGCCAGGTTCAAACAGTAGAACGCCGGTGAAGGATTATGCGTATCTGAAGTTAACTACATGTTGTTAATTATTAGGATTTGTGAGGGCATCTCCGTTGGGAGTGGAGGTAGACGCTCCGCAAGACGGCTTCGCCATCGAAAAGGCGTCGGGTAAGACGCGTCTCTGACGGCCGCCGTAATTTTTTTGGCGGGTTGTCCTCGCTGTTCTCGATCGGCTGCTGCGCCCATCGCCTCCGGTAGCTCCGCTCATTTGACCCCTCGTCTTCCTTACCGTATCCTCAGGCAACGACTTATGCCTTTGGAACTGGAATACCACTCTTTGGCGGAAGCGGCGGAGGGCGCGCAACGCATCTTGGACGATAACTGGCAGGGCACGCACACGCTACCGGCCCAAGGGCTCTACCCACATGCGTGGTCGTGGGACAGCGCGTTTATCGCCATTGGCCGAGCCCGTACCGCGCCGGAGCGTGGAGCCGAGGAGTTGCGCAACTACTTTCGCGGTCAGTGGGCCAACGGCATGTGCCCGCACATCGTTTTTGCCAAGAACAACACCGATTACACGCCAGGCCCGGAATTCTGGCAGTCGGCGTTTCGCAGTGACGATGCGCCGGACGACGTGGAAACGAGCGGGCTGATCCAGCCTCCCATCCACGCCTGCGCGGCCCTGCATGTGGCCCGGCATTGGGACGACGAGACGGCGCGCGACGACTTCCTGCGCGAGATGTACCCCAAGCTGCGGGCCTGGCATGATTACCTCTACCGCGAGCGCGACCCCATCGGCGAAGGGCTGATCTACATCCGCCACCCGTGGGAGAGCGGGCGCGACAACTCCCCGGTGTGGGATCAGCTGCTGTCGCGCTTCGATCTCAAGCCGATCGACGTGCCGCAATACCAGCGCGCCGATTGCACGGACTGGAAGAGCGCGGGCCGACCGAGCGATGCGGAATACGACGCTTACATGTTCCTCGCGGAACAGGCCAAGCGCGAGGGCTACCGCGAGCGTTCGTTGCAGCGCGTGTGCCCCTTTCTGGTGCAAGACTTGTTGTCCAACACGGTGCTCGTGCAGGCAGAGTTGGATCTGGCCGAGATTGCCCGCATGATCGGGGAAGACGTCGACGGCCATCAGGGGCGGGCGGACAAGACGGCCGAGGCGATGCGTCGCAAGCTGTGGGATGACCAGTTGCGGACCTTTCTGCCCTACGACGTGCAACAGGGGCGGCGCCTCCACACGCACGAGCTGGGCGGTTTCACACCCCTCTTTGCGCGCATCCCCACCGATGAGCAGGCGGGGCAGATCGCGGAACAGATCGAGAGCAAGGCCTATTCGGGCAGCTGCCACTACCGCAGTTTTGCCGCGGCAGGCTACAGCCGCATCGAGCCCGGCTACCAGGCCCGCAATTACTGGCGCGGCCCGCTCTGGATCAATATCAACTGGCTGATCTACCGGGGCCTGATCGACTACGAGCAGCACGAGGAGCTCTCGAAGCGTTTGCTGCGCTCGATCTACGTGTTGCCGGTGCTGGGTGGCTTCCGCGAGCACTACAACCCCGAAAACGGCGAGGGGCAAGGGGCTGAGAATTTCTCGTGGTCGGCTGCGCTCTTCCTCGAGGAATACCACAGTGGCAGCTACGAGCGCCTCGGCATCGACCCCCACGCCGAGATCCCGGACTTCCAGACCGCGCTGGGTCTCGGCAACCAGGATTGAGCGGGAGCGTCGCCCGGATGACTGAGTCCCGCGCTACAAGGGGTCGAGCCCTTTTATGTTGCAAGGCAAGGCATTGCGGATGCGGGTAGCGCGCTGTGGCCCTGCTGATCGCTCCTAGGGCGAGAACTTCGCCAGCTGAAGGCTTGTCATAGCGTAGCCGGTGATTGAGGCCGCCACGCGGACGACACCACCGGTCGTCCTTGAAGAGGTGCCATCGGTTCCGCGCGCGTTGGACGTTTCAGCCCGGCATCTCAATGCGGCCTCAGTTGCGTTTCGCGTCTTGAATTTTTCCGGGCCTGCGCCTTATTTTTCCCGTTTCGCGCGATAAAAACCTTTCTCACCCAAGACGAATCCATGGCAACCCAAGCTTCCGAAACGCATACGTTTCAGGCCGAGGTGCGGCAGCTCCTCGACATCGTAATTCACTCCCTCTACACCGACCGGGAAATCTTCCTCCGGGAGCTCGTATCCAACGCGGCAGACTCGATCGAAAAGCTCCGCCACCACCAGCTGAAGGGCGAGCAGATCCACGACGCGGACCTGCCGCTCGAAATCGACGTCGCCACCGACGAAGAGGCCGGCACTATCACCATCCAGGACCACGGCGTGGGCCTGACCCACGACGAGTTGGTGGAAAACCTCGGCACCATCGCGCACAGCGGCTCCAAGAGCTTTGCCCAGGCGTTGAAGGAGGCCAAGGAAACGGGCGCCGACGCCACGCAGCTGATCGGCCAGTTTGGCGTAGGCTTCTACAGCGCGTTTATGGTGGCCGACGAGGTGAAGGTCTACACCCGCTCCTACAAGGAAGAGGGCGGCAACCTCGTGTGGACCAGCGACGGCACCGGCAGCTACACGATCGAGGAAGCGTCCGAGCCCCTGGCCCGCGGCGCCAAGATCGTGCTGAAGCTGAAGGAAGAGGCGAAGGAGTTTGCGCAAAAGGACCGCGTGGAAGAGATCCTGAAGCGCTACAGCAGCTTCGTGCAGCACCCGGTGAAGCTCAACGAGGAGCGCGTCAACAAGGTCGAGGCCCTGTGGATGCGCAACAAGAGCGAAGTCACCGAGGACGAATACAAGGAGTTCTACAAGTTCCAGGCCAACGCCTTCGACGAGCCGCGCTACACGTTGCACTTCAGCGCCGATGCGCCTATCGCGATCAACACCCTGCTCTTCGTGCCGCAGGAAAACCTCGAGCGCTTCGGCTTCGGCAAGTTCGAGCCCAGCGTCAGCCTCTACTGCAAGAAGGTGCTGATCGACTCCAAGCCCGACGGCCTGCTGCCCGAGTGGATGCGCTTCGTCAAGGGGGTGGTCGACAGTGCGGACCTGCCGCTCAACATCTCCCGGGAGTCGATGCAGGACAGCGCACTGGTGCAGAAGATCAGCAAGGTCATCACCAACCGCTTCATCAAGTTCCTCACCGACGAGGAAAAGAAGAACCCGGACGACTACGCGAAGTTTTACGAGACCTTCGGCCAGTTCATCAAGGAAGGCGTCTCCAACGACTTTACCCACAAGGACAAGCTGGCCAAGCTTCTGCGCTTCGAGAGCAGCATCACCGAAGCCGGCAAGATGACGAGCCTGGACGACTACGTCAGCCGCATGAAGGACGGGCAGGACACGATCTATTACCTGCAGGGGCCGAGCCGCACGTCCATCGAGCAGGGCCCGTATCTTGAGGCCTTCAAGGCGCAAGGCATCGAAGTGCTCTTCCTCTACGAGCCGATCGACGAGTTTGTGTTGGGCCGCCTCGGCACCTACAGCGAAAAGAAGCTGCTCTCCGCCGACAGCTCCGAGGCTGCGCTCGAAGACGTCAGCAATCAGGCCGAGGGCGAGCCGCTGTCCGAAGAGGAAGCCAATGAGCTGACCCAGTGGATGCAGGAGCGCCTCGGCGAGAAGGTGAAGGAAGTGAAGACCTCCAAGCGCCTCGTGGGCAGCCCGGCCGCCGCGTTGAACACCGACAGCTTCATCTCGCCCAACCTGCGCCGCGTGCTGCGCCAGACCCAGGGCGACGAGTCCCTGCCGGCGATGCAGATCCAGCTGGATGTGAACCCGCGTCACCCGCTGATCAAGCAGTTGCACCGCCTGCGTCAGGAGGATGTCGACCTCGCCGGCATGATTGCCGACCAGATCTACGACAACAGCATGGCCGCCGCCGGCTTCGTCGAAGATCCGCGCTCGATGGTCAACCGCGTTTACGACCTGCTGGGCCGCCTCGCCCAGAAGTAGGCCCCACGGTTTTCCCACCGATCTTTAGCAAAGGCGTCCGGCGGGGCGCCTTTTTGCTTATTGGAGGTAGAACTGGAGATTGGCGCGGCTCCCGTTATAATGAAGGGTAGGCCCGGTAGAAATACGCTGGGCCAGCGATCCCTTTTATGTCTCAAGAGCCAGACGGAGTAGGAGTGTTGCGGCGCGCATTCGCCAAGGCCCGCGTCAAAACCGGCGGGGTAGCCCGTTTCGGGCTGCGGCTGTTCAGCATGCTCGAGTATGGCTGGCACCTCGCCTTCTGGTCGCGCCTCTCGGCCGCCCGCTTTCGGCGCGAGCCCGTGCGCCTGCCGCCCGACATGCTCGCGAGCAAGGGCATCCAGCGGCAGGCCCCCGCCTTGAAAGTCGAGGGGCTCTCGGAGTCCAAAGCCTTCGACGAGGGCTTCGCGGCCGTCTACGCCTACCTTTTCAGCAACCTTCAGAACCCGGACATGCTGGCCGGGGTGCGTCACGTGCGTCCCGGCCCGGCCTTTCGCGGGATCTACCTGTGGGACTCGGCGTTCATCGCGCGCGTCTGGCAGGACTGGGACCCGACGGTGGGGCTGGATGCCCTGCGCGCGGTGATGGAGGTGCGCGACGGCGACCGCCTGCAGCACGTGGTGGCCGATTTTGTGGCTTCACGCTACACTCAGCCGCCGCTGATCGGTTGGGCCGCGGTGGAGGTCGCCAAGGATCTGCCGGACGAGGAGCAGGTGGCGTTTTTCAAGGAAGTCTACCCCATCCTCGACGCCTACCAGCGGTGGCTGGTCGAAAACCGACGTCACCCCAATGGCTTGTATTTCTGGGAGCACGCCTACGAATCCGGCGTGGAAAACGCGCCGCGTTTCAGCAATACCGACGAGAGCCGGCTGCTGGATACGCGTCGACAAGCTGCCCCCGACATGTCGGCCTACGTGGTCCTGCAGCTGGAGTCGCTCGCCGCGATGGCCCAGCACCTGGGGCTGACCGACGAAGCAGCGCAGTGGCAGGAAGAGCGGGACCAACTGGCGCGCTTGATCAACGAACACCTGTGGGACCCGGAGACCCACCTGTATTACGACATCGACCTCGACACCGGCGACTTCGTCAAGTGTCCCACCATCGCCTCGCTGATGCCCCTCTGGGCCGGCGTGCCCGATGCGGAACGGGCGCAATGCCTGGTGGAGTGGATCCAGCGCCGCGACGGCTTCGGCACGCCCATGCCGTTCCCCTCCGTCGTGCGCGGCGACAGCTCGTTCGAGAAAGACATGTGGCGCGGCCCCGTGTGGATCAACGTCGCCTACGGCGGCATTCAGGGCCTGCTGCGCTACGGCTATCACGAGTTGGCCGGCAAACTGGCCTATCGCCTGTGCAAGCACGTCTACCTCGTCTTCCACACCGAGCGCCGCGTCTACGAATTTTACGATCCCGAGCTGCTGCACACGCAGGACCTGAAGCGCAAGCAGGGTAACTGGCACAAGGCGCTGACCCTGGGCAAAGGTCCCCAGCGGGCGTTCGTCGGCTGGACGGGGCTCGTCAACCGCATGGTGATCGAGGTGCTCTTCGGGGTGGAGATCGACGACGATCGGCTGACCCTGCACCCCCGCTTCCCCAGCTCGGCGGAAGACTCCGACTGGGTCCTGCACCTGCCGTCGCACGATCTCACGATCTCCCTGCACTGCATGCCGGGCAAGCGGCACAGCGGCGTGCTCGAGACCTCCCGTGGACAGCACACGTTCGAGTTGCCCCGGGGCGAAAAGCTGGAGGTCCGCCTGTCGCGGATCGGCAAGGAGGCGGAGAACGCGCCGGAGAACCCAAGCCGTCATCTCTCCAGCCAGCTCGCCCAGCAATGAGCTGCAGGCTGTGGTGGGCGGTTAAGCTGAGGCCGCTGAGGTCGATAATATAGAAAAAACCTAGAGGAACAGGGGTGTAATGCTTACACCTTGCCTCAGCTTTTACCTTGCTAGATAGGGGACGCGATCACATGCTGAACGCCCTGTTCGCTTGTCCTTACCCGCGTTATGACGGCTACTGCTGAACCCGTTGCCAATTCCGTTCCGGCTGAAGAAACGCCGCCACCGGTCGTCGACCAAGGCGATTACGTTTTGGATACACCCCTGGAACTAACGTCGTTCATGGAGATGCATCAGATCAGCGATGATCAGATCGTTTTCAAGAACCGCAAGAGCAAGACCTACCTCACGGTAAATCGGACGCTGGCCAAGATCCTGTTGTCGTTCCGCAAGCCGATGAAGCTGAAGGATCTGTTCCCCTTGCTGATTGAAGACCGGCTCTGCCCGCGCCTGGACGATCTCTATGAGTTGATCCTGCAGGCGCGCAAATCCTACATCCTGCTGGAGCCGGGCGAGGAAGAGCCGACCCACTCGATCATCAACTGGGGCCCGACGCTGCGCTCGGAGTTTGCTTCGCTGGGCTCGTTTTTCTGCATTCTGGTGGGGCTGGGTTCCTGGCTGTTCCAGAGCCAGCGGGAAGATTTGGCGATCTTCGTGCCCACCGCGCAATCCTTGCTGATCGGCTATGTCCTGATGTGCGTCGCGGTGAGCCTGGGCTACGTGCTGGGCGCCTCGCTGGCCAACTGGCACGAGCGCGAGATCTACCGCCCCCGTTTCAATTTCTTCTCGCTGTTCCCGCACTTCCATGTCGATTTGCGGGACTTGCAGACGGCGGGCACCCGGGTCGAGGCCGATGCGGCGCTGATCCAGATGGCCCCGTTGTTCCTGGCGCTAGGGGTCGTCAGCTTCGCCTATCCATCGGCGGCCATGGTGCTGATGGGAGGCATCCTGCTGCAGATGTTGCCGGTCAAGGGCTCCGCCATCCGCGTATTGCTGCGTTCCAAGTTCGCGCACAAGGAGCTTTCCGTGCACGAGCACCAGGACTTTGTCGGCAACCAGACGTGGAAGCGCAGCGTCTACAATTTCAAGCAGAACCTCTCGATGCGGTATCTGTTGGGTGCATTTGTGTATTGCCTCGTCTGGCTGGCCCTCGCCGGCGGCGTGCTCTACATGTGCTATCGCATCACGGATTCGACCTTCCTCGACCCCATTTTCGCCGATCGCGATTGGCGGCGGACGGCCGCACTGGCCGCGATCTTCACCGTGGCGGCCGGCGTCGTGACGGCTTCGGGCATCGTGACGGAGGCCTATTTCAAGGCCAAGAAGCGCGAGAAGTCCATTGCCGCGCAGCCCAAGCCGGTCAAGCCCGGCCCGAACCCCGAAAAGGTGGCGCTGGACGAGCTCGCCTCGCAGATCCGTGCGGGCACGGAAGAACTCGAGCTGGAACTGCTGCACCAGACGACGCTGTTCAACAACACATCCCTGCTCGGGCTGCACCGCTTCCAGGGCATGCTCGGCTTCGAACGCTTCGACAAAGGCGAGACCATTTTCGAGGGCGAAGGCCTCATCGACCGGGCTCTCTACATCTGCTCCGGCGAGGTCGAGATCGTCAAACGCTTCCAGACCGGACGCAAGATCCCCGTGCCGAACCAGGGGCCGAATACGATCATCGACCAGATTTCCATCATGTATGGCACCGAGGGACACACGACCATCAAGGCCGTGGCACCCGTCTATTGCGTGTCGTTTATGATGGAAGAGTTCAAGAAGCGCATCATGCCGATCCTCGGGTGGAACCACCTCGAGCGCATCCTGATCCGCGAGAACTACCTCAAGCGCCTGTCGCTGACCCAAGACCTGTCCGCAGAGACGCTCGATTTCCTCGCGGGCCACGCCAAGATCGTCCAGTACAACCAGAACGAGACGGTCATCAAGGAGGGGGGCGACAACTTCTACTTCTACATCCTGCTGCAGGGCCGCTTCGACGTCTTCAAAGGTCGTCGCCGCATCGGCAAGCTGAGCCACGGTGAATTCTTCGGCGAGCTCGGCATCCTGCTCAACTCCTTGCCGACCGCCTCGGTGGTGAGCATCGAGGGCTGCATCTGCCTGCTCATCCACAAGAGCAGCATCCTGCAGGCGATGGGGCAGGACTACGAGTTTGCCATGGTCGTGGAACAGGAAGCCAGCAAGCGCCTCGGCAAGCCGGTCTTCCCGCTCAAGGGCAGCCGCTTCACCAACATCGGCGGTCTCGGCCGCGCGGTGTAGGAAGGGGGAGGTTTGACCTCCCTCGGTTCGGGTGTATTTTAAGTTTCCGACGATGAAAACAACGCTCAATATAGCCGACGATCTCTTGATCGAAGCCAAGCGATTTGCGGTCAAACGAAAGACGACCTTAAAGGCTGTGGTCGAGAATGGGTTGCGCCGTGAGCTTCAGGCAGATCAGAATCGTTCCGGGAATATCGAGCATTCCGATTTCATCGAAATGGGTCCCTTCGGATTGCCGCGGTTAAAACGCCGGGGCCAACAAAAAATATCTTCGGCTGAGGTTTACGAACTGATCGATAAAGAAGGCATCTAGCGGGTCCGAGGTGTATCTGCTGGATGTTAATATTCTCATCGCGTTGTTAGACCCTTTTCATGTGGAACATGAAAAGGTGAACGGTTGGTTCGCATCAGCGAAGGCCTCAGGTTGGGCTACGTGCCCAATTACGGAAAACGGCTTCGTTCGGATTGTCGGCAATGTCAATTATCCTGGAGGAGTCGGCTCAACTGGAACCGCCAGAGAGCTGCTGAGCCTTTTGGCTGAAGATACCGACCATACATTTTGGGCAGATGACATATCTTTGCTCAACATCCAGGAATATCCGGTTGTTCCAGGGTCAAAAGCTCTGACTGATTATTATCTGCTATCTTTGGCGGTGAAAAATGGCGGATATTTGGCGACGCTTGATCGACGGATCAATCCTGAAGCCGTTGCAGGAGGCGTTTTTGCGTATTTGCGTGTAGGTGATTAGGTATATCCTTCCCTTTACTCACTCCGGGAAGGGGCGGCGGTCGCCGTCGGGTTGCTGGGGCACGCGGCGGAGCTTTTCGAGGTCGTAATCACGGTCGCGTAGCACTTGCTCGAGCGCCTCGTATTGGGCGTCCGGGATTTGCGGCTGCCGCGCCATGATCCACATCATCTCACGATTCGGATGGCCGATGACGGTGTACTGGTAGTTCGGGTCGACGTAGAGGATGAGGTAGGGCTGGGCGAAGACCCAAAAGAAGGTCATGCGCCACTCGGCATTCGTCTCCGCGTTGTAGACGTGGCCGGTGGGGTAAAAGTCGGCGTAATCGCCATCGAAGCTCCCATCGAAGAACTCGTAGGCCGTCTCGATGTCGCCGTCGGCCTCGAGCGTGTAAGTCTCCGTGGCATTGTACGGCTCTTGGTCGAGACGCGTCGGGGTATGGGCCAGCACGTACCAGCGCCCCATGAAGCGAGGCAAGTCGACGTGGTCCGCCAGTTCGGGGGCCGGGCGTTCGGAGGCGGTTGAACTGCAGGCGGTGGCGAGGGCCGCGACCCCCGCTACCATGAGGAGAGGCAAGACGGGCATCCATCGCATACCTATAGTATACGGCGGGGCAGGGTTGTGGTTACGCCGCTTTTGATCAACGGGCGCTATCGATGGACAGGCGGCTTACAGCAGGCCGGCGCGGCGGAAGGAATAGGTGTCGTCGGAGCCGATGATGAGGTGGTCGACGATGCGCAGCTCCAGCGGCTTGGCGGCGGCGTTGAGCTGTTGGGTCAACTGGCGGTCGGCGGCGGAGGGCTGGGCGCGACCGGTCGGGTGGTTGTGCACCAGCAGGATGCCGCTCGCCTTCTTGCGCAAAGCCGTCTCGATGATGCGGCGGGGGTAGATGTAGACGCTGTCGAAGTCACCCTCCTCTACCCGGTCGAACGCTTGGGGCAGTAGGCGGTTTGCATGGTCCAGGTAGGCCACTTCAAAGACTTCGATGGGGAGTCCGCCCAGGCGGTGGCGGTAAAACGTCTCGATCTCCTGCAGGCTCTGGAAGAGCTCGCCGCGCTCGAGCCCCTGCTCGAGATACAGGTCGGCGGATTGGCGCACAATGCGAAAGACCATCGCGCTGGCTTCGCCCATACCCTCGACCTCCTGCAAGTCGCGCGGATCGGCATCCAATACCCCGCGCAATGAGCCAAACCGCTGGATCAGCTGTTTGGCGAGCGGCTTCACGTCGCGTCGCGGGATGGCGAGCGTGAGCAGCAATTCGACTACCTCATGGGGGGCAAACCCGGCAAAACCCGTCTGACTGAAGCGCTTGCGCAAGCGTGTCCGGTGGCCGGCGACGGAGGAAGAAGCTTCGGGAGAGGGGCTCATAAGCGCGTTTGTAAGCTAGGATACGGCTATACCAAAGGAAAGCATTTCCGGTTAGCGCACCATATTGGCCGACTTTATGCGCTTAATCGGGTATGGAATTGGGACTGCGGTTGCTCGCCGTCGTGCTGATGCTTTCGCCGACCTGGGCGTTTGCGTTGGACGAGGCATTGTTCGAGGCCAGTTTCGACGGTCTCAACTGGGGCCTGGTCGGGCTCGGGCTCGCGCTGTTCACGGTCATGTTTCTGCACAAAAGCGTACGCATGCGGGTGTGGATCGCCTTGGCGTTGCTCCTGGTGGGCCTGCTCCAGATCGGCCTGATCGGCACCCTCGTGCTGGATCAGCAGTTGGTCTAGCGACACGAAAAAGCGCCGGGGCGGGATCAACCGCACCCGACGCCGCACTTGGGGGGAAGCTCCTTCTTTATTCGGCTGAGCGCTTGAGTTCGCTTGCCTCGTCGATCAGCTGCACGAAGTCTTCACGTTCGTTCTCACCCGCGGTCGCTCCGCTGGCCAGACGACGCAGGCGGGACCAGCTCCAGTCGGCCACCGTATCACTGTCGCGCAGCTTGAGGCCAAATCCGGCCACCGCTGCGCTGAAGCGGAAGTCTTCGCTCGCCTCGCCCATGGCCGGCACTTGCTCGGGGGCCTGGACGGCAAACTCGCGCTTCACGCTGGTCTCGCTGAAGCCGTCGGCCGTATCACCCTTGGGTTCGGCAGGCTTGTAGCGCAACTTGACGGTCAGCAGCTCGTCGGAATGGGCCGCCTCGGGTGCTTCGCGCGGCGCCTGGTATTTCAGGTCGTCCACTTGGCCCGAGGGCTGCCAGTCCACGCCGGTGGGCACGATCTCGTAGAGGGCGATCACTTGGTGGCCGGCGCCGATTTCGCCCGCATCCTTCTGGTCGTCGTTGAAGTCCTGGGCCTCGAGCGCGCGGTTTTCGTAGCCGATCAGGCGATAGGCCTGCACGTGTTCGGGGTTGAACTCCACCTGGATCTTTACGTCCTTGGCGATCGGCACCAGCGTGCCGGCCGCGCGCTCGACCAGGATGCGGCGGGCCTCACGCTCGTTGTCGATGTAGCTGTAGTTACCGTTCCCCTTGTTCGAGATCTCCTCCAGCATGGCGTCCTGATAATTGCCCATGCCAAAACCGAGGATCGTCAGGTAGACGCCGCTCTCGGCCTCCTGCTCGACCAGGTCCACCAGATCACTGCGGTTGGTCATGCCGACGTTGAAATCGCCGTCGCTGCACAGGATCACGCGGTTGGCGTGGGCGGGGTCGAGGTGCTTGCGCGCCTCCTCGTAGGCTCGGCGGATGCCGCCCGCCCCGTTGGTGCTGCCGCCCGCGCCGAGCTGGTCGATCGCGTGCAGGATCGTCTCGGTATTATTGGCGGTGGTGGAGGGCAGGGCCAAGCGCTCGTTGCCCGCGTAGGTCACGATGGCCACGCGGTCGCGCTCGTCCAGCTTGCGCACCAGTTCGCGCAGGCCGGTCTTGACCAGCGGCAGCTTGTTGGCGCTCTGCATGGAGCCGCTGACGTCGACCAGAAAGACGAGGTTGGCGGGTGGGCGCTCGTCCCACGGCATCTCGTAGCCCTTCAGCGCAGTACGCATCAAGTAGTGCTCGGGGGCCCAGGGCGCCTGCGCCAGATCCGTATGCAGGGCCAGGGGCTCGTCCCGGGAGGCGGGCGGCGCGTCGTGGTAGTTGAAGTAGTTCAGCAGCTCCTCGATGCGCACCGCCCCAGCGGGCGGCAGTTCACCGTTTTCGAGGAAGCGGCGCACATTGGCGTAGCTCGCGGTGTCCACATCGACGGAAAAGGTCGAAAGTGGCTGGTCCAGCGGGGACACAAAGTCGGCCTCCTGAATGCTGTCGTAGGCCTCCCGCGAGGTCGGTGCCACCGTGATGGGCGCAGCGACATCGGACATCCGGGTTTCGAGTCTCGCACCCGCCAGGGTGGCGGTTTGACGCGCATTTGCCGGGTGGACTGTATCCACTGCAAAGGAATTCAACTCGAACACCTCATGGTTCCCGTTCGAGCCTGCGGCCTGGGCGACGGCGGGGGCGCGTTCCACTGCTTGCTGACGGGCCGCTTGCTCGGCCGGCACCGTGGGCTTGGTGGGGGCGTTACCGGTGTCCGCCAGCGTTGTGCCGGAGGTCAGCGCCTGCAGATCCGGCGACGCGGCTGATTCCGTCGCACGGCCGTTGAGCGGACGGATGGGCACGCGCGGACGACTGCTGGACGCATCGGCGGAGGCCAGCGGCGTACTGGGGTCCATGCCCAGGCGCCGGCGCGGATCGGGCGCGGTCGGGCGGTATTCGATTTGGGGGAGGGCGGCTGTCGTCTGGACCGCGAGGGCGTCTTGTTGCGCGGCCTCGGCGGCTTCCCGCTCCTGGTCGAGGTCGATCGCGAGCAGTTCTTCGTGCAGGCGGTCTTCCTCGGCCTGGCGCCTGGCCTCGTCGGCTTCGATCTGCTCGACGATCTGGGCAATCTGGCCCTTGCGCAGGTCCTCCTCCTTGGTCATGTCCACCTCCACGTATTCGCTGTCGTCAGGCTCTTCCATCAGCATCTGCACGATGTTCATGGCGTAGTAGAGACCGACCAGCACGAGGCAGGCGGCGGCGGCGGTGATCATCGCCTGGTAGGTGAGGAATGGGGTGCGCTTGAGCTGGGGCGCCTTGGCCTTGAGCGCTTCTACGCGGGCGCGGCGTTGCTCCGCCGTCAGCTCGTTTTCAGGGCGTCGCTTGCCCGAGGGCATAAAGGGCAGCGGCGCCTCTGCGGCTGCGGCCTGTGGGGGCTCTTCACCTGGCACGGGCTCCTGCCCGTAGGCGTCGTGCAGGAGGGTGCCCAGCTGTTGGGCGTCTTCGACAAAGGCGGCGGCCTCGGGATCGTCGCGCAGCAGTTGCGCGACGTGGGCGCGTTCTTCGGCGGAAAGGTCTTCGCCCACGGCGTAGGCGGTCAAAAGGGATTGGTCTTCGGGCTTCATCGTGGGCCTCGTTCAGCGGGGGGTGGGGAGCAGGTCCGTCTGGCTGCGCACTTGCTCGCGCAGGCGCTGCAGGGCCTGGTGGAGCAGCACGCCCACATGGTTGACGGTCTTCTGGGTCGTATCGGCGATCTCGCGGTAGCTGAGGCCGGCCTGGAACTTGAGGCGCAAGACCTCCTGATGCGCGGGCGGCAGGCTGGCGATGAGGGCCAGGACCTGGGTCGCGGTATCGCTCGCCTCGGCGGCGCGGGCCGGTGAGGGCTCGTCGTCGGTCAGCCGATCGGCGGTAGGGGCTTCGAGTGGGTTCATCCGTTGATGGCGGCGGAGGTGGTCAAAGACCCGACTGCGGCAGACGGTGAAGAGCCAGGCGGGGATGCGGGGCTCCAGTTTGGCGCGCTCCTCCCGGCACAGCCGTAGAAACGTCTCCTGTACCGCGTCGGCGGCCACTTCCGGGTCGTGGGCCAGGCTGTGGGCGTAGCGCAGCAGCGCGGGCCGGTGCTCGGCGAAGAGGGCCTGTGCCCAGGCTGGGTCGTTGGCGGCAGCAGGATCGGGTTCCATCGGCAGGGCGGGGAAATGTCGGGGTGTTCAACGGGTATACGCAGCAGGCGCCGTTTTTCTTAAAAAGAAAAGAGTGTGAAAGGCCACCCCCGTTGCACAAGGAAAACCCCGCCGGGCGGCCTAAGGTTACACCCTCTCGCACTGCCAGCTTGCCTCTTCCGCCTCCAACTGCACAACGTTGGCGCTGTGAGTAAGCGTAGCCCTGGTATTTATCTGCTCGTCTTCACCTTGCTGCTGGCAGCTTTGGCGTGGTTGTTTCGGGAGCAACTGGCTTCAGGGGGTGAGTTGCTTTTTGGCGGCAATATCGATGGCCTGCTCATTTTAGGCCTGCATGAGCATTGGAATGTCTGGCTGCAAGGGCAGGTACCGTGGAATCAGCCACCGATGTTTTATCCGCAGTCGGGTACGCTCGGCTACTCCGATGCGTTTTTTCTGCCGGGTTTGCTTCACGCCATGTGGCGCTTTTTCGGCTTCTCGTTGCCCCACGCTTTCATGCTGGCGTACGTTGTGCTGGCAGCCATCGGGTTTGGGGGGCAATACCTTTTTTCGCGGCGCGTCCTCAAGCTGGGGCCGCTGCTCTCGGGGTGGGTGGCATTTATGCTGTTGGCTGGAAACGGGGTGCATATCGCGTTGCGTAACTCGCACCTCCAGTTGCTGGGGCTGTGGTTGTTGCCAGGGCTAGCTTGGTTGGGCGCAGAACTGGTCCGTCGCTGGCAAAGGCCTTGGGCGTCATTTCTTCCCTGGGGCCTCGGGGTGCCCATACTGGTAGGGCTGACCTTCTGGAGCTGCTACTACATAATGTGGTTTGCCACATTGTTTACGAGTGGCTGTTTGCTGATAGGTGCCCTCTGCCGCCCGAGCCTGGCGCTGAGGATTGCGCGCGCGGTAAAGGAGAAGTGGAAAAGGAGCCTATTGGTCTGCGGCGCTGGCGTCGTAGGGTTAATTCCGTTTCTGCTCACTTATTTACCAGTATTACAGGAGCAGGGTGGATATGCGTTCTTTTGGTCGAGCCTTCCTTCGCCTGACGCCTGGCTTAGTGTTGGCGCCGCCAATATCTGGTGGGGGAGTTGGAGCACGAAGCCGTGGGGCCTGCAGTATGGCTACCCCTTGGTGACTTTAATCGTGTTCCTGATAAGTGCTCTGGTCGTAGGCTGGCGCTCTCTCTGGAGCAAAGGAGATGAACGATCTGGGCTCGCCGTAATACTGGGGCTGGGAGTCATCTGTTGCTGGGTGCTGCTTTGCCAGTGGAAACCTGAAGTTTCTGCATGGGTATGGGTGCGCAGCTTCGTCCCCGGAGGGGATGCTATCCGTGTGCCATCGCGCTTGCTGTTGTTCCTGGGGTTGCCGTTGCTTTGGGTGATCGGCGTCGCGTTGCAGTCGCTGCTGAACGCTTCCGACAAGCCGGTGCTGTCACGATGGGCGAGGGTGGTAACGCTGTTGCTTGTGGTGTCGATGACGGTGGAACAGTGGAATGCCGCTCCGGTAAGCCGGATCTCAGTTCCGCAACTGCAGGAGGTGCTTGCCGTTACACCTCCGCCAGAGCCGGTCGAGGCTTTTGCGGTGGTCCGTGGTACCGACCCGCTGATCGTCAGCACGGCGCAGTTGTGGGGAGAGGATGCCTTGGCCAAGGCTGTGGCCTCGCAAGCCTTGCTGCAGGCCTATCGGTGGCAGGTGCCTACCGTGACGGGTTATTCGGGGCATCTCCCGGCAGGATGGGACTTGTTGCCACCCAAAGATGCCGAATCGTTCGTTTCGTTGCCGATCTGGATGGCCCGCCATCACTTGGAGAACCTGCTTATTCTGGACGCTACGTCGTTGAAATGGAAGCGCTACGAGCCTGCCTGGCTGCGCGTGAGCGAGGTCGGTGATCGCAACCTGATGGAGCCTTCGCTACAGGGGCTGTGGCAAGGGTCTGGCTTTTATGGCACCGAGCCTTGGGGTACATGGTCTGCGGCCGAAAGCAGTTTGTTGATCCGAGTGGACGATCCGCTGGCAGATACCTTGATCTTGCGTGCGAAGGTTAGTGCCTTTCTCCCGGCATCGGTCGATTATTTGGTTGCCTCTTGGACGCTGGATGATCAGCCGCTCGGCGATTGGGAGTTTACGCAGTCGCACAACCGCGATTGGCGGGAACTTCGAGTGCCGCTGGATCGATCTGAAAATGAAGGGATGTTGATACTTCACGTCGAGGTGCCCAACGCGGTATCGCCTTCCGAGGCGGGTGTTTCCGAAGATGGAAGAACGCTTGCCCTCGGGTGGCAGGAACTGTATGTGGAGACAGAGGCGGCTGCAGGCGCTAAATAAAGCGGGCGCAGAAAAGGATCGAGATGCTTACGGCGACAATTGCATAGGCCTTGGGGGAGAACATGACATGTCTCACAGGATCGTGATGCACTTTTCCCAAAGAGGCCTCCCGCCAGAGATCGAGCATGAAGTAGAGATAGGGCAGCGCCAGGAATAGCAGCCAGGAGGGGTGGTTGTACACTTGGCGCATTTCGGCGGCTGTCGTATAAAGAAAGAGAACCAAGACGCCGCAGAATACGCAGGCGATTCCGCAAATGAGGATCATAGGTTCGTCCTGCTTGGTATAGCCTCGCCGTCGGCTTTTGAGGTCTCCTTCACTTGAATAAAGCTCGATATATCGTTTGAGCCAGCCGAGGCTTAGAAAGCTCATCGCCAGAAAAATGATGAACCAGGATGAATAAGGGACGCCGAGGACTTCTGCCCCTATGAGCACGCGCGCTACATATAAAAAGCTCAGGACAAATGCGTCGATGGTGGGAAGTTCTTTCAGCTTGGCAGAATAGGCGGTGGAGATTGCCAGATAGATGGCGTATAGCCAAAGCACATTGCTCAGGAAAAACCAACCGATCAAACTGCCTGTGCAGATGAGGCCTGACAAGAGTAGCAGGCCGTTCCCGACCGAGAGCTCGCCGGATGCAAAGGGGCGCAACCTCTTGTCTGGGTGGGCGCGGTCGGCATCCACATCTCCCATATCGTTCATCAGATAAACGATCGAAGAGCAGATACAGAACATGGCGATAGCAGGAAACAAGGCGACAGCGTAACCGACGTCATAGAGCCCCCAGCCTGTAACTGCAGGCAAAAGGATGAGTGCATTCTTGGCCCACTGATGGGGGCGAATCGCTCGTAGGGCTGCTTTAAGTCGAGTCCTGTAATCGGCGCCTGCAGGCAGGATTTCGCCTTCTGGTGCGGTCTTTTTGAAGGCGGCCTTCAACTGGGGAGAGTCGGAGACCAGTAACCCTCCTTTAGAGGCTTTGAAAAGCGGTAGGTCGCATGGGGCATCGCCTGCGTAGACAAAAGCATCGCCATCAGTCAATTGTTTGATGGCATTGAGTTTTCTGCGCGACTTCAGGTTCAGTTCCGGCGTCGTTGCAAGGACGTGATCGAAGAGCCCCAAGTGTGCCGCCACCGCATGAGCGTAGGCTGCTGGGGCCGCCGTTGCGAGGACAGTCTTGATATTGGCGGTACGAGCGTTTCGCAAGCGTTCGAGCAAGGCCTGCCGGTAGGGAAGGTGTTGCGCATCCAAGGGCACATGTCGTGCGACGAATGTCTTCAGGCCCGCAATGGAGTATTTGCCCGAGAAGAGGAACGCGAAGAGTACCCAGGGGCGGTGTAACAGCAGCCGCGCAAGGCGTTCAACGAAGAGATCGGCGCTGACCAGAGTTCCGTCCAGATCGACAACAAACCAGCCGCAACGTGTTTCGCTACTGGTTTGTTCAAGGGTTACTGTAGTATGAGCCATTGGAAGCTATAGCCTAGCGCACGAATATCGTTTGTTAATTCCGGATCCGTCTTGGCGTCTGGTAGAAAGAAGGTGAGCGTGTTTTCCGCCGAAGCTTTAAGTACCGAAGGATCGAAATCAAGCGTCAGCACTTGCTCCCCTTCGAGCTGTCCTTCGAAAATGGGCACGCCGTTTAACTCGAGTCTCACCGACTGCAGTTTGTAAGCTCCGCCATAGAGGGTTAATTTCCCCTCCAGATCTGCGGGATCTATGCGGGGAAACGTGATGGTTGCCTTCTGGGAATCTGACCAGCGCCATCCACCTTCTGGGGAACTCCAGCCATCCCATTTGAGCAATGGATCGTTGAAGGGGATTTTTTCCCCGCGGGGAACGCTCTGATAGAATGTACCGTTTAGGTAAGTCCAGCCTTCTACGCTCGCGGTAGAGTAGGCGCCTACTGGTTTGAAAGTCCTGCCCAAAAGCGTGAAAGCCCGACGATGGGAAGGGTCGTGCGGTACCATATCTGCCCTAACCATGATCTTGTGCGCCACCGCTCTATCGGCAGGGAAAATGAAAATATCGTGGTCTTTCAGGGTGCCATCTTCAGAAACAATACGTTCCCCGAAGATTTCCGGAATCGGATTGTAGAGATCAGGCCAAGTTCGCATCACATCTTTGCTTAATCCGTTGAGTTTCAAATAAGGATAGTATTTGGCAAAGACATTGTTGTGAAGAACAATGGTACTCTGGATCGCCAAGGCAATTCCCAGGATAGTCGTGCGTATGGGGGGTGGAACAATTTTTGCCAGATCGAGAAATGCAATGAGTAGAGGAATAATCAACCAATAGCCGTAGCGAAAGAAAACTGAGTAACCAGCGTGCCAGTTGCCTTGGCTGAGTGTCGGCACCGACATCAGCACGACCATGATGCAAACGGTGATTGGAAACCATAGTTGCGCTAAGTTAGAGATCCGTTTCTTCCAGATTATCACCCCAAGTAACGTGCCAGTAAAGAATAGGTAGGTGCCGAAGTTGGCGACAAGAACCCCTATGTTGAGATCGAACCACAACGAAAGAAAGCGGGCGAAGGTAATATACTCTGGCACCGTGTAACCGATCTTCACGATCAAGTTGGGCGTGCCGTAATGAATATAGTAGAAGATAGGCGAGAACAGCGCTGTCGAGCCGGCTGCGATCATGATGGCTGCGTGGAGCAGATGCCGGCGCGAGAGGAGCGCTTTCCAGGCACCGTGCGGAATGGTTGCCTTGGCCTGAAACCACAGTCTGAGTTCGTATGCGATGAAGACAATCGGAACGAGAAAAGCACAAGGCGGATTTTGATTCGATGAGAGTGCCGCCGCCAGGATCGCGAGGACAGGTCGTTCATCTCTCCAGGCCAACACGGCAATCAGCATCAATGCGCCAGAAAAAATTTCCGGATGGGGCCAAAAAAGGTAGTAGGTGGTCCCGCACAGAAGGTAGAGAGCGGCGAGCCAATGCTTGTCCTGATTCGCTAATTTTGAGCCATAGTAGATATAACCGAGCGCCAATAATACGAGCAGGACATTTGCAAGTGTTAGCGCCCGCAAAGGATCAAGACCGAACGTATCGAGGACTAGTTCGATTGGAGCCGCAACCAGGGGATACAAGAAAAAGTGGTAGGGGTAATAGCGGCCATCCTCATTTACGACAAAGCCAGCGTGATACCAATCCCCTTTGGCCATTGCTTTATCCAGCGTTTGGTGGATTGCGAATGGGTAGCTATCGGGAGGCCTCTTCTCCGCCAGCTGTTCCATTGAATGGTGCACCTCGGTCGAATATTCGACACTGCCGGTCGTCCGCAACGCGTGGGTCATATTCATATATTCCCACCCATCTCCGCGGACGAGGACCTTGTCCATCAAGCCTAGGCTGAGCAGTACAAGGACCAAGCTCCAAAAAGCTAGATGTATGTGTAATGGTACGTTACGAATACGCGACGCTAAAGACATGACGATGGAGATATTCGGTCGCCCAGTGATCCCCTGAGCGAAATCGACGCCAGCGTTTGCATGCCGGTAAGCCTTGGCAATGCTAATTTGTTGTGCCGTTGAGAGCGGAGAATGCGTCGTAAGGCAAATCTTCTTCCCCTAGGCCACGAAATACCAGTTGCAATACAGCGCGAGGGCCGCGGCCTGTCCGATGGGGAAGGCGTAGCGCACGAAGTTGTCGAACCACGGGTGCTTCAGGCCGATCTCGGCCCACAGCAGGAACATCGGAAAGAGCACGAGTGAGTACCGGCAGAGACTGACCGTGCTGGTTGAGGCGGGTATGATGATGCCCAGAAGAACCAGAAGGCCGTAATGCGTGCCATAACGCTTCCAGACCATAAAACCGGAAACCACGGCGGCAGCTAAAAAGGAAAGGTCGGCTATAGCCTGTAGGTGGACAGGCATCGCACCCGACCAAAGGTCGACAGTCCATAAGCGGACGAGTGCCCCTGCCACTACGGCGAGAAAACCAATCGTCTCGCGGTTCCACTCGCCTTGAATGTGTAGAAAGGCGAGCGGATCCCCGACTTTCCAATAGAGATAGGCCATGAAGCTGAAAAGCCCTAGGGGACAGAGGCTGAGTAGAATTGCGTTTTGCCAGTCTGTCCTAATGGCAGAAAACAGGTGGCTCCAAGTCTTGCGTTTAAAAGATTTGCCTAGAAGCGGTTTCAAAACTCGCAAAATAAGCTTGTACTCTGCGGTAGATCGCTAAACTGAGTGAGGCGTGAGCCATTTGCATCGCTTTATCACTGACGATCAATGGGATAAAATCAGCGA
>Ga0163227_100051_pt1 | contig 49815 bp, 43 predicted proteins | sample MSEWel2016_09_14_2_FD_113148 | JGI IMG/M metagenome (GOLD analysis project Ga0163227, IMG submission 113148) | Subsurface microbial communities from deep shales in West Virginia, USA - MSEEL Well Study Marcellus 5H_2016_09_14 ...
CCGCCCGACAGTGCGCCCCCGCCTCCCCCGCAAGGCAACCGCACCATGGATGCCAGCGGCAAGGAGAAGCAATAAACCTCCCTTTCCCTACAGCCCGGACCCACGTCCGGGCTTTTTATTTCGTTCAACTTCTGCAGGATGAGCCGGCGCTCAACTGTTTATCGTCGCATCGTGGCACATGATTGGCTTGAATGAGACAAACGTCTGTTCTTGTGCTAATTTGATCAATCACGCGTCTGATGTCGTCCCTCGCCATGCCTTCTCACCAGCCCATCTGCCCTCTCGATGGTCAGAAACGACCGCCGTATTCCTTCGACTCCGAAGATACGTGCCTCGAACGCCTGCAGGGCGCGAAAGACGCGTTTCTCCAGTGGCGCCGCGTCCCGGTCAAGGAGCGGATCAAGCGGGTCCAGCAGCTGCAGGAAGTCCTGCAGACACATGAGCAATCCTGGGCGGAGCTGATGACGCTCGAAATGGGTAAGCTGCCCAAGGAAGCGCAGGCGGAGATCCGCAAGTGCGAGTCTCTGTGCGCGTGGTATGGAGCCCAGGCGGAACGGCTCCTGCAAGACCAGCCGCTGCCGGCTGACGAAGGCAACCGCTTTCTCACATATCAGCCGCTGGGGCCGGTGATGGCCATCATGCCGTGGAATTTCCCTTTTTGGCAGGTCTTTCGGGCCGCAGTGCCCGCGTTGCTGGCCGGCAACACGATGCTGTTGAAGCACGCTCCCAACGTGCCGGGCTGCTCCGATGCGCTGGCGGAAGCCTTCGGCAGCTGCTTCCCGGCAGGGGTCTTCCAGCAGATCAAGGCCGAGGACGCTACCGTCTCGACCCTCATTGCCGACCCGCGGCTGCGCGGCGTATGCCTGACCGGCAGCGACAAAGCGGGACGTGCCATTGGCGAACAGGCGGGGCGCCATCTGAAGCCGATTGTGCTGGAACTGGGCGGCAGCGACCCCTATCTGGTGCTGGAAGACGCCGATCTGGAAGTGGCGCTCAAACACTGCATCCGCGGTCGCATGCGCAACAATGGGCAGAGCTGCATCGCGGCAAAGCGGATGATCGTTCACTCCCAGCTCCACGACGCTTTTGTTGAACAGTTGAGTGCGCGAGCGGCGGAATACCACTGGGGCAACCCCCACGATGCGGGCGTCAATCAGGCTCCGATGGCCCGCCACGACCTGCGGGACGCGCTCCACCACCAGGTGATGCGCAGCGTCGAAGCGGGCGCCACCTTGTTGTGCGGCGGCGAGATTCCGGAGCACCCGGGCGCTTTTTACCCGGTGACGATCCTGACCGATGTGCAGCCGGGCATGCCGGCCTTTGACGAAGAACTTTTCGGACCGGTGTTTGTCGTGATCCGGGGCGAGAGCGAGCAGCAGATGATCGACCTCGCCAACCAGACCCGCTACGGACTCGGTGCCGCCGTCTTTTCCAAAGACACCACGCGGGCTCGCCAGATCGCACGCGAAGAGCTCGCCGCCGGTTGCTGCTCGGTCAACGCCCCCGTCTCCAGCGATCCACGCATTCCCTTCGGCGGCATCTACGATTCCGGCATGGGCCGCGAACTGGGCGCGGCCGGGCTCTACAGCTTCTGCAACTGGAAGACGGTGCTCGTCAACGACGGCTGACTTGTCACACGGCGGCCACTTGTCCTAGCTTGAGGGCTTGGACTCCCGCGAAATGCGCCAACTGCCGCCCATCCACGTGATCGATTTTGAAGGCCACCCCCGCTATGGGGTGATCGAATATGGCGTGGCCACGGTCGAAGCGGGGCGCGTGACCGCCGCCGCCACTCGCCTGTGTGCGCCGACGGGTGACATTCCGCCGGCGGACACCCAGGTCCACGGGTTGCGCGCACAGAACCTGACCGGATGCGCGCCGTTTGCGGACGAGTATCAGCGCTTCGTCGCCTGGCGGTCTTCCGGCGTGCTCGCCGCCCATAATTCATGGGTTGAGCACCGGTTGCTGAAGCACCACTGGTCGTTCCCGCCCTTCGTGCCCGCCTGGGCGACCGAGGGCGAGGTGGCCGAATGGGGGCCGTGGCTCTGCACCCTGCGACTCGCGCGCGTCTGCTGGCCGGAACTCGAGAGCCACAGCGTGCTGAACGTGGTGAGCGCCCATGGGCTGGAGGGTGAGCTCGACGCCTTGGCCCAACGCCATTGCCCGCCGGAGCGCGATCGCGCCCATTGCGCCCTCTACGATGCCCTCGCGTCGGCCTTGGTGCTCTGTCGCGCCCTGGATGAGCTGGCCGGGCAGCCCCACCTGCTCAACGTGTTGCTCGAGCCCGAAAACTGGCTGCGCTCCGGCGCCCAGCAGGCCGAGCTGTTTTAGTCGCGCTCGGTCTTGAGATCGGGGATGCGGCTGAACGCGATGCGCAGCGGCGCCTCCGACATACCGCCGAGCGCGCTGCCGAGGAAAACTGTGCGGGAACCGAACTTCTGGTTGAGGCTGTCCATGGCCTGATCGATGCGTGACCGCCTCGGGTCGTCCAACAAGTCAGGAAAGAGCGAGCCCGCCACACTCTCGGCCGTCGTAAGGTCCGTCAGCGTCACCGCGACCTTGAGCGGGTAGCCTTCGTGCGGGATCTCCTGCCACAACCGATTGAGCCCACCGGTCAGCTCACGCGTATCCTGCACCGCTCCCAGGCGACAGTCGCTCTTGTACTTGCCCTGCCCCATCACGCGCACCTTCAGCTCCAGGCGACCGGCGTAATAGCCCATGTTGCGCAGGCGCAGCGCCGCCTTTTGCAGCAATCGGTGCGAGATGGCCTTGGCGCTGCTCCAGGAGCGTTTGTCTGGCGAAATCACATGCGAATGACCGACGGTGCGGCGCTGGGTCTCCGCGCCCTCCCAATCCTCACCGCGTAGCCGCGCATAGTAGCGCAGGCCTTCGATGCCACCCCACACGTCGCGCATTTGCTCCTGCGTCAACGCACACAGCTGCTCGACCGTATGGATGCCGTGGGCCTTCAGGCGCGCTTCCATCGAGGGGCCGATTCCGTAGAGGTCGATCGGCTTCAGCTCATAGAGCGCCCGGGGCAGGTCCTTCGTCTCGATGATCTTGAGGCCGTCGGGCTTGCGCATGCCGCTGGCGACCTTGGCCAGAAAGAGATTGGGCCCCGCGCCGATGGAGCACGTGATCGATTCGCCGATCGTAGCCGCGAGGGCTGCCTTTACCTGACGCGTCAACCGCTCGACTTCCGCCACGCTCTGCCAGTGGGTCGGCAGCAGGCCGTACATCTCGTCGATCGACATCACGGCCTCAACGTGCAGGCAGTTCTCGATCACGGCTTTCGCCTGTTCATGGAATTTGATGTACTCGTGGTGGTCCGCGACCTTGAACTGGATCTCCGGGCAGAGCTTGCGAGCCTCGGCCACCTTGGTGCCCGTGCGCACGCCAAAGCGTTTGGCCTCGTAACTCGCGGCAATGCAGCAGGTCGTATCGGCCAGCATCGGCACGACCCCCACCGGGCGCCCGCGCAGCTCTTCGTTCAACTGCTGCTCACAAGAAGCAAAGTAGCTGTCGAAATCGAAAAACATGTAGCGCAGGCCCATCCCTGATGAGTATCCACATGTTCACTGAAAATTCAAGCTCCGCTTACAGCCGTAAATTTTACAGGGGTGGACTCAGACTGTAAAAGCTACAGCCGACCCACGGAGCAGCCTTTTTTCAAAAAAGCGTAAAGGTAAAAACAACAAGTTATCAGTCAGCATGTTGAGATCATCAGCGCAAAGTTGGCACGGTGAAAGCCCTATAGGAGGTGTAAATAATTCACCTCGTTTATCATGCACCACGCTTCTACCCCCGCCACTCCCGCACGCCTACGTATCCTGCTCGTCATCGGCAGGGAGGCCTTGGAGCAACTGCACGTTCAGGAGCGCCTCGACTATGCCCAACAACTGCAAACCGAAGGACACCACGTCAAGATCCTGATCCGGGCAGGTGAAGGTTTCAATCTTTCGCCCCGCACCCCCCTGCCGATCTACACTTACCAGAAATCGGCGAAGCGCAAGTTTGCCTGGGAAGGCGCTCACGGCGACGAAGTCAAAGCCGGCCGGGCCGCCCTGCGCGACCTGCTCAACCGCTTCATTTTCGATGTCGTTCACGTCTTCGGCGGCCAGACCGCCAGCACGGTCGTGGCGCCCGAACTGGAAGACTGCCGCCTGCCGTGGCTCGTGCACATGGAGCATGAAGAACTGCGCTCGTGCCTGCTTCAAAGCGTCTTTCAGCAGCAGATCGGGGCAATGCTGCACGCCGCTCACGGCGTGACGACTTCCACGCACCTCGGCCACCGTCTCATCCGTGAGTGGACGCAACGCAGCGCCATGATCCTCCCGGCGGCACAAGAGCCCAACCGCCAGCTGATGCTCAATGTGAGCCGTAGCCACACCCCGATCGTCTATCTGCGCCTGCTGGGCTACGACCGGGAGCACCTGAACCAGGTGCTGCGCCTCGTCGCCGCGTTGCAGGCAGACACCCCGGTGCTGGCCCACCTCTATGCGCCGGGCCACAAGAGCCACGTCGTCCAGGAAGCCGCGGTCGCCCGCCAGGCGCAACTGCGCATCCACGACCGCATCAGCCCGCGCATGGAAGAAACCCTGATGCGCTACTCCAACTTTTACCTCCAGCTCAACGACGACAGCGAATCGACCCAGATCGAGCGCAATTTGCTCAAGGCCATGCGCTATCGCGCCGCGGTCCTGACCACCCGCCACCCCTTGGTGAGCCAGATCACCCGTCACATGGAGACCGCGCTGGTCGTGCCCGGCGAAGACGAGCAAGCCTTGCTGACGAGTGCCCGGTTCCTGATCGAATTCCCGGACAAGCAGCGCGCTCTAGCCGAGCGAGGACAGCAGTTCGCCAACTGGTATCTCAGCGCCCGCCGCGTAGCCCATGAAGCCACCGCAGCCTACCACTACTATGTGGAGGAAGCCGCCAAGGACGATGTCGCCGCCTGAAATTTCCCGGACCGGTAAGGAGAGAGACCGGCCCGCATAGCGAGTGGAGAAAAGACAGAAAAGGCTACCTACAGGTAGCATTGCGAGAGTGAAGCAGCAGCAATCATAAGCGTAAACGACAGGATATAGAGACACAGGAGCAACCTAGGCAAAGAGCCGCGACCGCCACGAGTGGTCGCGGCTCTCGATTTTTCAGGCCGGCGTGATCCAGGTCGCACCACCCCCATCGCGCAGGGCCTGCAGCTTCAGCCCAAAGGCGGCGTGCAGGTGCTCCGGCGTCAGCGCCTGCGCCACCGGCTGCACCGGCACCGCCACCTCCCCGCGCTGGAGGATGACCGCGCGGTCGGCGAAGCGCAGGGCGAGGTTCCAGTCGTGCAGGATGGCGGCGACGATCGCCCCGCCCTCGGCCCACTGCTTGGCCAGGCTCAAGATCTCGTGCTGGTGGCGTGGATCGAGGTTGTTCGTCGGCTCGTCGAGCAAGAGCACGCGCTGCCCGCTATCTTGCGTGGGCCAGACTTGCGCCAACGCGCGGGCCAGGTGCACCCGCTGGCGCTCGCCCCCGCTGAGCGTCAGATAAGAGCGCTTGGAGAGGCCCGTCAGCCCGACGAGTTGCATCGCTTCGTCCACCACGTCGAGATGGGCCTCCCCGTGCGGCAGACGCCCGAGCTTCACCACCTCGCGCACCGTAAAGGGAAAATGCAGCTCCACCGACTGGGCCAACACGGCCCGCTGCCGCGCCAACCGGTCGGCCGGCCAGTCCTGAATATTGCGCCCCTCCAGCTGCACCTGTCCGCCCGCAATCTGGCGAGCGCCGGACATTGCGTGCAGCAGGGTGCTCTTGCCTGCTCCATTGGGGCCCATAATCGCCAGCAGTTCGCCTGGGCGAGCCTCGACCGAAATCTCGTGAATGAGGCTGCAGCCGCCGGCCCGCACCGTTACCTTGTCCGCCACCAGGCTCATGACTCGCCCTCCCGCCAACGCTGATCGCGCCAGACCAGCCAGAGGAAAAACGGTGCGCCCACCAGAGCCGTCAACAGCCCAATGGGCAAGACGCGGGGCGGGTCCACGATGCGGGCGGCCACATCGGCCAGCACCAGCACCGCGCCACCCGCCACCGCCGACCAGGGCAGCAACCGCCGATGGTCCGGCCCCAGCAACAGGCGCACCATGTGGGGCACTACCAGCCCGACAAAGCCGATCATGCCCGAGCTCGCCACCGCGCCCGCCACCATCCAGGCACAGCCAAAGATCACCACCCGGCGCACCGACTCGACCGACACCCCCAGGTGGTAAGCCGCGGCCTCGCCCAGTAACAGCGCGTTGAGCGGCTTGGCCATGCGGGGCAGCACCACGAGCCCCGGCACGACGATGAGGGTCAGCGCGGCACAGCGTTCCCAGGTCGCCGCCTCGAGGCTGCCAAGCGTCCAGAAGGTGAAGCGGCGCAATTGAGCGTCGTTCGCCAGATACAGCATCATGCCCACCAGCGCCGCTGCCAGGGCGTTGAGCGCCAGGCCCACCAGCAACAGCGTCAGCACCCGCGATTCCACGCTGCCACGCGCCAGGCGATAGATCAGCCACGTGACGACCAGACCGCCGGCCAAGGCACAGAACGGCAGCAGCCACGCCTCGAGCCAGGGCGGCCAGGCCCAGCGCGAGCCCAGCACCACGGCGGTCACCGCGCCCACTGCGGAACCGCTGGAGACGCCGATCAGCGCCGGATCGGCCAGCGGGTTGCGAAAGAGGCCTTGCAGCGCCGCCCCGGAGATCGCCAGCGCGGAGCCGACGAGCGCCCCCAGCAACAGGCGCGGCAGGCGCAGATTCCAGATAATGGTGTTCGTCGGCCCATCGGCCTGATGAAGGAGCGCATGCCCAATTTGAGACCAGCTCAAATCCGTCGGGCCCAGCATCAACCCCAGCGCCGCTGCCAGCAGGCAGAGCACGATCAGGCCCACCCGGGCATTCAGGTCACGCTGTCCTCTCGAATCCACCGGCCGAAACTGGCTTGTCGGCAACGGGTTGTCAAAAATTTTGCGGCGGAGCCTCTTCTCGGCGCCGGTCGACCCTATTCTTCGACGCGCGGTTCCGCCTCGCTCCATGCCGCCGCCGCATGCCCGGCCTTGCGCAAAAGGGCCGCCAGCTGCTGGCGCTCGCCTGGATCGAGCGCATGAAAAGCGCCGTCGAGCCGGGCGTTATGGGAGGCAAAAGCCTCGCGAATCACCCGCCGCCCCTCGTCGGTCAAGTCCACATACACCACGCGACGGTCATCCGGGCAAGGCGTGCGGCGGACCAGCCCCTGGCGCTCGAGGCGGTGCACGGCGGTGGTGATCGAGCCGCTGGTGAGGTAGACCTTGCGCCCGATCGTATTCACCGGCTGCGGGCCTTTGTGGTAGACGATTTCCAGCACCGCGAAGTCGGAGAGGTTGCGGAAACCCAGTGCTTGAATACTCGCCCGATCGATCGCCTCGAAGGACTTGAAGGCCCGCCAGAGCAGCAGATAAAGCCGGGCTCCGTCGGGTGTTCGCTCAGTCGCCATGGATAAACCTTACGCCTTTGACGGGATTTGCCAACCCTGAGCCTTCACCCAGCGTGCGCTCCGAGTAAAATCGTCTGGCACGAGCTGGTGACCGATCGGCAAAAACTGGTGGTCGACCGCCGCCCCGCCAGCCGCCAGCAAGCGCGCCAGGCGCTCGGCATCCGCGCGCGTCGCGATCCCGTCGTGCAGGCCCGAGAGCATGAGGACCGGCGTCTGCCCCACCACCGTCTGCGGCGGCTGGAACGGCGTCATCGGCCGCCAGAGCACAGCGCCACTGAGGTGCCCCCCACCGGCCAGCAAGTAGCTCGCGAGCAAGTTCGCCCCGTTGGAGTAGCCGAGCCCGGCCAGCGGCGTCTGCTGCAGGTGGTAGGTCGCCACGGCTTTCTCGAGGAAGCTGTGCAGGCGCTCGGTCTCCTCCTTCAGGCTCTGCAGGTCGAACACACCTTCGCGTACGCGTTTGAAAAAGCGCCGCATATCGCCCTCCATGACTGAGCCACGCAAGGCGAGGTGACCCGAGCCGGGACTCACCCGTTGCAGCACGGGCACCAGATCGTGCTCGCTGCCGCCGGTGCCGTGCAGGAGCACCCAGACGGGCGCGCCTTTGACCGTCGGCTGACGGTAGACGTGGTGGTAGGCCTGGGCTGCGCTCATGACTGCAGGGCCGGGACGCGCGGCAGCAGCCGTTCGATGTCCTCACGGTGGTGCTCGAACTGCGGCGGCAGCTTGAGGGTCGCGCCGAGCTCTTCCAGCTTTTCGTCGACGGTGAAACCGGGATTGTCGGTCGAGATCTCGAAGAGGATGCCGTTGGGCTCGCGGAAGTAGGCGGCCGTGAAATACGTGCGGTTGATCGGCCCGTTGATCATCAGGCCCGATTGCGCCAGGCGCTCACGCAAGGCGTCGTGGGCCTCCTGATCGGGCACGCGAAAGGCCACGTGGTGCACGCTGCCCGCGCCTGGCTTGGTCGGCAGCGCTTTGCGGTCTTCCAGCACATCCACGACGCTGCCGTGCCCGTGACCGCTGGCGAGGAAGCGGTGCCGCTTGCCCTCCGTCGGCCCACGCTCAAAGCCCATCAAGTCGAGCACGCGCGCGGTGGCTTCGACGCGAGGCACACGCAGGGTGATGCTGTGAAAGCCCAGCAGCTGCTCCACCGCCGGTATCGGGCTTTGCGGCCAAGGCTGCAATTCGGGCGAATCCGCCGCCTTACCCACCAGCTCCACCGGATAGCCGTCCACGTCCTGGCTCACGAGCACCGCATCGCCGAAGCGGTCCAGCTGCTTGACTGGTCGCTCGGCCTGCCGTAGCCGCGCCTCCCACGCGTCCAGCGCATCGGCGGCCACGTGATAGGCCACCGCGCTCGCCTCGTGATTACCCGGCTGGCGCGGTCGCAGGTTGGGCCACGGGAAATAGGTCAAGGCGGTGCCGGGCGCACCGGTGTAGTCGCCGTAGTAAAGGTGGTACGTCGAGGGATCGTCGAAATTGACCGTCTGCTTGATCAGGCGCAGGCCCCAAAAGTCGCGATATTCGCGTACGTTGACTTGCGGATTGGCCGTCATGGCCGTGATGTGATGAATGCCGGTTACTGCTGCCATCATGGTAAGGGGTGATCGCACAACATCGCACAGGTTGTCTTGATGTCAAGATAAACTGGAGCAAGCTGTTTTCTACTGGATCGCGGACCCGGAACATACGTGCCGCCTTCCCCCTTGCCTTGTGCGCCGGGAGTCGCATGATGCGGCGACTAATGGACGCTGCCACCATGATTCCGTTTCTGAAGCACCTCAGCGCCGAGAGCGCCAAGGTGATCAACCCGCTCTTCTTCAATCCCGACCTGCAGGTCGAGTGGAAGGAAGACAACACCCCGGTGACCTACGCCGACAAGAAGGCCGAAGAGGTCCTGCGGGAGCTGATCACCAAGGAGTTCCCCGACCACGGTATCGTCGGCGAGGAGTTTCCGAACGTTAACGAAGACGCCGAATACAGCTGGGTGCTCGACCCGATCGACGGCACGCGCTCGTTTGCCGCCGGCACGCCGCACTTCGGCACGCTCATCTGCCTGCGCCACAACAAGCAGCCCATCTGGGGCGTGATCAACGTCTGCGCGCTCGACCGCCTCTACATCGGCAACAACGAGCAGTGCTGGATGAATGATCGACCGGTGAAGATGCGCGAAACCAAGGACTTGAGCAAGTGCTTCCTGCTCACGACCGATCCGAAGCGTCCCTACCTGCACCACAGCATCGAGGGCTGGAACAACCTGCTCGCCGCGACCGATCAATATCGTAGCTGGGGCGATTGCTTTGGCTACACCATGCTCGCCAGCGGTGGCGCCGACATCATGTGCGACCCCAAGATGAGCCTGTGGGACATGGCCGCGCTGCTGCCCGTCGTGCGCGGCGCCGGTGCCGCCGTCTCCAACTGGAACGGCAACGACCCGGTCGGCTCCGACAGCCTCGTCGTCGCGCACCCCCGCCACCACGCCCGGATCATCGAGATCCTGAACCCGTAATTATTTACACCAGATTTACCTTTCGGGCGCGATTCCAAGACGGAATCGCGCTTTTTTTGTACTGGGAATCAGCAGGTTAGCGATTTTCGGGCTTTTTACATTTATCCACCGTCTTTCATAGGGTGTCACCCCTATATTACACCTCAAGATGGGATCCATTAAGCCGCATTACATAGCAACGAACTATATCGCGCAAAGGAGAACCCCATGAGTATCGCACGTAAACTATTTCTCGTCCTCGGCATCAGCATCCTCGGTTTAGGGGGTGTGCTGGCCCTCGGACGTTATACCCTCAAAAGCAACCTTGAAGCATCCCGCTCACTGGTCGACGGCACCTACGCCCCCATCGTGGAGCGAGACTTGCCGAAACTGACGGAGCTGCGCAACGGCATCACGCTCTTGCTCAACGCCGACCGAGACGCCTATCAGGCCGAGCTCGCGCAGAGCCAGGCTGCCACCGCCCTCAACCCCGAAGAACTCCAGGCGCTTTTCGATACGGTGACCGAAAACAGTGCCCAAGTCATGGAGCGCACCGAAAAAGCCAGCAACTCCTTCAGCGACGACATGCAGGAGACCTACGCCGCAATGCAGGCGCAGTATACCACCTGGAAAAACCATTCCAGCGATCTGCTCGGCATCACCAGCGATCTGTTTGACCAAACGGCGCAATACCGGAAGGATCGCCAGCAGCTCTCGAAAATCGACGGCGCGCTCAACAAAAGCCTGGAATCCTTGATCGCGCAGCATCAGGACGAGCCGGAGCTCGCCAATGCGTTTGCCGAGATCGAGCAGCAGCTGCTCCGGGCCAATGTAAGCCTGGGCGTCATGCTGCGCAGTCCCGATCCGGAAGCGGTCCAGCAGGCACGCAAGCTATTCGCCGAACAGACGGAGCAATTGCAAAACCGTCTGGAAGCCTTGGGCGAACACCACCATGGCGACGCGGCCGATCCGCTCGCCAAAAGCCAGGGGCTGCTGACCCAGTGGCAGCAATATGGCACCAAGCTGAGCCACGCCGCGACCCAAAACCAGGACCTGACGGCACAACGCGAAGAGCTGGAGCAGCAGACCTCCCATGAATTTGCCGTGATGCGCGAGACGCTGGACCAACTCGTCGGCTTCTTCGAAGAACAGATTGCCGCCAGCACGGAGGCCCTGGTGACCAAAAACGAACAGGCTCGGCAGACGCGCGCCGCCACCGAGGCTCATGCCCACCAAATGCTCATGATTTTCTACGCCATCGGCGCGGTGACGATCCTCGTGCTCGGCGGCTACCTGACGCTCGTCACCCTGAGCATCGTCAAGGCCCTGCGCGGTGCCATCGACCAACTGCGTGGCAGCAGCAACGAAGTCACGTCCGCCTCCGTGCAGTTGAGTTCGTCCAGCAACATGATGGCCGACGAAGCCTCCCAGCAGGCCGCTGCCCTGGAAGAGACGCTGGCCTCGCTGGAAGAAGTCAACGCCACCACCCACATGAATGCCGAGCACGCCCGCAATACCAGCGACCGCGTGGAAGACATTCGCGGCAAGGTGACCAAGGGCTCCCAGCTGATGGAGACGATGCTCGATGCGATGCAGCGCATTCGCCAGAACTCCGACCAGACGGCCAGCGTGATGCGCACGATCGACGAGATCGCCTTTCAGACCAACCTGCTCGCCCTCAATGCCGCCGTCGAAGCGGCCCGGGCCGGAGAGGCCGGTCGTGGCTTCGCGGTGGTGGCCGAAGAGGTCCGCAACCTGGCCCAACGCAGCGCCGAGGCCGCCCGCTCTACCAGCGGCATGATCGAGACCTCGCACCAGACCGCCAAGCAGGGCGTGGACAGCAGCGAGCAACTGGCCGAGTTCCTGCGGGAACTGGGGGCCGAGATGGATCAGATCGTCCTGCTTTCCAACGAGGTGTCCACCGCCTCCAACGAGCAATCACAGGGCCTGCAACAGATCAGCACCGCCGCCTCCCAGATCGACCAGTCCACGCAGCGTAACGCCGCCACGGCGGAAGAAACGGCTAGCGCGAGCGAAGAGCTTTCCGAGCTGTCCACCCAACTCCAGGACATCGTGCACACCCTCAACCAGATGGTGAAGAGCGACAAGAGCGCACCTGCTCCTCAGCCCAAGGCCCATCAGGCCGCCCCAAAACAAGCGCAAGCGAAGCAGAAGCAGTCCGATCGCGGCTTCTTCCTCAATGCAGGCTACGAAGCCCCCAAGGCGCCCGCCAAGCCCGCGAACGGCCGCAACGGCCAACAAAACGGCAGCTTCCACGGCTACCCCAAGCTCAACGGGCACGCCCAAGTCAACGGCACCAACGGACACGCGCAGAACGGTAAAATCAACGGACACGCCAACGGCTTCGAATCCTTCAATAGCCAAGGCCCCTCGATCGAACTGAACGACGACATGATCCAGTCTCACTAGGAATCCCCCCATGCAACGCTATTACAAATTTGCCGCCGGCCTCCTGCTCGGCCTCATCGCCCCTGCCCTCCACGCCGCCGATACCCAGTTCTGGACCGCATGGAACGTGGGCGAGTGGAAGTCCGGCAACTTCTCCACCAAGAGCCACTTCGAGAACCGTCACGCGGACGACCTCGACCTGATCTACGTCCGCTACTCCCAGAAGTTCAACTACAAGCTCGACGATGTCTGGTCCCTCGGCCTGCACCCGGTCTACGAGACCTCGCGCGGCAGTGACGACTGGAAGGACACCTACCGGCTCGACCTGGAGGCCACCACCAAGCTGAAGTTGACCGACCGCCTCGGCCTCAAACTGCGCCACCGCTACGAAGTCCGGCGCAAAGAGGGCAAGGGCAGCGAAGCCATGGATCGCGTCCGCCAGCAGGTCGCGCTCAGCTACAAGGCCAATTGGCTGCCTAGCATGACCTCGATCGGCATCGCCAACGAGTGGTTTTACGAGATCGACAAGGAGCGCATCACGCTCGACCGGTTCTACCCGATCCAGATCGGCTTCCAGCCCAGCGACAGCTTCAAGACCACCGTCTACTACCTTTATCAGAGCAATCGACAAGGATTAAGTGGTAACTGGAGTGGCACGCACATCATCGGCCTCTCCAGCAGCTTCAAGTTCTAGCGATATATGGGGTGGCCCCGTCCGACAGCGGGCGGGGCCTTTTTATGCAGGCATACATTAGATTTTCTAATCAAACAACAACCGCGTCATACTAAAAACTGATCTACCTCATTAAGGACTGTTGCAGATAACGTCGCCGACCGAATTGGTCTTGTGAGTGACAATCTCGTAACACACACACTTCCGATGCACCGCTACCTGCGCTTCATTCTCCTCCTGCTGACCGCGAGCCCTGCCCTGCTGCAGGCCGACTCCACGGCCTACTGGGCCGCCTGGGGCGTCGATGTCTGGAAAGGGGATCAGTTTTCCACCCGCACGAGCACCGAAAACCGTCACGACGATGATTTCGACCTCGCCTACTTCCGCATCACGCAGGAGTTCTACTACAAGCCCAACGCGGTCTGGACGCTGGGCGTGATCCCGACCTACGAGTCGGTCCGCAGCGCGGGAGACTGGAAGGACATCTACCGGGTGAACCTGGAGGCATCTCCGACTTTCAAGCTGAGCGACAAGCTCTCCCTGAAACTGCGCAACTGGTACGAGATCCGCCGCAAGCAGGATATGGGCAGCAAGTCCTACGACCGCTTCCGGCAGCAAGTCGCCTTTACCTACGCCGCCGACTGGCTGCCCGGGCTGACCTCCGTGTCTTGCTCCAATGAAGTGTTTTACGACTTCAATGCCGAACGTATCAATCAGGACCGGATCAACCCGCTGAAACTCAACTTCAAGATCAACGATCGCTGCAAGACCTCGGTCTTTTATCTCTACCAGGCTCAGCGGGTCGGCCTGAGCGAAGACTGGACGGGCACGCACGTCATCGGCGCGTCCACCAGCTTCAATTTCTAACGTTCCCCGCAACTGGGGCAACGTGGCCGGCCGCGACAAGCAACGCTTATCGCGGCACAACAGGTTACGAAAATGTGGCTAAAGTTAAAAAAGAAGTTGGCCGTAACATTTACGTAACCCATTTAAACCACGATGTCTCGTAAAGTATTGACGACTCTTGGAGCTTTACTGGCTGGCTCGGCCAGTCTGCTCGCGGAACCCACCCAGTTCTGGGCGTCTTGGACCGTGGACGACTGGGCGAACGACAAGTTCTCCACCCAGACCAACGTCGAAAACCGTCATGGCGACGGTTTTGACCTGATTTACTTCCGGGCGACCCAGAAGTTCTATTACGACTTGAACGATACCTGGACCCTCGGGGCCCACCCGGTCATCGAAACCGCCCGCAGCGGAGACGACTGGAGCGAAACCTACCAGCTGGACCTCGAAGTGAATCCAACCTTCAAGCTGAGCGACCGGCTCTCGCTCAAGGTGCGCAACCGCTATGAGGTCCGCCGCAAGGAGGACCATGGCGACGCGAATTACGACCGCTACCGCCTCCGCACCATTCTGAGCTACAAGGCCAACTGGCTGCCCGGCATGACCGCGATCAGCGTGGGCAACGAAGTCTACTACGATTTTTCGGCCGAGCGCATCAACGCCGACCGGATCTACCCGCTGCAGCTCTCCTTCAAGCCATCGGACCACTTCAAGACCACCGTCTACTATCTCTACGAGACCAAGCGGCAGGGGTTGAGTGAAGACTGGGAGGGCAAGCACGTTATCGGCCTTTCCAGCGGCTTCCAGTTCTAACCGCCTCGAGCCCCGCCACCACGCGGGGCTTTTTTGTGCCCCTATTTGCCGCCGAAGATCAGCTTCAGGTTGACGGAGATGTGGTCGTTGACCGCGTGCATGCCGAGGTGCTGGAAGAACTTGCCGCTGCCGTAGATCACATTCCAGCGCGTCCGGTCGATCTCCACCATGCCCTGGCAGGCCCAGGTCAGCTTGTTTTTCGAATCGCCGACGAGTTTCGCTCCCACGGGAGCGGTCACGCCCTTCAGCGTCAGGCTACCCACGACCTCGTAATTGGGGCTGCCCGGCGTCGCGTGCGGGTTGAAGTCTACGTGCTCGATCTGCACCTTCGCCAGCGGATACTGGTCGATGTGGAAAAACTCCATGTCGCGGAAGTGCTTTAACAGCACGCCGCCGGTCTCCTCATCCCCGATATCGATGCAGGAGATCTGCTCCAGGTCCAGCACCAGTTCACCGCCCCGCAAGATGCCGTCCACGACGTTGATGTAGCCGGACTGGATGCCGACGGTGCCCTCGTGCTGGCTCGCGAGGTTACGCCCGATCCAGCGCACTTGCGATTCGGCCGTGTCGACCGGCAACTGCCCCTGCGCGCGCTCCGGTTGCTGCAGCGCCTTCAGCTTTGCCGCATCACCTTCCAGGGGGAGCCCCGCTTCGATGGCCGCCTCCAAACCGCCGCGAAATTCCTCGACTTCGGCGAAGCCCGCCGCCACCAGCTTGTCTGCCGCCAACCGGGAGGCGTAGGACGACGAATTGGGCCCATAGACGATCACGGGCTGCTCCGGCTGCAAACCTAGCTTTTCGCGCACCTGCGCGAGGAAATTCATCTCGAACACGTTTGCATTTACGGCTCCCTTTAGATGCTGGGCGTCAAAAACGGAGGCATCGTTCACATCGAGCAACACAGGGGCGGGCTGCGCCTCCCGGCGTTTCGTCAGTTGTGCGGCGGTGATGAGCGAGGTCGGCATGACCGCATTTTAGGCCCAAATCCGTAACCGCTCAATCCGGTCGCTCAACAATTCGATACTGCGTGTCCGGGATCACCAATTTACCGGCCGGGAGATAGCCTTGGAACACACAACTGATGACCGCCGCGCGCCGGCCGAGGATCGAGCCGGGCTGCAAAACGCCGTTGCAACCGACTTCCGCCCCGTCCCCGAGGATCGCCCCAAGCTTACGCAAACCGGTGGGCACCCGTTCGTCGTCCCCGAGCCGCACCTTCACCTCGTCGCGGGCCAGTTTGAGGTTGGCGCAAATGACGCCCGCCCCCAGGTGCGCACGGTTGCCGAGGATCGAATCCCCCACGTAGTTGTAGTGGGGCGTCTCCACGTTTTCCAGCAACAGGCAGTTCTTGTATTCGCAGGAATTGCCCAGCACCGAGCCTTTGCCGGCAATCACGTTGCCGCGGATGTAGACGCCGGGCCGCAACTGGCACTCAGGGCCGATGTAGACGGGACCCTTGATGTAGCCGTAGGGCGGCAGCTTCGCGCTCGGGTGCAGATAGACGTCTCCCTCGATGTGCAGCCCCGAGGGTAGGTCCGGACGCTGCGAATGCGCGCCGAAGTCGAAGCCAGCCAGCGCCTCCTTGATCAGGGGCAGCCAGCGCCAAGGCTCGACGTCCATCGCGAACACGTCGCCAAAGGGCAACGACTCAGGCCAATCGAAGAGATCCGACGCAATCATGGCGCCAGCCTAGGCAAGAGGCTCTACTTCTGCAACTGGCAGCGTCACTTTGCTGCGACCGGCGTTACCCGTTTGAGCAGTTGCCACACCCCGTGCTCAGTCACAACTTCGAACTCGGGTCGCTCCGCCTCCTGAATGCGGTAGGATTTCTGGTTCGTGCTCGGCTTCTCGCGAATGCGGTAGGTGTCTTCCGGCGAAAGCGCCTCCGCCAGCCCGTTGGTGTTCTCGATGCCGTGCAGCCAGAGCAGGCTCACATCCAGATCGCGCCCCACTTTATAAAACGGGTCGGCGTTGTGCCAGGCCAGTTGATGGGGCTCGAATGTGATTTCGTAGCCGAGTTGCACCGAATCCTCCCCGCTCTGCTCGAGCTCTCGGGCCAGATCGTCGAACGTAGCGCGCAAGTCGTTCTGCGCCGTCTTTTCGGCCGTCAGCCACCCAAACCCTCGATAGCCATGCAGCAGGCCACCCGCGACCAAGAGCAGGCTCGCGCCTGCGACGAGCCCGGCAGCAACGCCCCGGCGTCTGGAAGCCAAAATGCGCCAGAGGGTGCAGGGCAACGCTACCAGCAGGATCGCCTGCGCGGGCCAGAACCAGTAGAAGCGCCGGTAGTTGTAGGCGCTGAAGCGGTCGTCACTGATCAGAAAAAACATCACCAGCGGCAGCAGCACAGCACAGGTCAGCGTCAACGCCAGAAACGGCCAACGTGCCTCCTGCTCCGGCTCGGTCTTGCCATACCACCACCGGCCCGCCGGCCAGACCGCCAGAGCCAGCAGCGTCCACAGCGTCCACAACCACGGGAAAAACCGGGACGGATACGGCTGGAAGTTGGCCACGAGCGGCACCTCCAGCAGATGCACCTGGCGACGGTTCTGTTCCACGGCTTCCGCGACCCTCTCCTTGGAAGCCGTCTGCAGCAACTCGCCTCCGGTCGACCACGTGGCCTTGCGGTAGACCTCGCCCTCGACGGACTGAAAAAACCACTCCTGATTCGGGAACCGGCAATACCAGTAACCGACTCGCCCCTCATGCACGGACAGCACCGTCTGCGCCCACAGCTTGCCCCAGGTTTCGCTTTGCATCCACTTGCCCGGGGGCGCCTCCTCGTCCGTCTCCTGGGCGGTGGAGACCAGCTGCACATCGTCGCGTCCCAGCGCGTCCCGTGGAGTGAAGCTCACGCCTGGCGGCATCTTCTGGGCAAACATCGATTGAAGGTCCACCCACCCGCGTTGATGCTCGAAGTGCAGGTAAGGCCACCACAGCAACAGGCCGAGCGCCAGCCCCAGCGTCCCCTGCTTCCATGCCAGCGGCGGGCGCCGGACGATCCACGCCACGCCGAAGAGCAGCACGGCAGGCAGAAATTCGAGCATCCAGAAGCAGCCGGCTAGATAGACCAGCACCGCAGCCCCCAGGGCCCAGCGATTGCCCCGAGCCGACCACGCGTCGAGGCTCCAGAGTAGCAAGACCAGAAACAGCGGGTGCGCACGTGGCCAGAGATTCATCCCGTAAAACCAACCCGTGGGGAAGGACAGGAAGACAAACCCGACCAGGAGCGCCCACGTCCAACCCCAGTAGCGCCGCAGCCACAGGACCAACGCGAGGGCCGTGCCCAGCATCATCAAGACGCCGCCCCAGCGCTCCGCCTGCGCCACGTTGTCCGGCTCGAACAACCCCCCGAGCGCAATCCCGTAGGCAACCCCCGGCACGTTGAGCGAGAAGTAGCTGTTCACGCCGCCATGCGTCGGGATTTGCCCCGACTCCAGTAAGCCCGCCGCGTTCTGGGCATCCCGCACCAGGTCGTAGCCGATCAACGGCTGCTGCGCGCTGTCGATCAACACGTAGCCCATGAGCAGCCCGTAAACGATCAAGCCCAGCAGGCACACCAAGCGAAGGAGCAACTTCATCGGCTGCCATGCGAGCAGATGTTGCGCAAAAGGCCAACCCTTTCCCTCTGGACACAAAAAAGCCGACGGGCTGGTGCGTCGGCTTAAAGAAAAAATGGAGCGGGAGACGAGATTCGAACTCGCGACATCCACCTTGGCAAGGTGGTGCTCTACCAGCTGAGCTACTCCCGCTTGTTGATCTTTCGATCAGCGAAAGCCCATTACCCTAGAGGAGCGTGGACGTTGGTCAATGCCTTTTTTCGCAAATCTTCAATTTTCCGATTACTGCAGGCGGCGCAGGCGTTCCTGTCGCTCGGATTCGATCAGCGGCAGCAGATCGGCCTCGCTCAGAACCTCCGCCAGATCATCGCTGAAGAGGAAGCGCAGCAACTCTTTGCCCTCGCTCGTGGAAGCAAAATCGCGGCGGTAGACGAGGTAGAAGGGCAGTTGCAGCGGGTAGTCGCCATAGAGGGCGTTCTCCGGGCTGGGCGAAAAGGCGCGGTCACTATTCCCCTCGGCCACCGGCACGGCGCGCAGGCTCTCGGGCAGGCGTGTGGTGGGGATGATCGCGAGCACGTTGAGGTTGTCGTGCGTCTCGTTCACGAAAGCATCGAGCGAAGGGTGGCTCTTCACGCCGCTGCGCATTTCCCGGTCTCCCAGCACCTCGACCTTGAAGATCTCCTGCCCGACCGTATTGGTGCCGCCGACCACGTGCTGCGAAAGCTTGCGCACCGACCACGCGCCGCCCTCGTCCACAAACGCGTCCCAGGACTCGGCCACGCCGTCGCGCCCAAAGGCTTCGATCAGGTCGTTGTAGCTCATTTCCGTCACCGGGTTGTCGCGGTGCACGGCCACGACCGTGACCAGAAAGGCGAAGGGGCTGGACTCGAGGTCTTGCGGCGGACGCTCGCCCCGGGGCAGCGCGACCAGGGCCAGCGGGGCGTCGCCGCTTTCGACCGCTTCAAGCGCGGGGTTGCTGCCTTGCATATCCAGCTCGACCGGCACCCCGCTGTCTGCACTGAATTGCTGCAACGCGTCCTGCAGCACAGGCTGGAGCAGGTCGCTGCCGACGAGGGTCAGACCGAAGGCGTGGGGCAAGGCGGCCGCGGTAAAAACGGCACAGGCAAGGAGAGAACGCAGAGAAGACATGGCTGGCATAGGCAAGAAGTGAGACGTGCACGCTAGAAGTGCCCATGCCCGCTTGGCAAGCCTTGCCACCTATTCCCGCCAGCGCGCCCCTTCAATCGAGGGCTTCGCAGCGGTCGTGCTCGAGGATGCAGGGCCGGTATTCTCCCGGCGGTAGCCGTAACCGTAATAGCCGTAAGCCCCCTGTTGACGCGCGGGCACCTGGTTGAAGATCACCCCGCGCACCAGCGAACCGTGCTGCCGTACGCTGCGCGCCGCCCGCTCCACCGCCGGCTGGGGAAAGCGTCCGTATTGCACCACCAGCACCACCGCATCCGCCAAAGGCTGCAAAAGCGAGGCATCGCTGACCCCGAGAATGGGCGGCGAATCGAGCAGGATGCGATCGTAGCGCCCGCGCAGTTGCGTGAGTAGTTGCTCCAGAGCGGCCCGGTGCAGCAGCGTGAGCGAATGCAGGGGGCCATCGCCCGCCGTGATCACATCCAGACCGGGAATTTCCGTCGGGCGCACGACAGCATCGAGTTCGCGCTGGCCGGCGAGATAATCCACCAGCCCCGGCTGGCGCTCGGCCGACAGGAGATCGTGCTGTGTGGGTCGGCGCAGATCGCTGTCGATTACCAGCACACGCTCGCCCCCGAGGGCCGCACAGGCCGCGAGGTTACGCAACACCGTCGACTTGCCCTCCCCCGGTCCGGCGGACTGCACCAGCAGCACTTCGCCTCGGGCCGAGCCGCCAGCGATCTGCAGGTTGGTCTGGATGACGCGAAACACCTCCGCGCCCGGCGAATCAAAGTCTTTGGGGCCGATCAACCGGGCCTCGCGCGCCACCACCCCGAGCACGGGCACCTCGAGGCGGCCTTCGAGCTCTTCAACCTGGCGAAAGCTGCCGTCGGCCTTTTCCAGCAGCAAGGCTCCGGCGCTGCCCAGCAACAGGCCGAGGAAACCGGCCAGCGAGAGGTTGAGCGCCCAGTTGGGCCGCCCGGCCTTGGCCGGCGGGGCGGCAAGGTTGAGCAGTTCGATCGTGCGCTTGGGCACCTGCAGTTCGATCTCGCGCTGGCGCAGCTGCAGGCGCATGGAGCGCAGCACCGTCTCGGCCTCCCGCAAATCCTTCACCGCATCGTCAAAGACGCGATATTTCTCGCCGGCGGTGTCGATCTGCTCCTGCCGCGCCCTTGCCAGCTCGTCTTCCAGCGCGGTGACACGGGCCTGCGCCTCGAGGTAGCCGATCTTGAGCGCCTTTTCGTAGCCCGCCAGCAAGTCGTCGAGCTGCTCGCGCAAGACGCGCAGCTTGGCCACCCGCGAGGCCAGCTCGGGGTGCTTTTCGCCCAACTGGCTGCGCAGGCGCTCGACCTCCTGTTGCTGCACGAGATAGGCCTGGGCCAGCTGCTGGATATTCTGGTCGGTCACCAGCTCGTCGTTGACCACCGCCAGGCGGTCCTCGGGCGCGACCGACGCAAACTGCTCCCAACGCGTCTTGCGCGCCAGCGCCTCCACCCGCAGGTTCACCAGCGTGCGCTCGAGCTGACGCAGCGCCTCGACCTCCGGCTGGGCGGCATCGCGCCGATCGAGCTCGTAGCCCGCCAGCCCCAGCTCCTGCCGGAGCGCCTCGACCTTGTCCCGCTGCTCCTGCACGCGCGCGTCCTGCAGGTCCAGCTGCTCCTGTAGCTTGCCCAGCGCCTCGTTTTGCGTGGTATTGGCAAAGGCGATGCGGTTTTGCTCGTAGACCCGCGCAATCTCGTTGGCGATATCGGCGCTCAGCTCCCGATCCGGCGCCCAAACGCCGATATCGAGCACGGAGGTGTTCGGACGATCCTCCACCTGCAGCATCTTGCGCGTCAGGTAGAGATAGGTCTGCTCTCGGTCCAGCGTGCCGTTGAGCCCCAAGGCAGCGCTCAGGCGGCGCTCCAGCTGCAGGCGTTCGATCACCGGTAGCAGCACGGTGCGGCTCTGGATCGTCTCGAACTGGTTGTTGATAAAGGTACGGTCGATCGTCTGCATGCCCATCGGGCGCAACACGTCGGACTCACGGTCGGCCTGCTCGACCCGGATGGTCGACTCGGCGTAATACCACGGCTCCATGAACAGCTGCGTCCACGCCGCGGCGGCAAAGATGGCCAGCGCCGCGACCGTGAAGACCACCAGCCAGTGCTCGCGTAGGATGCGCAGGACTTCGCCCAGCGAGAGGGGTTCGGAATGGGGATCGGCACCAGCGGCGGACATGTCTCAGATGCAAAGGCAGGCGGGCCCGGGGCACAACGCGAAAGGTGCAGCGGCCCGCATTCTCGTCTAGGGCGCGAAACGATAGGCAAGAGCGAGGCTCACCCGGTGGCGCGCCTGCTCCCGCAACGGCTCGTCGCTTTCGATCAGGTCCAGGTCGTAATTCAGGTCCACGCGCCAGGTCTCGTCGTAGCGCCAGCTCAGGCCGAGCCCGCCGCGCAACACGTGTTCGTCCACATCGTCCAGCACGCCCGCATAGCTTTCCCGGACCTGCAGCGTGCTACGCTCGTAGAGCAGCAGAGACGTGAGGAACAGCCGGTTGTTGCCTGTGAGATCGTGCTGACCCGAGAGGTAAACTGCGTCGACTTCCGACTCGGGATACAGGTTGGGCATGGTCGTCTCCCGCAGCTCGTGGGATAGGTTGAGCGCGAAGAACGACTGCGGCAGGTAGCGGTAGCTGAGGCTCACGTTGCCCGTAAAGGCGTCCGTATCCGTGCCGTCGTTGCGCGCGCGCTGCTCCAGGCCGGCGCGTAATCCGAGGTTCAGCTTCGGGCCGGGCACGTAGTCGACGCCCAGCAGGCCACGCCAGGTCTCGCTGCCGCGCAGGGCGTCGTCGGTGTCGTACGAGACGTCGCCGTAGTGTACCGCACCCACCAGCTCCGCCTCCGGCAACAGGGCAAAGCGCGCCTCGCCACCGACGATCGTGTCGCCCCGGTCCAGCACCTCGCCCAACGCGGCCTCTTCATAGCGGATGTCGTAGCGGTTGAGGTTGGCGCCCAGGGCCAGCTTGGGCGTCGCGCCCCACTGGTAGTCCAAGGTGGCGTCGTTGCTCCAGTAGCTCTGGTCCCGCTGGATCTCGGTCGGGATCAGGGCCTCCGGGTCATCGATGAAGCGCAGGTTGTCCGCGACCTTGAAAAAGGTGCGCGGATCGAAGGTGTGGTCGAGCTTCAGCCCCAACTGGTGGTTCAGCAAGGTGTCGTCACCCGACCGATCGAAATACTGCGCCAGCTCAAGCCCGTAGGTGCCCTGCAAAAAGGTCTGCTGCCCCAGGCTCGCCTGGCCCTTCACCGTCGGCGCAAACAGGGCCACGAAGCTCTCCTGCTCGTTCTCATTGGTGCCGAAGATATTGCTGTCGTAGCGCAAGCCGGCCTGCGTCTCGACGATCACCGGGTGCCCCTGATCTTCAGCGGGTACGGGCGCATAGACTGCCCAGATGGGGCAGCAGAGCAGACTGTATGCAGCGGCAGAGGCGACCAGACGTTTCATGCAGCAGGGGATCATTAAAGACTTCAGATGCCGCACACGGTCAACCCGATAATGCGGCTAGCGGGCGTTAGCCGGCAGGGCGATCAGGCCGCCGTCCGCCAACGGCTGCACGCGCGGCAGAGGGTAGCCGGCCGGCGTCTCGCCGCGCGCCAGGTGGGCGTAGACGGGTTCCCACGTTCCCGGCTGCGGCTGGACCAGGGCTGCGCCGAAGGCCTCGTCCACCAACTGGGGACTGAAATACTGCAGGTGGATGGGCACGTAGGAGCACAGCGCCGCGAGGTCGGCCGGTGCGGTCGGTTGACGCCACACGCGGAAGTCGCCCCCCGCATACCAGCTCCACCCTGCCGGCAGATCCGCCACCGCACCGGAGGGCAGGCCGAGGCGGCCATCCAGCGCAGCCAGTTGTCGCAGTGCGACCGGGAAATAGGGCGGATACTGGAACGGCAGACGCCGGGGCTCGAGCGTGCGTTGCACCAGCGGCAGGCCGTGCAGGATCAGCAACGCGGCAACCGCCCCCAGCTGCCACGCATGGTGATCGCCACGGGTGTTTTTGCGCACCACCTCAAAGAAGGCTGTGCCGACCAGCGCCAGACCGGGCAGCAGGTACAGCACCGGGCTGCGCGGACTCAAGCCACTGACAAAGAACGGCGGCACCAGCACCACACTGCCAAGCAGGGCCAGCACCAGCCAGCGCCAGCGCCCGATCTCGGCGCGTTGAAAGCCGTAGAGGGCCGAGAATAGCGCGAGCAGCACAAAGAGCCCGCCGCCCTGCCACAAGTCTGCCTGCAGGGCGTCCCGCCAGCCGGTCAGCCCCTTGTTCAGCAGCTTGCGAAAACTCAGCTCGGGCGCGGCAGCCTCCAGGGCGGCACGCGCCAACAGCGGATCGGCGGTGGGATCGCCTGCCCGCAACGCCACCGACTGTCCCGCAAGCCCCAGCGGGTGACCGGTGAGCCCAATGTTGCGCCCAAACCAGGGCATTAACACCGCCAGCGCCACCACGCCCGCCAGCAGCGGCAGGGCCCAGCGCATCTTGCCGCGCGTGCCCCACCCCAGCCAGACCAGCGCGACCGGCAGCCAGACCAGCAGGGCGTAATCGCCGAGGCCGAGCAGCCCCAGTAGCAGACCTGTTGCCGCCGCACCCCACCCGCGTTTCCAGCCGCTTTGCCGCGCCGTCCAGGCGAGCGCCGCCAGCAGCAGCGTCGTGAGCAGCATCAGCCAGGTCGTGCCATCGACCGCCACGAGGTGTTCCCAAAGCGTCGTGCTGAGCAGGACCGCCGCCGTCGCGACCGCCGCAATCGCCGGGCGCCAGAGCCAACAACCGAGGCACCAGGTCGCGAGCAACGTCAGCCACAGGCCCACGGCATTGAGCACCAGCAGCAGGCGGTCGGGGCCGTAGGGGGCACGCACGTCGTCCAAAACCTGCCACGACACGCCATCCCCCGACGCCGCCAGAGCGGTCCCGATCAGTCCCCCGTAAAGCGGCGGATGGTAAAGCTCCGGCAGCGGCTCAGCGAAATTCAGCGCGCCGCGCGCCTCCAGCACCGCCACCGTCTGCGGATAGTTGACAGGCGTCGACCAGCCATGGCCCTCCGCCAGCTGCCGCCCGGCCAGTGCCTGCTCCAGGGTCCACTCGTCCGGCCCCCGCTCACGCTGATGTGCCAGATACAGGCTACCCAGCACGACTCCGAGCACGGCGGCGAGGCCCCAGATCCACCGGCGCCCGCGGCCCTGGGTCAGCCAAAAACGCCATTCGCGAGTCGCGGCCATGGAAGTGCTAGAGCTGGGCGCGTGGATCGAGTTCGGGCCACTGCTTCAGCTTGCGGTGCAGCGTGCGGCGGCTCATGCCGAGCAACTCGGCCGCACGGGTGCGGTTGCCACGCGCCTGCATCAGCGCGTTGCGCAAGAGCCGCTTTTCGTTGGCCTCCACGTCGAAGGCGCGGCCCTTGGGCTCCTCGTCCTCCTCTTCCTTCTTGCGGGAGGAGCGTTGCGCGGCCTCGGGGTTGAGGAACTTCGGGTCGAGATCGTATTCCGTCAGCTCGCCCCCACGCTTGAGCACCACCACATTTTCGGCGAAGTTGCGCAGCTCGCGGATGTTGCCCGGCCAGGGATACTCCGCAATGCGCTGCATCGCGCGACTGTCGAAGCTGGGGGCCTGCAGGCCGTTCTCCTGCGCAAACTGGTCGACGAAGGTGCGCAGCAGCACGGGGATGTCTTCCTTGCGCTCACGCAGGGACGGCAGGTGCAGCGTGACGACATTGAGACGGAAGAGCAGGTCGTCGCGGAACTCGCCCTCGCGCGCCATGCCCTCGAGATCGCGATTGGTTGCGGCAACGAGGCGCACGTCCACCTTTACCGGCTTGTTGCTGCCGAGGCGCTCAAAGGTCTTCGTCTCGAGGAAGCGCAACAGCTTTACCTGCGTGCTCTGGTCGATCTCGCCAATTTCATCGAGAAACAGCGTGCCGCCGTCCGCCGCCTCGAAGCGCCCGATGCGCCGCTCCGTCGCGCCCGTGAAGGCGCCACGTTCATGGCCGAACAGCTCGCTCTCGAGCAGGTTGGACGCGAGCGCCGCACAGTGCACCGCCACGAAAGGCCGACGCGCACGGTCGCTGTTCTGGTGGATGGCCTGGGCGATCAGCTCCTTGCCGGTACCGGTCTCGCCTTCGATCAGCACCGAGGTGCGGGTGGGCGCGACGAGCTTCACCTTTTCGATCACCTCCGTCAGCGCCTGCGAGTGGCCGACGATGTTGCCGAAGCTGTATTTGCGGTCCAGGCGCTCCTCGAGCTGCTGCACGCGCTGCTCCGTCTGCTTGCCCTGCAGCGCGCGGCGGATCAGGATCTCCAGCTTCTCGAGGTTGACGGGCTTGGGCAGAAAGTCGAACGCGCCGCGCTTCATCGCCTCGACCGCCGTCTCCACGTTGCCGTAGGCCGTCATCATGATGACGATGGGCGGCTTGGGGCGCTTGAGCGAGTGGTCGATCACCTTCATGCCGTTCTTGCCGGCCATGCGCAGGTCGGTCAGCACCACGTCGAACTCCTCGCTGTCCATCAGACGGAACGCCTCATCCGCGTCCGCCGCGAGATAGACATCGTATTCGTCTTCCAACGCCAGCATCAGCCCCTCGCGGGTATGCTTTTCATCATCCACAATCAAGACAGTCGCCGACATATCGACCACGGTAGGGACGATTTGACACACCCGCAAGCGGCGAAGCGCCTGCGCGGCCAAATTCTCTGACGGCCTACTCGAGACCGGGCGGGATGCCGGGATCGCCGGGGCACGTCACACCCGTCGGCACGACCTCAAAGCTCATCGAATCCTCATTCCAGACGAGGTATTCGTCCATCGCACCAAAGCAGGAAGTATAGCCGCCATAGAGGAATCGATAGGTGTTGTCCGTCCCGTGATTCGCCATCGAGTTGGACAGCATCACGTAATCGTCCAGCAGCGGCGAATCCGGCGCACCCGTACGGTCGACGAAATGCGTCACCACCTTGTATTCACCCGCTTGCTGGGCCGGCACGACAAAGTAGGCCGCACCCATCGTGTCCGCGGGATAGGTAATATCGCCACTTTGCCGATACCACGGAATCACATCCAGTTGGGTGCCGTTGGTCTCGTTGACGGAGACGAAGGCATAGTGGTTGGTATCCGCCCAGGCCGGCGCTTCGGGCAGATCGATCGCCTGGTGCAACAGCGCCTGCTGCATCCACGAGATCTTGACCCACTGGGAGGTGCCGAAGAAATCCGTGTACGACCATGGCCAGTCGGCCATCGTGTTCAGGAACCACTTGTTTTCGGTGACGATATACGTCCAGTAGGCCGGCAGCGGCGTGCCGTTGGCGTGGTAGCGGGTGCCGCCGTCGACGTTGTAAGTCCAACCCAAAGTCGTGGAATAGATCCAAGGAGCATCGCCGATCCAGACGAACTCCTGCCAGATTTTCGAATAGTGCCAAGCCTGGATCGCCTCGGAAGCATCCGTAGGCAGCCAGTTGATGGGCTTGTCCGTCTGGGCTTGGAGGGAAAGAGGCAGACAGACCATACAGAGAAGAGCAAACCAGCGAGAAACCTTCATATGCCCGCATCATCCACCAACTTGTGCAACTTCTCAAGCAAGCGGACTCAGTTAGGGTATCGCCGCCGCAATACCTACAGTCTTCACCTTAAGATACTATTCTTCCAAACGAAGCTCTCGCTGCCGATCCGGTCTGAGAAGAGCGGCATCAAAGCCTTCGCTCAGCGTAAGCGTTTCGGTTGAGCAAAGGCCCGCCGCATGCAATTGGCGCGCATGCGAGGCCATCGTGTTCACATCGTCGGTCAGCAGCTTCTCACAACCCTCACAATGCGCCTGAGCGATGATCTTGAGATCATCCTTCACGGCATCCCGTTTACTCCCCTTCGCACGATGGACATGAGCAAAGAACTTCGCGCTCTTGGTTGCATGGCGCATCGTAAAAGGCAGTGGCAGCCCATCCTCGAGCGGCAGCTCCTCGACCCTACCCTTCACACAATATTCCGACACGACGATGGACGAGAGGTAAAGATGTACGTCATTCTCTTCGAACCACCGCCAATAGGCGAGCGCCGTCTCGTGATGCGGGCGTTTACGATCATGCAAGGTAATGAGGAAGCTCGTATCGAGCATGACGCTAACCATTACCATACCCCCTCAGATCCTCGAGCCACGTATTCGCATCCGGGATGTCCTTCCAGCTTTCGGTGCCCAAAGCGATCCGCTCTCGTAACGCCGCTTCGTTGGCCTTGCGGCGTACCGGCCTGATTTGCAGGAGCCACAGGTTACGCAATTCGCCCGTAACCAAATGCTCTTCGCCCCTGACTTGGACAATGCGTTCCTTGTAGAGGTGGTTCTCCTCCTGACGCCGCAAATACTCGGCGTCGGTATTGATGATCAGCGTTTTTCCGGAATCCTTCAGACACAGGTGCAGGTTCACCTTCTTTGTGCCGCCAAGGTCCAGAACCGTGCCGTGGAGAAATTTTTCGGTCGTTACCCAGAATCGCTGAGAAGAATCGTAAAAACGCGTCTCACGATCGATTGAGATAGAGCGAGGCAACCGGCTGCTTCCGATTTCATAAACCAGACCCTCGGCCTTGCTGGCCGCCTCCCATTTACCGAGCACTTCGATCCGGCGTGGATTCACTCCGGCCTTGTCTCCGGTTTGCAACACCTGCAGGTCCTTTTCGATCCTTTCCAGGCGTTCGGAATCCAGCTCGACCCTCAGTCGATACGAGCCCGACTCTACGCTCACACGGATATTCTCCTGTTTTCGGGGTTTGGCCCCGCCGAAGATGAACGCCTGGACCTGGTCATTGAATTGCGTGAACAGCGTCAACGGAATCGACGCCGGAGTGACCTCCTGGTCATCCACCTGCGCCCGCAAAGTGAACTGGAGCGACTCTGTCATGCCAATAGCTAACTTATAACGGGAAATGGGTGCGTAGCAAGACTAATGAACATTGAAACACTAATCTTCCCCTGCCTGCAACAGGCGCATGCGGCGATGCTTTTGCGGGAACTGCAGGGTGACGGCGGTGCCGACACCGACGCGGCTGTTCAGGCCAATCTGGCCGCCGTGGTCGTGCATGATGCGCTCGCAGATCATCATGCCCAGGCCGTGGCCCTCGCTCTTGGTGCTGAAGTAGGGCTGGAAGACCTTGGGCAGGTCCTCTTCGGCAATGCCTTCGCCCTCGTCGAGCACTTGCAGGTAGACGAAGTCGTCGTCGCTGTTCACGCGCACGCGAATGGTGCCGCCATCTTTCATCGCCTGACGGGCGTTCTTGAGCAGGTTGAACAGCACCTGCTTGATCTGCTGACGGTCGCCGTCCACCACCGGCACCTTGGCACCGAGCTCGATATCGACGTTCACGCCCGCACTCTCCAACTCCGGCCCCATCACCTCGAGGCTCTCCTCGAGGATGCGCACGAGTTCCAGCTGCGCGAAGTCCGGCGGTTGCGGGCGCACGGCCTGCAGGAAGTGCGTGATGATGCCGTCGAGCCGCTCCACCTCCCCCTGACAGATGCCGAGGCTGCGCTGCAATTTCTCCACCTCGCGCCCCTCCCCCATCTTCTCGAGCTGGCGCTTCATCACCTGCAGGTGGATGTTGAGGGAGTTGAGCGGGTTGCCCAGTTCGTGCGCTACGCCGGCCGAAAGCTGAATGATCGAGCGGATGCGCGCGGTCTCGATCTCCTGCTGCGTCTGCGTCTTTTCCTGGGTGACGTCGCTGAGGATGACCGCGTACTGGGCCACGGAGGAGCCCGCCGCCAGCTCGTCCTCGAAATTGACGATGTAGAGGCGCACGATGCGACGCTCCGGGTAGGTCAGCTGCAGCTCGCGGGTCAGGTTGTTTTCCTCCCGCAACTGGCCGCCGGGGCCGAAGTGCAGCGTGCGCGTGAGGTCGGGCACCGCCTTCCAGAGGCTCAAGTTGCCCACTTCGCGCTGGCTGAAGCCCACCAGCTGGCACGCGCTGTCGTTGGCGTATTCGATGATGCCGCGGCTGTCGATGACCAGCAACCCCTCGCGCAGGGTGTTAAACACGCTGTTGAGCAACCGTCGCTCGCGGGCCAAACGTTTGACGAGGATACCGAGGCTCGCCTGATCCAGATCATCGATCCGGCCCAGCACGTTTTCCAACGGGTCGTGGCGCTTGAACTCGGCCATGCCTAAGTTCATAGGACACAAACCACTAGGGATCAAGGCCCATGCCACGCAATTCCGCCTTGCGCCTCACGTTCTCAAGCGCAAACTGCGCAGCGAATCCTGCGCTGATCCTATGCATTACCCGCTGAATCTGTCCTTCAAGGTCCTCGCTTTCGCCCCGCAAATCAAGATCACCGACGCCACGAACGCGCCCGTGCTCTTCGTCCGCCAAAAGCTCTTCAAGCTGAAGGAAAAGATCGAAGTCTTCAGCGACGAAACTCGCCAGACTCGCCTCTACACCATCGCGGCCAACAAGATCATCGACTTCAGCGGCACCTACGTCTTTCGCGATGCCCAGGAGCAGGAACTGGGCAGCGTGCGGCGCCGGGGCATGCGCTCCCTCTGGCGCACCCACTACGAGATCCTCGGCGACAACGGCGAGCCGGAGTTCGAGATCCGCGAGAAAAACCCGTGGACCAAGGTGGCGGACGGCCTTTTCGGCGAAATCCCGGTGGTGGGCCTGCTCTCGGGCTACGTCTTCAACCCCACCTACCTCGTCCGCCGACCCGCCGAGCCGGAAAAGACGCTGATCGAGGTGATCAAGCAGCCCTCGATGTTTGAGAGCAGCTTTCAGATCGTGCAGCACGAGCCGCTCGACATCGTGGACGAATACCGGGTGCTGCTCAGCCTGCTGATGATGGTCTTGCTGGAGCGCAACCGGGGCTAGCGCCGTCCATCCTGCTAATCTTTCGTATAAATGCAGCCGGGGTTTGCGGGCGCCCACCTATGGCCTTCACTGCATACGGAACCCTCCTTTGCTTATGAAGATCCGGGCCCTTTGCCTATCGCTCCTCGCACTCATCTGGGCGACCCTCGGCCTGAGCGCCGAAACGCTCACGAATGACAAGATCGTCAGCCTCTCCGAGGCCGGCCTTTCCGACGACACGATCGTGCTCGCCATCCAGCGCAGCGACGCGGATTTCGACCTCGAGACCGATGCGCTGATCGCGCTGCGCGATCAAGGCGTCTCTGCCGCAGTGATCGACGCGATGGTCCAGAAACAGACTGTCTCGAGCGAAGAGAATCCGGCTGAGGCTTACCCCGACCAGCAGGCCGACGATGCGGACGCGGGTGCCGTCGCGGAGAGCAACCCGGCAGCGGCTCAGGCCGATCTCGATCAACTGGGGCCGCCCAAGATCACGCCCGAGAAGGGCCAGCGCTATTACACCCGCTTTGGCTTCAAATATGAGGGCGACGACTGGCCAGCCACCAACTACTGGCGCGGCGCTTTCGTGCCGATCAATACCGAGGTCGAACTCGTTGCCTGCGACGACGAGAGCATGAGCCTGTTGATCGTCGACACCGGCGTGATGCTCGAAATCGACAACATCGAGAAATACACCCATCGCTCGATGCTCGAATACGCCTCACTGATGCTCGCCGCCGAACCGACCAACCTCTCCCGCTTTTCTGAGGAGATGCAGGACGCGATCAAAGCCGGTCGCCCGCACATCGGCATGACCAAGGAACAGGTGATCTACACCCGCGGCTACCCGCCCTTTCACCGCACGCCCAGCCTGAAGTCCCCCGAGTGGATCTACTGGCACAGCCGCTTCAACAAGCGCGCCTTCCGGTTCGACGGCGACGGCATCCTCGTTTCCATCCGCAACTAAAGTGCGCCTGAACCGCGCCCCTGAAGGCTGGCATCCTGCCAGAATGCTGAAGTAGCCGGGAACGCCGGGGCGCGTTCCAGATACGGCACCATCGAGAGTGAGGTAGAGCCGCGCACGCTACAGTGAAATCGCGACCCTGAAGGGGTCGCAGCCTATAGCCGGTGGTTGAGGGCGCGTCAGCAGCCCGACACCACCGGAAGGTCCCCTCCCCGCGAAAGGCACCCCGAAGCGGGTGCCAGCGCTCGCGGTTGCGAATGGAGGTCGCTGGCACCTCTTCGAAGATGCACCCGAGATGCTGACGAGCCGGGAACGCCGCTACAGGGCCTTGATGGCGGCGGTGAGGACGTCGCTGGCGCGGTCGATCAAATCGGGGGTGTGCGCCGTGCAGAGGAAGCAGGTTTCGAAGGCGCTCGGAGGCAGGTAGACGCCATGGTCGAGCGCGTAGCGGAACACCTGATTGAAGTAATCCGTGCGGCTGGAGGTGGCGTCTTCATAGTTGCGCACGCGGTCTTCGGCGAAGAAGAGCGAGAACATCGAGCCGCGTTGAGGGACTTGCAACGGGATGCCCTTTTCTTCGGCGGCGGTGCGCAGGACCGAGGCGAGGCGCGCGCCCATCTGATCGAGTTCGGCGTAGGGGTCACGCTCGGCGAGCAGCTGGAGCTGGGCGATTCCGGCAGCCATGGCCAGCGGGTTGCCCGAAAGCGTGCCCGCCTGGTAAACGGGGCCGAGCGGGGCCAGCTGCTCCATGATCTCGCGCTTGCCGCCAAAGGCGCCCACCGGCAGGCCCCCGCCGATGACCTTGCCCATCGCGCAGAGATCCGGTGTCACGCCCTCGATCTCCTGCACCCCGCCTTTGGCCAGGCGGAAGCCGGTCATGACTTCGTCCAGGATCAACACGCTTTGGTAGCGGTCGCAGAGTGCGCGCAGGTGCGGCAGGTAGCCCTCGTCCGGCAGGATGAGGCCGCAATTGGCGGGGTAGGACTCCACGATGACGGCGGCGAGATCTTCGCCGTGCTCGGCAAAGGCCGCATCCAGCGCCTGCGTGTCGTTGTAGGGCAGCACAATGGTGTGGCGTGCGAGATCGGCCGGGATGCCCGCGCTGTCAGGGTTACCGAGGGTCAGTGCGCCTGAGCCGGCCTTGACCAACAGGCTGTCGACGTGGCCGTGGTAGCAACCGGCGAACTTGATCAGCTTGGTGCGGCCGGTGAAGCCGCGCGCCAGGCGCACCGCGCTCATGGTGGCTTCGGTGCCGCTGTTGACCATGCGCACCATCTCGACCGAGGGCACCCAGTCGCACACCATTTCGGCCAGCTCGACCTCATAGGGGTTGGGCGTGCCAAAGCTTGTGCCCTTGTCCAGCGCCTGCGCCACCGCATCGTGCACCGGGCGGCAGTTGTGCCCGTGGATGGCCGGGCCCCAGGTGCAGACAAAGTCGATCAGCTCCTGCCCGTCGGCGGTGTAGAGCTTCGCACCCTCCGCCTTTTCCGTGAAAAAGGGCGAGCCGCCCACGGAACGGAAGGAGCGCACGGGGCTGTTGACGCCACCGGGGATGACTTTCTTGGCGCGATCAAAAAGCTCGGTCGATCGTTGCATGATGGCGCCAATCTACACGAGGAGGCCCGCGACGCGAAAGCAAAAGCGCTTTCGACAGCCTACATCCCGTGCGCGTCGAGGTAGGGCTGGAAGGCGTAGCGCATGCCGCGGGAATAGCCCTCGGGCTTGGTGCCAGCATGCTTCTCGCCGTCGATCACGCGAAACTTGTAGTCGAAATCTTCATACTTGCCGTGCTGCAAGATCTGGTCGAACGCGAGGATGTCGCCAAAGAAGGTCGGCCACTCCTTCTCCGCGGCGCTCATGAACAGCCGGGTGGGCAACGCGGTGTGGTTGCGCTCGCCATCACCGGCCCAGCGGTAGCGGGACTCTTCGGCAAACAGCCAACGGTGCTTGTAGCCGACGTGCGGGCTGATCGCGATGTAGGCATCGAAAAACTCGGGATCGGACAGCATCGCGTAGAGCACGAAGAGGCCGCCGTAGGAACTGCCGCCCAGCACCTTGTAGTCGGCAGTGCGATACTCTTCGTCGATAAACGGTACGATCTCGGTCTGGATCACCTGCAAAAAATCGTCCCCGCCGCCGCTCGGCTCCTGCACGGCCGGGTCTTCCACTGGCGAGAGATCGAGCGTGCGCTCGGTCTGTGGGTTCATCTCGGGGTCCGCATAGCCGATGCCGACCAGGATGTATTCGGGCACCGCCTCGTCGTAGATCAGATTGCCGTACATGCTGTTGACGGTCGCCGTATCCCAATAGCCGTCGGTGATATAGAGCACGGGGTAGTGCTTGTCGGCATCCTGCTCGTAGTTGGGCGGCAGGCAGACGTAGAGCAGATAGGGCCGGTCGTTGGTCTCGGCGGTCAGGGGCCGCTTCTCGGTATTGGCGAGCACAATCGGCCCGCTGGCAAAGCTGTCGCTGTCCTGGGCCGCACAGGGCGAGCTCCAGAACGCAAGCAGCAGCAAAAGGGGGTAGAGGTAGGAGCGCATGGTGATAGAGCTACCTGAATAGCAGCCGCATCCGCCAAAATCGACCCCATTCTTACCCTAGTTGGCTCTTACAATAGAATGCGCGCGGGCCGGGCAACATTCAGCCGCCAAAGCCACCGAAGACCGGCGCAGCCCTACCCCACGTAGCGCTGGACGATGGGGATGCGGCGGCCGACGCCGAAAGCGAGCGGGCTGAGTTTGAGGCCCGGGGGCATTTGCTTGCGCTTGTATTCGTTGAGATCGACCTTGCGCACGACTTCGCGCACCACGTCTTCCTCGAAGCCCTTGGCGATGATGTCGCGCGAGGACTGGCCTTCGACGACGTAGAGGCGCAGGATCTCGTCGAGGATCTCGTAGCGCGGCAGGCTGTCCTCGTCCTTCTGGTCGGGACGCAGCTCAGCGGACGGCGGCTTGACGATGGTATTTTCGGGAATGACCTCGCGTTCGCGGTTGATCCAGCGGCTGAGGGCAAAAACCTTCGTCTTGGGCAGGTCGCTGATCACGGCCAGACCGCCGCACATGTCGCCATACAGCGTGCAATAGCCGACCGAAACCTCGCTCTTGTTGCCCGTCGTCAGCAGCAGGCGACCAAATTTGTTGGAGAGCGCCATGAGCAGGAGCCCGCGCGAACGCGCCTGGATATTCTCCTCCGTCACGTCCGGCGCGCGGCCCTCGAAGAGCGGAGCCAGCGTGCCTTCGATCGCCCCCACGACGTCGGCCACCGGCAGGCGCTGGTATTCGATGCCGAGGTTGCGGGCGAGCGCTTCGGCGTCGTCCTGGCTGTGTTGACTGGAGATGCTGCTGGGCAGACTCACCCCCAACACATTCTCCACGCCGAACGCCTCGGCCGCGATCACCGCCGTCAGGGCGCTGTCAATGCCGCCACTGAGGCCGAGCAGCGCCTGGCGAAAGCCCGTCTTCTGGCCGTAGTCGCGCACGCCGAGCACCAGCGCGTCATAAATATCGGCCAGCTCCTCGCGCTGAAACGTTTCGTGCGGCTCCACGCAAGCCTCGGTATCGAGCACCTGCAGGGCTTCGTCAAAGCTGGCCAGACCACCGCACAGCTCACCCTGCGCGTTCACGACCATGCTGGCGCCGTCGAAGATCAGCTCGTCGTTGCCGCCCACCAGGTTTACATAGACGGTCGGCGCCTGCGTCTTCTGCGCCGCGCGCTGCACGATGTGCAGGCGCTCATCGCCCTTGCCGTAGTGCCAGGGGCTGGCGGAGAGGTTCACCAGCAGGTCCAGCGGCTGCATGCTCAACGCTTCCAGCGGATCGGCCTGATACTGTCGTGAGGTCTCGATCTGCTCCCCGGTCCAAATGTCCTCGCAGATGGTGAGGCCGATGCGCAGGCCCTTCCAGTGCACGACGTTGGGATTCGTGGCGGCCTCGAAGTAGCGGGCCTCGTCGAACACGTTGTAATTGGGCAGCAGGCACTTGTGCGTCACGTGCCGCACCTCGCCCCCCTCCAGCCAGGCGGCAGAGTTGCGGAAATTGCGCCCGCGCGGCTCTTCGTTGTGCGCCACAAAGCCGATCACCGCCGGCACCTCGCCCGTCTCTCGCGCAATCAGCTCCAGGCTCTCGAGGTTGTCCGGCACGAAGCGGGACTTGAAGAGCAGGTCTCGCGGCGGATAGCCGGTCGCGGCCAGCTCAGGGAACACCACAAGCTCGGCTCCCTGCTCGACCAATTGATGGTAAGCGCGCAGAATCCGCTCACGGTTGCCCGTGAGGTCGCCTACGGTTAAATTCAGCTGGGCGAGGCCTATCTTCATGGGCTCCAGCCTGAACGGTAGAAGGCTCAGGTGCAAGCGTGCACAAACCGCTTGTGCTTTGCCTGCGATTCTGCATTTTCTTCGCCTGTGATTGACGTCGCTGCAGTTTACAACAAGCGTTTGTTTAAGATGCGATTGCTCGCCCTACTGCTGCTCTGGAGCAGCGCGCTGGGTCTCTCCGCGCAAACAACGACCGTTCCTACGAAGCCGTTGACGCTCGAAGCGGCGCTGGAACGCGCTTCATCGGCCAACCTCGACCTGCTGCTGAGCCAGGAAGAAGTCGAACAGGCCAAGGCCACGGTGGGCTCCGCCCGCTCTGCCCTGCTGCCCAACATCACCGGCGAGGCCACTCAATCGCGTAGTCAGAGCTACTTCAAGCTCAACGACCAGATCCAGGGCAGCGCGATCACCAACAGCTTCAGCGCCCTGCTGCAGGCTCGCCTCGCGGTGTTTGACTACAACGCGTGGTCGGACTACAGCAACGCCAAGCTGGGCGTGCGCGTCGCCGAGGCCCAACTCGAAGAGACCGTGCAGGACATCTGGCAGCAGATCGCCCAGACCTACCTGCTGCACCTGCGCAATCAGCGTCAACTCGACGTGATCGAGGCCGCCATCCAGCGCGACCAGACCCTGCTCGACCAGGCCAAGGAGCGGGTCGACGCCGGCGTCGCGTCGTCGCTCGATCTCAATCGCGCAGAAGTGCAGCTCGCGACCAGTCAATTTCAGCGCCTTGAACAGCGCAACGCCGCCTACGAAAGCGAGTTGACGCTCAAGCGGCTGCTCAACCTGCCGCTGGGCCAGCCGGTGGAGCTGGTGGACCCGAAACTGACGGAGGCTCAGCCGGTGAGCTACAACGACACCGAGATGCAACAGATCCTCGACCAGCGCGCGAGCATGCGCCAGGCCCGCCTGAACATCGAGCGCAGCGAAAACTCCCTGCGCAGCGCCCGCGGCGAACGCATCCCGGATGTGACCCTGAGCGGCAACTACGGGACCAGCGGCGACCAGATCGACGACGACAACGAGGTGTGGGCCGTGCAACTGGGCGTCAGCGTGCCGATCTGGGAAGGCGGCCGCATCAGCTCTCAGGCCCTGCAAGCGCGTTCGGAGCTGCGCCAGAGCCAGCTGCAAATGCAGCAGACCGCGCAGCAGATCGGCGTCGACTTCCGCCTCGCAGTCGACCAGCTCAACACTGCCCGCGAACAGGTCCAGATCGCCCGACGCCGGGTCGAGCTGAGCCGCAACGAACTGGACCTCGCCCGCACCTCCTTTGAAGAAGGCGTGGCCGACAACAGCGAGTTGACCGACGCTCAAGCCAACCTCGCCGACGCCGAAGACCAATTGGTGCAAGCCGAATACAGCTACAACCTAGCCCGCCTCAACCTCGCCCGCGTGCGCGGCCACGTACAGGAACTGGTCGGCCGCTAGCGCGAGCCCTGACGCTGCAATTGACTCGCCCCGGCGGGCGAACTGCGGCAAGATAGCGCACCTATGGAGTTGATCCTGGCCTCTGGCTCCCCCCGCAGGAGTGAACTGCTCACCCACATGGGCCTGCGCTTTCGCGTGCAGCCTGCCGACGTCGAAGAGCTGACTGAAGCCGATCCCCAGACGCTGGTGCTGCACAACGCCGCACTCAAGGCCGATGCCGTCAGCCGCCTGAACCCCGCCACGCCCGTGCTCGCTGCGGACACCACGGTCGCCCTCGGGGGCCTCGTGCTGAACAAACCGGCCGACCTGGAGGAAGCACGCAGCATGCTCCTGTTGCTCAGCGGCCAGACGCACGCGGTTTTCACCGGGGTGAGCCTGCGCTGGGCGGAGCAGGATCTGCGGGAAGACTTTGTCGAGACCAGCCACGTGACCTTTCGCGAGCTGGACGAAGACACCATCACGGCATATTTTAAGCGCGTGGATCCACTGGATAAGGCGGGGGCCTACGGTATTCAGGAAGGCCGTGAATTGATCGTCGAAAAGTGGACGGGTTCACTGCACAACATCATCGGCTTGCCCACCGAACGCCTGGAAAACGTCTTGCGTAACCTGAACTGGTTGAACGATCTGCAGCTTAAACCCGTCTCCTGAATAGGTGCCTGCACCGGGCACCCGTCTGATGAGTCGCCCAGATCCCAATCTCGACCGGTGGCGCCCGCCTGGCAGTAGACCCGCGGAACGTGCCGACGCGCCTGCAAAACCGACACCGCCCCCTGCGCCAGCGCCTGCCCCCGTCATCGTGCGGCGCACGGAAAACTGGGTGGTGCAGCACCGCAACCGCGACGGCCTCGTCTACGGCCTGCTCATCGCCCTCCTGCTGCACCTGCTGCTGTTCCTGTTTTTCCCGACGGAGCTGGTGATCCCCGAGATCAAGGAGGAGCCGGTCAAGCAGATCGACATCAACCTGCTGCCCGACGATCCGGCAATCGAACCGGACCAGGAATACGTGGCCTCCAACCCGGAAGCGCCCGAGCAGCAGCCCGAGCCGACCAACAACATTTCCGAGCGCAACCAGGTGGCCGCCAATCCGGAGCAGCCGGAGGAGCTGAGCGTCGATCACACGCCGGCCAACAAGGGAGACATGGAGGAGAGCAACCGCCTCGTCCAAGGCGACCCCAACCAGATGAGCGAACTTTCGCGCCAACAGGCCCAGCAACAAGCCCAGGAAATGAGCGAAGCCACGGCCTCGGAGCAATCGCAGTCACAGGCCGAGGAGCCGCAGGCAGACCAGGGCGACCAGGTGGCCGAGCAAGCGCCTTCCCAGCCGCAGCCGGACCTCACGCAAGCTCAGCCCCGACCGGAGCAGCCGCCCCGGCCGCCCCAGGAGGGCGAAGACCCGGAGGACCTCGCGAACGAAGGCCCCAATGTCGTGCGCATCGAGCCGCGCCCAGCCGTGCCGCCCATCCCCGAACAGCCGCGCGTGCAGGAGCAGGGCGCCAGCGGCGCCTCCGGGGCAACTGCGACCGACCCCTCGGCCGATCAACAGGCCTCGGCCGCGCCCGTCCCGCGCCCTCGCCCCAGCATCAGCCGCGATCGCACCACCGGGCCCCTGAAGAATTCCGCCGCCGGCGTGCTCATCCAGGGACGCGTCTCCTTCAACGCCGAATACTCGCAATTTGGAGAATACTGGGCCCAGGTGAAGGAAGCCATTTACCTGCGCTGGATCTCCCTGCTGCGCTCGAGCAAATCGCTCAACTACGGCAGCAATACCCACGTGGAAGTCACCTTCCACATCCAACGCGACGGTGAAATCGTCGACCTCGAGATCAAGGAATCCACCGCCGGCAACCTGGAACAGACCTTTGCGGTGGACGCCGTCGAGAGCCCCTCGCCCTTCCGCAAGTGGACCCCCGAAATGATCCTGATCGGCGACGACAAGATGGAGTGTTCCGTCACCTTCTACTACTGAGGTTGCTGCACCTCCAGGCGCAGGAACATTGCTGCACCGCCGTCCAATCCCAACTCATCGAAGTCGTATTCGGCATAGGCAGCGGTGCTCAAGTCTCCCCCCAACGGGATTGCCTGTTCGCCACCTCCGAGCGTGCGAACACGCAAGACGTAGCTGGCGCTGTCCACCAATGGCCCCACCACCACGGTGCCGGCGTCAGGATTCACGTCTACCCCCGGGAAACTGGTCTCATCCTCTGGAGACGTCGTCAGTTGTATTTCCCAACCATCGGCGAAACCGTCCCCGTCCGTATCTTCAACCGAATTGATCGGACTGAGATCGCCGTATTGCATACGCTCCAGCGCATCGGCCAGACCGTCGTCATCTGTGTCGCTCAACTCAAGGCTGGAGGAGAGAAACAGGCCGTTGTAAAAGCCTAGATCTACCGCAGCCGCGTTTTCGGCAATCCGATGTGTTTCAAGCTCGAACGTAGCGTCCACCAGACCGCTGCCCGCGGCCCCATCGAGGCTCACACTGTGGGTCCAAAGGGCGCCGTCCTCCGTAATATACGCCAGATTGATGTAGCAACCGGCAATAGCCTTCACATCCTCCGCCAGCAGGTCTTTCGTGCCGGGCCCGAGCGTCCAGAGCTTGCCATCGGTATCGAGGTAAGCGGTGCCGCCAGCGGTCATCTCAGCCACGCCTGAAGCGATGAGAACAGGAGTTGGATAGCGCTCTGAGAGGCCGGTTTCATCCGTCGGGGTTTCCGGCCGGTAGGGCTGTCCCAATTCTCCATTGATGTTATTGCCGGCACCGTAGAGATCTCCCGCCGTCGTCAAGTAGTAGATATACTGGCCTTCCGCCGCGGCCGCGACCACTCCCTGCGCGATCTCGACCATCGTCGTGCGGTCCTCGAACGTCCCATCGCCGATTTGCCCGTAGCGGTTGGTACCGACGGACCACAGGCTGCCGTCCGTCTTGATCCATAGCGCACCTCCAGTGCGTTCCACCACCATTGCGACCTCGGCCGGATAAGCAGCGGCGGTCATAGTCGGGTCACCCGTCAAGCCCGCTCCGAGTTCGTAACGGGCGTTACTACCGCGCCCCCACCACCGACCATCGGCAGTGGCATAAATCGCATGATCCCAAATCTGCCCGATCCGGATCACATCATCGTCCACATGGACCCACGGCGAGGCATACGATCCGTCTACACTCCCCAGCGCCCCCTCCGCAGCATAGCCGGCCCCCAAAAGAGCGCCCTCGTTGTCGATGTAGAGGCTCAAGCCATCCCCTGCCGCCAGCTGTACCACGCCCTGCCCGACCACTCGCGGGTAAGGCTGCTCCACGCGCCCGACAGCGCCGATCTGTCCTTCGCTCAGGCCGCCTAGCCCAAAGGCGACACCCTCGGCGTTGAGGTAGACCGCGTGATACCAGCCGTCAGCCACGTCCACGACTTCGTTGCCGTCCGTGGAGACCGGAACCGGCAGAGTGCCATCTTCGCCCTCCGGCAGAAGCGTCAGCCCGGGAAGCCCCATACCGTACAGCTTGCCGTCCGTGATCAGCCAGGAACGCGATCCTCCGCCTCGCACTTCATCGGCCGCATCGACCACCAACGCAGGCTGCTCACGGTCCTCCGTGTCTCCCACCCCCAGCTGGCCATATCGATTGCTGCCGAGAGCGTAGACGGCGCCACTTTCGGTGTGGTAGAAGACCGAATTGTCCTGCGCCTCAACGTCGTCCACGCCGCTCGCCAGAAGCGTGGGCGTGCTGAAAGAGACGGATCCTTCGCTGGACAGCCGAATCTCCCCGAGGATGTAGAGATCGCCTGCGGTGGTCAGCCACAAGCTGGCGGCCTCTGCCGCAGCAAAATCCGTCACGCTATCCGCCAGCTGCACGGCCTCTCCCAAAGTAGAACCCACATCCCAATCGATCAGGCTTTCGCCCTGCCCCCCCCAGGGAACCGTCTTCGCGCAGGTACAAGACGTAATCCGACGCGGCTTCGACGCGGGTAACCCCGTGCGCCATCAGCGTCGGCCCGTCGCCCTCCGGGCCCCAACTTCCAAGTGGAACCCCTACGGTCCAAAGGCGGCCCTCCTTCACATAAAAGCTGCGATACTGGGTAACGGCCATGTCGGAAACATGCTCGGCCAGCACGATGGGCTGCCCTATGTCGGCCTTGTCGGCGTTCTCAACCATGCCATCTGGAAGCACATCGAGCAGACTCGACCCCATCGCGAGCAAAGTTCCGTCGTCTCGCAACAATAACGTAGCGGTGGCGGTAGCCTCAACGTCGATCACGCCACCCGCGATACGCTTCCATTGCGTCGCGTAGCCTGTCGTGCCAGTTCCCAGCTCGCCATACTCGTTGCGGCCAAAACCTGCCAGGGTATAGCTAACGGGCGCCGATACGTCGACCGTCGCTGAATCGCTCGTGACCGTTTCCGTGTCGTCACTCACCTCGCACCAAAAGGTCGTGTCCGCGGCCAATGGCGGCGAGACCAGGAGCGGCCCAGTGGCACCCGGGACTGCGGCCGAGGGATTATCGCCCTGTTGCCAATACCATTGATAGGACAACGTGCCATCCGTAGCAGTGACAGACAGCACGGCATTTCCTCCATAGGCGGCCGTCGTTGAATCCGGCTGGTCAGTCACTACAGGCTGAGCGGCGAGCGTCGCGGCTAAACCGAGAAAAAGAGAGCAAAGCGCCCTCGAAAAGCGGGACGAGCAATACATACAGAGACCCTGCAGCATCAAATGCGCCCCTTACCACGTTCACGTCATGTATCGTAAAGTTTGTCTAAAGAAATACATTAGGCGGTCGGATTTTGACGAAGAGCCCACCTGTTGAACCGCTTGCCATCGCGACTTGGATCTCCAACAATGCGAGATCCCGCTTGTCCTGCATGTTTGACCTGAAGAAAACCCTGCTAGCGCTTTTGTTCTCCAGTTCGGAGGCACTGACGATCCGACAAATCCAGAATGTGGTGCAGCGGTTTCACGAGCAGGCAGAATCCGAACGGGTCGAGGCAGGCGAAGATGCAGCTGAACCGGGCGAGGATGCGGGCCAGAGCGTGTTGCAGGATTTACTGGATCAAGTGCCGTCCCTGCTCACGGCGGCACAGATCCGCGAGGCGATGGCCACCGTCAGTGCGGACCTGGAGCAGCGCAAGGAGGTATGGCGGCTCGTCGAAGCGGTGGAAGGCTACAAACTCGTCATCGCGCCCGAACACGCGGACTGGGTCCGCCTGCTGCGCAACGAGCCGCGCCCGCGTCGCCTCTCCGCCGCCCAGATGGAGACACTCGCCATCGTGGCCTACCGACAGCCGGTGACGCGCGCCGAGGTGGAGGCCATCCGCGGCGTCTCGAGCGACAACGCCCTCAACCGCCTGCAGGAGCGCGGCCTGGTGGAAGTCATCGGGCGGGCAGACTTGCCGGGCCGGCCCATGCAATACGGGACCGCGCGCGCCTTTCTGGAATTTGTGGGCCTGCGCAGCCTGGACGAGCTCCCGGCCAGCGATGTGCTCTCGCCCCAGCAGATCAACGAATGGATCCGTCGCGCGACCGAGCCTGAAGCGGCACCCACGCAGCAGGATCTGGGGCTGGGAGATCAGTAGCGCAGCAGGCCATGACCTTTCGCGAAGCCAACCCTGCCGACGCTACGGCCATTGCAGCGTTGGCCCGCAAGACTTATGCGGAGACGTTTGGGCACATGGATCCCGACGATCTCGCAGCGGAACTCGAAGCGACCAAATCGACCGCCTACTTCCACCATTCCATGCGCGAACGCGATACCTTCATCCTGGCTGAGGCCACCGGCCGCCTGACGGGTTATGTCGGCATCGGCAGGTGCCATATCCTGCGGGACGGACGCGTCATCGACGAAGATCTCGTGATGCTGCGCTCCTAGCCGGCGGCAGAAGCGTAAAAAAGCCCCGCACGGCGAAACCGGGCGGGGCACTGGAAATACGGGGATCGGGCAGACGCGCTTACTTGGCGCGGAGCTTGCCGCCGTAGATCGCGTTCTTGCCCAGCAGCTCTTCGATCCGGAGCAGCTGGTTGTACTTGGCGATCCGGTCGGAGCGGCTCATGGAACCGGTCTTGATCTGGCCGCAGTTGGTCGCGACGGCGATGTCGGCGATCGTGGTGTCCTCGGTTTCACCGGAGCGGTGCGAGAGCACGGCGGAGTAGCCGGCTTCCTTGGCCATTTCCACGGCGTCGAGGGTCTCGGTCAGGGAGCCGATCTGGTTCACCTTCACGAGGATGGAGTTGGCGACGCCGAGGTCGATGCCCTTGGAGAGGAAGGAGGTGTTGGTCACGAACAGGTCGTCACCCACGAGCTGGGTCTTGTCGCCGAGCTTGTCGGTGAGGAGCTTCCAGCCGTCCCAGTCGCCTTCGTCGCAACCGTCTTCGATCGAGATGATCGGGAACTTGTTGCAGAGGTCGGCGAGGAAGTCGACCATTTCGGCGCTGGTGCGCTCGGACTTGTCGCTCTTGCTGAAGACGTATTTGCCCTTTTGCTTGTCGTAAAACTCGGAGGAAGCGACGTCGAGGGCGATGTAGATGTCTTCGCCGAGCTTGTAACCGGCTTCACCGACCGCCTTGGCGATCACTTCGAGCGCGGCGATGTTGCTTTCCACATTCGGGGCGAAACCGCCTTCGTCACCCACCGCGGTGGAGAGGCCCTTGGCCTTGAGCAGCTTCTTGAGGGTGTGGAACACTTCCGCGCCCATCTGCAGGGCCTTGTTGAAAGAGGGAGCGCCCACCGGCATGATCATGAACTCCTGAATGTCGATCGGGGCATCGGAGTGCGCACCGCCATTCATGATGTTCATCATCGGGACCGGCAGGACCTTGGCGTTGGTGCCGCCGATGTAGCGGTAGAGCGGCATGTCGAGGGCCTGGGCGGCAGCCTTGGCGGTCGCGAGGGACACGCCGAGGATGGCGTTGGCGCCGAGCTTCTTCTTGTTGTCGGTGCCGTCCAGCTCGAGCATCGCACGGTCCACGGCCACCTGGTCGAGGGCATCCATGCCGAGCAGGGCTTCCGCGATGGAGGTGTTGACGTTGCTGACGGCCTTGAGCACGCCCTTGCCGAAGTAGCGCTCGGTATCGAGGCCTTCCGCCTTCTTGCTCTTCAGGGCGCCGTCGCGCAATTCGAGGGCTTCGTTCTCACCCGTGGAGGCGCCGGACGGAACCGCTGCACGGCCAATCACGCCGGATTCGAGTTCAACGTCGACTTCGACGGTCGGGTTACCGCGGGAGTCGATGATTTCGCGGGCGTTGATGTCTACAATCGTGGTCATGGACTTTCTGAGGTTGAAAGGTTCAGGGCTTCGGAGAATGCCGCTTTCGTCTCTGGTTTGGCACCCGCATTCAGTAATGTCAATGAGTGCGGGAGAAAAAGGCAGCTAATGCTGTTCCGAAATCTCCGAATGTATCAGTAAAGCTGATGCCGCTCAGCTGACGCCCCTCAGCCCTGGCTCCAGCTGTCACGGCGTCGTAATCCCACCCACAGCATTCCGGCAAGGCCGAAGAGCAGAGCCGAGGCGCCGGCTTCGGGCACGCCAGCCATGGGTGGCGCCAGCTCGAGCACCGAGGCATAGAGCATCTCCAGTTCGTAGGTCGAATAGGTCCCGCCCCACTCCATGGTGTGGGTCTCCGTGTCCCAGGTGTCGTAGACCTCGATCAGCTCGGTTTCTTCGTCGTAGCCGACGCCCAGGATCGTGTGCCCATCCAGCCCAAGCAACACGGGGCGACCCGCGTCGATTTCCGCCTCGTAGTCCAGCAGCGTAAAGCCACCGCTATAGCCTGCGGCAGCCACCTGGGAGTCGACGTCCATCGTATAGAGGCTGGCGACGCTGTATCCCGCCCACTCAATGTAATCTTCGAGGCCACACAGGCCGCTATTTGCCTCCAGGCCATAGTCGCGAACGATGTCGGTGGAGAGGGCCCGACCATCGTGAAACGAATAGAACAGGGTTTCTCCATTTACAGCGCCGGCACTGTCCTGGCTGGTGTGCATGAAGTCGGCGAGGCAGTCGAAGCTGCGCGTCGTGGCCAGATCGTCGCCGGATTCGTCGTAGCCAAAACCGATGTCGCCACTGGTATTGTAGCCGTAGGTCGTCGCATTGTAGAAATCGCGTTGGTGCCCTTCGCTGGCAATCGCCCGGCGCAAGATCGCACTGTCTGCCGACCACTGGCCCGAGACGCCGACCTCGGCCACGCCCCCGGGGATGAGGTTGGCGTAGGCATAGCCGTTGTAGCCGTTGCGGTCGTAGTAGCCCAGCAACATGCCCGCAGAGGTCGGCGCGCAGCCATACCACCAGTCGGTGGACGCGGTATTTCCCAGCGAGCCGCCGGTCCGGTAAGTTTGCACATCCCCGGTCCACGACGCGTCGGCCAGATAGGCGTAGGATGCGCAGGCGGAAGACACCAGTGAGAGCATGAAGCCACCGGCGAGCTGGGCCGCACGACCGCGTCGCAAGAGAAAACAGGGGAGGAGTCGCATGGCTCCTCAACTCGGTCCCGCTGCCGCCCCCTTTAGGGGACTCACAACATATAAGCCCTTGAAGTCCAGTTAGTCCTGAAGGTGATCACCCAAATTAGCGCCCGTCGCCATTCCCAATGGCCGGGAGCACACCATCAACCTCTGTTGGACGCGCAACGGCGACGGGCACCCGTCCACAGCATCCCGACGAGGCCGAAGAGCAGAGCCGAAGCGCCGGCTTCAGGCACGGAAACGTTGGGCGGAGCCAGCTCCAGCACCGAGGCAAAGACCATCTCGTATTCATCCGGCGAATAGATACCGCCCCATTCCATGGTATGAGTCTCCGTATCCCACGTGTCGTAGATCTCGATCAGGTCGGTTCCTTCGTCATAGCCCACGCCCAAAACCATATGCCCGTTGAGCCCGAGCAACACCGGACGGCCTGCATCGATTTCTGCCTCGTAATCCAGCAGCGTAAAGCCACCGCTATGACCGTTGGCGGCCACATAGGAATCAATACTCTCTGTATAGAGGCTGGCAACGCTGTATCCCGTCCACTCAATGTAATCCTCGATGCCGCAGAGGCCGCTGGGGGACTGCCCGCGGTATTCGCGAATCGCATCCACCGGGTAGACCAGGCCTCCCATATCCCATGCAAACGTGGTGCCCCCATTCGGGTGGCCCACGCTGTCCTGGCTGGTGAGCATGAAGTCGGCGATGCAGTCAAAGCTACGGTTCGTAGACAAATCGTCGCCGGATTCGCCGAAACCATAGCCAATCCCGCCACCGGTGTTGTAGCCGTAGGTCGCCGCATTGTAGAAATCGCGTTGGTGCCCTTCGCTGGCGATCGCCCGGCGCAAGATCGCGCTGTCTGCCGACCACTGGCCCGACACGCCGACCTCGGCCACGCCCCCGGGGATGAGGTTGTCGTAAGCATAGCCGTTGTAGCCGTTGCGGTCGTAGTAGCCCAGCAACATGCCCACCGAGGTCGGCGCACAGCCATACCACCAGTCGGAGGACGCGGTGTTGTCCAGCGAGCCGCCGATTTGAGCCGTCTGAACGCTGCCAGGCCAGGTAGCGCCAGACGAATATGGATCGAACGCACGGACCGAAGACACGAGCGTGAGCAGGAGGCCACCGGCAAACAGACCCGCACCGCAACGTCGCGAGAGAAAACAAGGGAGGAGTCGCATGGCTTCTCAACTCGGCCCCCGCATGCGACCACTTTAGCCTAGGCGCGATATATAAGCTCCTGCAGCCCAGTTAGTCCCGGAGGTAATCACCTGAATTAGCGACTGTCGGCAGGAAGAGGCTCAGTGCCTTTAGGCTCGGAATCTTCTCCGCTAAAACCATAGCCACAGAGGTAGTATTTGCTGGTTCCAGGGCCTTCGAATGGATCGAGGCTGAAACTGGTCTCCTGTGCGAGCAGATAAAAGCCGTCGCGGACAGGATCGTAACGGTAGGCGAACAAAACGTGTTCGAGAATTTGCCAATTCTTTTCTGGCTCGAGGTCAGCCTTCTCATGCTGATCGTAGACCACGGTGCCAGAGATGCGAATATCGGCATAGCCGTCGCCATTCAGGTCGACGAACTCCGTTCTCAGCAGCCAATTTTCGAAATAAGCGGCATCGTCATGTGCATCGTAGAGCCGGAGTTGCAGGTTCTTGATCGACATGACGCCGTTGCCGCGGCGCGACACCTCCGTTTTCACCAAGACGGGGAAACCTTGGGCGAGTTCAACCACCTGCTCATACCAGCGATCGCCGTAGATGTTCTCTTCCACCAGTGTGTCCGCATCGAGCCGCAGCAGGTCTGCAGCTGAGGTGACAGCACCCAGACACAGGAGCCCGATCGCGAGCCCAACGATGCCCCCCTTACTCTTCATCCGGCTCGACGGGGGTGGCTTCGACTTCGACGACGCGGGCCTTGCGCTCGGCCTCGTCCATGAAGAAGTCCTGGCTGGCAAAGGCGTCTTTGGCGTGGCTGTCTTCGGCCGGGAGGTAGGCCCCGTTGGGTTGCAGGAACTTCGCGAAGGCATTGTCGCGCAGCGTGGGCTCGAGGATGCCGTTGACCAGGCGCTCGCGGATATCGTCTTCCTCCACCGGGAAGACGACTTCGATGCGACGGTAGAAGTTGCGGTCCATCCAGTCGGCGCTGCCGGCAAAGATGAGCGGACGCTCTTCGGCGGCGTTCTCGAAGTAGTAGATGCGGCTGTGCTCGAGGAAGCGCCCGAGGATGGAGCGCACGGTAATGTTTTCGCTCATGCCCTTCACGCCGGGCACGAGACCGCAGATCCCGCGCACCACACAGTCGATCTTCACACCCGCCCGGCTGGCCTTGTAGAGGTTGCTGATGGTCTCTTCGTTGATCAGACTGTTGCACTTCACGATGATGCGCGCCTTGAGGCCCTTCTTCGCGTTGCGCGCCTCCTGCAGGATGTACTGGTTCATGCGCCGGTGCAGGCTGTAGGGCGCGACGAGCAAGTGGCGGAACTGCGGGCTCTTGGCGAATCCGGTCAGCGTATTGAAGACCTCGGCCACCTCTTCGGTGAGGTGCTCGCGGCAGGTCATGTAGCTGAGGTCGGTGTAGAGCTTGGCCGTCTTGGGGTGGTAATTGCCGGTGCCGAGGTGGGCGTAGCGCTTGAGGCCGTTTTCCTCGCGCCGCACGATGAGCATGCACTTGCAGTGGGTCTTGAGCTCGACGAAGCCGTAGACCACGTGCACGCCGGCGTCTTCCATCTGCTTGGCCCAGTTGATGTTGTTGGCCTCGTCGAAGCGCGCCTTCAGCTCGATCAGCACCGTCACCTGCTTGCTGTTGCGCGCGGCATCCATCAGCGCCTTGACGATGGGCGAATCGCTGGAGGTGCGGTAGAGCGTGATCTTGATCGCCAGCACCTTGGGGTCGCGCGAGGCCTGCTTGACCAGCTCCACCACGGGGTCGAACGAATCGTAGGGGTGGTGCAGCACCTGGTCCTTCTGGCGGATGGCGTCGAAAATGTTGGCCGGGCTGCGCAGGCTCGGCGGCGTGTAGGGATGGAAGGGCTGGAACTTGAGCGAGTTGTCTTCGATCAGCTCCACCAGCGTGCTGAGGCGCATCAGGTTGATAGGCCCGTGGATGCGGTAGACGTATTGCTTGGAGAGCTTGATCGCGTCGAGTAGTTGCTGAAGCAACTCGTCTTCCACGCCGTCTTCGATCTCGAGACGGACGGCGGCCCCCTTGCGCAGGTTGTAGAGCTCTTCCTCGATGTATTGCAGCAGGTTTTCCACTTCCTCCTCGTCGATGTAGAGGTCGGAATTGCGCGTGATGCGGAAGGCGTGGGCCGCACGCAGGTGGTAGCCGGGGAAGAGCTGCTGCGCGAACAGCTTGATCACATCGTTGAGGAAAACGTAGGTCGGCGGCGTACGCGTGGTGCCGGGGATGCGCACGACGCGCGGGAGAATGCGCGGCACGGGGATGAAGGCCAGCATGCGCTCGGTCTGCGGCGTGTCCGGGTCGTCCAGCCAGAGCAGCAGGTTGAGGCTCTTGTTGCCAAACTGCGGAAATGGGTGCGTGGGGTCGATCGCGAGCGGCGTCAGCACCGGCTGCACCTGCTCCTCGAAGTATTGCTTCAGCCACTGGATCTCGCGCTTGGTCAGGTCGTCCTTGTGCTTGATCACAGTCTTGGCCTCGGCCAGGGAGGGCACCAACTGGTTATGCCAGCAAGTGTATGCGTCCTTGACCAGCGAGCTGACGACCTGGCGTATCCGGCGCAGTTGTTCCTTGGGGCCGAGGCCGTCGGGACCGGATTTGGTGCTGCCCGACTCGACCTGTTGAATGAGCCCGCTCACCCGAATCTCGAAAAACTCATCCAGGTTGGAACCGACAAAGGTCAGGAAGCGCACGCGTTCGGCCAAGGGGAAGCGATCGTCCTCCGCCTGCTCCAGCACCCGGCGGTTGAACGCCAGCCAGCTCAACTCCCGGTTGAAGTATGCGATCTTGCCCTTGTTACCGTTACGCCCAGACATGCCAACATGTTCGGCAAAGTCCGGTTTTTTATCAAGTCACATCGGGGCGATTCCACGTCGCAATCATGTGACAAACGGCAGGCGGTCGAAATCGCTGACAAACCCTCACCGATCCAGGCGAGGAGCGCCTACGGTCGGGAATCTTGATCCACAGGTTGGCAGGATTGAAAGGATTTTGCTTTCACATCGGCTAAAGACTCCGGGCGGCCTCCCGCGGCACCAGAAGCCCTTCAGTAAAAAGAAATCCCTGCAATCCATAGAATCGGTGGATGATCTCCTTCAGCCGTCTAGAGGCCGTTTCAAAACTTCATCCTGCGCATCGTTAGCATAACGCAGGCGATCATGAAGAACGCATGGTAGATATTGAAGTGGTGCTCATGGCGCACGAGTAGCCTGCGGAAAGATCCGA
>Ga0163227_100061_pt1 | contig 43603 bp, 38 predicted proteins | sample MSEWel2016_09_14_2_FD_113148 | JGI IMG/M metagenome (GOLD analysis project Ga0163227, IMG submission 113148) | Subsurface microbial communities from deep shales in West Virginia, USA - MSEEL Well Study Marcellus 5H_2016_09_14 ...
TTCGGCTCTTTCCGCAGGCTACTCGTGCGCCACGAGCACCACCTGCACCTATACCATGCCTTCTTCATGATCGCCTGCATTATGCTAACCATGCGCAGGATGACGTTTTGAAACCGCTTCTAGCAATGGCTGGACGATAAAGGTAGGTCGAGGGCTAGATTACTTCCAAAAGCCGGACGACTGGATGGCTGTCGGAGTCCACGATTTGGATTTGCGAGCCTGCCTTGAGACAGATGTCGACATATTTAGGACAGTGGGTGCCTAACATCAGCCGTAGGCGTCCGGCCTTCGCTTTGGATTACCCACAACTGTCTTTCATAGCTTTCGCGAGCTCGACCATGGGTATGCGTCCGGGCCACAGCCCCCTTGACGCTCGCAATGGTACCCCTTGCTAGACCTCACTTGTTGCCGTTTGGGTGTTACGCTTGGATAAGCGTCCGGTTTTCTGCCCCTTGACGCCGTTTTCGTGCCTTTCGGCCCGTTACCCCACTTGTGACTAGCGCTGCAAAGTGGATCTGCAAAGAGATACCCTGCTAGTAACTAGAGCATTTTTCCTCTAATCTGGGACGTTAAATCTGTACATGTGTTGTTCTTGGTGTCAGAAGTTAAGGATGCGTAGCTTGAGCGAAGATTTACGGCGCCGAGTTGTGACGTTGCGGCAGGAAGGTCTTTCGGCGACGGAGGTGTCGCAGCGTTTACGAGTAGGTCGGTCGACGGTGTATCGCATTCTTCAGCGTTTTGAGGAGCAGGGCGACTACGGCATCAAGCGCCGGGGCGGCTACGTGAAGCCGTTGCTCGGCCCGCACGAGCAACGACTGCGCAGCTGGATTGTATGCGTCCGGCGCTCGACCCACTTCCGCTGCAGCAGCCACCGTGGTAACCTGCGTGAATGGATCCAACTGAACCGGATGTGGTGGAGGACGGGAGCCGTCGTGATGTGCGGGGGCGTCGTCGGGTGGGTGCGGCGGAGCGGGAGCGTTTGCTGGCGGAGCTGGGGCAGAGCGGTTTGACGCTGCGTGCGTTTGCGGCGCGCGAGGGCCTCAACTACCACACGCTGCTGGGTTGGCGGGCGCGGTCGAGCCGGGCGAGCCGGGATGCCGAGCCAGTTGGGGCGTCGTCTGAGGCCGAGGCGCCGAGGAGCGAGCCTTCGGCGGTGTCGTTTGCGCAGGTGCGTTGGGCGGTGCCGACTGAACCGTCAACGATGAGCGCCGGTCAGGCCGAGGAGTTGGAGGTGCGTTTGGGCGAGGGGATCGTGGTGCGGTGCGCCTCGCCGGGTCAAGCGGCGGAGCTGCTGAAGGCGTTGGGGTGGCGATGCTGAACCTGCCGAGTCAGACGCGGGTGTTTTTGGCGGTGGAGCCGGTGGACTTGCGCAAGCAGTTTGACGGGCTCTGGGCGGTAGCGCAGCAGCAGCTGGACGTCGACCCGTTTGGCGGGGCGTTTTTCGTCTTCCGCAACCGGGCATGCAACCGCCTGAAGATCCTCTACTGGGACGGCAGCGGCGTGTGGGTCTTCGCCAAGCGGCTCGAGCAGGGCACGTTCAGCTGGCCGCGCGCGGTGGACGGGAGCAAGGTCGACCTGACGCCGGCGGCGCTGACGCTGCTGCTTTCGGGCATCGACCTGAAGGACGGCCAGTTGCGGCCCTGGTATCAGCGTTAATTAAGCTTACCACCCGCAGTTTAGGATTGCAGCGCAGCGGCACTTTTGCGGTGATTACAAGCACGATGCCACCCGCCGAAGCGCTCTATGCCGAGAACCAGCAGTTGCGGGCGGAAGTGGCGCAGCGCGATGCGCTGATCGACACGTTGCAGGCACAGATTGCGTGGCTGCGGCAGCGTTTGTTTGGCGGCGGTCAGGGCGAAAAGCTGGAGACCGCGCAGTTGCAACTGCAGCTCGAAGAGCTGACGAAGCTGCTGGAGCGCCAGGCCCAACCGGTGGCGGCTTATGCGCGGCGGGCCCCGCAGTCGACGGTGCGGCAGGCTCCGGCCGAGCACTTTGCGCACCTGCCGGTGGAGGAGGTCGTGACGATCGAGCCGGACGAGGTCCAGGCGGCGCCGGAGGCCTACGAACGCATCGGCCAGGAAGAGACCTTCGAGGTCGACCTGCATCCGCCGCGCCTCCTCAAGCGCCAGATCGTGCGGCCCAAGTATCGTCACAAGGCTGAGCGTGAGCGCCCGCCGGTCGTGGCTCCGGCGCCGGCGCGTGTGGTGATGGGCGGGTATGCCTCGGCGGGGTTGATCGCGTGGGTCGCACTCTCGAAGTATGTCGACCACCTGCCGCTCTACCGCCAGGAAAAGATGAGCGAGCGCTGGGGTGCACGCCTCTCGCGGCAGAGCCTCTGCGACTGGATCGACGTGGCCGCGCAGTGGCTCGAACCGATCTACAAGACGATGCGCCGCGGGCTCATCGAAGGCGGTTATGTGCAGGTAGACGAGACACCGGTGCGCTGCCACGACCCCGACGCGAAAAAGGGGCAGACTACGCAAGGCTGGCTCTGGGTGATGGGCCGCCCGGACAGCGACGTCGTCTTCGACTGGCGGCTCTCGCGCCGCCATGGCGAGCTCACGAGCCTGCTCGACGGCTTTGCCGGCGTGCTACAAAGCGATGGCTACGAAGCGTATGCACGCCTCGCGCAAACCAGCGGCGGCACCATCGTCCCGGTCGCCTGCTGGGCTCACGCCCGTCGCCGCTTTCACGAGGCCCTCGCGGAAGCGCCGCTGCAGGCCGCCTTCGTGCTCAAGCTCATCGGCCACCTCTACGCCCACGAGCGCCGTTGGGATGCCGAGGGTTACACCGACCCGGCCCAGCGCGCCCACCTGCGCACCCGCGACTTTGCCTGGACCTTAAGCCTGCTGAAGAAAGTCGCGCTGCGGCTGCGCCAACGCGCCCGCCCCAAGTCGCGTCTCGGCGAAGCCTGCGGCTACCTGCTCGGCCAGTGGAGCCCGCTCGTTACTCACTGCCTCACCGGCCAGTCCCGCCTCGACAACAATCTCATCGAGAACGCGATCCGCCCCTCCGCGCTCGGCAAGAAAAACTGGCTCTTCATCGGCGCCCCCGATGCCGGCCAACGCAGCGCGATCCTCTACTCCATCGTCGTCTCCTGCCAGCGCCACCACAAAGACCCGCACCTTTACCTCCGCGACGTCCTCACCCGCCTCCCCACCATGACCAACCAGGACGACCTCACCCCACTCACCCCGCCCACTGGCAACCACCCACCGCATCAGTCGTGCAGCGATAAGATACCCCGCTAGTCACTAGCAGGGTCCCTCTTTGCATGCCCACTTTGCAGCGCTAGTCACTAGTGGGGTAATGGGTTGAGGAGCGCGAAGAGGCGTCAAGAGGCAGAAGACCGGACGCTTACGCTGGATTGAAGCCGAGCCCGGTTTGACCTTGGAGCAACTCTGCGAGCGTCTGCAGGCAGAGACGGGCCTGGATGTGGGGCAGACCACGATGTGGAGGCAGTTGCGCCGCATGGACTTAAGGTATAAGAAAAACGCTCCGCGCAGCGGAGCAGGATCGCCCTGATATCCGCCTGCAGCGATCGAACTGGCGCCTCTGGCAAACCCACTGCGACCCGAATCGCCTCGTCTTCCTGGACGAAACGGGCGTGAACACCAAAATGGCGCGCCTCTACGGACGCGCCCAAGGCGGCAGGCGCTGCCTGGACGCCGTGCCCTACGGCCACTGGAAGAGCAACACCTTCATTGCGGCCCTGCGCTATGATCGCATCGAGGCCCCGTGGATGTTTGAGGGCGCGATGAACGCAAGATAACGTATCGTATTTTTCGCACATTTGGGAGTGACGTTTGGCGCTGGGAGGTCTTTTAGGAGAGCAAAGAAGATGGGCGAAGATCACGAGCATGAGCTGGCTGGCAGCGAGAAGATCATTCGTCTGGATGAGGCGCAGTTGCGCAGTCATCTGGACCGCCGGATCGTGGAGAGCGTGGAGGAGACGCTCAACGCGCTCCTGGGTGCGGAGGCGGACGCGCTCTGTGGCGCGAAGCGCTACGAGCGCAGCCCCGAGCGCGTCGACACGCGGGCCGGGCACTATCAGCGCCAGCTGCAGACCAAAGCGGGCGAGGTGAGCCTGAAGGTGCCCAAGCTACGCACCCTTGCGTTCGAGACGCAGATCATCGAGCACTACAAGCGCCGCTAGTCGAGCGTCGAGGAGGCGCTAATGGAGATGTGACCCGCTCCCGTTTATTGGTCCGGTGGCAGTGAGAGGTCCGCCCGGTCGGTCGGGGTGGTTTGGGTTTGGGATTCTGCTCGCTGGGCGTATTCGGCCGGAGGCCGATAGCCCAGCGAGCTGTGAGGCCTAAGGGTATTATAATCTTGGCGGTATGCTTCAAGTTTTTCCTGCGCTTCGGGTAAAGTGAAGAACAGGTCAGTATTGAGCAACTCGTCGCGTAGCTTCCCGTTAAAGGATTCAATAAAGCCATTTTGAGTCGGCTTACCTAGCTGGATAAAATCGAGGTGGATGCCTTGGGCGTAGGCCCAAGCATCGAGCTTCTTGCCCGCAAACTCGGGGCCATTGTCCACCGTGATAGCTTGAGGCAGTGATCCGTTGCGGATCGCCGCCAGTTCCAGTGCCTCAATGACTTTGGCGGCGCCGATGGAATGGTCGGCCCAGAGGACTGGGCAACTGCGGTCATATTGGTCAATCACCGTCAGCACGCGGAAAGACCGCCCATTGACCAATCGGTCCGTCACGAAGTCCATCGACCAACGCTGACTCGGTGCGGTTGCGCTCTCCAAAGACAGGCGGGGCACGGCACAGCGCTTCTTGCCTCGCTTACGCGTCAGATCCAGTCCAGCGGCTTTGTAGAGGCGATAGACGCGCTTTCGTCCCACCGACCACCCTTCGCGCTTGAGCAGCTCCGTCAGCCGTCGATAGCCGTAACGCACCCGACTCGCTGCCAGATCCCGCAAACGAATCGCCAAGGCCCGCTCATCGGGTCGCTCCTTCGGCCGATACCTCCAGCTCGAACGATTGAGTTGCAATAGTCTGCAACCGCGGCGCTCGCTGATGGCGTAGGTATCGATCGCCTCCTCCACCAGCTGCGCCTTGCGGGCAGGCTTCAGAGCTTTTTTGACACGATCTCCTGCAGGATGTGCTTGTCCAGGCTCAAATCGCTCACCAGCTTGCGCAGGCTCGCGTTCTCATCCTCCAGCTGCTTCAGCCGTCGCAGCTCACTCACACCCATGCCGGCATACTGCTTCTTCCAGCGGTGGTAAGTTGCTTCGCTTACGCCGAGTTCCCGGCAAATCTCGGCGATCTTGCGACCACCTCCCACCTGCTTCAAGGCGTAGATGATCTGCTCTTGTTTGTAACGTTTGCCTTGCTTCTTCATCGGTCGGGTTCCTTTCTGATGAACCCCGACCCCACAGGCAAATCCTCTCACTGCGACGGTCCAGTTTTGCGGGTGCAGGTCACTTCGTAGTGGAGGCACTGCAGCGGATGAGGGTGACGAGAGGACGAAAACACTGCTAATAAAAGCGCGGATTGGATTAGCTAAATTTGTTGACGGCATTGAGGTCGATTCCTTAGGCTGCGGGAAACGTTTCTACCTTGGCTCGCTTCCTTCAAACTCGTCCTTTGGAACGCGCGGATCGCTCGGAAGAGCGGGTCTTCCGCTACCTCAGCTCGCTGCCGGACGACTGGCTGGTGGTCTGGGGCTACCGGTATCAAGATAGCCAATGCGAAACGAGGGAAGGAGACTTTCTCGTGTTAGGGCCTCGCGGCGGTCTGCTCGTGATCGAAGTCAAAGGCTACGAGCACCTGATGTTAAACCCGGACGGCAGCTGGGGTGGGGTACACGACAATCCCTTCCAGCAACTGGATGCGCAGTGGTTCAGCATTATCAACGCCTTGAACGATCGCAATTCGGGGCTGAAGATGACGGTGTGCCGTGCGTTGGCGCTGCCTAATATCCAGCGTAAGCGAGCCTTGGATCTACCATCCCTCGTGGGCTCGGAAGGGCTGGTGCTTGCTCAGGAGGATTTGTTCAATTTTACGGAATTTTGGGAGCAGTGCTTCCAGCGCTTTCCGCACTTCTACCCGAATGCCGCTTCCCGCAAGCTGTTTCTCCAGAGCAGCTGGGGGCGTGGGTTTAGCCAGCCCGCCGGTGCAGTCTATAGCGACTACCTCGACACCGAGATCGACCGGCTGACGCGGGCACGCTTCCCGGTGCTGGACCACCTCCCGAGCTACCGTCGGTTCGCCATCACGGGCGCGGCGGGTAGCGGCAAGACATGGCTCTTGATCGATCTGGCACTGCGTTGGGCCGGGCGAGATGACGGGCCTTCGCAGCGGGTGCTGCTGCTGTGCTACAACAAAGCGCTACACCAAACGCTTTCAGAGGTTCTTCGCCGCCTGGTACGCAATCACAAGATAGCCAAGCAGGCGGCGCAGCGGATAGAGGTGCGATCGTGGGAAAGCTTGGTTGAAGAAATGTATCAGCAACTGGAGATGCCTTACCGCCCGCCGGGAGACTCCGCCGGCAAGATCCGCTACTTTGGCGAAGAGGTGCCTGCTGCCCTTGAGTTGGCTCTGGAGGAGGGCCGCATTGCGCCCCGCTACGATGCACTGGTGGTCGACGAGGCGCAAGATCACAGCACTCAGGCGGGAACTCTGCATCACGGTTGGTGGTCCCTCTATCTTGCTCTGCTCCATTCGCCGGAGGAAGCGCAACTAGCCGCCGCTTACGATGTCGGCCAACGACCCAGCTACTGGAGCAATGGCGATTTCGAGGAAGCGCAGCTCTTGCAACTGCTCGGCGCGGGTGCCATTCGTTTGCATTGTCCCGCCCCTCGCCGCTATACGCGCCAAATTGCAGCTTGGCTGGCAGACGTTGCGGCACGCGTGGGATTTCCGTTTGAGGTCTCCGACGCCGAACTTGCGGCCTTGCCTCACGGATTCCCGGTCGAGCTTCACGAAGCGCCGGACGACCAGGATGCAATTATTGCCGCCGAAGCTGTTGCTATCCGCTGGATAGAAGAAGGCCTTGCCGCACCCGAAGAGATCCTCGTTATCGGAGTCAGCAACGACCGTCGCAAACACGCACTGGGCGCTACTTTCGCCGGTCACCCTCTAGTCGAGCTTTCCGAGCGGAGTTCACGGCAGATCGCCTACATTTCCGGGGGGCGCTGCAAGGGGCTTGAGTCGCTGGCGGTGATCCTGATCGGCTTTGGTGACCTGAACAAACTCGAGCCCAGCTACCAGCAGACCTTCTTCCTCGCGGCGTCCCGCGCGCGCCAGCATCTGGCAGTTTTCACCACCGTGGCCGATCAATAACCCTTTCCCATGAAATTCCTGCACACCGCTGATTGGCAGCTAGGCAAACCCTATGCCCGTATTCAAAGTTCCGACAAGCGCGCCCGAGCGCGTCAGGAGCGCTATGAGGCGGTTCGGCGCATGGCGGCGCTGGTGCAGGAGCACGGCGTAAGCTGCGTCGTGGTGGCGGGCGATCTCTTCGACTCGTCCACCGTCGATAAAAGCACCGTCAGCGCCGGGCTCAGTGTCATTGGTGAGCTGCAGGTGCCTGTGCTGGTGATCCCCGGCAACCACGACCACGGAGGCCCCGGCGGCATCTGGGAGCAGGACTTCTTCAAAAGCGAGCAGGCCAGCCTCGCGCCCAACCTGGTGGTCTGGCAGGAGGCGAAGCCTGTGGAAGCGCATGGCGCCCTCTGGTTCCCTTGTCCGCTCTTGCGCCGGATGGAGCCGAACGACGTCACCGCGTGGCTTCGTGATGCTGAAGTTTTCGCCAACGCGGGAGGCGCTCAGCTGCCGCGCATCGTGGTGGCCCACGGAAACACGATCGATTTTGGCAGCCAGAGCGACGTCGAGGACGACGACTCTGCCGCAACACACTTGGAACTCGACCGGCTTTCAGCGGACGCTTTCGACTACATTGCTTTGGGCGACTGGCATGGGGCCAAGCAGGTGGCACCCAAAGCCTGGTACGCAGGCACGCCGGAGCCAGACCGGTTCCCCAAGGGCGAAGGCTATGCGCCTGGCCAAGTCCTGTTGGTGGAAGTCGGGCGGGGCAGGGCACCGCAGGTCACGCCGCTGCCGACCGCCGGCCTTGCCTGGCATCGGGTCGAACATCGGCTGGAGGGCTCGGAAGCGCTGCCCGAGCTGACGTCTAGGCTGCTGGAATTTCGGACAAATCGGGATCTGCTGCAGCTTCGTCTCGACGGGCATGTCGGGCTGGACGGCCGTAAAGATCTGGATGAGCTCTTGGATAAGCTGGAGGCACGCCTGCTACGGCTGAAGCTCACCGACGGCGTTGCGTTGACGCCCACCGACGACGAAATCGCCGCGCTGACCAAGGGTGAGGATCCGCTGATTGCCTCCGTCGCGCAGCATTTCATCCAGCTCGCTCAAGATCCCGAGCAGGCCGCGGTCGCCCGCGCTGCCCTGCAGGAGCTTCACGCCCAACTTCGCTGATTCCGCCATGCGCATCCTTTCCGTCCACGTCAAAAACTACCGCATCCACCGCGACCTCCGGGTTACCTTTGACCGCGAGTTGACGCTCATTGGTGGCCCCAACGAATCGGGTAAAAGCACCCTCGTAGAAGCCATCCATCGCTGCCTCTTTCTGCCTGCGAGGGGCAATACCGAGCGTCATCGCAACCTTGCCTCAACGCTGCATGGCGATGTCCCGGAGGTGGAGCTCGTGCTCGAACTGGCGGACAAGCAAGTCACGTTGCTGAAGCGCTTTAGCGGCGCCAATGGCAGCACCCAGCTGACCGTCCCCGGAGAGCCGACGCGCAGCGGAGAGGAGGCCGAAAACCGGCTGGAAGCTTTGCTCACGATTCAGCAGAACCGGACGAAGGACATCGATGCGAGCTGGAGTCACCTCTGGGTTTGGCAGGGGAAGAGCTGGCAAGACCCGGCTGGTGGAATCAACGGTGAGCATACGTCTCTCGTGCAGCGCTTGCAGCGCCTCGGCGGTGCCGCCGTTATGATATCGCCCAAGGCCGAGGAAATTTCCGCCAACCTGCAGGCGCTGAAGGAGGATTTTTTTACAGCCAAGGGACGCAGCAAAACCAATGGGGAATTGGCCAACGCCGAGGCTCGTGTCGGGCAAGCTGAAGCTGCGTACGAGGACGCGAAACACAAGCTGCAGCGGTTGCAGGATGCGGCGGAGCAGATGCGCGGAGGAAAGAAACGTATTGAGAGCCTGCGGATCGAGTCGGAGGCCCTGAAAGTCGAGCGCACCGAGCTTGAGGCCAAAAAGGAAACGCTGCGCCAGCTGAGCGTAACGAGGGACAAACGGCAGGTAGCCGCGGAGGCTGCACTGGAAGCCCTCAACAAGCACAAGGCGCTCCTCGCCGAAATCGACCAGCTGAACGAAAGCATCTCCACCCAGACCCGCGAGCTGGCCCCGAAGAATGCGGCGTTAGCGCTGCTGAAAGAGCAAGCCGAGGATGCGCGTAGCCGGGCAGAGAATGCACAGACGGTTTCGGATCAGGCGCAGGATGCCGCAGACGCCGCCAACACCGCTTATGGGCTCGCAGAATTGAGGGTCCTGCACCGCGAGACGGTCGAGAAAATCGCCGACCTGGACCAGCGGCTGGCCGAGATCGCAGGCTTTGAAAAGGCCCTGCAAGACCAACAAAGCATACTGGCAAAGCTCCCTGCTGTCGATAATGCCGGGGTAGCCCATGCTCGCAGACTGGACCGTGATTTGAGGGAAGCCCGGGCCGTGCTCAAGGGCATGGCCGCGGAGATTGTCGTGGAGCGTGCCGACGGGAAGCTGCAGATCGGCAATACAGAGCTCGTGACCGGCCAAAGTCAGATCATCACGCAGGCAACCGAACTGCGGTTAGGCGACCTGCTCAAACTCGTCATCCGCCCCGGTAGTGCCGAAGATCTGGATGTTGCGCAACGAGAAGTTCAGACGCTTGAGCGCGCGTTGAAGACGGTGCTGCTGCAATGGGGTTTGCCTGATCTGGAGCAAGCCGAGAAGGTGTTGCGGGAGCGTGAGCGGCTTGACGTCTCGATTGCAGAGGTCGGGCGCGTGATCCAGCGGGAGGAGCCGGAGAAGCTGCGCAAGAATTTCAAGGACGCGCAGGCAGAGCTGGAGCGGCTTGCGGCCGAGCTGAAGCGCCGCCACGCCCCGCCCGCGACGGACTTGCCGCTGGAGGCGCTGCGCACCGCGCTAGTGGAGTCCCGCGCCAGCCGCGAAGACGCGCAGAAGATTGCGTTCTCCGCCAGGGAACTTGCCCGGCAAGAGAAGGACACGGCCAAGAGCAAAACCGAGCAGCACCAGCAGGCCGTGCAACAACTCGCCGAGGCGCAGCACGCCCTCGCCAAAGCTCGCGACCAGTTGAAGTGGAAGGAGGATGAACACGGTGATGGCCCGCAACGGTTGAAGGTCTTGAACGAGCGGGAGCAGCGCAAAATCTTGTGCGAGCGGGAGCTCGCTGAGACGCAGAACCAGATCAAACACTTGCAGCCGGAGCTGATCGAGGCCGACGAAGCCCGGCTGAACCGCGCTCTCAAGCGGCATGCCGAAGCCTATGAAGAAGCGGTCCGGCACGTGAACGAGGCTGGAGTTCTGCTGCGGCTGGATGGCACCAGTGACCCAGCAGCGGATCTCGAACGCGCCCAGGCGGACCTGGAGGTAGCAAACTCGGAGTTCAAACGGGTTTCCATCCGCGCGCAGGCCATCAAGCTCTTGGCCGAACGCTTTGCTCAGGAACAGGAGGCGCTGAAGTCCCGTTTTTCCGCCCCGCTGGCCGCCCGCATTACCGATTATTTGAAGACGGTCTTCGGTCCCGAAGCGAAGGCGAGCGTCGTGGTCGGCAACGATGGCCTCACTGGCATCAACCTCGAACGCCTCGACCGGGGCAATTTCGATTTTCCCCGTCTCAGCATCGGCTGTCAGGAGCAGGTGGCGGCCGCCGTCCGCCTGGCCGTGGCAGAGCTACTGGCCGACTGCCCGGAAGGGTGCCTGCCCGTCGTCTTCGACGATGCCTTCACCAACTCCGACCAGGACCGCACCGCAGCCTTGCAGCGAATGCTCGACCACGCGGCCCGCCGTGGCTTGCAGGTGATCATCGCCAGCTGTAACCCCAGCGACTACAATCGCCTGGGCGCAAAGACGGTGACGCTGCAGCCTTCCACCGTCCAAGCCCCCACCTCGCGGCAGGCTCCTATGCCTCCGACCTACGATGACGTAGACGAAGAGGCTGAAGTAGCCGCGATACCCGAAGGCGATGCTGAACAGGAAGGGGCTTTCCTCGAAGCTCTGCGGGATAAAGGCGGTAGCGCTGGTAACGGAGCTCTACGTGCCGCCCTCGGCTGGTCCGACGAAGCATATGAACAAGCCAAAGGCAACCTGCTAGCCCGAGGCGCCATCACCACCGGCCGTGGCCGCGGCGGCAGCGTGGCGCTGGTTGAGTGATGAGCTGGTTTAGCCTATAAATTCCAAATCAAAAATTATCATCTATGCCAAACGCGCTGATACCTGAAAATGATGGTGAAGAAGGCCCAAACGAATTCGGCAACAATGCCATCAACGTTTCGATTTGGACCGAAGGCATTTTGTTGCTGCAGGGCCTTGGTCTCCATGGCGTGCCGATGCCGGGGGAAATTCGCCCGCAGCAGGTCAGCCCCAAACCGGATCATGCTGGGATTTTGGGGGGTCATCAACCTCTGCCAATGGTCCCCGACCTCCTTGGAGTCAACTTTGGTCGCAAAGGGCACCATTCTGTCTTTGTTTGCGGTTCCGCCTATGCAGGCTTTCTTGAGGGATACTCCTCGCGCCATTTCCCGCTCCACGTTTACGACGAGTTGAGGGCTGAAGCACCTCCCGAAGATGCCATTTATGAATTTGGTGAACACTTCCTCGCCGATGTAGTTGCGAACGATCCTGTATACTGCGGGCGTATTCTGACGCTTTTGGGGATCGAAGCCGAAGATTTTCGACAAAGCTCCTTCTGCTTCGGAGACGTTTGTAAGGCTTCGTTGGTCCGCGTAGGCGACCTTGCAAATGGAAACCGGCTAGATGCCCCAGGTGACAAGATCGTCAGGCAGGCGTTCGAGATGTATAACAATTTGGTCCGCGCTGATTGGCTATACGACCGCATGATCCAAGCGGATGTGGTAATCCCGCTTGGCTATTTGGCGGAGCAAAATCTTGCCGCCTGCTTCTTCGCAGAATCTAGGCGTCGAGGGCATCAGGAGGTGGTGGTGAGATCTCTGCTGAACGAAAATCTGGTTGTTCCCTTACCCCGATACGAGCGACTGTATTCGTCCCGATATCTCCATCGCTTGCGCAACCTGACTTTCTGGCGGGGGATGGAAAACGTCGAAGATGCCTGGCTTCTGAGGAATGATGACAAAGAGGTAGTAATGCGTCCAGTTCCACACCCACAACGGAATCCACAGTTCTGGCATGACGAAGAGCTTCTGACAGCCCTCCGGCAACGTTGGATTGAAGAACACCATTGATCTATTGACCGAAAAAAAGCGACCTGCTCCCGAACCATGGCAAAAGGGTGGGAGCAGGTCGCCGGTGTGCTTACGGTTGGTAAGAGGCGTTCGCGGAATCGACGGCGGCGCCGAGCAAGGTGGTGGTGACGATCGGGGCGAGAGCGATGAAGCCGGGGGCGAAAATGAGGGTCGCGAGCAGGATCATGATGCCCTGGCCGGTGGCGCCTTTGCTCATGGCAATGATGCCGAGCACGAGCGTCACAAACAGGATGGGCGCCGCGATGAGCCAGGCGGCGAAATCGAGCGCCGGGATCAGTGAGACGGCGCAGGTGCCGATGATCAGGAACCAGGACGCCTTGATCGCGCCGCTGGGGTTTGAGGATGTAGGTGCGTAGGCAGCTTGCATAGACATGGCAGTTTTGGGATTGGGTGCCCGCCGGATAGGGGGGGGCTTTTCGCTTGTCTGGAGCCTATTCTACCCAGCGAGTTCGCCATTGGGCGGAGGAGCCAAAACGGGATCGTTCTCTTTTGTCAAAATGAGCTTCGTGATCATTTTCTCTTGGCATTACGCGTTAGCCCTGTAAAGTTGCCGGATGGGGAATAATGCGGGCCGTTTCGTCAGGGGCGAAGTCCCCAAGATGCCTCAGTTGCACCGGCTGCACGCGCTGCTGGAGATTCTGAAGGAGAAGCGTTATCCGAGTAAGAGCCAGCTTATAGAGAAGCTCGAAGTGAGTGCGCGGCAGTTCGACCGCGACCTAGCCTATTTGCGCGATCAGCGCGGGATTGACGTGCGTTATGACTACACCCACCGTGGCTACTGCTACGACGGTGAACTGTATGACCTCCCGGCGATCCCTCTCACTGAGAATGAGCTCTTTGCCCTCCTGATCGCCCAGCAGGCGCTCGATCAGTATCTCGGCACCGTTTATCACGAGCCTTTGCGACAGTCGCTGGAAAAGATCGCAACTTGTCTGAACGACAGCTTTTCAATGCTCGACAGTGCCAATTCGCCGGTTGTCAGCTTTCGCAATTCGGGGGCCGCCCTGGCCGATGCTGCGCTGTTTCAGCAGCTCAGCAAAGCGATCATCAAGCGCCAGTTGCTCGAAATCCACTATGAGTCGATGGAGCCGCGCGCGCTCTCATGGCGCACCATTGAGCCCAAGTACCTTAGCTGCATCAACGGGCGTTGGTATCTCATCGCCTTCAGCCGCAAGAGTGGCGAGCACCGCAGCTACGTGGTCAGCCGCATCAAGGAAGTGAAGGAAACGGGCGGTAGCTTCCCGCCCAGCCCCTTCGACATCGACGACTACCTCAAGCACGCGATCGGCATCTATCGGGGAGAAGACAAGCTGCAGGTGGTGCTTGAATTTGATGCCGTCATCGCGCCCTACATTCAGGAGGGCAATTGGCACGCTGGGCAACAGTTTGAAACCCTGCCCGACGGGCGGCTCCGGATGGCTTTCGCCGTAACCGCCACGACCGAAGCCGTGAGCTTCGTCTTGCGCTGGAGTCCGCACGTTACCGTGGTCGAGCCGGCGGAGCTGATCGCAGAAGTCCGCGACGCCGCCCAGCAGATGGTGGAGCGGCATGAGACGGTGCCCGTGGCCGTGGCGGAGTAGTTACACCGCCCGCGTGGCGAGGGTGCGGCCGCGTTCGTCGTAGGTGTAGATGATACGGCCGTTGCGGATGTTCACCGTGGTGCTCGTATAGCCGAGCAGTTCACCGTCGCTGTGGACGGCGCGGGTGAAGAACGTGCGGTTTCGCTCGTCATAGACATAGACGACGCGGCCCCGCTGGATGGCATTGGCAATGGGCATGGCTGGTTGGGTAAGGTGTCGCCTGCGAAAGGGCGGTGCAGGCAGCCCGCTATGTTGATCCTAAACTCCCACTTCGCCATCCGGCGGCGGAATCTCGTTTTTCCGATAAAAACAAACGCATCGCAGTTTGTTTTTCACTACGCCGCAGATTGGCGGAGTGGTTTGGTATCAATAGGGGCATGATTTTGCATATTCCCCACGCATCCAATTATATTCCGTCGCGGCTGCGTAGCCAGTATGTCCTCAGCGATGAGGATCTGTCCCAGGAGCTGCGCCGCCAGACGGACGCTCACGCGGATGAGCTTTTCACGTTGGCGGAGGCAGTGCCCGTGGTGTGCCTGTGGTCGGCGCTGGTGGTCGATGTCGAGCATGCGCCGCATGATACGGACGACTCGCCGGTTCGCATCGGTATGGGCCGTATCCATACGCACACGGCCGACGACCGTCCGCTGCGGCGCGAGTTGTTCGCCCACGAGATCGCCGAGCTGGACCGCGCCTATCACTGCCACCACGCGAGCCTCTTCCATGCGGTGCAGGCCGAGCTGGAGAAAGACGGGTGCGCGCTGCTGGTCGATTGCCACAGCTTTCCCGCTGAGCCCTTGCCCAGCGATTCGTGCCAAGAGCATCCGCGTCTGGATATCTGCCTCGGCACCGACGATTTTCATACGCCGCCCGATTTCGTCGAATACGCGGTCAACCTGCTGGAAGGGCTCGGCTATACCGTCACTACCAACCGGCTTCAGGCGGGCGGGCTGGTTCCGCAGGCGCACTACGGGCTCGAGTGCCGCGTCAGCTCCCTCCGGATCGCCGTCAATCGCCGCTTCTACATGGATGAGGTGACCGGCTTGAAAACGGCTGACTTTCCCCGCCTGCAGGCTCATCTTGGCGAACTCCTGCAACTGCTCGATTTCAACCACCGCCAGCTCCTCGTTTCCTGATGCGCCTGCTTTCACTGGTGTCTATTGCCACCGCTTCCGCCGTTTCGCTCACGGCGGCAACCTACCCCGTTGAGCCCCATGTCGTCATTTCGCCGACGCTGCAAATCCTTGGCACGGATTCGGGCTCAAAGTTTCAGCAAGCTCTGGCCGACGCGGCCCAGGTGGCGCCCGAAGATCTCGCTCGTCTAGGTGATCACTGGCAAGAATGGGACCGCTTGGCGGGCGTGTGGCTGGGCGTGCTCCCGACCCGCGATCCGGACCATGTATACCGCCGCGGCCCGTGGGAGCTCCGGCAGTGGGGCAGCGGCTCGAAGGCAATGCTCGTGCTCTCGCGCGAGGGACAGCGTCAAATAGCCTGGCGCGGCTGGTTCCGACCGGTCGAAGAGGGGCTCGACTGGCCGCCGCCGGGCGAAGATCCTCACACCTTTGACGATCTGGACGGTGACGGCACGCCCGACCTGCTTGTTTATGGGTTTTCAGGAGGCGGGAGCTGCTGCACCACCGTCTACCAGTTCTCGCTGGGGGAAGTGGCCACGCTGGAAGCCGAGATCTTTGGTGGCGCCACCGATCCTGCCTTCCGCGACGTTGATAGTGAGGGGACGTGGGAAATCGTCATGCGCGAAGACCATTGGAGCTACTGGAAGGCATCCGGTGCCGCCAGCCCGATGCCGCTGGTCGCCTGGTCCCGGGAGGGTGGGGCATGGCACGTTTCTCCCCGCCACGGACGCGCCTTTCTGCCCACGGAGGCCGAACTGAAGACTCAGATCGAGCAGATCCGCCAGTATTACGCCGGGTATGACCGATTTCTTGCCCTCAAGCGCCGCCCTGAGGCAGCGCTGAGCGAAGAAGAACGTGCGTTTGTTAAAGATTGGCAGCCGGGCCGTCACGGTTGGCGCGGTGGCGATGTGGGCATCGATTCGGACATATGGGCGCTGATTCTGCCGTTTCTGTACGCGGGTGAACCCGAGCGCGCGGCCGAGCTGCTCAAGCAGGTTTGGCCTGCCGACGACACCACCCGCGCCTCTTTCGCTCAGGATCTTTACGCAGAGCTGCAGCAGAGCCCCATCGGCCGCCAGCTGCACGCCGAGGCCTTCCTCAGGCATATACTCGACGACACGTTATTCAAGTGAGGCTTTGGTATTAGCGGCACGAATAAACCCGAAGTTGGCGAGACTGCTTGTGACGGAGTGAAGCCACCCCGCTATGGTGGTAGAATGCGCTATCATAACCTTATCATACGACTGAAGCGGCGTGGCCTGCGCGGCCTGTTCTTCCGGGATATTGAATACAACGAAGAGGGCTGGCCCATTCTCATCCGTGGCAAGACCGCCGAGATCTGGCAGGACTACGCCGCCTTCATCCGCCTGATGGGTGGGGAGCGGACCGAGCGGCTGCGGGTCGTAGCTTTCACCGGGGCTGGGATGAGCGCAGAAAGCGGCCTGGGCACGTTCCGCAGCCACGGTGCCGCCCGCTTTTACTCCTTTGAGCGCCGCATGACACCGACTCTTTGGGAGCGTGATCCGAAGCTCGTGCTGCAAACCTACAACCGTCGCCGTGCCGAACTAGGGCGCGCGAGTCCCCACCGCGGCCATTCTATCCTGGCGCAGCTGGAGCAGAAGTTTGACGTCACCGTCATCACGCAAAACGTCGACGACCTGCACGAACGCGCCGGCAGCACCCACGTCCTGCACCTGCACGGCAACTTGCGCGAAGCCCGCAGCACGGCCAACCCGGCGTTCGTCCAAGACGTGGGCTACGATGAGATCAAGCTCGGCGATCTCTGTCCGACCGGTGGCCAACTGCGTCCAAATATCGTCTGGTTTGGCGAGGAGGTGCACCATCTGCAGGCCGCCGCCGAGGCTCTGGCGCGTGCCCACCTCTGCATCGTCGTCGGCACCTCGCTACAAGTCGAACCGGCGGCCGCGCTGCTTGGCTTCCTGCCTGCAGAAGCGTTTCTCTACATCGTCGACCCTTCGCCGCCCCGGCTCTTCAAAAAGCGTCGCCGCCTGCGTCTCCACAAGACGACCGCCAGCGCCGGTCTGCTCGAAATCGAAGACGAATTCGACCGCCTCTACCGTGCTTGATCCCCACACCTCTTTCGATTGGCTCCGCGACATAGGCGGCGCGGAGTTTCTAGGTGCCGAGGAGTTGGCGGACCTGCAGCGCTTCATCGAACGCTATCACGCACTGCTGGGCGTTCTTCCAGATTCCACGCTGCTCGAGATCGCCGTCACCACCGCCAAACGTCAACCCTTGGATCAGCGCTTTAAACCTGAACGCATCGCTACGACGCTCGCCCATCGCTTCAACCTCACACTACCCCAACTCCTTGCCCGCGGCGCCGCCAACTGCATTCCCAAATCCCTCGCCATCGCGCTGTGCTGGTGCTTCAGCGATCTGAGCCTGAAGGAAGTTGCCATACATTTCGGCTATCCAGACCACGGCATCGTCATCTTCTATACTCGCTCACTGCGAAAGCAACTTCACGATGATGATGAGGTGCAGCGCATGGTAGCGGAGGGGCTTATCGAGTTGCTGAAGTTGGAGGAATCCGGTGATGGATAATCGCAATATGGACAAAGAAATGACGACCATACCAACAAGTTCAAGCGGCGCATGGTATATTGTGCGAATCCCCCAAGGCTGGCATGTCTGGACGGTTCGTCTGGACGAAGTAGACGACGAAGAAGAGACGGGCCACTATACGATGTGGCCGGAGGTGGCCGTATTTTTGGGCCGAGCCTGGAGCGCAGAGCTGGGGAAGCCTTCCACGCTCTTGCGGCGGCAGCTGATGGATCATCCACATGGCTTTCCCCGAGGGCGAGTGGTGGTGAGCTCCGGTGCCGCGACCATCTTCTCCGGTCTGGAACCGCAGGTAGATGCGCTGCGCCCGTTCATCGAGTCCGCCTTCGGTGTAACTGGGCATGCCCGCTGGCAGTGGGACGATCATGAACGCGTGATTTCAGAAGACAAGCGCGCGGTGCAAGGCATCCTCGGCCTCGCTGAAGACTGGCCCAGCGTCGACGCTGAAGAGTTGTTCTCGTAAGCGAATGTTGCTGCTCGCTGGATCGCAGCAATCCTACCCTGAAGGCGACGACCCACAGATCGTCGAGCTGAACCCGTAAGCATTCTGCTTCGTCGCGCACAGCCGATTCCGGTGCGCCTTTTGAGGGACGCTCAGCTGCGAAAAGCGTAACAGATGTAGCGCAGACTGGCCTTTGATTGATAGACTATGGATGACCATTGAGCGGTTGGGCTTGCCGCTTGTTAATCCGAAATCAAGTTTTTCGTTTGTTATGGGCTATGGTAGACCATAGCTAACCCGCATGTCCAGTTTTAGCGGGCCACTTCACTGCTGCGGTCAAAGTTTGAGAGCGAGCTGCCGCCGGTGCTCTTAGGTTTGGACGCGGCCGGTATCCAGAAGGAATGCGCGGCAGCAATCGACGAGGTTTGTGAGGCACTGCATGGGGAAGGTTAACTTCACTCATACGTCATTGCTGCGAAGTGCCCGTCTTCCATTCTTCGACAGTCAAAGACCTTGATGCCTGCTCTTCGATACCGCTCCCAGCCATTGACAGCACTATCTTCTTTGTCGGCTTGTGTAAGCCTCCGATGCTCTTCGCAAGTTACAATGCAGAGCAGCAAATCGGAAAGAATCTCATCTAGATCCCGCCCTTGGTCCAACTCTTCAATGAATTGAGCTCTCCTGAAGACGTGATCTCGCTGAATCTTGACGCCCAAATCTCCGAAAACAACCCCTTCCGATCGGAACGGAGCGTCTGCTTCACGCTGAGCTCGCGTCAGCTCCCAGATTGCGTGATTCAGCATTCGAGTTTTTACGACCCTGTTGATGTCTAAGTCATGGATCGCTGCAATGCAGGCTTTTGCGCCTGTAACACGCTCCTCCCAGTCCACATTTGGAGAGAAGATGGCTTTGTGCATTTGCCTAATCTTGAAGCTCATCTCCAATATACGCGGTGGTTTTTGCCTAAATTGCAATGTTTGATGTCAGCAACCAGCGGTGACCACCCTTGAACAAATTCGGCGTGATGCTCGGCGACCGCCGGACCGTAGATCGCCGTGGGATTGGTGAAAGGAGCATGTGACCGCCATTCCCTACTCGCCGATGCCCGGGCGGGGTTCCGTAACGAGGACTCGCCGTAGCTGCGCGAGGTGATGGACGGGATGGTCAATCCGCGGGTGCGGGTAGTCTCGATCATGGCGAGCATTCAGAGTTCGAAGACTTTGGGGATCGAGCTGGCGATCTGCTACATCATCGCCAACCTGCCGGGTTCGGCCCTCTGGCTCGACCAGACTGCCGACGACGTCAAGGACCAGGCCGAAGCGCGCCTGCATGTGCTGTTCGAGGAGTGCGAGCCGGTGAAGGCGCTCTTCCCGCTCAATCGACACAAGAAGCGCAAAATTACTATCCGCTTCTCGAACAGCATGACCTTGTGACCTTCGGGGCTCACGCCAAGACGAACCTGCAACGGCGCTTGATCCGTTGACAACCGCTCTAGGAATCGAGTGATCGACGGGTAAGAGGGAACGAGCGTAGTCAGCAGATTTCACCGCAACGCCTTCTCCGCGCGAACAGCCGGTTTGCCAGCAGCATCTTGCTCGTCTCTTCGGTCATGTAGAGGCGTAATTCTCCGCCAACTTCTGCCGCCAAGCCGCAATGATCGGCATGGGCATGGGTGGCAAAGATTCCGTCCTTCGCCTTCCTTAGTTCGGCCACTAGGTTCGCCGAGGAGTTGGGATCATCACCTTCCAGTGCCGTACCGGCGTCAAGGGCTGGCTATGCACGCGTGCGGCGTTCGCACCGTAATAGCGGTTCCGCCAATCTGGCGGGCTCCACGGTGAATCGTCACTTGCTCGAAGATCCCGGGAGCTGCTGGGGGAATTCTGCCAGCAACGCCTTCAAGTCTCGAGCAATGCCGGGCCAAGGCTGGTTCAGGTTGAGGGTACAAAGCGTCAGGCCGTGGCCTTGAAGGGTGTAGCGGTGACAGAATGACTCGCCAGTCTCGGGATAGAGCAGGATGCCTTCGAAAGCGCGACCAGGGTGCATGAGCTGCAGGTTCTGCAGGTAGGCATAGATCTGATAGAGGTTGGTCGAGTGGAATTTTTGCCGATCATGGTGCTCGGACAGCGCGTTTAAGTAGTACTTGCAATCGAGGATGATGTGACGCGTTCCCCGGCGCAGCTCAATGTCGGTCTGCATACGGGGAAAATGGGACATTCCGGCCGGGTCCAGTGCTTCCAGTTCCTGCCAAACCGGATTTGAGCGTCCCGCCGCGAACTCCGGCGACTCCCGCTGATAGAAGTTGCGCACGAAGGCCTCGAATAGGGCCGCCATCCGTTCGTCCCGGCTGAAATCACGAAAACGCCGCGTTCCGCTTCCGTCGCTCGGCAGGATGGCGTAGTGAACCAGTTCGCAGACTCTCAGGATAAAGCGGTAAGAACGTAGGTTGCCGTGAAGCTGCACCCGGCTGAAATCGCGACCGGTGATGCGGATGTCTGACACTTCACGCAAATGATCGTACAGTGTCGCAAGTTCTGCCCAAAGCGATTTGGAGCGGTCCTTCAACCCGTTCGCCTCCATGAGGCATCGGAGTGCCGCTTTGAGGATTCGGTTGGGCAGGGTATCGTAGCTCAGCTCAGTATAGGCACACACCATCCGCCCTTTAAGCCAGCTAAGCTGCCGCACGCTGGGCGTAAACTCCATCCGGCCACGCAGTCGCGGTGTCTCCTCCTGTAACTCGTGGTAGTCACGGTAAAAGCCCCGCTTTAACAGCCGCTGCGTGCCATGCACCAGCACGCGGGCAAACAGCTCCGCCAGCTCCGTATTGCCGTCGTCAGCTACCTCAATTTCATCCCGCTCCTCCAGATGGTCCCAGGCGTAGCAGAGCAGGTAATAGAGGTTCTGGATTGGGATGCTCTTCACGACCGGAGAATCTGCAAGGCTGTCTTCAGTTGCTCGGTATCATCCGCCCAATACTCTTCCAGTAGCGGCTGGATTTCATACTCGATCACTTGGTCATACCAGGCCTCGCTATTCGTGACTCTGTCGCTGGGGCAGAAATAGCTATGACCGATGGAGAACCCACTGCCCAGATCGCGCGTGCTGCAAATCAGCTGGTTGAGGCGGCCCAAACGCTCGCGAATCTGCCGTATCACCTGAGGCGCAACGCCCTTTGTCTCAAGCGAGGAGGCAAAATTCTCGTGCTCGAATCCTGGCCGGATGGAGTAGAAGGCAAAACGTCGGCGCAGCGCGTGGTCGACGAAGGCCAGCGAGCGGTCCGCCGTGTTCATCAGGCCGAGCAGGTACAGGTTCTGCGGCAGGTGGAACGGCACCTGCGGGCTATACGTCAGCTTGACGCCCCATTCCGGCCCCCGCTTGTCCCACTCGATCAACAGCATCAGTTCTCCAAGGATGCGACTCAGGTTGCCCCGGTTGATCTCGTCGATGATGAACACGTAGGGCCGGCCGGGATCCTCAAGAGCCTTCTGTACAAACCGGTAAAACACGCCATTGCGCAGCTCGAAGCTGTTACCTTCCACGGGGCGGTAGCCTTGCACGAAGTCTTCGTAGGCGTATGACTGGTGAAACTGCACCATTTCAACCCGATGGTCAGCTTTCTCACCCATCAAGGCATAAGCCAGCCTGCGAGCGACAAAGCTCTTACCCACCCCCGGCGGCCCCTGTAGGATCAGGTTCCCCTTGCGCTCCCACAACGCCTTCAGCCGGTGAAATTCCGCGTGTTCCAGAAACAGGTCCTGCAAGGCGTCTTCGTCCGAGTAGGGAAGGGGGGTGACCGAATCCACGACTGGAGGCGGTGCTGGATTCTTGCCACCGATGGCAGATCGAATCCGTTCCAGCAGCGCGGTATTTTGAGAAATGTCGGTCAGCGTCTTCAGTGGGAGGCCGCTGATTTCCCATTCTCCCTTTTGCGTCCAGTCAACTTTACGGACGTGCCGAAAGGCGGAACGGGTGGACTCGTAGGAATATTCTGAAGTCACGGTCCCACGTCCCAGAATAGCCGAGCGGCCGCGCTTGACGAATACAACGTCGCCCGGTCGAACGACGTGCATAAATTCGTAAAGACAGCGCGCGTCGTTGGTTGGATTTGCGGCCGCGAGCACACGGCTCAGCTCCTGATGGACCTCCGGGTAGGACTCCAGATTAGAGATGTCGCCCACCTCTTTGAAGTCGATTGCCATGATCCCCTTTGTCCGGAACTCGTCCCAGTGATCCGCATTTTGGCCCGGGGCGAGCAACCAATAGCGGGGAGAGTCGCCTTTGATGGGCCTTGTCACTCCGGGAGCTTGCGTATGGAGGTAGGCATCGTGCGAAATCTCCACAAAGTCGTTCCCCAGTTGCTCAATGATCTGTTGCTTCAGGTTCAGATAGTCTGACCACGTCCGCACCTCCGGATTCAATCCCTTGTCTGCTAAGTACGTGCGCATGTTGGAATCCAGCGCGAAATACAGGTCGGGGCGCAGCCAGAACAGTCCGATCGTAAGCTTGGGCAATCCAACCTCGCGAATCTGAAGCGCTTTTTGGAAGAGTGCATCCGTTACCTGCTCGGGTCCCGCGCTGGCGGCGAGGGCGAGGTCCCACAGCGTTTCAATGTCGCCCGGATGGCGTTGATACTCATTAGCGATAAACCACGCCTTCTGGTGCGTAACGACGGGGATGCCATCAAAATCAGTGGGTAACTGCTCCCGAAGCTTCCAGTGATCCTTGAGGTGAGACAAGATTGCGAGCCGGTTTGCCTTGCTCAGCCCCCGCTGGTAGCACGCCTGAAACGAAAACGGGTCGATGTCCTTATGTGGCGCGGTCGTATCGGCGGTGGGCCTGTCATTCAGCCCGATGACCTTCAGGTCTTGCTGCTGCATCTCACGCAGCAGATCAATTAGAGCCGGACGGTCGTTGTGATACGTAAGTAACTTGTCGACGATAGCCGCGAACAGTGGGCGCCAAGTGAAGGGCATAGGCCTTTCAGCGTTATCGTAGGGTGACGTGGGGGCAAGGATTTAGTCGGCCGATTGTGAGTTTGCGGCCGTTTATTCTCGGTTTCAGCGACTGGCCATGAACAGCCTGAGCCCGCTTTGGTGTTTTCCGGTAGGGCGCCGGAATCATAAGATGTTTCGGGAGAGAATCGTGATCATTAGCCATTCCGATGTTATTCTTGATCCGGTTACAGTTTCCGGTTAGCTACTGCTGCTATGGCTGATGCAATGGAGGGAAGCGCTCAGGAGATGGTCGAGGTTAATGCTGTGCCCGTTGGAGAAGGCAAGGGAGGATTGACGCTGGCTATCACTGCCATGCCGAAGGTGAATCTTTCCTTCCACCAGAACGCGATTCCGGTCGTGCGGGAGTTGGTGGTGGAAAACACCTCCGAGATCGATGTGCGCGACCTGCGGATCGACTTGACGTCCACGCCGGAGTGGGCGGAGCCACTGACGCTGCATCTCGAACGCCTGCACGCTGGGAGCCGACATGTTTTTGCCGATCTGCCGCTGGAGCTTTCGCTCGATTATCTGGCGACGCTGACAGACCGCGTGCGAGGCCGATTGAGGGTCTCAGTGGTGGGAACTGAATCGGGTGGGGGCGCTCAGGTCTCGGCCCAACATGCGGAGCCGGTGGAGGTCCTGGCGTTTGATGAATGGTCGGGACTGAGCGGACTGCCCGAGATTCTGGCTGCTTTTGTGACCCCCAACGTGCGCGCGGTCGAGCAGATCCTGCTAAGTGCCGCCGTCAAGCTGGGCAAGCGCACGGAATCCAGTTCGCTCGATGGATACCAGAGCCACGACCGAAAGCGCGTCTATAACATCGTGGCGTCGGTGTATGAGGCGGTCTGTGAGCTAGGCCTGACATACAGCAATCCACCCGCCAGCTTTGAGACCACGGGCCAGCGCATCCGCTTCGTGGATCGTCTGTTAGAGAACAAGTTGGCCACGTGTCTGGATACTACGCTGTTGTTCGCATCCTTACTTGAGCAGGCAGGGCTCTATCCGCTGCTGATTTTACACAAGGGGCATGCCTACGCCGGTTGCTGGCTGGTCGACGATTCGTTTCCCGATCAGGCTACGGACGAGTTGCAGGTGCTGCGCAAGCGCGTGGATCTCGACGAAATGGTCGTCTTCGAGACGACTGTGGTCTGCGGCACGGCGCCGGCCAGCTTTGAGGTCGCGGAGCGGCAGGCCCAGAAGCACCTCGTGCTCGACGATATTTTCCAGTATGCAATCGACGTCCATCGCTCCCGGGCAGGGCAGAGCGGCATCCGGCCCCTGCCTCTGCAGCACGAAGGCGGCAAGCGCCTCGACTTGAAAGCGGCGGTGGCGAAGGTGGGGGGATCGGTCGCAGGCCCTCAAGCTCCGGTCACCCCACGCAAGTTCTCTCCGGCATTTGTCGCTCCGGAAGCCTCGGTCACACCGTCAGACCGCATGGACCGATGGAAGCAAAAGCTGCTGGACATCACGGCCCGTAATCGCCTGCTCAACTTCAAGGAGACCAAACGCGCGGTGCCGCTGCTGTGTCCGCTGCCAGAAGAGTTGGAGAATCAGCTGGCGGCGAACCAGACGTTCAAGCTGCTGGGCTGCCCGGCGAGCATGACGAGTCGCGACCCTCGTAGTCGTGAATTGCGGGAGAAAGGCTCCGAGCGAAACCCGTGGGCCGAAGAGCTGACGCACGAGCTGAAATCGCACCGCCTGCGCAGTTCGCTGGAGCAGGAAGTGCTCGATGCGCGCCTGCTGGAGCTGTACCGGCTGGCCAAATCCGACCTCGAAGAGACCGGAGCGAATACGCTTTTTCTGGCCCTGGGGGTTGTCCAGTGGCAACGCTCAGCGAGCGAGAAGCCATTCCGCGCGCCGATTCTGCTGCTCCCGGTGCGGATGGACCGGCAGTCTGTCAGCACCGGCTTTTCCCTTCAGCGCCTGGACGAGGAGACGCTATTCAATGTGACCCTGCTGGAGCTCCTGCGTCGCGACTATGGCATGCACATTGGCGGCCTCGATCCGCTACCTGAAGACGAGTCGGGCGTGGATGTGGGGCGCGTTTTCCAGATCCTGCAGCATGCGTTCAAGGACCAGCCCGGCTGGGAAGTGGTTCAGGAGGTCTGGCTCAGTCAGTTTTCGTTCAACAAGTTCCTGCTCTGGAAGGATCTGCAGGACCACTCGACTCAGCTTTGTCGCAACCCGGTAGTCGACCATCTGATCCATCGGGCTGGGCAGCCGTTTGAGGACAACATTGCGACCGTTGCGGCCGAGGAGCTGGACGCAAAGTTCCCGCCGCAGGAGGTTTTCACGCCTCTAAGTTCGGATTCCTCGCAGCTGGCGGCTGTGCTCGCGGCAGCGAAAGGCAAGAATTTCGTCCTGCACGGGCCTCCAGGGACTGGTAAGTCGCAAACGATCAGTAACCTGATTGCGCACTGCCTGGCGCAGGGTAAGCGAATCCTGTTTGTCGCCGAAAAGCAGGCGGCATTGAATGTCGTGCACCACCGCCTGTGCAGTCTGGGCCTCGGGCCTTTCTGTCTGGAGCTTCACTCAAACAAGGCGGGCAAGACGGACGTGCTGCGCCAGCTGGGCGAAGCCATTGACTTTGCGACGCTGCGAGAGCCAGCCCAGTGGAAGCAGACGGCCGAGAAGCTGGAGCAAACGCGCGGCAAACTCAATGGCTACGTCCAAGCCTTGCATCGGCGGTATGCGAATGGGTTGAGCGCCTTTGATTGCTACGTCGAAGGCATCCAGGCCGCCAGCCATGAAGCGCCGCTCAAGATCGAGCTGAGCGGGATCGAACTCCACTCGCGCAGTGACCTCGATCAGCTTACGGAAACCTGCCGGGATCTGCAGCTGAGAGGTCAGGAGAAGCGCCTGCCTGCCGATGTGCGGCGGGCCTTGAAGCCGGTGGGCCAGACCGAGTGGACGCCCGACTGGGAAGACGCCGCCATCTCGCTGGCTGCTGAACTTGGCGTGGCAGGGGAGGCCTTCCTGGAGAGCGTCGAACTGCCGGCGAAGACGCTGGGGGTGGATTTGGCGAACGCAGGCGTGGAGGAAATTGAGGCGGTCGCTCAATTGGTTCCTCATCTCGTAGATGCCCCCTCACTGCCTACATCCTACCTCGAAGGCGACTGGGCCGGCTTTGAGCGGTCGGTCCAGCAGATGATCGCGAAGGGGCAGGAGGCAGAGAAACATGCGGCTGAATTTTTGACCGACTTCCGTCTGGAAGCGGTTCGTGAGGCGGACCTGCCTGCCATTCTGGTGCGGTGGCGCCAGTTGCGCGACAGCCGCAACCCGTTCAAGTTTTTCGGGATTGGCCGCTGGAGGCGTGAGGCACTGGCTCTGGCTCAGCCAAGTGCTCCCTCCTTCAAAGCCAAGGAACTGGCGCTTCACCTGGAGTCAGCCCTGCGCTGGCAGGAGCTGCGCAAGGACTATGAGACGCAATATGGAGCCTTGGCCCCTCGCCTCGGCGACACCTGGAGCGCGCGCCACCACGACTGGCAGAGCCTTGAGCAGCGCTTGACGTTGGGCCGAGCGATCCTGGCGGCGGTAAAGCGGTTGGCAGGTGCCGACCTTCTGGCTCTGCGCACCCTTCGCACGCGGATCGGTGAATTGGCGGCCAATGCGGGCGAGCTGCTGGGGGCGAGCCAACCGGTGGGGCAGGCGCTGCTCGATTTTGAGGCAAAGTGGCGAGATTTCCTCGGCCGCCGAGATTCATTTCGCGAGCACCTCAAGATCGCCGAAGAAGCGCTGGTATCTGATGTGGGGCACGTCCAGCAGTGGGTCTCGCTGGCGAGTGCGGTGCGTTCGCAGCAGGCGTATTTGCAGGACTGGTGCCTGTGGCAGGAGGCGGTTCAACGTGGCAGCAAGCTCGGCTTGGCTTGCATCATCGACGCTATTGAGCGCGAAGAAGTGGCCGTGGCCAATGCGCCGGATGTCTTCTTGCGTGCCTACAAGGCCGCTTTCCTCAGGCGTCTGATAACGCTCGAGCCTGCGTTGCGCGACTTCCGCGAAGACGAGCATTTGAGAAAGATCGAGGATTACCATCAGCTCGATGACCTTTACCAGAAGCTGGCCGCCAAGGTGACGGTCGCCCGCCTTTCCGCCAAGCTGCCCGACGCGCGCCACATGGAGGTTTCGAAGAAGAGCGAGCTGGGCCTGATTGCGCGTGAACGGGTCAAGAAGACGCGCCACAAGCCGGTGCGCCAGCTGCTGAAGGAAACGTCTGGCCTCATCCCGCTGCTCAAGCCGTGCTTCCTGATGAGCCCGCTTTCCGTAGCGCAGTATCTCGATACTGAAGCGCCGCCTTTTGACCTCGTCGTCTTCGACGAAGCTTCCCAGATCCCCGTCTGGGATGCCATTGGCGCTATTGCGCGCGGCAAGCAACTGGTCGTCGTGGGCGACCCGAAACAGCTCCCGCCGACGAATTTCTTCGGGCGCAGCAATGAGGAGTCGGAGCCCGAAGAAAGCGAAGATGCCCCGGTGGAAGACCTCGAGAGTATCCTGGACGAGTGCCAAGGGTCGGGGTTGGCGTCCTACCGCCTCCTGTGGCACTATCGCAGCCGTAAAGAGGGCCTGATCGCTTTCAGCAACCAGCACTACTACGAGGGGCGCTTGCAGACCTTTCCGGCTCCGAACTACGACCATGCCGGTGTGCGGCTGGTGCCGGTTCCCCACGGGTTCTACGACAAGAGCAAGACTCGGACGAACCAGGCGGAAGCCGAGGCGATTGTCGGCGAGATCGTGCGGCGCCTCAAGGATCCAGAGCTGTCGCAATACTCGCTGGGAGTGGTGACCTTCAGCCAGGCGCAGCAACAGTTGATCCTCGACCTGCTGGAGACAGTCCAGGCCGAGAACCCGGGGCTGGAACGCTTTTTCGGGAGCGAGCACCCCGAACCAGTTTTCGTAAAGAACCTCGAGAACGTGCAGGGCGATGAACGCGACGTGATCCTGTTTTCGGTCTGCTACGCGAAGGACCAGCACGGGAAGCTCTCGATGAACTTTGGCCCGCTCAACCGCAGCGGTGGCGAGCGGCGCCTGAATGTCGCCGTGACACGTGCCAAACACGAGGTTGTGGTATTCTCCACGCTGCGGAGCGAAGAGATCGACCTCACGCGGACCAAGGCAGTTGGCGTGCAGCACCTGAAGCAGTATCTGGCTTTTGCCGATCGGAGTTCTCACGCCGAGGGCGGCCAGCCGCAGATCGTAGGTTCCGCTTCGGATGAATCGGCTTTCGTGCAGGAAGTCGCCGCGTTCCTGCAAGGGCAGGGGATTGAAGTTCACACACAGATCGGATGTTCGGGGTACCGGCTGGATCTGGGCGTGGTTTCACCAAAGCATGAAGGCCGATATGCCCTCGGCATCGAGTGCGACGGACCGACCTACCGCAGTGCGGCCACGGCGCGTGACCGCGACCGTTTACGGCACGCCATGATGAGCGGACTTGGCTGGAGGCTGCACCGGGTGTGGTCGGCCGAATGGTGGCGTAATCGCCCGCAGGCCGAAGCCGATTTGCTTGAGGTGGTCAACGCCGCTCTGGCCGCAGACGAATCCGGCGAAAAGCGGGTGACTCCGAAGGAGCCTGCGCCTGTGGTCATCGATTTAGTCGAAGCATCGCCGGCAGAGGAAGCAGGCGAAGCTCCGGTCGAGGATGCACCAGAAGAACCGCTCCAGGAGGATCTGACTGTCACGATGCCCCGCATCGCTGCTTTGGTTGTGCCGCTGGAAAGGCCATCTGCCGAGAGGACTTACACCGTCTGTCGCGTGACGCGCCCAGGTGCGGTGGACGATTTCTACGATCCGCGCTCGCGTTTCACTATCCAGAAGCAGCTCAAGGAGGTTGTGGAAGCTGAGAGTCCCATCTGCGAGAGTCTGCTTTTCCGCCGTGTCGCCCAAGCTTGGGGCTTTGCCAAAGTCGGGGCCAAGATACAGGAGACGATGCGGAGGTGCATGCCGCGGGTAAATCAGACGCAGCAGGCCGGTACACGGTTCCTCTGGCTTCATTCCGATGATCCTGCGCGCTATGCGATCTATCGAGTTCCTGGAGACGATCCTGACACTCAGCGCAAGTTCGACGAGATTCCCTACCAGGAGGTTGCCAATGCAGCGGTCGCAATTCTCGAACGCTACGGCACCTTTCCGGCCGACGGACTCAATCGCGAAATCATCAATGCCTTCGGCTTCAAGCAGCTCGGGGCAAAGCTGGCACTGGCGACAAACGAAATTCTCGCACAACTGGAAAAGGAAGGCCGCCTCCAACGCTTCGGCGAACACTGGCGCCTGCCTTGATCCGGCGAGGGCGCTGGAAAAGCGTCTGTTCGCGTTGAAGCAGCAAGCTATCCACCGCTGCTGATCAACAGCCGCGATTAGAATCGGTGACGCAAACTCCAACACATGCTGCCGCAGCTCGACGTTACGAGCCACTGTAGCTTTGGGCGGGAGTTTGACATCGCGACTGTATCGACGGTGCGAGCAGAACTGTGACAAATGTGAATGGGGATATCATACTCAATGCTACTGGAAACTACTTGCCCGATCGAAAAAGAACTTCACCGTAGAGTCGGACAAGAGGGGCTTAGTCACAACGTCTTTGACAGCACGGTCAGACACGGCATCGACGAACTCACTCTAATCGGTGAGGTAGGAGGAAAGTAGACGCCGATCTCATTGTTCTGATCCAGCTGCAACTCCGCGTAGAGCAGAGCGCTCAGGATGCCATTGTTTTCTGCCGCGAACCAGATTTGGAAGGAGGCAGATCATACAGCTTCCGCCCTTTGGACTAATCTGCTAAGTTGTGCACGTCCTGATGCAGTTGCTCGGCGTCAATATGCGGGGTGTACAGCGCGACTTCAACCGCCAGTAAACTGCTTACGAAGATCATGCTCCATCAGGCCTAGCCATCACGGCGGGTTTGCGCATTTTGAGGGACGGGATGCATCACACGCTACCGATCTGCCGGTGGATGATAGGCCGGCGTGTGGGGTATGATTCGGACGCGCGAATAAGGCCGGTACGCATGACTATGTGTACAGCGCACGAGCAGTCCCATCCGCTGGTTTGCATGGCGTAAGTAGAAGCAATCGGATTGCGCGTGGGTGAGAACTTTACCGCGTATTACTTCTCGCTGTGTGTGTTCCGCGAGATCCCGTCAGATTTTTGCAACGCAGCAAATAAATCACCATGGGTCTTTTGTCTAAATCTTTTCCGCCAACTCCGACGTGGATGGTTTTTGTAAAGCTAACTGCTGAGATATGATAACTGCAGAGCGGGCCGATCAAATGTGCCATCAATTCCGACAAGCATAGTCACGGTTTTTGGGGTGGACGCTTAGGGAATGCAAGATAGCCATTTTTTTTGAAAAAAATGGCCCAAAACCACATCCGCTGGCGCTTCGATTTGCACTGGTCTGGCCAGTGTTGCCGTTAGGAATGGGGCTTTTGGAAGCCTAACGTCCATGCCTGGCCAGGCCTTCGGCAGGGAGGCTGCCGCGTTCCGGCTAGAAAAGGCTCGATTTCCACCTACCCTGTCCGCTTTTTGTAAAAGTTTGCTATACTGCTTATCGTTGTTCGCACCAGCTGGCCGATAACTTTGAGCCATTTGTTTTGCACATTGTGCGCCTAACGCTTCGCCAAATACCGTAACAAATATGACTGTGTCCCTGCCAAGAAAATAACCAGGCCAGCAACTGATGTTTTTTGCCATAATCGGAGACATTCAGTCGCACGAAAAAGGGGTGTAATATTTGCTAATTTTAACAGGCGTTATGCTAAAGGGGTAAAATATTAAGATAGCCAAGTAGATTCTGTAGACAAAATGGCACCTGCCCCTAAACGCTTGCGCATTAAAGAATCAGCAAACTGAAGTAAATGTGCGCCGTTAACTGACTTTACAATACTCGGAAGCGTTGCGCTTCTGTGCGAGATAATGCGCTGCACGCAAGAGGTTGGCAACCTCATCGGATGACGAAGCAACCGCCGTAGTGGCTACGGACGAAGGCACCACGGAAGATGCGGAAACCTCTTCCTAGTCGCAGCCGGTGACGGCCAAGATGCAAACCCAGAACGCGGCGAAGGGAATACGGAAGGACATAAATAAGGAAGGTGGTAATCGGGGAATGTGTGCGCTAGTGTGCTGGGTTAGGATACAAGGTGCCCCGCACCTCTACAGTTCCGAACTCTTGGGCAAGGGCGTGCGCAACGCGCGACGGGCGCGCCAACGACGCACCTGCGCAGCGGCGAGGGGATTTTCACCGTCACCAATCGACCTCTGTGAGCTGAATGTATTGCGCGACGACATTGCAGTTTCATTGCGTAATCTCTCGCAGAAAAAATTACGATCCGTGGGTATCCATCCTGTTTGTCTCCGAGCAACTGGCAGCGTCAACGACTCGTGCCAGCGTGGAAATATCGTGAGCAGGTCGCGCCTTTTTCAGAATCGGCTCCGAGAAGTTGTGGCGCTCGCGGCAAATTCTCCAGCCACATCTTGTGGATCAGACGACCCTTCTTCCCGCAGAGTGGCAATACAATCTCTTCCACGGCGTTCGCATATGCAAGTGTGGTGTTGGGCAAATCATACGCTGAATTGTGCGACTCCACGTCACTGACTTCTTGAAGAGAGAACCTCTTCGTATGTATGTCCTCGTTCCCGGTCTGGTAAGTAAAAGAGCAGCCGCTTGGTGATCTTTGGTTTTTCCTCATCCCCGGTCTATCCCCACGCGGGTGGGGAATACGCGGTGAGCGGCGAAGACATCGACCAAAAGATCGGTCCATCCCCGCGCGGGTGGGGAATACGCAGCACGGGCAGACAGGCAGCGCGAAATGCTCGGTCCATCCCCACGCGGGTGGGGAATACCTGCAGGAGACCCCCACAGGCGGCAGCTACGACGGTCCATCCCCACGCGGGTGGGGAATACTTCTGCAAACTGGGGGTCGAGCCCCGGCAATGCGGTCCATCCCCACGCGGGTGGGGAATACTCTATTGAGGGGGTTTTATTTTGCAAAGTAGGCGGTCCATCCCCAGCGGGTGGGGAATACTGGCTGACGGGTTCGCAGAGCTGCTTGCCTCTCGGTCCATCCCCACGCGGGTGGGGAATACGACCTGCCGGTCCTAAAGCAGGCTCGTAAGGGCGGTCCATCCCCACGCGGGTGGGGAATACTACATTCTATCGTTCCTATCCGTTGTTGGTTTCGGTCCATCCCCACGCGGGTGGGGAATACACACCCCTGTCGTGTGGGGTGTGGATCAGAGGCGGTCCATCCCCACGCGGGTGGGGAATACACCCTCAAGTCGAGGGACCTGGCCATCCTCAACGGTCCATCCCCACGCGGGTGGGGAATACGCTGTGGTAGGCGGTGAATTCGCGATAGGCGGCGGTCCATCCCCACGCGGGTGGGGAATACGTCACATATGACGAGTTCAAGAACAAGAACTACGGTCCATCCCCACGCGGGTGGGGAATACCTCATGGACGGCACAAAGGCGTTCGCCAAATGCGGTCCATCCCCACGCGGGTGGGGAATACCATGGGTTTCATGTTTTCTTTGGTCATCACTGCGGTCCATCCCCACGCGGGTGGGGAATACTGTGAGGCATAGTCTGCTGTCTGCTTCCGTGCCGGTCCATCCCCACGCGGGTGGGGAATACGAAGCGGGGGACCGCGACGACGACAATATCCCCGGTCCATCCCCACGCGGGTGGGGAATACCCACGGGCCTGAGGCTGGGTCTGCGACATTCGCGGTCCATCCCCACGCGGGTGGGGAATACAAGGATGAGCCAAGGCCCGAAAATGCACTAGCCGGTCCATCCCCACGCGGGTGGGGAATACAGTAATCTCAACACCAATGCGTTCCGAGCTTTCGGTCCATCCCCACGCGGGTGGGGAATACTTTGTAAATTTCCTCCGGTGAAATTTTAACGCCGGTCCATCCCCACGCGGGTGGGGAATACTGGCACAATGGCAAAGTAGCGCTCTGCCTCTGCGGTCCATCCCCACGCGGGTGGGGAATACTTGAGCGCGGAGGCCATGCTGCGGACCATGTGCGGTCCATCCCCACGCGGGTGGGGAATACATGCCAAGGGTGGAACATCATTGATTGAGAAACGGTCCATCCCCACGCGGGTGGGGAATACCTCTCAGCGTGGAGAATCATCTGGTAATGGCGCGGTCCATCCCCACGCGGGTGGGGAATACCACTCCCAGCACATACGGGTCGATTGGCAGGTCGGTCCATCCCCACGCGGGTGGGGAATACGGCTGATCATGATTCCGAGAGTTCGGTGAGTGCGGTCCATCCCCACGCGGGTGGGGAATACCAAGAGCAGGCGCTCGACTACCTGCTCAGCGACGGTCCATCCCCACGCGGGTGGGGAATACGAATCTGTTTGTTACCCTGTTAAAGTCTAACACGGTCCATCCCCACGCGGGTGGGGAATACGGATGCCATACGATCATCTCTGGATCATATGCCGGTCCATCCCCACGCGGGTGGGGAATACCTGCCGCTCTTTCTCAAGCGCCTCGACGAATTCGGTCCATCCCCACGCGGGTGGGGAATACGCCTGTTGGATGCGCTCGGCTTTGACCTGTTCCGGTCCATCCCCACGCGGGTGGGGAATACTAAAGGGCGAACCGCACTATAACGACAAGCCGCGGTCCATCCCCACGCGGGTGGGGAATACAAACAATTCACTTCTTTGTTTGGCGCTAATTTCGGTCCATCCCCACGCGGGTGGGGAATACACAGACGGCCCGCACATTGCTTCCGTGCGGGTCGGTCCATCCCCACGCGGGTGGGGAATACCCGGATCGCGCCAAGTCGGGCCAATTACGGACCGGTCCATCCCCACGCGGGTGGGGAATACGCCGGTACCATTGGAAAAAAAGCCCTCCAGAACGGTCCATCCCCACGCGGGTGGGGAATACGCCTCATCTAGGGTTGCTTCGCCTCGATCATACGGTCCATCCCCACGCGGGTGGGGAATACAAATATTTTTCGAATTAGCTCTTTTACATTTACGGTCCATCCCCACGCGGGTGGGGAATACATTATATGAATTTTAAAGATTTCTTTTTCATGCGGTCCATCCCCACGCGGGTGGGGAATACGGTCGTTGCGGTGGCAAAGTCGTATTCGAGCACGGTCCATCCCCACGCGGGTGGGGAATACAAACGTCCTCGCCATGCGCGAAGGCAACCAGGCGGTCCATCCCCACGCGGGTGGGGAATACCTGCATGTCCACTCCAAGATTCGTCCGCGCTACGGTCCATCCCCACGCGGGTGGGGAATACCTGCCAGCTGTCGACCCGAGGGCCGTAGACAGCGGTCCATCCCCACGCGGGTGGGGAATACCGCGCAACCCGAACCAGCACCCGGACAGCCAGCGGTCCATCCCCACGCGGGTGGGGAATACCGACCCAGGTCAGGCCGCCGTAATAGACACAGCGGTCCATCCCCACGCGGGTGGGGAATACCTATTCTGCCCTTAAAGTCCAGTCTTTCGTCGCGGTCCATCCCCACGCGGGTGGGGAATACATTGCAGTCGTGTCCGCAGTTGCTCCGATCGGCGGTCCATCCCCACGCGGGTGGGGAATACTGGGAAAGCGACCTCAGCGAGGACGTGGAAGACGGTCCATCCCCACGCGGGTGGGGAATACTGGACCCCGGGCAGGCCGCACAAATTACGTTGCGGTCCATCCCCACGCGGGTGGGGAATACTTTTGCGGGGGTTTTCTTGCTTTGGCATCAGGCGGTCCATCCCCACGCGGGTGGGGAATACAATACGGCTTCAAGTGGGCACCGAAGCAAGAGCGGTCCATCCCCACGCGGGTGGGGAATACTTCTTCGCTGCGCGCAGCAGCTCTACCTGAGACGGTCCATCCCCACGCGGGTGGGGAATACCGCCTGCTTGGCGAGCGCCGCGTCGATGTCGGCGGTCCATCCCCACGCGGGTGGGGAATACCAATTTCACCACGGGCGCACCGGACGGCCGCGCGGTCCATCCCCACGCGGGTGGGGAATACCGCCTCGACGTTGAGATCCTGCACGGAGGCGACGGTCCATCCCCACGCGGGTGGGGAATACCTAGCTATCTGAGCAAAGACATGTCGCACCCTCGGTCCATCCCCACGCGGGTGGGGAATACTCTTCCGCCCGTTAAGAAAAATAGGGCATCTACGGTCCATCCCCACGCGGGTGGGGAATACCGCCTCCGCCTGGGGGCCAGTCCTTTGCGATGCGGTCCATCCCCACGCGGGTGGGGAATACGACCTCGACCTCTACGGCCCGCGCAGCCCGATCGGTCCATCCCCACGCGGGTGGGGAATACATCTTGCCGGCGGTGATAGCGTTGCTTGCGATCGGTCCATCCCCACGCGGGTGGGGAATACGGCACGGCCACACCGGAAGCCTACGCCGGCCGCGGTCCATCCCCACGCGGGTGGGGAATACTATATCTCCTTCAGATTGGTTTGCTCTCCGGGCGGTCCATCCCCACGCGGGTGGGGAATACGACGCATGCCGGTCAAGACCATCGCCGAAGCTTGGTCCATCCCCACGCGGGTGGGGAATACACTCGTTAAATCAAAGGCTTACAAAAGTGAAAAGGCCAAAATTCACGGTTTTGGTGGGGTAGGAGGGCGCAGGTCTTGCAGGCGGTAATAGATGTCGCGGCAGGCGAGGGCGTCCTGGAGCGGGTCGTGGTGGCCGGCGATTTCGCGACCCATGAGACCCGCGTAGAGCAGGCGCAAGGGGATGCGGCCGGACAAGCCCGTCAACTTGCGGACTTCTCGAGATTTGGACGCGAGGTGCAGGGTGCAGACCAGCTTCAGGTGTGGAGGCGGGAAGCGCGTATCCATTGCGAGGCGCAATCGTTCGCCCAGCATTACGTTGAGGTCGAACCGCAGGTTGTGGCCGATGATCTGCGTGGCCGGAGCGAGGTCGGCTTCCATTCGCTCCAGCGCCGCTGCAATCGGGATGCCCTCGGCCTCCAGCTGGTGCTGAGCGAGCCCCGTCAACAGCTGGATATTGCCCGGCACTTTGAAGCCGTCGGGGCGGATCAGCAGCCGTTGTTGCGAGCGGATGTTTCGCTCGGGGTCGACCAGCAGCCACGCCACGGCGATGACGCGGGGCCATTGCAGGAAGTTCTGGCGCGTTACTACGGGGGTGTGTGCGAGCCCGGTGGTTTCGGTATCAAGAAAGAGGTCCACAGGCCATCAGGCGTTGGCTTCAGGGATCAGTTGCAAGCCCGAGAGCTCGATCTCTTCACGACCGGAGCTGCCTTGCGGGCCGAAGCGCTCGATTACGTAGCCCTGGCTGTTGGGATGCGAGCTGATGCTGAGGAAACCGAACTCCGGCGGCGCGTTGCGCAGGATAAACTCGATCACCTTCTGGTGGGTCCGCACGTTGAGCGTGCCGACGAAGACGTTGGGGCGCGGCTCGATGAACCACCGCTTCAGGTGCCCCCGGATGGCGGGAGGCACGTCGTTGGCGACCAGCACCGTCATGCTTCGGCGCGGGGTTGAAGCGGGTGCATTTCAGGTGCCGGGGCATCGTTGAGCCCGGCAAAGAGGGCCTTGAGGTCGTCCGGGCAACGGCGCAGCATGCGGGTATCTTCGACGCGCTGCTTGAAGAGCTTGCGCACCAGCGTGCCATCGTCTTGCGGATTCACAGCTATGGCCTCAAAGGCGGCGGGCCAGGCGGTCTCGTGTTTGTAGAGGTCGGCCGCGTCGTAGACAAAAGGCAGCGTCCCGGCCTGATGCACAAAGCCGAGCTGCGGGATGAAGCCCATAGAGCACACGACGGAGGCGATGAGCGCGTAGTGAGAAGCCGTGGCGGCCGAGAGGGCGCGGTTGATGTTGTCGGCAAGGTTCCAGTTGGAGGGGTTGTAGTTTCGCCCCTTCCAGGTCACGCCATACTGTTCGCCCAACTGGCTGTAGATCTCCTTGACCCGCTTGCCCTCCATCCCACGCAACTGCTTGATGGACACTCCTTCGGTGGGCACGTTGGGGAAGCGGTGGCGAAACATGCGCCGGGCCACCTCGTTACGGTCGTGGGTCGAGGCCCAGGCGGCGGCATGCACCCGGGCCATCGAGTTGTCGTGATTGGGGGTGACGCCAAAGGCGTAAAAGCGCAGCCCCTCTTCGCCCATCCAGAAGATCGGGCAATTGCACTGCGCCGCCGCCTTGATCGCGGCATGCGTGACGGTCGTGCCTGGCCCGAGAATGACCGCCGAGGCGGTCGCCACCGGGATCGGGCAGACCAGCCCGTCGCTCCCCACCCACTTGATGGCCGAGTCGTCGACTTCGAGGCGACCCCACTCCAGGTAGAGTGGGGTCCAGCGGTCGCGGGCTGGCGCGAGGGTATCGAGCGGAGGACGTTCGAAGAGGGCCATGTTTTACCTTTGGGTGCGCCGTACAGGCCGCCCGACAAACGCGCGCTGGCCATACGAGAGCGGTTGGTCGTTCCAATACCAGACTCCGCCTTGCGCGGCGTCCTCACCGGAAGGCTCTTCGGTCCCGTCCTGCAGCGCCAGTTCGGGCGTGTCACTCGCTTGGCGGCGCTCGTTGACCGTCCGCAGCAGGCGGTCGAGGGCTTCGGTGCGCGAAGCCTCCGCCACGCAATAGAGCGGCGCCGAGGGCAAGCAGCACTTGCGCCCCAGCCACACGCCCCACACCGGGTCTGCCAACGCCCGGCCGACCGCTTCGAGCTGGTCCGCCGCCCCCTCGAGCACCACGGCAAAGCGCGCGTCGAGCAGGTAGGTGCGGTTAGTCAGCACGGCGTTGCTGATCGCTCCACCCGAGGCCTTGCGGGGGATCAGCAGCTTTTGCCACGGGTCCGTTCGGTCATAGCCAGCGCCCACCGTGTGGTAGTCGACTAGGCGCTGCATCCCGTAATCGGCCTGAGCCCCCAGCAGGTAGGCGGCGATACGGAGCGCGCCCAGGCGAACCAAGGCGGCGGCCTCGTCGGCGCTTCCCTTGTCCAGCCCCATGGCTGCGGCGATCAGGCCCAGGAGCGCGCTTTTGGTCGGGAACCGCTCGGTGTCGCGATGTTGAAAGCGCGAGGATACGCCCCAGGCCTGCAAAGGCCCGTCGAGGTAGATGGCGAGGGCAGCCTCAGACATACTTCACGAGGGTATCGAGCATGGCGGGCATGCCCAGTTCAGTCAGCCAAAGCTCCTCGCGGTATTCCACGCCCCAGAGCTTCTTCAGGTTTGCGAGCTCGGTTTTCATCTTCTCGGTCGAAGCTTTGCCATAGCCCTTGCCGTCCGGGGCCACTGGCTCCTCAAAGGCGTTGACCAGCTGGACGGGGTGGCCGCGCTCCTTGACCGTCGCAAGCACCTCAAAGGGCCGCGTGGAGGCGTTCATGGAGTTTTTGCGCGCTCCGGGCACCGCTACCAGCACCGCCTCGATGAACGCCCGGAGGATGGCGGCACGCTCTTCCTTGGGCAGCTCGCCGAGGTGGGAATGCGCGTTCAGCAAGTCGAGGTTGATCGCGACAAAGCGGTAGTAGGTCGAGGCGTTGAATTCCAGGGTGCCGATCATGCCCGCGCCGGCGTCTTCCGTATCCACCTTGCCATCGTCGACGGCGGAAAAGTAGTCGATATCGTTGATGCTCTTGTGCGTGGAAAGGGCGTGCGAGACCATCGCCGCACCCTCGATGTTCAAGGTGGTATCATTGGCCACCATGCGCCCAAACAAAGCGATGTCGGCGGCGTCCGTGCGGGTGGCTTTCTTGATCGCCTTCTTGGGATCTTCACCGCCGGCCACCGCCTGTGCGATTTGGTTGACCTCGCCGGGCGAGAGATAGACGGCGGTCGTCACCTGTTCAGGCTTTTTGCTGTCCGTCTTCGAGAAGAGTAGGCAAAGCTCGTCGGCCTTCTTTTGCGCCTCTTCGGCGGGCAGTCCCGCATCCAACAGTGCATTGTTGAAGGGCTTTTTGATGAGGCGCGAGCGCACGCCTTGAAATCGAGGCGAAAGCTCCCGGGCTTCGAGCCGAGCCGCGCGCTTGAGGCACTGGCTGGAGATGCGGGCGCGTTGCACGCCGCCGAAGAGGGCGGACTTGGGCGAACCGACGTCGTCCCGGTTCAGGCAGGAGACGGGGAAAGACTGCAGGATGTGAAGCTCAATGTGTTTCATGGTACGAAAGGATATGTGGGTGAAATGAAAGAATTCAGGCGGTAGGGACGAGGCAGAGCATGCCGAAGCCGAAGGCCTTGGCCGGGCCGATCCCTTGACGGGCGGCCTGCAAAAATGCCTCCGGCTGGCGGACCTGGAGCGTGCCGCGAAACTCGACGGCGGCGTGGAGCCCGGCGGTCCCTTTTTTCAGGAAGATCTGGCGCGGGCGCGGCAGCGTCTGGAGCGTGCGGCAGTCGACTTCGAAGCCGTGTTGTGAGCCTTTGCGCTCAAGCCACGCCAACAGCTCTTTGCGGGAGGTGATTGGGGCCCGTCGGCTGTTCTTCAACGGCTCCCCATTGGCGCGCGCCCGCTTCTTCACCGTGGGATTGGCAACGAGCGAAAACCGGTAGCTGGAGCGTTGGAAAAACGCGTTCGGCACTTCCTTGCAGGCCCAGCCGTTTTCCGGGCACCAGCTGGGCCGCGTCGGCTGCACCGGGGCGAGCAGCAGCAGGCGAAAGCCGCCGTCGATCTCGTCCACGCGGGTCAGGAAGTTGCGCGCCTCTCCATCGCGCCCCGGGAAGGCTTTCCAGGCCTTCTGGTGCCACGCGTAGGAGTTGAGGATCCCCTGTTTATAGGCCAGCTCGTAGTCGATTTCGATCTTGGCGAGGTAGTTCATGCTCGGGGTGCTCATGATTGATTACCGTCTTCCTCCTTGGGAGCCTGCCAGAAATCGCGGGCCCAGCTCAGCTTCACCTGTTCGGCGCGCTGAAACCGCCAGTTCGCCAGATCGCGGGCAAGCTTCTCGTAATTCAGGGGGCTGCCCTCGACTCGAGAGAGCCGGGTGGCGAGGCGGTGGAGTTGATGGGCGACATCTTCGAGATCGCCGTCGGAACAGGCCAGCAAGCGTTGGAAGTGTCGTTCGCCCGCTTCGTAGCCAGCGGCACCTGCCCGCCCACCGGCGATTTTCAAGGCAGCCTGGCCGATGCTCAGGCCCTTGGCGCTGTGCTCGGGGTGTTGCGCGAAAACTGCGGCCACGATCATGTCGCTTTGGCGATTCAGGATCCCGAGGCGCCCAAAGTGCGGGTAGGCGTAGTGGCGCAGGGTGGGGCTCCAGTAGCGCCGCAGCTCGGCGATGGCGCCCCGATCTCTTTTGAGTTCTTCTAAACGATTTACGAACGTTTGGGTATGGGTAGGTGAAGTGTCGGTGCTCATGCGGCATCCTTTTTGGACGGTTGCTTCTTGGCCGGGCGAAAGCGGTTGAGGCTCTCCATATGGGCCTTCATCTGGCGCGGGGTTTTGGCCGGGCAGGTTCGCTGAAAAGCGGCGCGGGCCTGGGTGTAGGCGACGGCTCGCCATTCACTCCTCAGGCGCTCGGTGTCTGCCTTGTCTTCACTGGCCACGGCATCGAGCAGGAGCTGGAGATGGCCCTCCAATGCCGTCCAGTAGTAGCTCTGGGCCTGGGCGATGGGTGGGGAATCGTTCTTGAACGTCTCCCAGTAGTTTTTGACTGCTGCCCACAGCTTTTTGGAGCAAGCCTCAGCCTCCTCCATCCCCTTCTGGTAGAGCGTATTGCCTTCGGGGGTAAAGAGGGCGCGGGGCACCGTGCGGGTCGATTCGACGGTGTTGATGATCTTGGCCTTCAGGTCGGTCACGAGCGCGCCTGTCCACAGTTGCGTCCGCTTGAGCACATGCTCCCAGTGCACCTGCAGCGTAAGGGGTGCGTGGCTTTGGCCTGCCTGGACCACCGTGATCTCGTGCAGGTCGCGCCACAGCGCCCTTTCCAGGCGTGCAGAGAGTAATCGGCGCTCGGCCTTTTTCGGGACTGGCACCACGGTGGCGGACGGCTCGCGAATCTCCTCGTAGGCTGGGTATTGCAGGCTGTCCTTCTCCAGCCAAAAGCCGGTGCCATCGTCCTTGAGCCACAGGTTGCGGTGTCGCGGCACCAGTCGGCCCAGATAAGACTGGGTCGCCAGCGCCTTGCCCGCAGCCGTCTTGTCGTCGAGTTCCCACAACGGCTGGCCCAGCCCCCCCTGCGGGCAGGCGATCTGAATCGAATCCAGATCCAGGCAGGCCAGCACGATGGCCTCGAGCAGGTCTTTGCCCACGAAGTAGGTGTGGACCATGTTGCTGTCGACGCACGGCCCTTTGCCTTTATAGCCAGCCCCGTACAGCGGGTAGAAGTTCTGGAAACTCAGCAGCGCGAGGGCAAGGTCGGCCGGGGCAAAGGCGCGGGCATTGGCGTCGTCGCCTGCCTGATCGAAGAGGGTTGCGTTGTTGCCGCTCGCGAGAGCCGGGAAGAGCTTGCTGGCGGGCACGCTTTCCTTCGATGTGGCCACCTTGCGCTGGAGGAAGCGCGGCCCCGGCCCAAACAGCTCGAAGTGGCGGGAGATTTCGGGCTGTTCCAGATAGGCCAGGACATTGCCGACCAAGCTTTCGCGCAAGGCCTCCCAGTCGGCCTCCGATTCGTCTTCTGGTGGGGGATTGGCTCGTTGGGTGAGACAAACGAGAAGGCGCATCAGCGAAACCCTCTCGGGGGGGCTGCAATCGAGGTCCTCAATCGCCTCCGACTGCAGAAAAGCCTCTTTGAGGCTGACACGTGTGCTCCGTCCATCGAGCCAGCGGACGGGGATCCACGCATCGGTGAGCAAATTGAACTGGCTCATGCCTTGAGGATTAAGATGAGATTTTGGGCTGGTCAAATTTAAAAATCTAAGTTTATAAAAGGTGTATCTCTTTTGATAAGGAGATGGACCGTTTATCAAAGGCGGATATTCCAAATCCCCACCTGCGTGGGGCTCAAAACCAGGCAGGCTCTTCCGTGTCGTAGGCGGTGGGGCCTGCCTGCTCTTTTTTGAAGTAGTGCAGCCCAAGCTCGGGCGAGTAGGAGAAGTCGTGCTGGAGCGCTTCCGCCGCGGCGACCACCTCGCAGTCGAGGCTGTCGCGGGTGCAAAGAGCGAGGAAGGCACCGTCGATGTGCAGCCCCAGCCAAGGCAGCCCCGAGGCCGGTTCCGCGCCTTTGAGCAAATACCGCCTCACGCGGACGGCGTTGCGGTGGAGCGCCTTTGCGAGCTCGAAATCGAAGCGGCGGCCATGCTCGACCCTATGCTCCGAGCCATCAAGCAATACCACCTGCGTTTGGCCCGCCGGGAGCGATTTGACGCTGCGGGCGAGCACCAGTAGGGCTGCGTCGTCCTTGCCCCAGCGCGTGCGGCTCTCGTCGTCCTTCACGTCTCCACTGAAGCGCTGTTGAGCACTGGCCACGTTTCTCTGCTTTCGCCGGGCCTCACGGTATTCCTCAAGGAACGCCTTCGCCGCCGCGGGCAGGGTGTCGGGCTCCACAGACGATGCTTCCAGCCATTTCCTAATGTCCGACGGCAGCTGGATCTGATTCCACGCCTGGCAGATCCGCTGAGCCTGATACAGAGACCACGGAGGATAAATGTAGGCCGACGGGCCAAGAGCCTTTAAAGCCTCCTCTGGACTGGCCTCCCATGGCACCGTCGGCTGCAGCACGACCGCCCGTGCGGTTTCGAACTCGACCGGGCGGGCTCGGCGGTGGCGATGGAGGCGTCCCAGCCGCTGAATGATGAGGTCGATCGGTGCCAGATCCGTAAACAACAGGTCGGCGTCGATATCCAGCGACTGTTCCAGCACCTGCGTGCCCACGAGGATGCAGCCGCGCGGACGGTTCTCCGCCGATGGGCCCAGCTTGTCGGTCCACCGCTCTTCGTTGATTTCGCGTGCGAACTGTGGGAACCGGCTGTGCAGCAGCCCGCACTCGGTGCCCTCGCGGCAGCCGTTCTTGGCCAGGCGATAGGTCTCCTGAGCCAGTGCGACCGTGTTGCGGATGATCAGCACACAGGCACCTTGGTCGGCAGCCTCCACGGCATCACGCAGCCAGTCTTCCGCTGCCGGATCGGCCTGTTCAAGCACCACGGTCAACTGGCGGGGACTCGCGCCAGCCACCGGGATGGAGGTGGCCGTTGTTTCGCCAGAGCGCACGCACGTGATCAGCGGATAGCTGTCGACGGGCGATTCCTCTTTTGCTCCTGCGGCCTGGACCAGTTCGGCCCGGCGCTGGCGCGTGAGCGTGGCCGACAGGATCACAACGGTGCACCCGCATTGCAGCAGCTCCGACACCGCAAAATCGAGCAGCACGCTGGTGTAAGGGTCGTAGGAGTGCACCTCGTCGATCACGATCACCTTGCCGCTGAGGGCGAAGAAACGCAGGGCGGCGAACTTCACCGGTATGGCGGCGAGCAAGGCTTGATCGACGGTACCCACGCCAA
>Ga0163227_100064_pt1 | contig 42322 bp, 37 predicted proteins | sample MSEWel2016_09_14_2_FD_113148 | JGI IMG/M metagenome (GOLD analysis project Ga0163227, IMG submission 113148) | Subsurface microbial communities from deep shales in West Virginia, USA - MSEEL Well Study Marcellus 5H_2016_09_14 ...
CCCCACTACGGCCCCCGTTACCACCCCCGCTCCGGAACCGAATCCACCGCAGGTGGTGGTGGCCCCCTCGACGGCCCATCCTACCCCGGCGCCGACACCCGCCACCCCGCGCAAGGTCATCCAGGCTTATCTGGACGAAGTGCAGGTGCGCGGAGTGATGAGCGGTGGCAGCAAGATCCTGTTGTTCGATCCGACTGCCGGTCGGAGTCGCGCCTTTGCCCAAGGCGATTTGTTGAGTGCGGACCCGCAAATCGAAATTGCGGAAATCAAGCTAAACCAGATAATCTTCACCGACGATGCCGGAGTCACCTACGTCAAACGATTCTAATGCGTCCAACGACGAAAAGCGTTGGATTCCGAAACTGGTGTTCCGCGACCAGAATCTGAAATCTGCGGCTACTTCCGATCCGATCGCGAACTTCGACGAGAAGCCGACGGAGCCGGGCGAGATCGACTTGACCACGCCGCCCCCGGCCAAGCGCATCGAACGCGCCTTGCGCGATCAAAAACCCATCGAGCCCACCACCACCGATACGGACAAGTTCCTCGACGAAGTGTTTGGCACCGCCGATGCCCCCAAGGGCGACTTGATGGCAGATGGCCCGGAGTTCCCGTCCCTCAAGCAGATGTCGAAGCAGGTCGAGCCGAACGAACCGGAAACGGAGGCGCCCGAACCTTCCTCGGAGCTGACGATGGACGAGCTCTTTGGCAGCGCGACCGCGTCTGAGGATCTGGACGAAGACGAAGCGCCGATCGAAGAGGAACCGGAGGAAGCAGACACCGAACCGGAACCCGCCTACCAGGCACGCCGCTACACGTCTCCGCCGATGGAAGAGCCCGATTTTCCGCAGAGCCACCCGCCGTTTGCCCCTGAGGATTCCGACGAACCCGCCGATAAGACGGAGGAGGAACCGGAAGCGCCCCGGGTCACGCGTTCTCCCCTGCGCCTGCGGCTGCGCAACCAGCCATTGGAGACCGAGCCGCCCGACGAAGAGGAAGAAGCAGCCGACCTGGACGCACTCGACGCCCTCGATGAGGCCCCGGCCGAACCGCAAGAAGATCCACTCGGAGAGCTGGATGACGAGCCCAGGCGGCCACAGGATAAAGACTGATTCCTAACTTTCCATGCCCGACCCATCGCAACCTTCGGACGAACAGCCGAAGCGCCGCCTTGTCTTGCGGCGCCCGCCGGAAGCCTCCGGGGACACGCCACCGCCGAAGCAACCCGAGCCGCAGGCTGAGCCGCCACTCTTTCGCGAAGAAGAGCCGCCCAGCACCCGTCGCTCGCTGAAGCTGAAGCGCGACCTGCCAGAGGCCGCCCCACCGGCCCCCGCGCAAATGCCCGACCTCACACCCGAAGAGGAGGCGCTGCTGAGCGGCGACACGCACACGACGGCCAAGCCCACCGCCGAGCCGCCCCCTGAAGTCGACCTGTTTCGCATGCAGGCCGAGGCCTCCGCCAGTTCATCCGAAGAGCTCGAACAGCAGCTGCAGGACAACCCGTTGCGCGCGGAAGCAGGCGATTTGCCCCCCTTGCCCACCGCGGACGCTCCCGTCGAACTCGGACAGAAGCCGCAGGGCGGCAAGCAAGCCGCCCCGGGCACGCCGCCCCAGAAGGTACAGCTCAAGAAGGCCGTTTTTGACACCCGTGACGCCGAGATGGGCGCCGAAGATGAGCTCTCGACCGACGCGGCAGACATCTTCGGCGGCGACGCTTCGCCCAAAAAGAAGGGCAAGACGAAGAAGGCCAAGGCAAAGCCGGAAAAGCAGCCCGCGGACGCCAAGCAAAAGAAGGCTGCGCCCAGCCCGCTGTTGCTCGTGCTGTTACTGGTCGTCATCGGGGGTGGTGCCTACTGGTGGTTTTTCATGCGTTCCGGGCCCGAGCTGGCCAGCGTTTCCGCCCCGGCGACTCCATCACGCACGCCAGCCCCCCGGCCCAGTCCGGCCCCGAGCCCCGAAGCCGAAGCACCGGAAACCGCGCCCGATGTTGCGGCCAAGCCTGTGCAGGCAGCGACTCAGCCCTCCGTCGAGGGCGTAGCCTATCCCGAAACGCTTGAAAGCCTGCAGGCATTGCTGCTCGACTGCCAGTGGTTGGCCGCCGACCCCGCCCGCGTCTCCTTGCAAGGCGTCGTCTACGGTGAAGGCAGCTACCTGACATCCGACCGCCGATGGAGAATCACGACCCTCGACGCCGCCACCCACAGCATCACGCTCGAAGGCGCCGACGGAACTCCGCTGACCCTTCAGACGCCGTAACCGGACACAAAAAGGCCGAGCCTCACCGCCCGGCCTGAACCTCAGGAGCCATCATTCGGCTTAGGGCAGGTTCGGATCCTGAAAGAAGGTGATCCCGACCTTGACCGGGACCTCCGTTCGCATGGTGCGCAGCGAGATATGCAACGACACGACATCCTCGGGCTGCAGCTGTGCGCCGGGGCGCATGTTGCCAAAGAAGAGCTGTCGAAAATCCTCCCAGCGGAACCAGCGTTCGTGCGGATCCGTCGGGAGCGGCTCGGCATCCAGCGACGTCCAGACCGTGCCGTAGCGGTCGATCAGCATCAACCGCAAGTCGATGCGCTCCTGGGTCAGGTCCAGATCGCTGCGCAGGCAGAAGACGCCTTTGCCCGGCATCCCTTCGACCATCGTCGCTGCCACGCGTGAACGGGTCAGATAGACCGGGGCGCGCAACAGCTCCAGCTGGAGGGCCAGATCGCCCAGCTCCGGGGCCTCGATCTGTTGCACGGAGACCCCGTTCATCCCGTGCCATGCCCCCTCACGCGACGTCACCTCATAGCCGAAGGGAAAGGCGGTGTTGAAAATGTCCACCCGGCCCTCCGGCCCTTCCAGGTGCGGTGCAAAGGTCAAGGCATCAAGGGTGGGCCGCGCCGGGAGCGGATCTTCGTCCAGGCTGCGCAGGTCGCGGGCACCTTCCATCTCATCCCTGGTAAAGCCGCGGGGCGTGGGCCAGCTTTGAGCGGAAGTATCTTGACTCCCCTCCGGTAGCGCCAACGCGATCGGCTTGCGATCCACGGCCATCGGGTAGCGCTCCATGCGGTCCGCATCCGGCAGCGTTTCCAGATCAAAGCTCAGGGTCGCCGGAGCCGGTGCGATGACGACGCGGCGCTGCTCGTCCATTTTCGCTTCCGGCCCGCCACTGAGCGTCACGAACTCCGCCGAGAAGCGGCCCTCGGCCAGCGGCCCTTCGTCAGGCCGGAAGGCGATGGGCAAGCGCACCACATCGAGCGGCCCTACCTCCACGACGGGCGATTCGCCCGACTCGGTAAACGCGAACGGCCGTTCCACGACAGGAAACGCATCGCCTTCCACCGGAGATGCCAGCAGCGCCCGGTGGGCGCCCGTCTCGTGCCAACGCACAAAACCGGTGATCACGTGCTCGCTAAAGTTGTAGACGCGCAGCTCGCCATACATCAGCCCTTCGGCATCGGCGAATTCAGGCTGAAAATCGAGGCGGTCTGGAGACGTGGGAATCGTTTCTTCCTCCGTCTCCTGTTCGCGCTGCGCCTCCGGGCGGAAGCGATAGGCCAGAGCCGCCTTGCTCTGGAAGATGGAGTCCGGAGCCGGGAGCCACTGCAGCACCACTGGATTGATAGCCTCGGGCTCCTGCGCCGCAGAACGCTGCCCCGGCGCCAGCGCGAAGTCTCTGGTCACCTTCGAAAAGGCCTGCCACGCTGGATATGGCACCGCGGCGGAACGGAACATGTCAAAATTACTGTCGCGGTGGTATTTCAGCGCGAAGGGGATGAACACATCCACGCCCTCCTCATGAGCGGTATTGGCCGTCAGCGCGAGGAAACGTGCTTGCTCACGGCGGAAGAGCGGATCAGAAGGCGTATCGGCTTGCAGTTGCAGGCTGTTGATCTCCGTCAGCCACAAAGAAGGGTCTGCCATCAACGTGGGATGATGCTGTTGATACGCGCTGTAGCGCTCACGCACACCCTGCAGGAAATTCGAAAATGCGCTTTCCCAACCGTAGTAGTGCACGTTGAGCCCGTCCTGGTATTCCAACAAACCGTTGTCGATCGCCTCGTCGAACCATGGGCTTTCGCCCGTAGCCAGCGGGGGCATCAACACTGCAATAGACGCTCCATCTTCCGGCCGAAAGCCCCGGTCCGCCGTCAAATAGGGGCCGTCCTCAGCCGCCCCCGCCTTCAGGCCGAGATAGAGCGCCTTCTGGAACGAGGTCACCCGGTCCGGCAGGTCGCGCATGGCCGAGAGGTCCGGCTCGTTGGGGCCCGCATACACGCTCACATACCCGTGCATGTCGTAGGCGAGGCGTTTGGCGACCTGGAAGGCACGCAGCAGGTCGTCCTGCAAAAACGACGCTTCACTGCCCAGCAACCGGTTGGGAGACGTCCCCGGGGGGTGCATCAGGGGCACAATAGGCTTTAGCCCTGCCGCCTGCATGCGTTCCAGGACCGGGCGCGGTTCCGGACGATAGAAGCCAAGCGCGTCTTGCTGCGTCCAGAGCGGATAGAGCGCGTAGCCCAGGTCTCCTTCTTCCTGCAGGCGATCGAGATAGCGCTGCAGCGTAGACTCGCTCTGGTTGTGAAACCAGAGGAAGTTCGCCCCCCACCCCGGCTCGAGGTCGGAAACGTTGGCCGCCAGAGGCGACGATGCGGCAACGGCCCAGCCCAGGCAGGGCAGCAACCATTTTGCGATCTGGTGCAACATAGGAAGCAGCTCCGAAAGCGTTAGCGAGGCAAAGGTGGACGCAGGCCTGGCGCCTGCGCCGGGCGTCGTCCGGGGGACTGGGAGGGAGGGCGTGGAGCGCCCCAGCTGTCTTCCGGCCCACCGGGGCCCCATCCTTGGGGCCGGGGCGGCGGCATTTGTGGAATCAAGCCCAGGATCATGGGCGCCAACCGCGGGTTTCGCCGCAATTGCTCCTGTAGCGCCAGGTTCATCCCCAGCGTAAAGAGCAGGGCGTAATTGGTAGGCAGCAACAGGGCCTCCCGGGGGAAGCTCTCCCCAAACTGGTAGGCCAGCAACACGATATAGGCGTAGTAAAAGGCCGGCACCTTGCGCCCTTCCGGCAGCTTCGGCAACCGCGGGATCGAGGAGATAAACAGAAGGTGAAAACTGAAGTAGACGGGGATGCCTCCGTAAAACAGCATCCAGAGCGCCTGGTTATCCCAGACGCGGATAAAGCTCACGTAATCCGTAAATACCTGGGTCCAGAGATACCCGTTGACGAGGATGCTGGGGTGCCTCTGGAAGTCGTCGAAGAGCAGCCCCCACCAGTAAATGCGCTCGATCGTACTGTGAATTGAGGCGATCGGCAAATCGCCGAACAGCAACATCGCGATAGTCCCGATCAGTGCCGGGAAATCCACGAACATGAGCAGGAACATCGCGACCCACAAAAACACCATATAGCCTCGCATCAGCAGGCTGTTCCGGTGCCAACCAAACAAGGTCATCACCACCAGCGGGGCCAAGGTGCCGATCCCGACAAGACCTGAACGCCCGCCCGAAAGGATACACATGTAGGCGAACCACAGGCCCAGAGCGCAGAACATCAGGCGCAGCAGGGTCGTCTTGAAGTTCGTGAACTTGATCTGCACCACCGCGACCCAGGACAGGGTCCACCCCAAAGCCATCGTACTGGCAAAGTCAAACGCGCCACGCTCCAGCCCGTTGAGGCGCAACCAGCTGGCCGTCAGCTGTCGGTTTCCCACCACCGAGCGCCCAAAAGCCGTGGATTCCTCCGACAAGATATAGCGGTTGTAGAGAAAGATACGTTTGGATTCGGCAAAACCCACGAGGCTGTCCACCGACAGGTAGACCATGATAATCCCGAAGAACAGCACCGTATGGCGCCGTGTCATGTTCATCAGAGTGTGGAAACCGAAGAGGATGCAAAAGCTCCAGATGGCGATCCACTTGCCGATGAGCATAAAATTTCTTCGCTCCACGCCTTCAAACGCCCCAGGCAGGATCGCCACGACCAGCAACGCCAGCGGAATCACATAGCTGAGCGGGACGTGCCGGTTTTGCCGGTAAAACAGGAACCAGATCAACAGGGCGTTGTTGACCATCACGAGCAGGTCGCGCGTGTAAACCAGATTGCCCAGATACACGTGCAGGATCCCGCTGGGGAGATAAAAGAGGACCTGAAATACCCCCAGGAAAAAGATCCAGTCGGCGATGCGAAAGCGAGTCACGTCCAGGAGTGCTAGCCAGGAAGCAAGCGGGTCGGCTTTTTGACGAGCGGGAATCATGGCCACAATGAAAAGTGAGGATGTAACAAAGGAAGACTACTGCAATGAATTAACCTGTAGGGGAAGGAGCCTAAACCAACGCCACCGATCGATAAACCTTACGGTGCTGATCGGCAATGACCGGCCACGAAAACGCGTCCAACATCCGCTGCCGGTTTGAGCACCCCACGGCACTTAAACGCGCCCGCGCTACGGCCATCTCGCGGAGATAGGCCACCGCTTGCTCCGGCTCGCGCCGGGGAAACCAGCAGTTGCCATGGGCTCCCTCCAGATAGCCGCGCAAGGCGGGCAGATCGGTTGAAACGACCGCCAGGCCGCAGCTGGCAGCCTCCAGCAGCGCGTTATTGGCGGTAGCGCCGGAAAGGGGAAGAAAGAGCACATCGCTCGAACGGTAAAGATCCAGCAACTCATTATCGGAGATGCCCGAAATACCGCAAAACTGCTCGTGGTTGCCGGTTTCGTCGCGCAAGCGAGCCACGATTTCCGGGCGGCTCAACACCGTAAACCGGATATCCGGCAGCACGGCGGTCGCGGCGTGAAAGATCTCCAGCCAGCTCTCCCAGTCGCGCAACCACGCACCCACCGTCACCACCTCCAAAGGCGCATTGGACGGTCGGCGGTCTCCACCTTGAGTGGGCGCAAAACGCTCGGTATCAATGCCGTGCGCGATAGGAATGATGCGATCATGGCCGAAAAGGCGGGCATAGGCCTCCTGCTGGGCCGGATCGAGGATGATGATCGCCGGAGCCTTCCGGGCGGCGGCGAAAAAGGGCTGACGCCGCTCGCGCTCTTCTTCCAGGCGTTCCGGCGGCTGGTGCACGGTCAGCACATATTGGCCGCGTCTGGGCAGCCAGCCCTGCTGGACGGTAGCTTCAGCGTAAATATGGTGCAGCACGGCGCCCGGGTAACGCGCCAGCAAAGACCGCAAGCGCACCTCCTGCATCCAGAAGAAGCTGCGGACCTTCTTGAATCCCATGCGGTAGAGCGGCGCCGGCAGCCCTTGCTCGGCCCGCACGACCGTGCACTCCGGCAGGTAGTCGAGCAGGCGCGCGTAAGACGAATACCTCCCGTGATGCGGAAAGCAGAAGCCGTACAAAACCGTCTGGCTGTCTTCACTCATGCTTTGACGGCCCTAGTCAGCTCACGAAAGCGGCACAGACCGCGGCGACGCCCCCGCGCGATCTTGCGCCGTGCCTGCGCGGTGAAGCCTTTCAACAAGATCCCGCTGGTCCATTCTTCCAGCAGGTACCGGAGTTCGCGTCCTTTGCTCGGCTGCGCGAGTCCACGTACCATCAAGAGCAATTCCTCCGTCTCGGAGCCCTTTTCCATCAGGCGCAGCATGTAATCCTTTTGCACCCGACCGGCAGGGATCAGGTGGGTCATGCGCAATTGCGGGAACCGGCCCATGCCATAACCGAGGTCGCAGGCACAAAAACCGAGATCGGTGTCTTCCGAACTGGCCAGGCTGGCCCCCTTGCGGCCCAATCCGCGACGCAACTCACTGGTCTCGAGTTGCTTCATGAATTCTTCGGCCACCTGACGCCGCACCATCATGCCGGCCCCACAAGGGCTCACCCACGGCTCATATACATTGCCCCAGCGCGGCTGCTCGAGCGAACACAGCGCGAGACGGCCCGTAAAAGGCAGCACATCCGGCTCAGGTTCGGACTCGAACTCGCCATCTATATGGCCGCCGATCGCCCCCATTTGCGGAAAGGTCTGAAACACCTGCAAGCCTTGCTCGAGGTAGTCCGGTGCCAGCACGTTGTCATCGTCCACCATGCAGAATATCTCGCCCTTCGCCTCACGAAATCCGCGCAACCGGGCCGGCGTCAAACCCAACTGCTCCTCGAGCACGATGCGAGCATTGGGATGCCACGACAGATCGAAACGCCCTGCCAGAGGCTCCTTGGAAGCATTGTCGACGAGGATGAATTCCCATGTATCGAGGGGAAGCGTCTGGCGCTTCAGCCCCTCCAGCGTCCGGGTGAGAAATTCGGGCCGCGGATTATGGGCGCAGATGATGAGCGAGACTTTCATGAGTGAGACAGGGGCGTGCCCAAGGCGGACCACGGTTCCGCGTTGCGTTCGCAGATGCGGCGCACCTCCTGCAGACCGGGCTTGAGAATCGAAAAACCTTCTACGGCAGGCAGGCAGTAGCCGGGAATGTCATAGAGAAGTGGAAAATAGAGCAGGCAGCTCGACATAAGCGAAGCCACACCGCTCAAACCGCTGCCCCCGTAAGCCACCTCGGCGGGTACCAAATCGGCCTGCGGCTCCCAGATCAGGCGGGATGAGGCCACCTTCAGCACCAGATAATCGCTGCAAAAGGCCGGCATCCGAGGATGCGGCTTCCAGACGACCTGATAACCGGAATCGATCATGGAGCGAAAGAGTTCCACCGTCAGCTCCAGCACCTCCTGGTAATGTAAGCGCAACGGCCAGAGTAGATTGTCTCCCAGCACCAGAATGGTCGGCTCACGGTAGACAGGCGTCTCAGCCCCCGCAAAACGCGCGTAGCGGTCGATCTCTTCACGGATAAGCGCCTGCGGGATCGCGGAGACCGCCACGCCCTGCCCCACCGCAGGCGGCACGGTCTCCGTCAGGATGCCGTGGAAGCAATCGACGGGCGGCGCGGATTTCATCAGAGCATTCAGGGATTTCCGGTAGGCAAAGCCGCTCAAACGGCGCAGTTGCTCAAAATCGCCCCGACGCACCCGAGGGCCCAGGATCTGACGGGCCAAAGCACCCCGCGGAGCATCTGATTCCATCGCAAAGTCTTGGGTATAGGAATGCAGCCCCTCTTCGAAGACCTGAAACGAAGCCTGCGGGAACAACAGGTGCAGCGTACCCGCAATCGTCGTCCCGGGGTACGCCAGCCAGACCTCCCCTGCCTCCAGGCGCCGCGCCACCACAAACGCGATCAGATCGTCCCGTGCCCGGATGTCGCCCAGCGCGGTCAAGTCCAGCACCTCGCCCCCGGGGAAGTAGGCTTCACACAACCGCAGGAGCAGCTGATGCAGTCTGGAGCCCCGCGTGGCACCGGTGAGTAGCAGCTTCCAGCGGGAAGCGTCCTCAAGCTCGCCGTGGCGCCGCCGGATCGCCGCGCATGCGACGATCAGCTGCCAGGGGCCATTGAAGGCCAGGAAATGAACCGGGGCGTTTGCCATCTCGCGATACGGCCTACGACCGCCCTCCTGATTGCCCGGACAACAGAGCCAGTAGGCGATGCCCAAAGACCTCAGCCGGGTGCGCGGGCACGCGTTCGCGAATGTGAGTGTAAGCCCGCTGGCCCATGCCCCTCAAATCTGCACGCGCCTGCCAGGCGCGTTCGAGCGCCTCGTCCAACGCCCGCACATTGGGGCTGGCGGCAACCAAGCCGTCGACATTGTCCTGCATCAACTCCGCGTTACCGCAGACATCCGTCACGATACATGGGCGGCCCCGCATCATCGCCTCGACGATCACGATCGGCAGGCCCTCCTGACGACTGGGCAGCAGCAGCGCGTGATGCTCTTGCCAGATGCCATCGACGTCGGATACGTGCCCCTTGAATTGCACACGGTCCAACTTCCACTCTCGGGCGAGGGCCTCCAGCTGTTGCCGACAAGGGCCGTCGCCATAAAAATCGACCGACAAATCCCGCTGCCGCCACTTTTCCTGTGCCAGCACATCGAGGATCAAGTCGCAGCCCTTATGCTTATTGGCGAGGCGCCCCACAAAGGCCAGCCTCAACCCGCTCGTTTCCGGCCACGTAAACGGCGTCTCCCGCGAAACCTGATAGGGGTTGCGCACCACTTCATCCACCGGCGGGTGCGCGACAAACTGCCGGAAGGCCACCCGCTGATTGGCCTCGCTCACCCAAAACGCTGCCGCGGCCTGGTTGAGGGTGGCGCCGACCCGCTGGGCCAGCGGATCATCCGGCCAGACGGTCTCCAGCACCGTATGCGCCACATGCACGTAGGGGATCCCGAGCTGTTGCCCCGCCTCGGTCCAGGCGAAAGGCGGAATCTGGTAACCGTTGTTGATGACAAACAAGTCGGGACGGACCTGCGCGAGATACTTGGCCGGGGCCGGCGAGACCATATACTCTGGCTGGCGCACGAGGCGGAACCATTTGGGCAGACGACGCCAATGGCCGACCGTGACGCCCGCCTCCCGCAAGCGCTGGATCCCCGGGATCGTAACGCCGGGGCGCGCGAAGGTGCAGGCATGGACGTCATGCCCCTGCTGTTGCAGCCACTGAGCCGTCTCGGCCCACAGCAACTCGCTGCCGCCCCAGAGGGCACCGTCCATCACGCTGAGAAAGAGAAAACGAGGCATAGAGAAGAGCGATTAGGAAGGAGCGCGATCGGTCCTTTGGGCTGCATGCGCGGCCGGGAGCCTGGAAATCTCGGGAATGTGAGCTTCTGAGAGATCCAGCACCTCCTCGAGTTGCCGGGTCAACTCGATCTCCTCCCGGGGGAAGGGAAAGCGGTAGCTGGGGATGCCAAAGAAGCGCGGAAAGTAGAAGCAGGCCGAGGAGAGCATGGAGATCACGCCCGAGAGGCTGGGCACGGCGTACGCCACCTCCGCCGGGGCCATGTCGATATCCGGTGCCCGGTAAAACCGCTGTCCCTGGAAACGTGCATCCAGCCGCTCTGAAAGGTGGGCTGCCGCCCGCGGGTGCGGCTTCCAGTAGACATCGTAACCCAGATCGAGCACGTGCTGCAGCCAGTCGAGCGTCAATTCGAAGACTTCCTCGGCCTTGTCTCCCATGATCGAGTGAAGGTTGTCGCCGAGGAACAAGATCGTGGGCCGCTCGAAAACCGGCGGCGTATAGCCCAGCAGCTCACGGTAGGCGTCGACTTCCGCCTGCAAGACATCTGTCTGGATCTGATGCTGCGGCAAGTGGCGCGTATAGTCCGGCAGGAGGTCGTTCAACAGGCCATAGTAGCCGGTCACCGGCAGCGGATTGCGAAACTGGATCCAGCGGATGAGTCGCCGCCCTAGCGGCCCCGTCAGACGCAGCAGTGGCTGGAGCCCCGAACTCGACAGCAGCGGGCCCAGCTGCCGGGCCGCCCACACCTGATTGGCCGAGGGCGTGAAACGCGGCAGCGTTGAGAACGAGGGCGCGTAAGTGACCAATCCGTCTTCTACCGCCCAGTTTTGACACTGGGGCTGAATGATGTGAAGCGCGCGCGACTGTTGCTCGGTTGGGAAACAGGACCAGATAGCCTCAATCCGCGCGCCCCGACGCTGCTGCAGGTTTACGAAGAAGGCGTAGGTCGCGTGCTGCCAGAACTCCTGGTGGCGTAGCTCGAGGACTTCCACCCCCGGAAAGGCTTGCACCGAGAGATCGACCAGTCGTTGCAAAAAGGCATCGGTCGAGCGCCCGCCGCTCACGATCACCACCCATTCCTCCGGCGTGACGCGTTCGCCATGCTGAGCCAGCGCCGCACGCAGCAGAATATACTGCCACGTGCCGGTTACCCAGAGGATTTTGAGACCCTTGCTCGCCATGTTGGTGATCCATCGACCCAGGCGGCAACGCGCTCTAGCGCGGCTGCCACTTCAGTTTCTTGCGCTGTACCTCCTCGATCGGGAGCACTTCGGCCTGCTTGTAAGCGAGGGCCTGGTGCGTCGCGCGCAAGTCGCGGCAGAGACGGCGGATGCCGTCGGGCTCCAGCGAGGCTGCGTGGTCGGTGCCCTTCCAGGTGCGGTCAAGCGTGTAGTGGCGTTCAATCCACTCCGCGCCGAGCGTATAACCGGCGATATCGGCGGCGATGCCCAGATGGTGCCCGGAAAAGCCGATGCTCTTCACGCGGCTGGCAAATTGCTCGCGCAGACGCACGATCTCAAGCAGGCAAATGTCTTCGAACGGCACCGGATAGCCCGAAGTGCAGGCGTAGAGGATCAGGTCCTTCCCACGTCCACGCTCTTCGAAGAACGAAACGATCTTGTCCTCCTCCTCGTGCGTGGTCATGCCAAACGACAGGTGGATTTCGCCGGCGAAGTCGGAGCACAGGTAATCCAGCATCTCCCAATGCATGTTACAGGCAGAGGGGATCTTGATCAGCTCGGGCTCGAGCGGCGCGATCTCCTTGGCTGAGGTGACGTCCCAGACCGAGGTGCTGTAGACGAGGCCGAACTCCTCACACCATTCCTTCAACTGGCGGTGCTGGTCGACGCTCAACTCGAGGTATTCGCGGTGTTCGCCGTAGGTGTCGCCATAGGCGTGGATCGGGTTCGGGTGGGGGGCATTGTATTGCTCCGGGGTGAGCAGTTCGCGCGGGTTGCGCTTCTGGAACTTCACCACGTCGGCCTTGCAAAAGATGGCGGCGGTCGAGATCAACTCGCGCGCGATGTTCATGTCGCCCTTGTGGTTACAGCCCACTTCGGCGATAACGCGCGGGGTACGGTATTCGGTCGGTAAGCTCATGACGATACAACAGAGAGGTGTTAGGTGAGTTAAAGTTACTTCAGCAGCAGGTCGCACAACTCACGGATCGCACCGTGGCCGCCTGCGCGGGAAAGAACGAGATCGGCGGCATCCTTGGCCTCCGGATAGGCATCGGCCACCGCGACTCCGCAACCGGCGCGGCGCAGGCAGTCGACGTCGTTGAGGTCGTTGCCGACGTAGATCAGCTGCTCCCAGGAAAGGCCGCGCTCCTGCAGCCACGCCCCGATAGCGGCAGGCTTGTCGTCGATACCCTGCATCACGGGCAGCTTCAGCTTGCGCGCCCGGGCCGAAACGACCGGATTCTGCTCCTTGGAAACAATCATCAGCTCCAGCCCGGTTTTTTTCAACGCGCCCAGCTGCAGGCCGTCCGAACGGTTGCAGGCCACGGACTCGATGCCGTCCTGATTGACCCACACGCGGTTGTCGGTAAAAACGCCGTCGAAGTCGAACAGCACCGCCTTGAGGTCCTCGGGGAACGGCGCATTGGCGGCATCCTGCTTCGCGTATTGGGCCAGCGCTTCGCAGACGGCAAAGTCTTCGGGATCGTCGATCTCCCAGGCGCGCTCGGCCGGGACCGGATAGATGACGACATGCCCGAAAAAGCGGTGCCGATGCTGGCGAAAGCCCATCACACGCATGGCGTAGATGGCACCCGTCTCGCGGTATTCCGGCTCGCGATCCTGTCGGCGCGGACGAAAGCTGCGGTCGTGATTCACCCCCACCGCGTTGCCTTTATCGTCGGCCTTCCAGAGAAAACTGTGGCTGGGCGTGGCGCTAAAAGCCGCATCCGCCTGGCGCTCCCGCATCAGGCGCAGGGTTGCATCGATATCCTCCGCCGTCGTAAGCGGCGAGGTGCATTGCAGGAACACCAGCACCTCCGGCGCTTCCCCCTGACAACGCTCGATCTCATCCAACGCGTGCAGCAAGGCCGACTCGGAGCTGGCGGTATCGTTGGCCAGATCCGCCGGGCGCATCACCACTTCGGCGCCCCACTCGCGGGCCTTGCGCGCGTAATCCTCGTCGTCGGTCGAGACGTAAACGGCATCCACCCCCTGGGCGAGACGCGCCGCCTGAATGCAGCGCTGCAAGATGGGCTGGCCGCCCACCGGGCGCAGATTCTTGTGCCGGATCCCCTTGGATCCGCCGCGAGCAGGTATGATGGCAACGGTACGAGCGTTCATGAGCGGCAAAATTACGATTTGGAAGGCCAGACCCTGAGCTTTTGTAACAAGCGCTTGCTAAGGTAGCAGACTTCCCAAGCGTTACTGGAGACTGGGCGTTTTATCTCTGGAAACCACTTCTGCCCGTTGGCCCTTACAAAGTAGGGCCACCACATATGGTACAACGGAATATAGTGGCGCTCAAAGCGATGCAGTCTCGGCCTTTCCCATGGCTTGGTGTCCACGTAGTGGAGGAAGCAGATCTTGTCGAGATCGAAGAACTGAGGGAAGGCGTGCTTCAGGCGCTTGACTGTGTTCCACTTCAAATCGCAAAGGTGGAGGGGATCAGAGCTGCGCTCACGAAAGTAAAAGCTCAGGACTTGCTGGTCGCCAAAATCAAAACTGCGCCCGCAATTGAAGTAATAGTCGAGCACGTCGTTGAAGAGCTCTTCGCTAGGTTCATAGACAAAAAAGCCTGAATTGATCATCGGCCCTCCCGCCGTGTCTTCCGGCGCGGAATTACCGTATGCCGGGGCTGCGGAAAAGTGCTCCAGCTCTTCGATCCCGTCCAGGGGGTTGAGGCAGAGCATGTCGCTGTCCACAAACGCGACCTTGCCTTGCACCGGGAGCTTCAGCACCAGCAACTTCTTGAAGGTAAATATAAACAGGTCGCGATACTGAGGGGCCAGGGCGGGCACGTCTCCGAGGCTTTGACGCGGCAGAAATTCGATCGAAATGCCTACCTGCTCAAGCGATTCGATGTGCCGTTTCTCCAGAGGGTCTTCATGAATGACATAAAAGCGGGTATCGGCAGGGAGGTTCCCGTTTTCCTTCATGCTCTGGAGCATGGCCAAGAGCCCCGGGATGTAGGGGGCATCAGCAATAGTGACGAAATTCATTTGGGTTACAGCTTCCCGGATGGTCTCACAGCTTCGAGAGCCGCACGTTGGACGGTTTTTTTGAATTTGTCGTAGGTAAACTCACGAAGGACGAGCTCCCGAGCTGCTGCAGCCATTTGCTGCCGGAATGGAGCGTCCGTCAGCAAACGGATACACCCTTCCGCAAATTTCGCATCGTCTTCAGCATGCCAGATCTCTTTCCTGTGGGTGGCCAGACCGGAATAGGCTTCGAAAGCGTGAGGTGCAGCCACTACCACACGGCCATAGGACATTGACTCGACAATCTTGATTTTGGAACCTCCGCCCCAATAGACTGGGCAAATACTAACGTGAGCACGAGCATATTCGGGCTTCAAGTCTTCGACGAAGCCAACGAGGTCAACGCCTGGAACATGACTCCATTTTGCTCTGTCGCGATCCGCCATGCCCGAACCGACAATCCGAAGGCGTGCATTCTCCACTCGTAATCTTACCAACGGCCAAACGTGTTTAACAAAATGATCAACTCCTTGGTTGTTGCCTGTGGTGGCAATACGACCCACAAACAGCAGCGTGGGCGCATAATCGTTTCCCGCATCCTCCAGCGCTTCACCCACTCCTTCTACTGCGAAGTGATGAGGGATGTTGGGTAGAATCGACGAATTCGCGCCCGGAAACCTGATTTGGTCTACAGGATTAACAAAGAACACCTCCTTGGCCGGTTGGATGGCCTGCGCGATCGCACGCTCCACCCTTGGCCAGCGCCACTTCCAAGTCAGGCGGTTGTACACCAGCGAGCTTCTCGGTAGCTTCACCCGCATGATCTGTGAGTCCACATCGTCCACGTCCTGGATAATCGGAACGGGGCTCTGTGCATCTAGAAAGCCCCCAACGGCAGGTGAGCGCAGAAAACGGCCAAAGACCAGGTCATACCCTCCCTTGAGCAGAATCTCGCGCGCGGGGCCTGCCACTTCAGGGTGTGGCAAATAGCGCAGGGGCTCGCGGTATATCTCGTGGGCAACATGTTTCTGCTTTCGCGTGAGCACCTTCGACAACGCCCGCAAGGGCTTTGGCAATAATGGTTCTTTAAGTTCGACGCATCCTGCAAATCGGCCGGGCCACAACGCTTCGAACGGACCCACTTTTTGGTATGCTTCTGCCTGGGACTTCCAGCAAATGAGCAGCAAATGAACTTCCGCGAACTCAGAGAGTGCCCGAATAACCAGATCGGTGCGTTGACCGCCGCCTGCCACCAAAGCCGGAGGAGGAGGTGCGTCAGTAACCAGAAGGATCTTCATGAATCAACGTAGAGAAAAACTGCAGCAGACCGGGCAACTAGGTTAATGCTTGAGTGTCCGAGTCGGCAGCCCGATCGCGTCAAAGTCAACGCGCTCAATCTTTGGAAGATAGGTATTGCGTGTCGCATTTTTAATCCAGCCTCCTTGAGCCCTCAAAAATTCGTCACAGACCGCGTAAGCTTCCTCTACCATCATCATGTCTGGCGGCAAAAAGCATTTTCCCGCGTAATAATTGTTCAGAAAATGATTACCCTCTCCCTTATAAGATCGATAGACATCCGTTACACCTTCAACCTTTTGTACATTCCGGACCGTATGATCGACACCGTAAAGATAGATGTGCCTCATTCCCAAAAAATAAGCTAATTGAATGGCCGCGACGGGTGAAGTTCCCCCCGCACAGACCCCATCGAAAGGCCAGGTCTGAAATTGCAGAGGCCAGTTCCCATTTGGAAACCACAAAAACTGCTCTTTCATTCGTGGCACTCTGCTGGAGGAAAAGAAGACGGGGCAGTCATTTACACGCACCATCTCCACCCCGAAATCGGCTATCATCTGCCGATCACTACTCAGATAAAACGTGGGGCGAAAGTCCGTCTTGCCATAAGCCAAATAGAATCGATTAAAGCAAAAAGAAATCTCCGACTTCAGACTATCAAGATCTGCGAATCGCACGCTAGGTCCATTGCCCACCATAAAGCAAGTCCGCCCCTCAAACTTACCTCGCAGGGCCAACAAGTCGCGGTGGTAACGCGAGAGCGCAAATCCGCTTCGCGTAGCTTTTGCTGATAAGCGATAAAAGCTATCGCTTGTCACTCGCCTAGCTTTTCGCAACCGATAGGAGAGGGTAAGAATTTTACCTTTAATGCTCATAATCGATCTCTACTTAAGGATACTTCCAAGCCTCCCTACAGGTCCTTGTAGTCCATGAAGTCGTTGACCTGAATGGAGTTCAGGTACCAGACACTGGCGGAAATATCGATCCAGGTATGGATGTCGCGGCCGGTGACCCAGGGGCGTTCGACCATCTTGCACTTCTGGCCCAGCCATACCCAGGGACTCGGCCCTTTCTGCTCGTAGGCGCACTGCTTCTTGAAGGCCCAGATGCCCTGATCGTAAAAATAAACCGAAGGATAACTCTGGCGATTGGAGGACACTTCCAGATCGTGAAAGGCCTTCATGTAACCCTTGTCATCCTGTACCATGGCCCGATACGGGTGGTCGTCCTGCGCCTTCCAGACTGTTGCCACGGAGTCGCAGTCTGCCTCGTCGAGCATGCGGAAGCATTTGTCGATCACGCCCGGTGTGACCTGCACCGTGTTGCCCAGCAGCACGATGACGTTTTCCAGCTCGGGGTGCATTTTCTCTACCTGCTCGACCGCGTATTTGATCACGTCGCGGTGTTGGCTCGTCGGCGTAGCGAGTTCAGGCGGGCGGATCAGGATTTCCGCCCCTTCCTTTTGGGCGAGGTTTCCAATCAACTCATCTTCCGTCGAGACGAAGATCCCATCGGTCTCCGCCGAAAGCTTTGCCGCACGCAACGGATAAAGCATGACCGGCACCCCTAGAATCGGGATGACGTTTTTGTTCTGCACGGTGGTATTCCCACCTTTAGCCGTGAGGATGACAGCGTTTTTCATAGGCCGCATAACTTCGAATAGAGTTTGGCGTATTGTTCGCGGTAGGCTTGCCGCGAATAAAGAGCGTGCGTGCCCTTGGCGAGTTCTTCCCGTCGAACCTCAAAGGCATCTGCTTTTTCTTCCATCCAGTTCTCGATCTCGGCCGCAAGAAGGTGCGTATCCTGCCTTTCAGGATCGAAAGGAGTGCCAACCGAGGGATCGATCAATGCCTGTAGCTCGCGCACTGTTGGAGCAAAACCGATCACCGGAGTTCCTGCGCACAAGGACTCGATATACACAATACCAAAGCTTTCCGCGCGACTCGGCCCAACAAAGAGCCGACTTCGAGCAACAATCTGATAATTTTCTTCCTCAGACACCTTACCGAGAAACTCAACCTTCAGTTGATGCTCCTCCGCATAGGCTTCATATTCTCCCCGCAAACGCCCTTCACCGATCAACTTCAGCCGATAGTTCTTACCCCGATCCTTGAGCAACTTGAGCGCTTGCAGCAACAGATCCACTCCCTTTCGATGGTCATAGAGCAGGCCGATAAACGAGATGTAAGGCTCCTCCCCACCTTTCGGGCTCAGCTCCGATCGTGTGTAATTATCGGACACAAAATAGGGGATCATTGAGGAGCGCTCAGCCAAGTGCGGAAACTTCTCCAGTGCCGCTTGCTTTTGCCAACGGCTTACCCAAACAATATGATCATACTGATCTAGAAAAGGGCTATACGTAGATGAGTGGTTTGTTAGAAGCTTCGCCCCGCCCCAGCCTTCTGGCAAGCATTTCACAACTGGTGATGCGGTCTGATGCACATGAAGCAGGTGCGGCCTAAACTCCTCCATATGCATACGCATCACCTCTTCAAGGTTACCATAGGAGGCCTTAAGCATCCGATCTATAGTCTGGAGGGGCCTGCGCAGAAAGGCTTTTTTGCGTTGCAAGATAAATGTCAGACTGCGTTTTGGCTTTGGAAGAGTAATTGTGGCCAGTAGACGAGCCTTCCCTCCACCATCCCAAATGATATCGTGAGAAGATGCCAGCTTTTCATCAGGTACTAGCTTACCCCAACTCAGAGGAAGGATGCCGACCTCGGCGCCCTCATCGATTAACATCGATGTCACTTCTCCAGCTGCCTTGTCTTTGCCCCCTCCCATCGGATTAAGGGCAAAGCCCTCAATGGCTGGATGAACCGCTATCACCCGCAACTGATTTAACTTTGGAAGCGAAACCATATGCCTTTTAATCATCCAGTCTGCTTCAGCGCGATTGCACATCTTCCTCAAGCCAATAAGAAAGATCGCGATTCAACAATCGGGAGAGATCATAGACATCCTCCGCATAGTAATCACGCAACTCATGCACAATCGATTGCTTAAGAGGAGGAAACTGATAAAAGTTATCATAGAGCCCCTTGATCGCTGGAATGCTTTTCATCGCTGATTTCAGTGGTCCGAAAACGCCCAACAAAGACTTGATACGATCCAGAGGGTTCACTTGGTTTGCCGCATTTTTGACCGTGACATTATGTCGTTTACCGACGTCCGGCTTAAACCCTGGGTCGATACCAAGAAATGTATAGACATTGCGCATGACATCTACCGTGTTCACCTTCAAATCTTCCTGCAAACATACCCAAATTTGCTCTCGCGGGAAAATATCAAAATAAGCCTTTAGCTGCTGGTAATACAGACCGACTGTCTTGTAATAGTAAGAGTGCCAATAGCCCTCCTGAATGCGCTGACTCTCCAACGCCAGCGCCTTACCAAAATCCTTCTCAGTCTCATAGCCCACCTGCAACTGAAATAGAAAATGAGAATAAGCCCGTTCTATTGGGTTACGCAACACTGCTATAATCTTCGCGCCGGGATTATACTGGTATATTTCCTGGGCCACATTAGGGGCACAAATATAACCAGCAGACCCTTCCGCTACAACAGTCTCCTCATTCGCCCCCTCGAAGAGTGCCTCATAACCCTCAAGCGTCCAGCGAGAACGGTGTAGAAAACCGCTTCTCTTATTTTCCGTCATCTTGAAATTCAAACCTCCATCTTTAAGCAGGAAGAATTTGGGTTCTTTCAACGGGCTGAAATATACGTCAGGATGCTCCGCCAGATAGCTACACATAGCCGTGGATCCGCATTTCATCCCACCTATGACATAGAGATTTGGCTTTTTCATCATAACCCTCGTCCTATACGCCTACTGCCGGTCCCAGCGGATCTCTGAAGCATTGATGGCCACAACTTCCCCGTGGATTGATTGTTTCGTTAAGCTCGGATCATGTGAGCCACTTTTTACCGTAAAATGAAAAGGCGCGTTTTCAAAGCCATGACGGACAATCGGATTAGATGTATCCGCATGAAACAACATAGCCTTTAAACAATAGTTACCCGCGCAAAGGGGTAGGTTTATCGTAGCCGAAAAGCGGTTCTCCCCTTGTTTGATCGAAAAGTGATCCCGCTCAAAGTCATTGCGCAAAGTAAATAGCCGAACCTGGTCATCCTGTGTCCAAACCGAGAATCCTGCCGCAACACCATCAATATCTACCTGAGAATTTGCGACCATAGAGAAGGTAATCTCGCCAAAGGTCTGCGCACTCGTGCCTCCATTGACTTCCAAGTGCTGAATCACCACTGGCTGGCTAACTGGGCTTTGTTGAGAATGCTGCGATGTATTGCCTGCAGGCACTTCCTCAATATCATTATGGTATGCTTGAAGCCCTTCATTGGTAGGACCGAGATAGAGACTGCATCCCTTCTTGAGATACATAACTTCTGAGCAGATGTTCTGCACCTGATGCAGGTTATGGCTCACAAAAATCGCAGTCCCATCGTTATCGAGGAACTTCTTGACGCGCTGCATACATTTCTGGCGAAAAGCAAAATCCCCCACTGCGAGGACTTCGTCCAGCAGGAGCACGTCGGGCTGCAGGGTGCTGGCGACGGCGAAACCGAGCCGCACTTGCATGCCGGAGCTGTAGGCGCGTACGGGCGTGTCGATGAAATCCTCCAGCTCGGCGAAATCCACGATCTCGTCGAAGCGGGCCTTGATCTCTGCCCGGGACAGGCCGAGCACCGCGCCGTTGACAAAGATGTTCTCGCGGCCGGTCAGCACGGGATTGAAGCCGGCATTGAGCGCGATCAGTGCCCCGATGCGCCCCTTCATTTCGATGTGACCCTCATCGGGCTTCAGCAGCCCGTTCAGCATCTTGAGCAGGGTCGTCTTGCCGGCGCCGTTGCGCCCGATCAGGCCCAGGCACTCGCCGCGGCGCAGCTCGAAATTGATGCCCCGGTTGGCCCAGAACTCCTGCTTGCGAAGGTTGGAACGGCTGCCCTTGTGCAAAAACAGATCACTGGCGGCATCCTGCACGCCGTAATAGAGCGAGCGCTTAAGGTCGCGGCAGAACTTCTTGCCGACATTCTCCGCGCGAACGAGGACTTCTTCAGACATAACGAGAGAAACTAAAAGTTGGGACCGTGCGTGGGCCTACATGCCCAGTCGCGCAATCATGTGCGGCAACGCAAGCCGGTAGAGCAGCCAGCCCACAAACAGGACCAGCAGGCTACAGAACGTAATGGCGATCATCTGCGGCAAGAGGGGCATATCCAGCCCCAGCAGGGCGTTTCGCGTCGTCACGATCAGCGGAACGGTCGGGTTGTACTGCATCAGCTGAGCCTTCGTACCCTCGGTCGGCAGCGGAATGACCGCGGCAGACAGCATCATCCAGAAGGTCATGATCAGGACCAGACCCTTCGTCACGTCCTGAAAGAGCATGCCCAGTGGCACCAGCAGCGTACTGATACAGGACCCCATGGAGACGAGGCCGAAGTAGCCCACGCCCGCCCAGAGCCAGCTGGCCGAAGGAGGGATCTGATAATAGATCAGCACCGGGATCAGCACACAGAGGCGTATGAGGCTGTTGAACAGGCACATTCCGATGCCGGACAGGATCAGCGATTCGCGCGGGAAGTTGATCTTGATCAATATGTTTTTCCCCGCCGTCACCGCTCGGAGCGGGCTTTGCACGGCATCGGCAAAGGTCTGCCATACGAGCGTGCCGATAATGACGAAGGCCGGATACGGGATCGCGATCTCCGCCGTATTGAAGCTGCCCGTACTGCGCAGCACAATAAAGGTGAGCGAACTGACGATCGGCGGCAAGAAGGCCCAGACGTAGCCGAGAATGCTCTGGCGGAACTGGCCCTTGATATCCCGGATGGTCAGCAACCAGGAAAGCTCCATGCATTGGCCGAGATCGGAAAACGCATCGGCCAAAAAGGTGCGCAAATTCCGCAGAGGCGAATCGGGATCATAAACCCGCACCTTGAGGTGTTCCGAAGCGGAAGCAGATTCCACCTCGGTTTCGCTGGAAACAGTAGACATAGAGAGAGACGGGTAGAGCAATACCGGCGGCAAACAGCCGACCGGCGATTAAAGAATGTCGTGCATGCGCAGCAGCCCCACAAAGCGCTGACTGCCGTCCACGACGGGCAAGACGTAAATCTGCCTGGATTCCATCTGTTCGAGCGCGGTGCCGAGGCGCTCGTCGGGGCCGATATGGATCGGCTTGGGCGTCATGATCTGGCGCGCCCGGAGGTTGAGATCGCGATACTTGACCAAGGCACGACGGATGTCGCCCTCGGTGATGATCCCAGCCAGACGGCCATCGTCTAGCGGGCAGATTGCGCCGAGATTCTTTTGCGTCATCGCCACCAGCACCTCGTCGAAGGTGGCATCGGGCGTGAGCTCAGGCAGCTCGGAAACATCGTGCATCACGTCGCGCACACGCAGCAACAGTTTGCGCCCCAGCGCGCCGCCGGGGTGATACACCGCAAAGTCGGCGTCGGTAAAGGACTTGGCCTGCATCAAGGCCGCCGCCAGCGCATCCCCGATCGCCAGCGTATTGGTGGTGGTGCTCATCGGCGCCACCCCGAGCGGACAGGCTTCGCGAGACGCACTGATGTCGATCACTACGCGCATCTCCTCCGCGAGCTGAGTACCTTGTTGGCCGAACATGCCGATCAGCTCCACGCCGATCTTCTTCAGGCTGGGCAGCATCTTGACCAGCTCGACCGTAGCGGCGCTGTTGCTGAGCATGATGACGACGTCACCCTTGTCCACCACCCCGAGGTCGCCATGCAGCGCTTCAGCCGCGTTGAGAAAAACGGCCGGGGTACCGGTGCTGGCCAGCGTCGCCGCCATCTTGTGCCCCACCAGGCCCGACTTGCCGAGGCCGGTGATCACAACCTTGCCAGAGGCTTTGAGGATCAGCTCCACCGCACGCGTGATTTCCTGCCGATTGCGCGGCAGCAAGGCGTGCAGGGCCTCGATCTCGTGCAGCAGGGTGGTGAGCGCCACCTGTTCGTGGGTGCTGGGACGCTGCTGGAGCTGCTCGGGGTTGAGCCCCTGCTCCATCAGGCGCGATGCGTGACGCAGGTCGTCCTGCGTGTCGATGCCCACGCCAGCGTAGTCGGTCACCACCGTCTGAAAATTCCACCCGTGATCGACGAAGCGTAGCTGCTCCAGCTTTTCCTGCTGTTCCAGCGCGCAAGGCTCTTGCTGCTGGTACCACTCGAGCGCCGAGCGCGTGTAACCGTAAACGCCCAGGTGGCGGAAGTGCGTCTTTTCGTCGATCCAGTCCGCCCAGGCGATATCGCGCTGATACGGCGCGGTGGCCCGGGTAAAGTAGACCGCTCGCCCATCCGAGGCGCGCACGGCCTTGACCACGTTGGGGTTGAAGAGGTCGGCGCGGTGGCGAATGGGCGTGACCGCCGTCACCAGATCGCACTGGGTTTCTTCGGCCCGATACAGCAGGTTGCGCAGCAGATGCGGGTCGATAAAGGGTTCGTCGCCCTGCACGTTGAGGAAGAAATCGGCGTCCAGCTCATTGAGCAGGCAGGCGAGGCGTTCGGTGCCAGACTGGCAGGAGGCGGGTGTCATACGGACTTCACCGCCCCAATTGCGCACTTCGGCGGCGACCTCCTCGCTGTCGGTCGCAATGATGACGGGCACGTCGGGCGAGACCTGCTTCGCGCGGTTCCAGGTGTGCCAGAGCACGGGGCGCCCGGCCAACGGGAGCAATACCTTGCGCGGGAGCCGCGTCGAGGCCAGCCGGGCCGGGATGACGATGACGGAAGTCAGAGACACGAAATCGAAAAACTCAGGAGTTGGGCGTCTCCACGATCGAAGTCACGCCGAGGGAGGCCATGACGTCGCGGAAGAACGGGTCCTGCTTGAGGTTTTCCATGCTGTCCGCGGAATGGACGCGCACGAAAAACTGTTCTTTACGCAGATTGAAGCCCGAGGAGAAGGGCTCCGTGAAAATCGAGCCGACCTTGTCGAGAAAGCCCATGCTCTGGTAGGTCACCGGCTTGCCCGCGGCCATATGCCAGAAGACCACCTCCACGTTCTGGCCCTGGAAGTCCATCTGGCGCCACTGGCCGTCCCGCAGCTTCAACGGCCCCATATCCATCGCGTAATCGTTGTTACGCTGGTCGATCTGCCAGCCGTTGTTGACCCAGCAGACATCGGGGATGTGGGTGTTGATCTGGCGCTTGGGCATCTTGCCCGGCTCCCAATAGGCGACGTAGAGATAAAAGTCGTGGCGTGGGCTGCGATAGTGGCGGAAGACGTAGTCGTCCATCTGCAGGATCTCGACCGAGGCCTCCTGCACCGCTTCATTGGGCCCCAGCGGCACGTCTTCGACCGCCCAATTGGTGGGCGTATCGGGCAGCATCTGCGCCAGGCTGCCCTCGAATGAAGGTTCCGGAGCCTGGCGGGTAGCGTCCCAGGCGTACCAGCCCAACGCGAGCACGAGGGCTACGCCAAGGATACCGAGGACGACTTTGCTGCTACGATTCATAAAAGAGCATTAGGAAAAGCTGAGTTCCGGCAAGGTGCGGGCGGCACGCCAGATGCCCAGCGCCTGTCGCACCAGGGTCTCCAGCGAACCCAGCGGCACCTGATTGGGGCCGTCCGAAATGGCCTCGTCGGGCTTCGGGTGGGTTTCGACAAAGACGCCGTTGGCGCCTGCGGCCAGGGCGGCCCTTACCAGCAGGGGCACGAATTGACGCTCCCCACTGGTTTTACCCCCGCCCGCGCCCGGAAGTTGCACCGAATGCGTGGCATCCATGATCGTGGGGTGCCCGTAGGCCCGCATCAGGTCGAAATTCCGCATATCGACCACCAGGTTTTGGTAGCCGAAGGTCGTGCCGCGCTCGGTCTGCCAGATTTCCTCCGCATCGGCGCCTTCGAGCTTGTCGATGACGAAGCGCATCTCGGCGGCGGAGAGGAACTGGCCCTTCTTGACGTTGACCACGCGCGAGGTCTGGGCGGCGGCGACCAACAGATCCGTCTGTCGGCAGAGAAAGGCGGGGATCTGGAGCACATCGCAGACCTTGCCCACCGGCGAGGCCTGCTCCGGGTAGTGAATATCCGTGAGCAACGGCAGCCCGGTCTCCTCCTTGACGGCGCTCAGGATCTCGAGCCCTTCCTGCAGGCCGGGGCCGCGCGGGCTGTCCAGCGAGGTGCGGTTGGCCTTGTCGAAGGAGCCCTTGAACACGATGTTCAGGTCTTCGTAGGCGTGACGCAGGCGGCTCAGCTCGCGCGCGACTTCCAGGCTCGTATCAAAGCTCTCCAGCGAGCAGGGCCCGGCGATAAGGAGCAGACGTTGGGGATCGAAAAGACTCATTCGGTGGAACTAAACGTTGGAATGGAGGTAACGAATCTCCGGCTCCAAATCGAGGTCAAATTCTGCCTGTACCTTCTCCTGGACGATCTCGACGAGGTGCAGCACGTCGCGGGCGGTCGCGCCGCCGGCATTCTCGATCCAGTTGGCGTGCTTGGGGCTGACCATCGCCCCGCCCTCCTGCAGGCCCTTGAGCCCCGCCCGGTCGATATACACTGCGGCGGGCGTGCCGTCGGGCACGGCCTTGAAGACGCTGCCGGCGGTGGGGCGTGTAAGCGGCTGGGTGCGTTTGCGCTGCAGCAGGTGCTCGCGGGTTTCACTCCGGATCTGTTCCGGATCCCCCACCCGCTCGAGCTTCAAGCGAGCGCGCAAGACCAGCTCCTCCGTCTCCAGAATATCCGTATAGCGATAGCGCGCGTTCACCTCCTGCATGGTCACGGTGCGGGTCGAGCCATCGAGCGCGAGCAAGTCCGCCTCCTGCACGAGGGCCAACATGTGGCGCGGGTCACCCTGCTTGAAACCGGCGTTGATGGCCACCGCTGCGCCGACCGTGCCAGGGATGCCGATCAAAAACTCGTAGCCCGCATAGCCCTCATGGGCGGCGAATTTCGCCAGGCGCGGCAGGCTCACGCCGGCCTCGGCCTCGATACAATCGCCCTTGCGCTCCAGTCGCGTCATCTTGTCGCGCGTCAGGATCACCAGTCCGTCCAGGCCAGCGTCGTCGATCAGGACGTTCGAACCGCGCCCCAGCCACCAGACCCGCAGGCCTTCCGCGCGCGCCCATTGCAACAGCGCGGGGATCTGCTCGCTCGAGGGCTCCGCCAGCCAGCGCGCGGGCCCACCGATGCGCCACGTCGTCAGGGGCGCCAACGGCACGTGCTCTCGCAACGGAATGGGGGCGGACGGCATAGGCGTCTCGCTAGAGTTCGAGGTGCTGCTTGAAGTAGCCGATCGTCTGCTTCAGGCCCTCTTCGAGCGGGATGGTCGGCTCCCAACCCAGCTTCTCCTGGGCCAGGGAAATGTCCGGCTGACGTTGGAGCGGATCGTCTTGCGGCAGCGGGCGGTTGACGATCTTGCTCTTGCTGCCGGTGAGGCGGATGACGTTTTCGGCCAGCTCGAGGATCGTGAATTCGCCGGGGTTGCCGACGTTGACCGGGCCCGTGAAGCCCTCGCAGTTCATCAGGCGCACGAAGCCTTCGATCAGGTCGTCGACGTAGCAGAACGAACGCGTCTGCTGGCCGTCACCGTAGACGGTGATGTCTTCGCCCTGCAGGGCCTGCACGATAAAGTTGGAAACCACCCGCCCGTCGGAAGCCAGCATACGTGGCCCGTAGGTGTTGAAAATGCGCACGACGCGGATGTCCACGCCGCTCTGGCGGTGGTAGTCGAAGAACATCGTCTCGGCGGCCCGCTTGCCTTCGTCGTAGCAGGCACGGATGCCGATGGGATTGACGTTGCCGCGGTAGCTCTCGGGTTGCGGGTGCACCGTCGGATCGCCATAGACCTCCGAGGTCGAGGCCTGGAACACGCGGGCCTTCACGCGCTTGGCAAGGCCGAGGCAGTTGTGCGCGCCGATGACGGAGGTCTTGATCGTCTTGACCGGGTTGTACTGGAAGTGCACCGGGGAGGCCGGGCAGGCCAGGTTGTAGATCTGGTCGACCTCAAACTTGAAGGGATCCACCACATCGTGGCGGATCAGTTCAAACTTCGGGTTACCGAGGTGCTGCTGCACGTTGATTTTGCGACCCGTAAAGAAGTTATCGAGACAGATCACCTCGTGGCCGTCGCGCAACAGGCGATCGCACAGGTGACTACCCAAAAAACCGGCACCGCCGGTGACCAAGATTCGCAGACTCATGAGATACGTGTGGGGTGAGGACTAAAGCTGGAGATCGGAGATCCAGGAGAGATTATCGAGATACCACTGAGCCGTCTGGCGGAAACCGTCCGCCGGCTTCACCACCGGCTCCCAGCCCAGCAAGCGGCGCGCCTTGGAGATGTCGGCGTGCGTGTGACGCATGTCGGAAGGGTTCTCCGGCTCGTGCTGCAAGACGGCCTTGCGGCCCAGAACTTCCTCGAAGGCATGGATCATCCCCATCAAGGAGACAGGTTCGTTCCCGCCCCCGAGGTTGATTACCTCATAACCCAAAGGCTTGGCCGCCGCAATGGCACCGCGCGCAATATCGTCCACAAAAGTGAAATCGCGCGTCTGCAGGCCGTCTCCATAGATGGTCAGCGGCGTACCGTGATAGATCCAGTGGCAGAAGCGCAGCGGGCTCATGTCGGGCCGCCCCGCCGGGCCGTAGACCGTGAAAAAGCGGGTGACGCTGACGTCGAAGCCGTAGAGGTGGTGATAGCTGTAGGCCAGCGCCTCGGCTGCCTTCTTCGACGCCGCGTAGGGCGAAATGGGGGTATTGACCGGCAGCTCTTCCTTGAAGGGCATCGGCAGCCCCGCGTAGAGCGAGGAAGTGGAGGCCAGCACGATCTTGCGTGGACCGCTGCTCGCCCGCATCGCGTCGAGCACCGTCAGCAGGCCCAGCGTGTTGACCTCGAAGTAAAGCTTGGGCTGCTCCAGGCTGTAGCGCACACCCGCCCGCGCTGCCAGGTGGAAGACCGCCTCAAAGGGGCCGGCCGCGAACACCTTGGCCATCAGTGCCTCGTCGCGGATGTCGCCCTCAAAACTGGTAAAGCCGGGATACCGGGCCAGCTGCTCCAGGCGCCACGACTTCAGGCGCGTGTCGTAGTAGGAGTTGAGGTCGTCGACTCCCACCACCTCATGGCCATCCGCAAGCAAGAGCTCCGCTGTCTTCCAGCCAATGAAGCCAGCGCAGCCTGTAACGAGGTATCGACTCATGAGGAGCGACCTTGCCTTGGCAAAACGGCCAAGGCAAGGAAAGGAAAACGCAACCCTAGCGGATCATGCCCGCGGCGACCGTTTCATGGGTGAACGGGTCGACGAGGATGATGCTGCCGGTCAGGCGGTTGCGGCGGTAGCTGTCATAAAACAGCGGGGAGGAAGTGCGCAGCTTCACGCGGCCGATCTCATTGAGGCTCAAGTCGGTGTCCTCTTCGATGCGGTGCAGGGTATTGACGTCCACCTTGTAGCGGATCTCCTGCACGACGGCCTTTACTTCCTTGCTGGTGTGACGCAGCAGATACTTGCCGCGCGGGCTCATCTTCTGCTTTTCGGAGAACCAGCAGAGCATCACATCGATGTCTTGCGAGACGTGCGGCTGATTGTTCTCCTTCACGATCATGTCGCCGCGGGAGATGTCGATCTCGTCCTCCAACGTCAGCGACACGGAGTGCGGGAAGTAGGTCTCCTTCAGCTCGCCATCGTAGGTGTGGATGGCCTTGACCTTGGACTTGAAGCCGCTCGGCAGCACCAGCACGTCGTCACCCGGGCGGAATACGCCCCCGGCGACGCGACCGGCGTAACCGCGGAAGTCGTGCCAGTCGTTGCTGTGCGGGCGAATGACGTACTGGACCGGAAAGCGCGGGTCCACGTGATTGGCATCGGTGCCCACGTAGATGGTCTCCAGGTGGTAGAGCAGCGTCGCGCCCTGGTACCAGGGCATGTTGGCGCTCTTCTCGACCACATTGTCGCCCTTGAGCGCACTGATCGGGATGAAATTGATTTCCGGGATATCGAGGCGGGAGGCGAAGTCCTTGAAGTCCTTCACGATCTTGTTGAAGGCCTCCTCCTGATAGTCCACCAGGTCCATCTTGTTCACGCACAGCACCACGTGCTGGATGCGCAGCAGGCTGGCAATGAAGGCGTGGCGGCAGGTCTGCTCCACGACGCCCTTGCGCGCATCAATCAGGATGATGGCGAGGTTGGCCGTGGAGGCACCCGTCACCATGTTGCGCGTGTACTGGATGTGCCCCGGGGTGTCGGCGATGATGAACTTGCGGCGCGGCGTCGCGAAGTAGCGGTAGGCCACGTCGATCGTGATGCCCTGCTCGCGCTCGGCCTTGAGGCCGTCGGTCAACAGCGCCAGGTCGGTGTATTCGCTGCCCCGCTGCTTGGAAGTGCGCTCGACGGCCTCGAGTTGGTCCTCGAAGATCGTCTTGGTGTCGAACATCAGGCGGCCGATCAGGGTGCTCTTGCCGTCGTCCACACTGCCCGCCGTGGTAAAGCGGAGCAGCTCCATATCAAAGTAATTGTCGCTCATTTGCGGAAAAATTTCTGGGTGATCGTTGACGGTTTGCCCTGCGGCCTAGAAGTAGCCCTGGCGCTTGCGGTCTTCCATGGAGGAGTCGGAGCGCTTATCGTCGGCCCGGCCGCCACGCTCGGTCACGCGGGCCGCCGCCACTTCGGCGATGATGTCGTCGAGGCTGGAGGCGCTGCTCTCGACCGCACCGGTGATCGTCGCATCGCCCATCGTGCGGAAGCGGACCTGGCGCTTTTCCACCTGCTCGTCTTCGCGCGGCTGCACAAACTCGGAGACGGCCAGGATCACGCCGCTGCGCACCACCACATCGCGCTCATGGGCAAAGTAGAGGGTCGGCAGCGGGATCTTCTCGCGCTTGATGTATTGCCACACATCCATCTCCGTCCAGTTGGAGAGCGGGAAAACGCGGAAGTGCTCGCCCTGGTTGTACTTACCGTTGAAGAGGTTCCAGAGCTCCGGGCGCTGGTTCTTCGGGTCCCACTGGCCGAAGTCGTCGCGGTGGCTGAAGAAGCGCTCCTTGGCGCGGGCCTTTTCTTCGTCGCGGCGGGCACCGCCGATCGCGCAGTCAAACTGGTTTTCTTCGATCGCGTCGAGCAGGGTCACCGTCTGCAGCGCATTGCGGCTGGCGTTGGGCCCCTTTTCTTCCTGCACCCGGCCCTTGGCGATGGATTCCTCCACGCTGGCCACCAGCAGGTTCACCCCAAGCTCACCGCAGAACTCGTCGCGGTAGGCGATCGTCTCCGGGAAGTTGTGCCCCGTGTCCACGTGCATGAACGTGAAGGGGATCTTCGCCGGCCAAAAGGCCTTGCGCGCCAGGTGCGCCACACAGATCGAGTCCTTGCCGCCGCTGAAGAGCAGCGCCGGCTTCTGGAATTGAGCCGCGACCTCGCGCAGCACAAAAATGGCCTCGGACTCCAGGTGGTCGAGGTGGTTCACACGGTATGACGGGTGCGACATGATAGAAAGGGTTAAAGTATGGTTTGTGAGGTTGTCAACCTCAGATTAAGCTGCGCTCACGCAAAAACTGCTCGAGCTGTTCCACGCACACCGGGAGTTCATGCGCCTCGGTATCGAGGATCAGATCGGCCTCGTCCGCCTCGGGCTCTTCAAACATTGAGTCCTTGCCGGTGAAGTTCGCCACCTGACCGGCCTGAACCTTGGCATACAGGCCCTTGGGGTCGCGCTCTGCACAGGTCTCGAAGCTGGCGCGCACGTAGACTTCCACGAAGTCGCCCTGCCCCACGATTTCCTTGGCCGCCCGACGCAGCTCGCGGCGCGGCGTGATGAACGAGCAAAGCGTGATGACGCCGGTATTGAGGTAGAGCTTGGAGACCTCGGCAATGCGGCGGATGTTTTCCTGCCGGTCCTCATCGGTGAAGCCCAGGTTGCTGTTCAGCCCGCTGCGGATGTTATCGCCGTCCAGGATCTGGGTCAGCTTGCCGCGGCTGTGCAGGAGGCGCTCGAAGGCATTGGCGATCGTGCTCTTGCCCGAGCCGCTGAGCCCGTAGAGCCACACCACCACGCCGCGTTGGCCCAGCAGGCGTTCCTTGTCTTCCCGGCGCAACATGCGCTCGAATTCAGGATAAATATTCTCAGCCATTTCAGGAAACATTGCGGGCGGCCACGCTGCCGCCCTTGGTCGCTTTCCCCTTTTCCGGCGAAAAACCAATCGAAGACCAGACTAAACTGCGAGATACGGCTGCCATGGGGCGGCCGGAGAGAGGACTAGCCGATCACGTTGCGGACCAGCGGTAAAATCTGACGCGACTTGCGGTACCAGTTACGCAGGCGCTCGAGGTTCTTTTTCAAATGCACGGCATTCGGGTCGTCCGGATCGATCGCGTCGCCAATGCGGTCGAGGCGATCGGCTCCATGCTCCAGGTGCGGCTCCACCCGCTCGCGCAGGAAGCCGTTGGCCAGTTTGCGCAGGCGGCGCTCCGCCGTAAAGTGGTCGCGACGCTGCCCCGGCAGGTAGACGACCTGCACCGCGTTGAGGTTTTGCAGAAAGCGCAGACCCTGGCTCGCCGAGCCCTTGCTGATCTGCAGGATCGTGACGATCGCATCCAGCGACAGCGGCTCCGCCGTGGCATAAAGCAAGCCGTAGATGGCGCCGACCGACTTGGGCAGGCCCAGATTGTGCCCGAAGTGCATGAACAACTCCACCATCTCGTGCTGGGCAGCGCTCATGCGGGTGTCGGAATCTGCAGAAGAACCGGACATTCAGCCCAGCATCCAAGACGGATCCTCAATTTGTTCAATCATTTTTGAACAAATTGACGCTTTTATAACATTTCCTGAATCTTACGCCCCGGCCGCATCCGACGCCTCCGGGGCTTCTTCGATCCCCCCGCCCCGACGGCGACGCTTCTTCCGGACCGCGGCCTGGTCCTTGACCTCGGCCCAGCGAGCCGTGCAGACGATCATCAAGGCCGTGAAGGAATGGATCGAGGGGGTCAGGTGGTGAAAGTCGATCAGCGCCGTCAACAACATGCCCGTCGTCCCGGCCAGGAGCATCCAGCCCGCCGCATCCAGACGCCGCAAATGCCAGAGCACCTTGAAATACCAGCAGGCGACGACAGCGAAGAGCAGGCCGAAGCCGACCAACCCCAACTCGACCAGAAATTGCGCCCAGTCGTTGTGCACGGCGTTGAGCGTCACCCGGTGCTTCTTGGGCCTCAACTTGCCCGTGGTGTGATAATAGGTCCAATCCAGGTTCTTCCATTCGCCCGTATCCCGGTCGAAGGTGCCCCGGTATTTGTAGTAGACCAGGTCGGGATACTCATCCAGCCGCGTCAGATAGCAGTAGCGGAAGCTGCCCGCGCCCCAGCCGTAGAACTTGCGCTCCTGCCACATCTCGAGCGCCACCTCCGTCGCCCGCACCCGGTCGATCATGCGCCAGTTGGCCAGGTCTTCCCGCATCTGACGCAACTCACGCTTGTAGTTCTTCTCCTGGGCCCCATAGGCGCTATGCTCGGTCAAGTAGACGGAACCGCCCAGTCCCGCCGCCATCAGCACCCCGATGACCACCAGTCCGCCCCACTGGCGCTCCCTGATGCTGGTGATGCAGAAAAGCAGGAGCGCGAAAGCCCAGACCCCGATCAAGTAGGCCAGGGGGCCGCGGTCGAAGATCCGCACTTCCGCTACCGTAAACAGCAATGCGCCAAGGAAAAAGATCCAGTGAGGGCCCGCGTGCTGCCCGCGCTGACGTGCCTGGCGCCAATAAAGGAAGAACAGACTGAGGCAGAGCGCCGTCGCCAGCGACATGAAGTAGCCGACGTGCGCCTTGGCCACGATGGTGCCGAAAAAGAGCGGGTACTGATAGCGGGAGGGCTTCCAGATACCGAGCACGCGCTCGAAGCGCATGAAGTCCATGTAAAAGGCGCCCGCCAGCCAGACGAGCAGGCCGATGGCGAGCCAACCCAGGCACATGCGCCAGGCCCGCCGGTTGCGCAGCCCCACCGCCAGCGCACAGGTCAGCAACCAGCTGTTGGCAAACAACAGGAAGAACTTGAGCGGGTTGTCCTTGTCGATACGGGCCAGAACCGACGACGGCAGCCACTCGATATGCTCCACGGTATGCAACCTCAGCCCTTTGGCGACGACCTGGGGCTCAACCCGAATATTGTAGGCCGAGATCAGCATGTAGCTCAGCAACAGCACGCCCAGCCAGAAGACCGGGTGCTGTAACAAAGCGCGGGCATTCTGGCGCGGCGAGCCAACATCCCCCGTGCGATCGCCTGGCAGGGGCCAGAAGAGCGTCGAAAATCCGACGACAGCCACGCCGGTCGCCGCGGCCTGCCAGTACCAGATCAGGCCGCTGGCCATCCAGAGCAGGAAGAAGTAGGCGAAGAGCACGCCGCCCAACACCACCTTCTCGCGCAGCGTAAAGGGCTCCAGCGACCAGCTGGAACCCCGTTTTGTCGTAGCCTGGCGTCGAAACGCCTCTACCGATGCCTGATGACGCGCCATAGAGAAACGCGAGGCACTATCCGCCCTTAGCGGTCGGAGGGCAAGGGCTTACCGATCGAGTAGGCGTCAAAGCCGATTTCGCGCAGGCGCTGCAGGTCTGCAATGTTGCGGCCGTCGAAGATGAAGGCCGGCTTCTCCATGTCGCGGTAAATGCGCTCGTAGTCCAGTTGGTCGGGCTTGAACGCATCCCACTCGGTCATGATGGCGACCGCATGGGCGCCCTTGCAGGCGGCGTAGGCGTCTTCGTAAATTTCGATCGAGGCATTGGCGCGCCCCCCGGCCTGGGTAGGCTCCTGGCCCAAATCCTGGAACGTCTGGCCGGGGCTCACCTTGGGGTCGAAGATCGCCAGCTTGGCGCGCTCCTCGAGCAAGTGGCGACAGATCGAAATGGAGGACGACTCGCGCGTGTCGTTGGTGTCCTTCTTGAAGGCGAAGCCGAGGATTGCGATCTTCTTGCCTGAAACGGTGTTGAACAGCGTCTGTACGATGCGGGTGCTGAAGCGCCGGCGCTGCCAGTCGTTCATCGCCACCACCTGCTGCCAATAGGAGGCGACTTCCGGCAGGCCGAAGTGCTCACAGAGGTAGACCAGGTTGAGGATGTCCTTCTGGAAGCACGAACCGCCGAAACCGACGGAAGCCTTGAGGAACTTCGGGCCGATGCGGCTGTCGCGGCCGATGGCGTAGGCCACTTCGTCCACGTCGGCACCGGTGGCCTCGCACAGGGCGGAAATCGAGTTGATGGAGCTGATGCGCTGGGCGAGGAATGCGTTGGCGGTCAGCTTCGAGAGCTCGGAGCTCCAGAGATTGGTCGTGATGATGCGGTCACGCGGCACCCAGGAAGCGTAGATGTCCACCAGTTCCTGGATCGCGGCCTCCCCGCCGTTGGTGCGCTCGCCGCCGACCAGCACGCGGTCGGGCTTTTCGAGGTCGGCCATGGCCGTGCCCTCCGCGAGGAACTCGGGGTTGGAGAGCACCTGGAAAGAGGCTTCCGTGTCCGCGCTCGAGAGGATCTTCTTGATCGACTCGGCGGTGCGGACCGGGATGGTGGACTTTTCCACGATGATCTTGTCCGACTTGGCCACGCGGGCGATCTGGCGGGCGCAACCTTCGATATAGCGCAGATCGGCCGCACGTCCGGCCCCGATACCGTAGGTCTTGGTCGGTGTGTTGACCGAGATGAAGATCATGTCCGCGTCGGCGATCTTGGCGTCGACCTCGGTCGAGAAAAACAGATTGCGGCCCCGGGCCTCTTTCACGACCTCCAGCAGGCCGGGCTCGAAGACGGGCAGGTCATCGGTTTGCCAGGCCGCGATGCGAGCCGCATTCAGGTCCACCACCGTCACTTCGATGTCGGGACGCTTTTGCGCGATTTTGGCCATGGTAGGACCGCCCACATAGCCGGCCCCGATACAACAAATCTTTTTGACTGCCATAATAACGAGAAGAAGAGAGTCTGCGCCTGACTGTGGTCGGGCAAGCTTGCCCGGGAGGCAAGGCTAAAGTAGGCCCTAACCAGATGTCAGGAGCGGCCAATAAAGCACTTTTACCGGAAATTTCCACCAGCATCCTCAACTTCAGCCGAGGCGTACCCCAAATGGTAGCACCTACGACCGACCGAGCCACGCGAGGACATCCGCGACCGACCAGGTGTTGACCACCGTCTCGGCCCGGAGCCAGCCCTTGCGCGCCACCCGTAGCCCGTCGACGACATGCTCGAGCCCCTCGGTGTTGTGCGCGTCGGGGTTGATCGCGCAGCGCACTCCCTTTTCCTGGGCGGTGCGCCACCAGCGCCAGTCCATGTCCAGTCGCCAGGGATTGGCGTTCAACTCGATCACCACCCCCTCTTCCGCCGCCGCCTCGATCACCTTGAGGTGGTCGACGCGCGAAGGCTCGCGGCGCAGCAACAGGCGACCCGTCATGTGGCCGAGTATCTTGCGCACCTGCAGCGGATGACGGATCGCGCGGAGCACGCGCGCGTTGTAGGTGGCTTCGTCCTGCGTCATGGCCTGGTGGACCGACATCACGATGTAATCGAGCTGGTTCAGCACCTCGTCCGGGAAGTCCAGCGCGCCATCGGTCAGGATGTCGACTTCCGAGCCCGCCAGCAGCCGCACTTTGAAGCGCCCGGATGCGTTCAGCTCACGGATCGCCTCCACCTGCGCCAGCAGGCGCTCCGGCTCCAGCCCGTGGGCCTGCCAGCTCGACTTGGAGTGGTCGGCCAGGCCGAGGTATTCCCAGCCCAGCGCGTCCGCCTTGGCCGCCATTTCTTCCAGCGTGGCCCGGCCGTCCGACGCCGTGGTGTGGTTGTGAAAAGCCCCGCGCAAATCCGCATCCTGCACCAGCCGCGGCAATTCGCCTCGTTCGGCCGCTTCGATCTCGCCCCGACCCTCGCGCAGTTCCGGCGGGATGTGAGCCAGCTTGAGCGCCTCGAACAGATCTGCCTCGCTCTGAGCGGCGATGACGGACTTGCGTGCGCGTGGGGCGAGCTCTTGCGCCTTTTCGGCCTCGTCGGTCGGGAACAGGCCCCACTCGCTCAGGCTGAGCCCCTGGGCCAGCGCGCGCTGCCGCATCGCGACATTGTGGTCCTTGGAACCGGTAAAATGGTGCAGCGCAAAGACAAACTGGTGCGGCGGCACGACGCGCAAATCGGCCTGCAATCCCGTGCTGAAGCGCACGCTGCTCTTCGTCTCGCCATGGGCGGTCACCTCCGCCACCTCCGGGTGCTGGACCAGCCACTCCATGATCGGCGCCGGTTCGTCACTCGCGGCGATGAAGTCGAGATCGCCCACCGTCTCCATCTTGCGGCGAAAGCTGCCCGCGACCTCCGCCCGCTGGACTGCCGGCAACGCGCGCAGCTGCTCCAGCAGCGGCAGGGCGAGCGCCGCGGCATCCACCCACAAGTGGCGCTGGTTGTACTGCTCGCGCATCTCGATCGCCTTCAACAGCTTCTGCGCCGTCTTCTCGCCCATGCCCGGCAGCGCGGCCAAACGCCCGTCCTCACAGGCCACCGTCAGCTCCTCGATGCTCGTGACGCCCAGTGCCTCGTGGACCTTGCGCACCTTCTTGGGCCCAAAGCCCGGGATTTCGAGCATCAACAGCAGCCCCTGGGGCGTCTCCGCGCGCAACTGGTCATAGAGGTCGAGCTGATCGGTCTGGTAGAGCTTGGTGATCTTGTCCACCAGCGCCTTGCCGATGCCCTTGACCTCCCCCAGCCGCTCCTCGGCAATCAACGTGCCCAGATCTTCATCGAGGCTCTCCAGCGCCCGCGCGCCATTCTGGTAGGCGCGAATCTTGAAGGGGTTCTCGCCCTTCAGCTCCAGCAGCTGGCCAATCTCCTCCAAAACCTCGGCAATCGCACGTGCATCCATAACCCACAGACTCTACCACGCCGCGCCACGAAGAAAAGCGGCTTATTCGGCAGGGGCTTGATAAAGCGCGTGGGCGGGTGGCCTGCCGGCAGCAAACAGAAGCTTCAAGACGTACGTCGCGCGCGTTGCCACTCCCCACCTCAGCCCGGCCTTGACATCCTTTATCGTATATTTACGTTATACGATAAATGACGCGATCCAGAGCAGATTTGTTTGATGCGGAAACCGTGGCCATGGCCGATTTTGCCCGGGCGATGAGCCACCCGGCGAGGATTGCGATTTTGCGACGGTTGATGGAAGAGGGAGCGCAGACCGCGGGCCAGTTGGTCGCGGCGCTGCCGCTTGCCCAGGCCACCGTGTCCCAGCATTTGCGGGCCTTGCGCGAGGCGGAGCTGGTGGTCGCCACCGAAGCCGGCACGCGCATCACCTACGCGCTCGAGGGTGCCCGCATCCGACACTTCTGCCACGCGTTTCAACAGGCCCTCGGCACGGCCGGCGTCCCGACCGAAGCCATGCGCGCCTGCCACATCTAATTTACCACCCCACCCACTTAGACCTTTATGAGCCAGCAAACCTCGACTGATACGGCCTCCGGCCAAAACCAGACAGACCGGTCTCCTCAAAAACTGCGCCTCGTCATCGTCGGCGGTGTCGCCGGCGGGGCGAGCACCGCCGCGCGGGCGCGTCGCCTCTGCGAAAACGCCGAGATCACGTTGATCGAGCGCGGGCCGGACGTCTCGTTCGCCAACTGCGGGCTGCCCTACTACATCGGGGGTGAGATCCAGGACCGCAGCCGTCTGGCGGTGCAGACGCCGCAGTCGCTGCAGGAGATGTTGAACCTGCAGGTGCACACGCGCACCGAAGTCGTCGCGATCGACCGGCAGCACAAGACCGTGCGCGTGCGCAACCTCGAGGACGCGCAGGAGCGCGAGCTGCCCTACGACAAGTTGCTGCTCGCCCCCGGCGCCAGCCCCGTGCGGCCGCCCCTGCCCGGGATCGACCACCCGCAGATCCATACCCTGCGCAACCTGGCCGACATGGATCGCATCAAGAATGCGGCCACCGACGCCGCCAGCGTGACGATCATTGGCGCCGGCTTCATTGGGCTCGAGGTGGCGGAGCAGATGGTGCACCTCGGCAAGCAGGTGCGCGTGGTCGAGATGCAGCCGCAAGTGCTCGCCCAGATGGACCGCGAGATGGTGCGCCCGCTGGAAGATGAATTGCGCCAGCACGGCGTCGAGCTGGTGCTGGGCGACGGCATCGCCTCCTTTGCCGACGACAGCGGCAAGGTGCGTGCGACTCTGAAGTCCGGGCGCGAGCTGGAAAGCGACGTGGTGCTGCTCTCGATCGGCGTGCGGCCCGAGTCCCAACTGGCCAAGGACGCCGGTCTCGAGCTCGGTGCGCGCGGGCACATCACCGTCAACGAGTTTCAACAGACCAGCGACCCGGATATCTATGCGGTGGGTGACGTGGTCGAGACCGCCGAGCCGATCCTGGGCGAGCGCACCGCCATCCCGCTGGGCGGGCCGGCCAACCGTCAGGGCCGGACGGCGGCGGACCACATCTTCCGCCCCGACCTCGTAAACCCCTACCCCGGCTCGCTCGGCACCGCCATCGTGCGCGTGTTCGACTTCGCCGCCGGCGTCACCGGCTACACCGAGGCCCGCCTCAAGCAGGCCGACCACCCCTATGAGACCGTCACGGTGACGGATTACGCGCACGCCAGCTACTACCCGGGCGCACAGCACTTGACGCTCAAGATCGTCTGGGACCCGAAGGACGGTTGCCTGCTGGGCGCGCAAGCCGTCGGTGCCGAGGGCGTGGACAAGCGCCTCGACGTGCTGGCCACCGCCCTGCGTGCGCGCCTGACGATCGACGACTTGTGCCACCTCGAGCTGTCCTACGCCCCGCCCTTCGGCTCGGCCAAGGACGTGATCAACATCGCGGGCTTTGCCGCCACCAATCTGCGCGACGGCCTGAACCGGCGCATTGAATTAGACGACCTCGACGGCGCGACGCTGCTCGACGTACGCCCTGCCGCGATGGCGGAGATCCAGCCGATCCCGGGCGCGCGCAGCATCCCGCTGGGCGAGTTGCGCAACCGTCTGGATGAGCTCGACCGCAGCAAACCGGTCGCCACCATCTGCAACCTGGGCAAGATGAGCTACTTTGGCGCGCGCATCCTCTCCCAAAACGGCTTCGAGAGCTATAGCGTGACCGGTGGGGCCAAGGTCAACCTGCCCAAGGAACCCGCCCCGGCCTCCTCGCCGCCAGCCAAGCCCGCGCCCGCCCCACAACCCAAAGCCGAGGCGCCCGCTGCCAGCGCCGAAGAAGAGCCCGCCTTGCGCCTCGATGCCAGCGGCCTCGCCTGCCCCGGCCCGATCATGCGCGTCAAGAATGCCGTGGACGAGCTGGAGGCGGGGCAAGTGCTGGAAGTGAGCGTGACCGACAGCGGCTTTCTGCAGGACTTCCCGGCGTTTTGCCGCAGCCAGGGCCACGAGCTGATTTTTGTCGAAAAGCGGGAGGGCAAGGTCGTCGGACGGCTGCGCAAGCAGGGCCAGACCGCGGACGCACCGGCCCAAACCGCCGCTCCCGCCCAGCGCAAGGGCACGACGCTGGTGGTCTTCTCGCAAGACCTCGACAAGGCGCTGGCCTCGCTCGTCATTGCCAATGGCGCCCTCGCGATGGGCAAGGAGGTGACGCTCTTCTTCACCTTCTGGGGCCTCAACGTGCTGCGCAAGGACCACGCCCCCGCGGTCGCGGGCAAGACCTTCATGGACAAAATGTTTGGCTGGATGATGCCGCGTGGGGTCAACCGCCTGCCGCTCTCCAACATGCACATGGGCGGCATGGGCACCGCGCTGATGAAACACCGCATGGCCTCTAAAAATCTGCCGAACCTGCCCGATTTATTAGACTCTGCCCGCCAGAGCGGGGCGCGACTCGTCGCTTGCTCCATGTCGATGGAGGCGATGGGCATCCGCGCCGAGGAGTTGATCGATGGGGTTGAGGTAGGCGGCGTGGCGGACTTCCTGGCTGCGACCGAAGATAGCGCAGCCTCCCTTTTTGTATAGAGCATACAAGAGCATCCTGCGTAAGAGAGTCAGAGAGCGACACACCGCAGCTTCCCTTGGGAGCTGCGGCCTTTTTATATGTCCTCACGGCGCGTCGCGATTGAGCGGCAACGGCAACGGGCGTCCCGTGCGACGCCAAGCCGCCAACACCGCTCCGCGAGCCACTGCCCGCAAGCCCCAACGCCAGCGTTGCAGTCGATACCGCACCGGCCAGAACGCCACCTGTCCCCGCGTATGCGCCGCCTGCGCCGGGCCGATCAGCTGCAACGCATCCACCACCGTCCGACCCACCCGGTCTGACGCCAACGTGCGCTCCCACTCGGCCCGCGCCGCCCGCCCCATCGCATCCGCCCGATCGGCATATTCCGCGAGCACTTCCGGCAGGCGCCCCACCAGGCGCTCGGGCACGCGCACCGCACAGGCCTGCCAGCGGATAAACGGCGGCGGCGCCCATGCGTTGGAGAGGATGACCGGCACCCGCCCCGCCCTGAGCGTCTCGAACAGCCGGATGGAGCTCGGCGCGGCCCCGCGCGGACACAGCACGAAGCGCGACCGCTCCAGCTGCTCCAGATACCAACGGCGGCGTTCGACCCGGCCGAGCTGCTGCGGGTCCCATTGATGGAAGGTCGAGGTATCCACCACCTGCACGTCCGCGCGGCTCCAGCGCTGCCGCAAGAGACGCTTGCGCACCCAGGAGGTCGAACCGCCGGCAAACGAGAACCAGAGGTCATGCTTGCGCGTCGAAGCCGCCAGGCGGTCCAGCGCCGCGTCTGCCTGGCTCGCCTCCAGATAAAAGCCGCCCATCAGCCGCCGAGGATCCGTCCGGCACGTGATGCCGGTATAGAGCCCAGGCAGGAAGCCCAAGGGCCGGTCCTGCTGCGAAAACGCAAACGACTTGTGCAGGTACCGCTGCAAGTCGAGGGTCCGCAGGGGCTCGAAGGCGTGCGCGTAGTCCGGCCAATCCGTCCAGATAATCGCATCCGCTTCCTCCAGCGATTCGACGTAACGGTATTTATCCCCCTGCCCCCCGCCGCAACAGGGGCTCCAGACGCTGCGCCTCGTCCGGTCGATCGGCCAAAAGCGGGCGGACGGTGATCTTCATTTTCCGCGCCAACGCTGCCAGATGAGCACGAATGAGGGCGCGTGGTCTTGCGGCCGGTTTTGCACCCACCAGTCGACCACCTCGGGCGCGAACCAGCCACCCCCCTCAAGCTCACTCGCCTGCAGCGTGAAGGGGCCCTCGTGGGCCGCCCCGTAGACCCAGACGAATTCCTGCCCGGTCTGCTCACTCGCCTCGAGGTAAAAGAGCGGTTCCAGCGCCTCGGCCCGGATCTTCACGCCCAGTTCTTCCTTCACCTCGCGCGGGGCAGTGTCGAGGTAGGTGTCGCCCGCGGCCACGTGCCCCGCCGCCGAGCTATCCCAGCGCGAGGGGAAGGTATCCTTGGTGCGCGCACGCTGCTGCAGGAAGATCTCGCCCCGCGCGTTGAAGACCAGCACGTGCACGGCGCGATGCAAAAGACCCCGCGCATGGACTTCCGTGCGAGGGGCCTGAGAAATGACCGCATCGTGGCGGTCGACGACATCGAAGATCTCCTCGGCCATGCCGCCAGCTAAAGCGGTGGCCGGGCGCGCGGCAAGGGCCTACATGCCCTGCCGCACAAAGTTGATCACTTCGCTGTCGTCCTTGAGCACGATGTGCTGCTCGCCATTGGTCTCGGCACCGACGTAGTTCATCGCCGCCGCGGCGAGCACCGGCACGTAGGCGCGCATGTCCTGGCTCTGGTCGGTGGCGCGCACCGTCAGGTTCCAGAGTTCCTCGCCCGGCGTGCCGTCGGGCTGCAACTCGCGCGCGCTCATCGTGAGCGACTTCTGGTAAAGGGAATACGTCCGGGTCGAACGCTCGTGATAGATGTCCGTATAGCTCGGTCCCGGCGTCCAGCTGTAGCCGATCAGATGTCCCTTCTTGTCCACCACGGCCACCCGGGTGTAGGACGGGCGGGAATAGAAGACGGGCTCCGTCCGCGTTTCGGACTGCTGAATGGGGCCTTTCATCTCGGTCTTGAACGAGATGGCGACATCGGCCTCGGCGGTATCGCTGGTGCGGATGTAGCCGGCGCCGGCCAAAGCCGTTTCAAGGTATTCCGCCGTTTCCGCAAACCGCAGGTCGCCGGGCTTGAGGTTGGGGTCGTTGCTCTTGAGGGTGTAATAGAGCAGGTTGCCGGCCGTCGGGTTGGCCGCGAGCGCGGCATCCTGTCGCGCCATCGAATCGACTGACAGGTAATAGAGGCCGTTTCAAAACTTCATCCTGCGCATCGTTAGCATAACGCAGGCGATCATGAAGAACGCATGGTAGATATTGAAGTGGTGCTCATGGCGCACGAGTAGCCTGCGGAAAGATCCGAAC
>Ga0163227_100065_pt1 | contig 42048 bp, 45 predicted proteins | sample MSEWel2016_09_14_2_FD_113148 | JGI IMG/M metagenome (GOLD analysis project Ga0163227, IMG submission 113148) | Subsurface microbial communities from deep shales in West Virginia, USA - MSEEL Well Study Marcellus 5H_2016_09_14 ...
CTATATCTTGTGCCTTTTATGACTTCTGTGGCCAACCCTCGGCTCGCATTCACCAGAAAAGACAGAGAACGCACAACCCGTAATCCTCTTTTCTGATCTTCTCTGCTTTTTCTGGCCAAGCCACTTTTAGCCCGCTTGCGGCTGTAACATCGCCTGGACCCAATCCGGGATGCGCACCGGGCGGCCTTCGGCGTTGATCAGCGCATGGATGGTGTAGCCCTCGCAGACGGGCTGACGCGATTCGGCGTGCACCACCTCGTTGGAGAAGCGCAATCGCGCGGACCGCTCCTGCTCCACGCGCACGGTCATCTCCAGCAGATCGTCGTACTGGGCGCGCCCCCGAAAGCGCACATGCGCCTCGATCAGCGGCAGGTAGACCCCGCGCTCCTCCCACTCGCGATAAGGCAGGCCCATGGCCCGCGCCAGTTCACTGCGGCCCACCTCGAACCACTCCAGCGCGCGCGCATTGTAAAACGTGCCCATCTGGTCGGTCTCCGCATAGCGCACCCGGTAGGTAAAACGGCATTCCGTCGACATGCCCCTATCCAAGCCCCAGCAAACCCGATCTGTCAGGCTGTTTTTTTGCTTGTACCCTGCGCCGGGGCGTTTCATATTCGTTACAGTTCGTTCAAGCCTTAGATTGTACAGGTAGTATAAGATACTCCTCGAAAGTTCAAAAAGCCGGCCCAGACCTTACCCCATCTGGGCCGGTTTTTTTAGGCGAGGCTTGCGGAGGCCAGACCCCAGTGCCAGCCTCGACAGATGGTCGGTGACCTCTCTCCCACGGACTTCCTTCACATTGTGCAGCACACGCCGCTCGTCTCGATCGACCTCGTGCTGCTCGATCCCGCCGGAAGAGTCCTGGTGGGGCTGCGCAAAAACAATCCCGCCCGCAACTGGTGGTTCGTGCCCGGTGGCCGCATCCGCAAGGACGAGGCGATGAAGGACGCCTGCCGCCGCATCAGCGAGCGCGAACTCGGCATCACGCTCGAAAAGGCCGATGGCGAAATGCTGGGCGCCTACGACCATTTTTATCCGGACAATGCGCTGCAGCAGCCGGGCGTCACGACCCACTATGTCTGCCTCGCCTTTCGCTTCCGCCTCCAGAATGCGCAGATGAATGCGATCAAGCCGGATAACCAGCACGGCTCCTTCCGCTGGCTGGCCACCGACCAGCTGCTGGCCGACCCCAACGTGCACCTCAATACGAAGCGTTACTTTGCCTGAAAACTTGCGGGTCGTCGCCGCAGACGTCAGGTTTCGGATTCTCCTGTAGGAATAAACCCGACTTTCAGCTCATCCCACTACCGTCAGACTACAGACGCAACATGGAAAAGATCATCATTCTCGGAACGGGCTGCGCCGGCCTTACGGCGGCCATCTATGCGGCCCGCGCAAACCTGAACCCCCTCGTGCTCGAAGGCAGCCAGCCGGGTGGCCAGCTGACCACGACCAGCGACGTCGAGAATTTCCCGGGCTGGCCGGAAGGGATCAACGGATTTGAGCTGATGGACAAACTGCGCCAGCAGGCGGCCCGCTTTGGCGCCCGCTTTGAATATGCGCGTATCGACAAGGTCGACTTCAGCAGCCCCACCCGCAAGCTGATCGACGAGAGCGGTCGGGAGTTCGAAGCCCAGTCCGTCATCGTCGCCACCGGCGCCAGCCCCAAGGTGCTGAGCATCCCGGGCGAGAAGGAAATGTGGGGCGGCAAGGGCGTGAGCACCTGTGCCACCTGCGACGGCGCCTTTTATCGCGACGTGCCCGTCGTCGTGGTGGGCGGTGGCGACAGCGCGGCCGAGGAAGCCCTCTTCCTCACCCGCTTCGCCAGCGAGGTCATCCTCATCCACCGCCGCGACGAATTGCGCGCCTCCCGCATCATGGCCGAGCGCGTGATGAAGCACCCGAAGATCCGCAAGGTGTGGGACTCGGTGTGTGAAGAGATCCTGCCGGACGAACAGGGCAACACCCGCGCCGTCGTGGTCAAAAACGTGAAGACCGACGAGCAGAGCGAAATCCCCTGCGTCGGCTTCTTCATCGCCATCGGCCACACGCCCAATACCGCCCCGTTCGAAGGCACCCTGAACCTCAACGACAAGGGCTACTTCGTGCCGGAGAGCGGCAGCCAGGTGCGCACGCACGTGCCGGGCGTCTACGTGGCCGGCGATTGTGCCGACGAGCACTACCGTCAGGCGATCACCGCCGCCGGTATGGGCTGTCAGGCCGCGATCGAGGCCGAACGTTGGTTGGCCGAATTCGCCGACGAATAGACGCTACATTCAAAAGGCAACCACGGCATCAGGGCGGGAGTATTCCCGCCTTTTTCTTTGTCCGCCCTTGGCCCGCCGGGTCCACCGAAATGCGAAGCCTGGCTATGGCATCCCTTCAGGATGCTATTGTCTTCCTCCTACATCCGGTGGTTCCGGGTGCAAATCCCGAGCCGCACCACCTGCGCTGTATCTCAGGAGCGCTGGCATCATTTTATGGAATCCACTCCGGGCCCCGATCCCGAGCTGCGGATTCAACCGCCGGCCGCGCGATAGCGCCCGTTCTGGCCGCAGGGCCTCCGGGACGCATCCCCAGGTGGCCCCGGACGGGGGGTTCCACCATCGAGCCTTCAGCTGGCGGGCTGATCCAAGCGGTGCATCGCAGCCAGCTGGCCGCGCACCGCCTGCCACCGACCTTTTTCTCGAGCCGCTCACCCAAAACCGGGAACAAAATGCGCCCGCAGGTGTTCTAATGGGGTATGAAGCCTTTACTGACCGGCATCGGGAGCCTCAGTGCGCTGGCCTTGATCGGCTGGCTGACGCTGGGCGCCCAGAGCCCCCATACCCCTGCGAATTCCACCCATAAAGTTGAGCCCAAGCCGGCTCAGGACCAAGGTAAGTCTATGCCAGAGAAAGTCGTCAAATCCAACGAAGAGTGGAAGGAAGAGCTGCCCTACGCTTCTTTTTGCGTCGCCCGCCTCGGCCAGACCGAGCAGCCCTTCAACAACAAGTATTGGGATCACCACGAAAAGGGCGTCTACAAATGCGTCGCCTGCGGCACCCCACTTTTCAGCTCAGCAACGAAGTTTGAATCCGGTTCCGGCTGGCCCAGCTACTTCCAGCCGATCGACGAAGACCGCGTCGAAATCAAGATCGACCGTAGCCACGGTATGGTGCGCGAAGAAGTGGTCTGTGCGACCTGCGATTCCCACCTGGGGCACCGCTTCCCCGACGGCCCTCCGCCGACTGGCATCCGCTACTGCATCAACAGCGCCGCGCTGGACTTCGAGCCCACCAAAGACGCCGAAAAGTAGCCTTTCACGCCCCGCGAGCCCCCTGCGCCGAGCAGCGATAGGGGTACATAAAGGGGGCTGGCTCCCCGCTAGCCCGCTCTAGACTATCGCACTCCAAGAGTCGCGATAGCTATGTCTCTATACTCCCCTATAATCTGTAGCTCGTCCAACGGTTAACCGATTGGACTGAGTCTCGTTTAGCGAATTATACAACTGCTTGACAAGAAGTTTCTGCGACAAATCAGCGTTTGAGGGGACAAATCCGATTATTTTCAATATCCATACGCGTATTCTCAATGTGAATTGATGAATATTCCGGCGAAAGAATACTCAACAGGCCAACGCCTGGACAAATTTACTCATAAAAAAGACCGACCCTGATAAAGGGTCGGCCCGGGAAAAGCTGGTATAGTCGGCAAGCTGCCTTACTGAGCGAACTTCTGCTGAACGAGTCCGCGCACGTATTCGGCGAGTTCGTCGTTCCGGAACTTCTCCACGATCTCCTCGAAGAAGCCGAAGACCATCAACTCCTGGGCTTTGGCGCGCGGGATACCGCGGGCGAGGAAGTAGAAGATCTCGCTGTCGTCGATGCGACCCGAGGTCGCACCGTGCGAACACTTCACGTCGTTGGCGCCAATCTCGAGGCCCGGCAGGCTGTTCGCCTCGGCCTTGTCGCTCAGCATCAGGTTATTGTTGGTCTGATAGGCGTCGGTTTGTTGCGCGCCCTCTTCCACGATGATGAGCCCGCTGAAGATCGTGCGGGTTTCGTCGCTGAGCGCGTTCTTGTAGAGCAGGTCGCTGCGGCTGTTGGGCGCGATGTGGGTCTGCAGCGTGCGCTGGTCAAACTCCTGGGTGCCGCGCGGCACGCCGAGCGAGTAGAGCTCCACGTTGCTGCCGCTACCAAAGATCTTGCCGTGGATCTCCTGACGGGCCTGCTGCGAGCCGAGGTTCACGATCACCTGCTTGCTCTCCACGTCGCGCTGGGCGTTGCTCGTGTTGAGCTGGAAGCTGATCGTGCGCTCGTTCCAGTTCTGGATGATGCGGTGCTGCGGCTTGGCGCCGTTGCCGGCATACAGGTGGGCGTTGGCGATCACCAGGTGCTCGGTATCCGCGGCGGCGCCGTTCTGGAATTCCACGAGAGTGGCGCCTGCGTTGTCCTCACAGACCACGATGGTGTGGGGGAAGATCGCGGTACCATCCTGCTTCGTCCAGTGGTAGACCGCGAACGGCTCCTTCACTTCCACATTTTTGGGCACGTAGAGGAAGACGCCCGCACGCAGCATGGCCACGTGCAGCGCCTCGAACTTGTCGCTGCCGAGCTCCGGCGACTGGGCCATGAAGTATTGCTGTACCAGCTCCGGGTAGCGGTTGAGCGCGTCGAGCAGCGGGGTGAAGATCACACCTTGCTCGGCCAGCGCCGGGTCGAGCTCGATCGGGGCGGCGATGTTGTCGTCCACCAGCACGAGCTTGCCGGCGGTCTTGCTCAGCGCATTGCTGCGGGCCACCAGATCGTCCGCGTCGGGCTTGGCAAAGGGCGCAGGGGCAAACCGGTCGAGCTCGCGCAGCGACTTGAGGTTGGCGAAGCGCCACTTTTCGCTGGTCCGGGTAGGCAGCGGGGTGTCGAGGTAGCGTTGCCACGCTTCCTGCTGACGCTCCACAAACCACTCGGAGGCCAGAGCCATGCTTTGCTGGCGCTGACGAAAGACTTCGGGCGATGCCAGGTTATCGGCAGGTGCGGTCAATGATTCGCTCATGAGATCAATAACGGCGGAAAGGGGTTATACGTCTTCGTCGGCCTTCTGGATGAAGGTCTTGAGACCGTCGATATGTTCAAATAGTTCTTCGGAGATTTTGGACCACATCGGGTCCAGCACAAAGTCGATGCCCTCGCGGCGGGCCAGTTTGGCCGTCGGCACGAAGTTGCTGTCGCCCGAGATCAGCACGATGCGCTGCACGAGCCCCTTGAGGGCCAGCGAGGCGACATCGAGCGCGATCTTGGTGTCGAGGTGGTCCTGACGCACATCATAGCTGAAGTGCTCGTCCGCCAGGTCCTCGACTGCGAGCTCGCCGTGCAGCAGCTGGTCCATCGCGTCGGGGCGCAGGTTCCAGCGGCGCCCGTCCCGCAGCTCGCCGAGACGGATCGCCAGCTTGCGCTGACGCTTCAGCGAGCTGAAGAGGTCGCGGCGAAACTGAGCTTCGACCGAGCCGCCAAAATCGATCAGCTGGCGGCCGATGGGCGTCTCGACCTCGCGGTCGAGCGGCGGGCAATCGTAATAAAAAATGCGGTAGAGCGAGGCGCCTTCGTCGTTGGCGTGCTGCAGCGCATACCAGTGCAGGTAACGCGCGGTCGCCAAGGCATCCCCACCGCGCGGCTTTACCAGCCGGCGGTAGCGACGCAGGAAGAACGATCCATCGATCAATACGGCAGTCTTGTCCATCTATCCAAGGTGGGCCTTAACCCACACTGCCTTCCATCTCGAGGTCGATCAGACGCTTCAGCTCCACGGAGTATTCCATCGGGAACTCGCGGATCAGGTCGTTGACGAAGCCGTTGACGGAGAGGGACATCGCCTCGCCCTCGCTCAGGCCGCGCTGCATCATATAGAAGATCTGCTCGGCGCTGACCTTCGAGACGCTGGCCTCATGCTGCACGGTGTTGCTGCTGCCACGCACCGTAATGGCCGGATAGGTGTTGGTCCGGCTGTTGCTGTTGATCAGCAGCGCGTCGCACTCGGTGTTGTTCTTGCAACCGTCGAGGTGCTTGGGCATGCCGACGACGCCGCGGTAGGTCGAGACCCCCTTGCCAATCGAGATCGACTTGGAGACGATGTTGGACGTCGTGTTGTTGGCGGCGTGAATCATCTTGGCCCCCGTGTCCTGGCACTGGCCGTCGTGGGCCAGCGCGATGGAAAGCACCTCGCCGCGGGCGCGTTCACCGCGCATCACCACGCCGGGGTACTTCATCGTCAGGCGGCTGCCGATATTGCAGTCGATCCACTTCACCTCGGCGTCTTCCATCGCCATCCCGCGCTTGGTCACGAGGTTGAAGACGTTGGCGGACCAGTTTTGCACGGTGATGTACTGGATCTTGGCGCCCTTGAGCGCCACCAGCTCGACCACGGCGCTGTGCAGCGTGCTGGTCTCGAACTTCGGGGCGGTGCAGCCCTCCATGTAGGTGACTTCCGCGCCTTCGTCCGCGATGATCAGCGTGCGCTCGAACTGGCCGAACTGCTCCGCATTGATGCGGAAGTAGGCCTGCAGCGGCTGCTTCACCTTCACGCCCGGGGGCACGTAGATGAACGAACCGCCGGAGAACACGGCCGCATTGAGCGCGGAAAACTTGTTGTCGCCGATCGGGATGACCTTGCCGAACCACTTGCGGAAGATTTCCGGGTGCTCCTTGAGGCCTTCGCTCGAGCTGACGAAGATCACGCCTTCCTTGGCCAGCTCTTCCTTCATGTTGGAATAGCTGGATTCGGAGTCGAACTGGGCTTCCACGCCGGCGAGGAACGCGCGCTCCTTCTCCGGGATGCCCAGGCGCTCGAACGTCTCCTTCACTTCCGGCGGCACCTCGTCCCAGGAGCGCGTCGGGCGCTGGCCCTTGGAGAGGTAGTAGCGGATTTTTTCGAAGTCGATGTTCTCGAGGTCCTTGGAGGCCCAGTGCGTCGGCATGGGCTTGTCCTGGAAGGTTTTCAGGGCCTTCTTGCGAAACTCGCGCACCCAGTCGTCCTCGCCCTTGACGTCGGAGATGTAGTCGATGGTCGACTCATTCAGGCCGATGCCGGCATCGTAGTCGTAGGTGGTTTCGTAGTGAAAGTCGCCCTGGTCTCTTTCGAAATTGAGATCTGGTGTCGTAGCCATGATTGATCAGGGTTGGTGATTAAAGGTCTTGAGTCGTTTTGCCGGATGAATTCCCGGAAGTAGCGGTCGGCTGGCACCTCGTCGGCATTTTGGGAGCAAATTCCGGCAAAGAGCGTTAAGCTTCGACCGGGGCGAATTCCTTCACCCAGTCGTATCCCTTGTCTTCGAGTTCGAGCGCCAGCTCGGGGCCCCCGCTCTTGACGATGCGGCCGTCGTACATCACGTGCACCACGTCGGGCTTGATGTAGTTGAGCAGGCGCTGGTAGTGCGTGATCACGAGGATGCCGAGGTCCGGCCCGCGCATGGCGTTGACGCCTTCGGAGACGATGCGCAGCGCGTCGATGTCCAGACCGGAGTCCGTTTCGTCCATGATGGCGTATTTGGGCTTCAACATGGCCATCTGGAGGATCTCGCAGCGCTTCTTCTCCCCGCCGGAGAAGCCTTCGTTGATCGAGCGGCTGGTAAACTCGCGCGGGATCTGCAGCGCGTCCATCTGCTTGTAGAGCTCCTGGTAGAAGGCAGGCGCCTTGAAGGTCTGGCCTTCTTCGAGACGGGCGGTGATGGCAGCGCGGATGAAGTTGGCGATCGAGACGCCCGGGATTTCGCTCGGGTACTGGAAGGCCATGAACAGGCCCTCACGGCTGATCTCGTCGGGCTCCATGCCGACGATGTTATTCCCGTCGAGCAGGGCCTCGCCGCTGTCGATCTGGTAGTCTTCATGACCGGCGAGCGCCTTGGCCAGCGTACTCTTGCCCGTGCCATTCGGGCCCATGATCGCGTGCACCTCACCCTTCGGCACCGTCAGGGAGAAGTCTTTGAGGATCTGCTTGTCCTCGATGGATACATTCAGGTTCTTGATTTCCAGAGCTGCCATAGTGGTGTCGTGGTAAATGGGATAAAAATGTGCAAGTGGTTTAGTCGTATATCTTAAAGTATCAGCCAGCCTCCGCGTCTTGCCGGCGCTGAAGGCTCCCGTGGAAGTAGATCTCAACGTTGTCGGCCTCGAAGCCGTTAGGAAGGATCCGCTTCAGGTGCGCCATGACATCGGGCGGCAGGTCGATATCGTAGACCCGGCCAGATCCCTTGTCCTGGAAGTGGGCGTGCTCGTGCAGGTTCGGGCAGTAACGCGTCGGTTCGCGCTCGTAGTTGACGGCCCGGACCAGCCCGCACGTCACCAGCGTTTCGAGGCAATTGTAGACGGTTGCCAGGGAAATGCTGGGCATCTCCTCCTTGGCGCGCGCATACACCTCGTCCGCCGTCGGATGGTCGCGCCGGTGCAACAAGACCGAAAACACGTGCTCGCGTTGACGGGTGCTGCGCAGGCCCTGCCGCGCCAGAGCTTCGTCCAGCGCTTCCTTGGCAATCTGTGGGGTTTGCGGCATCTTTTGTTTCAAATCAGTCACAACTTTAGTAAGAATTATTCTAAATTCAACCCGCTTTTGAGAATTGGGTTCATTTTTATTAAGACCCCATGGAAGCGCTTGAAGATGCCGGCCTGTATAATTTCAGACGTTTGATCAAAAACGTCCACCGGCAGAGCGCAGGAGTTGTATAAATTCACCCGCTTGTGACGGGTAAATTTGGCCTGACAAAAATAATACAGCGACACCACTGGTGGCACCGGGGCTGCTAAAGTTCGTTTGGCCCCTGGGGAGACCTCAGGGGCTGTCTGTTTCGGACCCCAAACCGAGGCAGGCAATCCCAGCTGACACCCGATGATGCCATTCCGAACCCTGAACCAGTTCGTAAAACTGGTCCTGGGCGCATGCCTGCTTGCCTGCAGCCTCGCCTACGGCCAGAGCCCCGAACCCGCTGCCGCAGAGCAGGATCTGCCCGCGGCCACCCTCGAACAGCGCGTCGACGCCCTCGAAGCCTACATCGTCAACGGCGATCCCACCGCCAGCTTGATAGATGCGGAGGGGCACCAGACCAACGCCGCGCCCGCGACCGTGGGCGTGCCGGGCCCCGGCCACAATGGCTGGATGATGACCAGTGCCGCGCTCGTGCTTTTCATGACGCTGCCGGGCCTCACCCTCTTTTACGGAGGCCTCGTGCGCAGCAAGAACACGCTCTCGATCATCGCTCAATGCTTTGGCATCGCGGGCCTCGTCACCCTGCTGTGGTGGGCCTTCGGCTATTCCTTTGTCTTTGGCTCCAGCTTTGACAGCCCCTGGCTGGGTGGCCTCGAATTCACCTTTCTGCGGGACGTCGGCTCCGCACCCAATCCCGAATACGCGGGCTGGGTCTCCCATAGTGTGTGGGCGATCTACCAGATGATGTTCGCCATCATCACGCCCGCGCTGATCATCGGTGCTATCGCCGAACGGGTGAAGTTCAAGGGGCTGATCGTGTTCGTGCTCTTCTGGATGGTGCTGGTGTACTTCCCGCTTGCCCACATGGTATGGGGCGGCACCGGTGCGATGAACGGTCTCTGGAACCCCGGCGCTTTCATCAAGACGATCGACTTTGCCGGCGGCACCGTAGTGCACATGTCTTCCGGCTGGTCCGCCCTGGCCCTCTGCATCCTGCTGGGCAAGCGCGTCGGCTTCAACAAGGAGCCGATGGCGCCGCACAGCCTGGTGCTCTGCTCCATCGGCACGGGCATGCTCTGGGTGGGCTGGTACGGCTTCAATGCCGGTTCCGCCGTCGCCGCCGACGGCATTGCCGCCAACGCCTTCATGACGACCACCCTCGCGGCGGCGACGGCTTGTGGCGTCTGGGCCGCGCTGGAGTATTTTGCGCGCGGACAGGCCTCCGTGCTCGGCCTCTGCTCCGGCGCCGTGGCCGGGCTGGTGGTCATCACGCCCGCCGCCGGCTTCGTCACCGCCAACGGTGCGATCCTGATGGGCGTGCTCGGCGGCATCATTCCGTTCTTCTTCTGCATCAAGCTCAAGTCCTACTTCGGCTACGACGACGCGCTCGACACCTTTGGCGTGCACGCGGTCGGCGGCACCCTCGGGGCGATCCTGACCGGCTTTTTCGCGACGCCCGAAGCCAACCCCAATCTGGCGGCCAACCTGGGCGACATCGTGGGCCGCACCCTCTGGCTCGAGCAGCTCAAGGCCATGGGGCTGACCATCGTGCTCTCCGTCGCGGTCACCCTTGTGCTCGGCTTCGCGCTCAAAGGTATGCTGCGCCCCAGCGTCGAGGAAGAGCGCACCGGCATGGATATCTCCGACCACGGCGAAGAAGCCTACAACTTCTAGCCACGGGCGCATCCCCCTCCTTTGTCGGCGCCGGACTTCGGTCCGGCGCCTTTTTGTTTGGTTGCCGTTCCACCCCTCTGCCCTTGCACTGATTGTCTTGGTGAATTACACTTATCTTAGCTAGTATGTCCCTACCCAAGACAGTCCTCCTGGCGGATGACGAAGCCCACGTCCGCTTATACGTCCGCATGATCCTCAAACAAATGGGGGTCGATCTCGTGCACGAAGCTTCCGACGGCCAGGAGGCGCTGCAGAAGTTCGAGGATTTCCGCCCGGACGCGGTGCTGATGGACATCAACATGCCGGGCATGACAGGCGTGGAAGCGCTCGAAGCGATCCAGAAGATCGACTCGAACGCCATCGTCATCATGCTGACGGCCCAAGCCTCGCGCCAGCTGATCGAAGAGTGCCAGCGCGCGGGGGCCACCTACTACATCCGCAAGGACACCCCTCGCCCGGAGATCGTCACCCTGCTGCAGGAGGTCTTCGACTCCGCTTTTGTCTGATTTCACCACCATGTCCCCCGCTCCAGACAACCCCTCCTCTCCAGACCCCAGCATTGCGATGGTGCGGGAGCAGCGTTACTCCATGCGCCAGATGCTGCGCGAAGTCGATGCCGAGCGGATCGACACGGCCCTGGGGCAGGAAAAACTGGAACAGGCCGACATCGCCAAGCTCTTCCGCCGCAACACGCCCAAGAAACGTGCTCCACGATCCTAATCCCCGTTTACTCGAATTGCTCAGCTCGGGCGAGTTCCGCCTGATGCTGGACGAAATCCAGCCGCTGCTGGCCCGCCACGGTGGGGCTACCCTCAGCTTTCTGGAGGATTTGATCGAGACGGAGTTGATTTCGAAGGAGCGAGCCGCGCGCTTGTGGGGCGATGCCATCGAGACGGCCTACGTCAACCCGCTGATGGCCGTCGTCACCCCCGACGCGACTGAAAAGCTGCCCAAGGAGATCTGCGAGAAAGCCGTGGTCATCCCGCTCTACGAGATCGAAGGCGTGCTGACGGTCGCGATGGCCGACCCGCGCGACCAGCGCATGCACCAGCGGCTGGAAAACATCGTCGGCCAACCCATTTCCGCCGTCTTTGGCCTGCCGCGCGAGATCAAGGACGCGATCAACCTCTATTACCTGTCGCAAGACACCGTCCAGAACGCGATCGCCCAGTTTGAGAAAAAGCAGGCCCAGGACCTCGAAAAGTTGAGCGAGGAGGATTTGAAGCGCTTTGCCGACAGCAACCTGCTGTCCCAGATCCTCGACGAGCTGATCATGTTTGCCATTCGCGAGCGCGCGTCGGACATCCACCTGGAGTCCGCCGACGACCAGGCGCGGGTCCGCTTCCGCATCGATGGCAAGCTGATGCACATCTACAGCTACAACAAGGCGGTACAGCGCGCCTTTGCCGTGCGGCTGAAGGTGCTCTGCAAGCTCGACATCACGGAGTCGCGTTTCCCGCAGGACGGCCGCTTCAGCATTCCGCTCGGCATGAGCAAGGCCGACTTCCGCGTCAGCTTCTGCCCCACCGCCTATGGGCCCAAGGTCGTGATGCGCATCCTGGCAGGTGTGGGGCACCGGCGGCTGATGAGCCTGGACGAGATGATGATCTCGCGCAACGTGGTCGAGCCCCTGCGCCGCATGGTCCACAGCCCCAACGGCATCATCTTCGTCACCGGCCCCACCGGCTCGGGCAAGACCACCACGCTCTACTCCGCCCTGCAGGAGATCAACAGCGACGAGGTCAACATCTCCACCATCGAAGACCCGATCGAGATCCAGCTGCCCGGGCTCACCCAGACGCAGGTCAACACGCAGATCGACCTCAAGTTCAGCACCCTGCTGCGCTCCATGTTGCGGCAAGACCCAGACATCCTGCTGGTCGGCGAGATCCGCGACCTCGAGACGGCCAAGATCGCCTGCGAAGCCGCCCTGACCGGGCACCTCGTGCTCAGTACCCTGCACACCAACAACTCCATCCAGGCCATCACGCGGCTGATCGAGATCGGGATCGAGCCCTACATGGTTGCGCCGTCGGTGCTCGGTGTGCTCGCCCAGCGGCTGGCGGCCCGCATCTGCGACAAATGCAAGGAGCCCTACTTCCCCAGTCGCACACAGCTGGAAAAGTATTTCTACGATTTGCCCGAGGACCGCGAAATCGCCTTTTACCATGGGCGCGGCTGCAACCATTGCCGCCAGAGCGGCTTCCGCGGCCGCGTGGCCTTCCATGAACTGCTGATCGTCACCAACGAGCTGCGCAGCCTGATCAACCGCAATGCCTCCGAGGCCGAGATGCTGGTGGCGGCCCGCAAGGCCGGCTACCGCTCCCTGCGCTACGACGGGCTGAAGAAGGTGCTGCTCGGGCTGACGACCATCGAAGAGATTGAGGCCCAGTCCGTGGTCGAGTGGGAGGACTGAGCAGCGCGGCTTCTCCCTTTCTGAAACGATTTTGAGCGGAAAAAACTCAATTCGGGTCTATATTTCAACTATGAGACCTCTCCTTTTGGTTGCCCTCTCCGGATTGCTGTTGCTCCCTGCCCTGGATGCCCAGATGCAGCCACGGGTACGCATTGCCGACCCCGGAGTACGCGACGGTCCCCTGAAGGCCAAGGAACCGGAGCCCGAGCAACCGAAGCAGGAGCCGGTCGAAATGACGGAAGCCGACCGCGCGTTTTTCCGCAAGCTCGACGAAAAGCTGCGTCAATACATGCCAGACAGTCAGCTGGATACCAACGGCAGCGCCTCCTCCAGCACAGCTGCGACCGGCCAGACGAACGCGCAGGACGAAACGACCTCCAGCGACGCCTCGACCACCTACACGCCGGCCGTCGACTTTGTGTTGCCGGCCTTCGAAGTCTCCGCCGTGCAGATCGAAGACGCTTTGCTGCGGGATCTGCTGCGTCAGTCTCAGACCCTCTACACCGAGGAGGGCTGGGAAGAGGCCATGATAAAGAAGCACCTCAGCGAGCTCGACCGCGAGTTACTGAACAAGTGGACCCTACCCTGGGGCGAATCCGCCGCCGCCCGCGCCGCGCGTCTGGAGCAATATGAGCAAGACCGCGAGTGGGAACATGACATGAAGGATATGCTCAATACCATGGAGGACTACGACCTGCCCGAAACGGACGAGCTGCGCGATGAGATGTCGGAAGACTTCTACCTCCGCCGCTAGCGCCGGGGCGGGCAGAGTTCGATTTCGTCTTCCGGCACGCCCGCCAGACGCTGCAGCCGTTCCGCGCAGTTGAAGAGTGCGCGCACGGTGTGGTAGGTCGCCTTCCAGGCGTGGGTCTTCTGGCGCGGCCCGACGGGATTGCCCGCTGGATCGACGGTGTTCCACCAGCCGCCATGGGCCTCGTCCACGCTGTAGGTAGCCACGAAGTCCAGCAGTTGGCCGAAAGTCGCCCAGTAGCGCGCGCGGTCGTCCCAGTCATCCGACAACTCGTGCATCATCAGCAGGCCGTTGAGGACTTCCGCCTGCGGCCACCACGACTTGCGCGCATCCGCAATGTGCTCGAGGTCATGAGTGCCCGTCTCGTGCACGCCGCCCCGCTGATGGTCGTAACCATGTTCGAGCGTCACTTCGACAAAGGCCCGCAGGCGCTGCCGCACCTCGGCGATCAGCGCCTCATCGCCGAGGACTTCGGCCGCCTCCAGCAACAGGAAGCCCGCCTCGACATCGTGCCCGAAGGAATGCTCGCCCTTGATCGGCTCCCATGCCCGCGTCAGAAACAGGTGCTGCGTGCCCGGCTCGGCGTAAATCGGCCCCAACAGCAACGCGACCAGCTCCCGCACCCGCGCTTCGACCAGCTTGTCCGGCCGGTCCTCTGCCTGCAGCAATTCCGTATAAGCCTCCAGCGCGTGTAGCGTCGTGTTCATCGACTTGGCGCCCAGTGGCGTCCCAATCTGGTCCCGCCCCCTACTCAGGTAAGGCACAGCCTGCGTTACCGGCTGCCCCGCCCGGTTCAGGGAGCCGAAGTAGCCACCCAGCTCCGCATCATGGGCGTGCCGCTCGATCCAGTCGCGCCCCCGCTCCGCCAGCTCCAACGCCTCCGGTCCCGCCCCGGCGCGGTAGGCATGGGCGCAGGCGTAGACGGCAAAGAACATGCCGTAGACGTGCTTGTCCTCCGGGTTCTCCGGCGCCCAACCGGTTTCCGTGCGATCCACGCCCCAGTAAAAGCCGCCCTGCTCGGCGTCCCACATCGTGTCGCGCAAAAAGGCGATGCCATGCTGGGCATAATCCAGATAGGTGTCGTGCAGCTCCGGGCAGCGCAACGCCACTTCGGCCGTTGTCCAGACATGCCGGGCCTGGTTGACCAGGCTACGTTGATCCGAAGGCAACACCTGCCACGCCTCGTCGAGATCCTGATGGTAACCGCCTTGCGGGTCGATCACCGCCGGGTAAGCCGCCTGCAACTCATCCCAGAGCAGCCGCATGACACGGGCGTTTTCTTCGAGATAGGCAGGAGACTTCTCGGCAAACAAAGGCATGGCACTTGAAAGCAGGGCACAACCGGCCAGCACCAGCCGGAACAGGTCCGTAGGAGTAAACGTCATGGGAAGGGGATTTGCGGAGGTTGGATGAGCAGGATAAATCCAACCAGGGGACCTTCAACAGCTATAGCCCCCGCGGGGCTCGTTGGCAACCGCAACCTCACAGAGAGTATGCGGGTCGCCTCCGGCCGGGCATTGACCCAGGGAGACAAACCTGTTCAGTTGGAAACCGTTACCGCTGCCTCACCAAGGTCAGCACAATTTATCCCCCTTAACCCCCTCAATATCATGCCTTATCAAGCAGACTCTCAGCGCTATGAGCGCATGTCTTATCGCCGCTGTGGCCGCTCCGGCCTGAAATTGCCGCTCGTTTCCCTCGGCCTCTGGCAGAATTTCGGCGGCGTCGACGTTTACGAGACCGGCCGCGCGATCGTGCACAAGGCCTTCGACTCCGGCATCACCCACTTTGACCTGGCCAACAACTACGGCCCGCCTCCCGGCTCGGCGGAAGAAGCCTTCGGCAAGATGCTCGCGCAGGATCTGGGGCCCTACCGCGATGAACTCGTGATCTCCAGCAAGGCCGGCTACGGCATGTGGGACGGCCCGTATGGCGACTGGGGCAGCCGCAAATACCTCGTCGCCAGCCTCGACCAGAGCCTGCAGCGCATGGGCCTCGACTACGTGGACATCTTTTACCACCACCGGCCGGACCCCGAAACGCCGCTCGAAGAAACGATGGGGGCGCTGGCCGACATCGTGAAGCAGGGCAAGGCGCTCTACGTCGGCATTTCGTCCTATCGCCCCGCGGAGACCCGCGAAGCCTCCCGCCTGCTCAAGGAGATGGGCGTGCACTGCCTCATCCACCAGCCGCGCTACAATATGAACGACCGCTGGATCGAAGACGGTCTGACGGACGTGCTGAAGGAAGAGGGCATCGGCTGCATCCCGTTCAGCCCGCTGGATCAGGGCTTCCTCACCTCCCGCTACCTCAAGGGCGTGCCGCAGGATTCCCGTGCAGGCAAGGCCCACGGCACCATCGCCAAGGACGACATTACGGAGCAGAAGATCGAGCGTTCCCGCAAGCTGCAGACCATTGCCGAAGCGCGCAACCAGACCCTCGCGCAGCTCGCGCTCGCCTGGATCCTGCGCCTCGACACCATCACCAGCGTGCTCATCGGCGCCAGCCGCGTCAGCCAGCTGGAGGACAACCTGCGCACCCTCGACCACCTCGACTTTTCCGACAGCGAGCTGGCCGAGATCGAGCGCATCCTCCAGGCCTGACCGCGCGCCCGGCTTATCTTTATCCCCCACCCCAGCGGCCCGGCGACGGGCCGCTTTTTTTGGGGTGGAGCTTATGCCACCGGCGGCTGGACGACGCCGGCGAAGGCCCGGCGATGGGCGCCCAGCAAGAAGAGCGCAAGCACCCCGACCACCGTCGCCATACCGAGTCCACTCGGCGCGAGAAAGAGGCTGAAAAGGATAATATTCACCACGATGGGCCCCAGGATGAGCAGCCCCAGCGGCGTCGTGCGCTTGCTGGCGAGCAGCAAGACCCCGCCCAGGATCTCCAGAACCTTGATGGCATAGAGGTAGCCGGACGTGAAGAGCGCGCCCATGAAGGCGGCCGCCTGGCCGCTCGGCGGCGGCATGGGGATGAAGTTAAAGAAGGCGTTGAGCCCGAAAACCACAAAAATGAGGCCGAGCAGGTAACGTGCGATCGTTGTAGCGATTTTCATATCGGTAATTGCTGGCAGTTAATAGGTTAAAGATGCTGGATCACCTCTTCCGCCGGGAAGCGCACCTTCGGCAGCGCCGCGTAAGGATCCTCGGCAGAACGGTAGCCGATGGAGCAGATCACGGTGGAGCGTAGCCCTTGCTCCCGCAGCCCCAGCAGGTCGTCGACGCCGGCGGCATCGAACCCCTCCATCGGGCAGGCATCCACCCCCAGCAACGCAGCGCTGGTCAGCAAGGTGCCCAAGGCGATGTAGGTCTGGCGGGCTGCCCAGTCAAAGCGCGCCGCCTCGTTCTTCGCCTCGACGATGCCACCGAGCAGCATCTGCCGAAAAGCTTCCAGCTCGCCCACCGGCACGTTGCGCACGGCAGCGGTGTGCGCGATGTAACGGTCCACCTCCTGGGCTGAATACTGCGCGTGGGCGGCAAAGACGACCACCTGCGAAGCGTCCCGGGCCTGCGGCTGGCCGAACATCACCGGCACCAGCTGCGCCTTGATCTCCGGATCGGAGACGATGATGAACTTCCACGGTTGCAGGCCACCGCTTGAGGCGGCAAGCACCAAGGCTTGCTCCAGCGTGGACAAAGTCACGTCATCAAGGCGACGCGTCGGATCAAATTGCTTGGTGGCGTAACGCCATTGCAGCGCTTCCAGTAGCGCGGGAGAAGAAGTGGTTGATTGCATGACAGCATTTTACCACCGGAGCCGCGGCTTGAATAATGCCGGTTGGGTCTTGCCGTGATGCACAAAACGCATCACCAATAGCCTATGCTGAGCAAGATTCGGGCGTTTCTCACCATCCTGGACGAGGGCAGCGTTCGCCGGGCCGCCGCACTCCTCAATATGTCCCAGCCCGCGCTTTCACGACAGATGCAGGCGTTGGAGCACGAGGTGGGCGGGCGGTTGCTCGAGCGCAGCGCCCAAGGAGTGCTGCCCACCGCCGGCGGTCTCGCCCTGGCCGAAAAGATGCGCCCCCTGCTGAGCGCCTTCGACACAGCCCTGGCCGAGACCCGCCAGATCGTGCGCGGTCACAGCGGTGCCCTTCGCCTCGGCTACCTCAACTCCGCCGGCGTGCAATACGTGCAACCCGCCATCATCCGGTTTCGCCAAACCCAACCGGAAGCCCGCCTCCAGCTGCTCGACCTGACGCCAGCCGAACAGGCACATGCGCTGCGCAAGGGCGCGCTGGATCTGGCGCTGACCGACCACACGGCCGCCTTTCTGGCCCAGGAATTCTACAGCCTCAAACTCTGTACCCTGCCGCTGCTCGTCGCGGTCAATTCCGGGCACCCGCTGGCCCAGTCGGCTGCCATCCGCCTCGCGCAGCTGCGCCACGATCGGCTGGTCTGCGCGCAGGAAACCACCGCCCCCGGCTCACGCCATCACCTCGAACGCCTGTGCCTCGAGCTGGGCGGCTTTCGCCCCACCTTTGCCAGCCCCGTCTCGAATCTCGACGAAGTCTTCGACCTCCTGCACAACGAAGACGCCATCGCCATCCTGCCGGGTTACATGAGCAGCATCGTGAAGCCCTGCATCAAATTCGTCCCTCTCAGCGACGAAAACGCCACCGCCGAGCTGCTGCTCATCTGGCGCCGCGGCACGACCGGCCCCGCCCTGCAGGCCCTGATCGAAGCGTTCCGCATAACGGCCTCGCAGGCCGAAGGGGCAAGCCGGAAAGTATCGTAACACGGCTCCCGCCGCTATTGTGCATCGGGGGTGAGATACACCGGTGTGACGCCCACCGGCAACCGAACGACGCCATCGGTGATCGCAGCCGCCACCGCCTCACCCAGGGCGTCGCGGGCGTGCACCGTCTTCCAGTCGAGGGGCCAAGCGCAAGGCACCGGGGGCGCGTCTTCACCGCTATAGGGCTCGCGAAAGTCCCAAACCACATAGGCGGGGCCGCGCACACCGCGATCCACGGCAAAAAGGTAGATCGACGGATTATCCGCCAGCGGCACGCGCTCCACCGATTGCACGCCGGCCAAAACCTTCGTCATACGCGCAAAGGCGTCGGCGGAGAGCGTGCGTTGGAGAGAATCGCCCGCGCGCTGCAGCAGGTTGAACTTACCGAACATGAGCATCATCATGTCGTCCCGCTCGTTGGGCACCGGTGATAGCTGCCAATAGAAGGACTGCTTGATCCCGGCCGAGAGAGCAAAGACGTTTTGCATCACCAGGTTGCGCGCCTGAATCCGGCGGAATTTCGCTTCTAGCTCAGGCGGGCAGCCTTGCATGAACATCTGCGTCTGCGGCGCCAGCGACGCCATATCGTCGTACATCTGCGCAATCGCCCGGCTCGTTTCCTGGCTCACCCTGGGCGATCCGTTGACGTCGGGCTGCGCCATGTTTTGCAAGGTCGCGGTCGCCAGAGGCGCGTAGCGTGCGTTTTCCGCAAAGTCGAAGAAACCCGGGCCGCCATACTCGCCGCAGATGATCGGCTGCTCGCAGCCCAGGGCCCGCATCCGCTGGCGGATGTATGCCACGCGGGGCCGGATCAGATATGGGCTGAGGTAGAGCCGAAGGTCAAAAAGGTCGAACGCATCTCCAGCCTCCTGCAACAGGTACTCGAAGAACGCCAGTCCGTGCTCCTGCCCCGGCACCGGCGGGATCGGTCCGCTGCCGCCGATCGTCGTCCCGGGCGGGACAAACAGACCGTCGTAACCGCCGAGAATGACCTGTGCGTCTGGGTCGGCGTCCTTGACCGCACGATAAAACACCCGGAGTTGCGCGGCGTATTGCTCCTTCGTGCCAGACCAGTAGGCGGGGCTGTTCGGCTCGATGTCGTTCTGCCAATAGCGGACCCGCCCGCCGCAGTGCTTCACCGTCTCATGGACAAAGGTGTAATACGCCTCGAGATCCTTCGCGGGCGAAGCCGGGAGCATGGTCGAGGGATGCTCAGCCGCCCACCGGGAGGAGGAAAACAGCATGATGACGCCTTCCTCCGGGGAATTCAGCTGATCCACAAAAGCGTCCAAGGCACTCCAGTCAAACTGCCCCGGTTCCGGTTCGATCTGCTGCCAGTACAAATAAACTTTGCCGCAGCCCGCGCCCAGCGACCGCACATCCGACATGAACTCGGGAGCCGGTTCGCCTTGGTAGCCATAAAGGATCCCCCAGCCAAAGCCAAAGGGTGAAGACGGCTTGAAGGGCGCGTCGGCGGCCTTCGCCACGGATGAGAGCAGCGCCGCGAGCGCGGCCAGCATGAATGACAGGGGTGGGAGCTTCATCATCGATTTATTTTTCAGTTGGCATGCAACGGGCCTGAGCCAACTTTATTTAAATGAGCTAAAACATGTTCGCCCGTTGCACCATCTACCGTCGCGTTCAGGAACCGGGCTGCTTGCGCGTCGCGAGGTCGAAGGTCGTCACCAGCTCCCGCTCGTATTCGTGCAAGGACAACTCGGGATGCGCCACCCATTGCTCCAGAGCACCATTGATGGCGTGCATGAGCGTGGCCGCCATAGGCTGGAGGGCGAAGTCGCGAAATTCACCGTTTTGCTGCCCTTGCTCCAAGATCTTGCCGACGCTCTGCAAATAGGCCTTTTCCGCTTGTTCGCGCAGGTACAGCACGCCGTCGCGATCGCGGTGGTTCGTCAGGAGGTAGGAAAGCGCCAACAACCGCGTCCGGTTTTGCGCCATGAAAGTAAACTCGGCCGCGATATAGGTCAGCAATTGCCCTCGGGCCGTCGTTTCCTGCTCGAAGCCCGGTCGCAAATAGTCCCAGATTTCTCCGTAAATCTGGGTTACCGTCGTCTCGAGCAGCGCGTTTTTGCCACTGAAGTGATAGAGCAACACGCTTTTGCTGATGCCAGCGCGTTGGGCGATACGGGCCAGAGACGCCCCGGCATAGCCTTCTTCCGCCATGACCGCGATCGTGGCTTCAACGATTTGCTCACGCCGGACCCGTCCGACAAGGGACGTATCCTGACCGATTGGACCGAATATTGACCGCACGATCAAATTATTGACCGATCGGTCAGACCCTGTCAAGACTTGGGCTGAGAGAGGGTTCGAGGCAGGAATCGAGCGCGCTGCAGGGAGCTTGAAGTAGAACACCCGCCGCACATAGGCACAAAAAAACCGCCTTGCGGCGGTTTAGAAAGTGGCGTCCCGTAGGGGATTCGAACCCCTGTCGCTGGGATGAAAACCCAGTGTCCTAGGCCTGGCTAGACGAACGGGACAATGTTTTATCGCCAGAAGCGAAAGACTATGACCATGGATATTTGCCCTGAGCCGCGCAAGGCTTTTTTCAAAAAAAATTGCGTCGCGTCCATTTTTTCGGCAAGATCTACCTTTTCTTGCCGAAAACCAATATCATGTATCGCTTAGACGAGATCCGCCAGGCCTTACCCTCCGAGCCGCTCCAGACGGTTGAGGGCCTTCCTTACCCCAAAGTAGCGACGGGCAAGGTCCGTGAGCTCTTCGACGCAGGCGATGCATGGCTGATGATCGCTTCGGACCGCATCTCCGCGTTCGACGTCATCCTGCCGCAGGGGATCCCCGGCAAGGGCATCATCCTCACTCAGATCAGCCTCTTCTGGTTTCAGGAGGTCACCGGGCTCGTGCAAAACCACTTGGTAGAGAACCACGACGAGCGCGTGCGCGAGATGCTGAAGGACCGCCCGGAGCTGATCATGCGCTCCATGCTCGTGCGCAAGCTCCAGCCGCTGCCGATCGAAGCCGTCGTGCGCGGCTACCTTGCCGGCTCCGGCTGGAAGGACTACGTGCGCACAGGCAAGCTCTTCGGCCAGCCCCTGCCCGGCGGCATGCAGGAGAGCCAGAAGCTGCCGGTGCCGCTCTTCACGCCCACAACCAAGGCCAAGGAAGGGCACGACCTGCCGCTGACCCACGAGGAAGCCATCAAGCTGCTCGGCGCCGACCGCTTTACCGAAGTGCGCGACGTGAGCCTGCAACTGTTCGCCCTCGGCAGCGCCGCCGCCCGACAGCATAACCTGCTGCTGGCCGACACCAAGTTTGAGTTCGGCACGGACGACAACGGCGAACTCGTCTTGATCGACGAGGTGCTGACGCCCGACAGCTCGCGCTACTGGCCCGCCGAACACTACCAGCCCGGCGGCCCGCAACCGGCTTACGACAAGCAGTTTGTGCGCGACTACCTCGACAGCCTGACCTGGGACAAGACCCCTCCGGCCCCCAACCTGCCCGAAAATGTGATCCACGGCACCCTGCAACGCTACTGGGCCGCCCTGGAAAAGCTCGTGCAGTAGGGAAGCCGATGAACAGGCGTTAAAAAGAATAAAGGGCGTGATATCGAGTGGAGCGCAGCCTCCTTTTCTTCAAGAAAACTCTTTTTCACTCCCCTCAACTCCTGTTTACTTTCGGTTCTGCCCTTTGGCGTTTTCTCATGTCGCAACCTATCCTGATCGCCGGCCCGGAAGATGAGTTTCAGGTGACGCTCGATGCCAAGCGTCACTGGGAAGCATTGACTCAGGATCTGGACGACGAGTTGGCGATGGAGGTGGTTGACGGCCAGGTGAGCGTCATCGACGAAGTGGAACAGGCGATGAGCCGGTTCACCAGCGCGGTGCGCACCCTGCCGATGTTCAGCGACCGCAAGGCCGTGTGGTTTCGCAACATTACCTTCATGGGCGATACGCGTGTCGGCAAGACCGAGGCGGCCCTGCAAGCGGTCGAGCAACTGGTAGAAATGCTGCCCAAGCTCGACCCCAGCGTGCGCGTGATGCTCAACGCCAGCCCCTTCGACAGCCGCCGCAAGGGCCAGAAGGCCTTGCTGAAGGTCTGCGACGCCACCGTTTACAAGAAATCGAAGGACAGCCAGGGCGTGGTGGACATGTTGCGCCGAGAGGCCCAGCAGCAGGGCGTGCGTTTTCAGGGCAACGCGGCGGAGATCCTCGCCGAAAAGACTGGCGGCAACGGCCGCATGGCGTTGGCCGAGTTTGAAAAAGTCGCCACCTATATCGCGGGCGACGGCGACACCATCTCTGAAGCGCTTGTGACCGAACTGGTGGCCGAGGCGGGCGAAAGCAGCTTTTACGAGCCCGTGCTCGCCTTCCACTCCGGCCGCATGGCGTGGGCGATGGAAGCCTTGAGACGCTACTTCTTTGCCGGGCGCGAAGGCCGCGCGCTACTGGTCATGCTCCAGCGCCGCAATAGCCAACTGATCCAGCTGCGAGCCTTGTCCGACGCCGGTTACGTAGGCGGCGGCGGTCGCGGCGGCACGTCTCTCGACCGCGCGAGCTCGCAGTTTGGGCACTACTTTGCCGACGGCAGCGCCAAGGCCGGGCTCTCGGTGCTCAACATGGCCCCCTGGCAAGCCGGGCAGGCCGCGCGCGACGCCCAGAACTTCAGCCTCAAGCAGCTCCTGCGCTTCCAGCAGGAGTTTCTCGAGACCTTCCGTCAGCTCTCCGCTGCCAGCAAGGGCGAGCAAGAGGGCGTCTTCCGCACCCTTTTCCTGCGCTGCCTCAGCTAGTCGTCATGTCTCGCCTGCGCCAACGCGTGCAACGCCGCGTCTCCCACCAGACCGAGACCTCGGCCAAGAGCGCAGCCCTCAGCCACCGGCTCGGCGCGATCGGCTGCCTCTGCTTCGGCCTGCTCTACGGCTGGACCGCCGGCTCAGTCGGCAACGGCCTCAACGAGCGCATCGGGGCCGGCGTGCTCGCGCTCTGCTACTTCGCCGCCGCCTACGGCTGGCGCTACCGGCAGCCCTACACCTTCATCCTCACGGGTCTGCTCCTGCTGATCGAAGTCGGCCTCAACCTCTACACGTTCGCCACCACCGGCACCTTCGCCTCCGGGTGGGTCCACCTCATCCTGCTCCTGCTCGTCGCCCGCGCCATGACCAAGGCAGAGCGGTAGCCCTACGCCTCGCGCGTGAACTGGTGAATGCGATCGGCCCAGGCAGGGTAAGCGGCTTGCAAGGCCGCACGTTCGCCCGGCTCGTAAGCCTCGTAGTCAAAGCCGGGCACGACGACGCAGGAAAACAGGCAGTGGCGGTCCGCCGCATCGGCCACTACACGACCGCCCATCCAGGAGCCCGCCGGGATGCAGACGTGCAGGCGTTGACCATGCAGGACGTCGGGGCCGAGCACCAGTTCCTCGCCCGAGCCGTCGGGGTGCAACAGCAGGACTTCGACCGGAGCGCCCGCGTTGTAGATCCAGAATTCTTCGCTGTTCAGCCGGTGCAGGGCGGAAAAGTCCACGTCGGTCAGCAGCGCGTAGATGCTCGAGCACGCGTCGCGGCCGTCCGGCGTCTGGTGTGGGCTTCGATGGGCGGGGGCGAACCACGCGCCCTCGTGAGGAATGCGCTCCATGCGCAGGCCGTGGATGATTTCTTCCGCCGCCGGAGAGATGCGGGCGGGCAGCGAATCGGGCGTCTGAGGGTCCATGACGAATGACCTTAGCAGGCGTCCTTGTGTCTTGCCAAGCGGAGCGAGGCCGCAATGCTGCAGGCATGGCTGACAACAATGCTGCCGATCGTATTCCCAATGTCCTGGCGGAACGCTATGCGTCCAGCGACATGCGCAACATCTGGTCGCCGCGCGGCAAGATCCTGCTCGAGCGCGAGTACTGGATTGCCGTGCTCAAGGCACAACGCGCGCTGGGGCTGGAGATCTCGGCCGAGGCCATCGAGCTCTACGAGCGTGTGAAGCACCAGGTCGACCTCCCGGCGATCGAGGCCCGCGAGCGCGTAACGCGTCACGACGTGAAGGCCCGCATCGAGGCGTTCAACGGCCTCGCCGGCGTCCAGCACATCCACAAGGGCATGACCTCGCGCGACCTGACCGAAAACGTGGAGCAGCTCCAGGTCTACCGTTCGCTGGAAGTGATCCGCAGCAAGGCCGTCGCCGCCTTGACCAAGCTGAGCAAGCGCGCCGAGGAGTGGAAGCAGGTCGTCCTGACCGCCCGCACCCACAACGTGGCCGCCCAGCCAACCACCTTCGGCAAGCGCATCGCGATGTTTGGAGAAGAGCTGCTGCTCGCCTTCCGCCACCTCGAATCCCTCACCGCCACCTACCCCGCCCGCGGGCTCAAGGGCGCCGTCGGCACCCAGCTCGACCAGCTCTCGCTCTTCGGCGGCGATGCCAGCCAGGTCAGTGAGCTGGAGCAGAAGATCTTCGAGCACCTGGGCATGCCCGCGCACTTCACCAACGTCGGCCAGGTCTACCCGCGCAGCCTCGACTTCGAGGTCGTGAGCACGCTCAACCAGCTGGCCGCCGGCCCCAGCAGCTTTGCCAAGACCCTGCGCCTGATGGCCGGCCACGAGCTCGCCAGCGAAGGCTTTGCCAAGGGCCAGGTCGGCTCCAGCGCCATGCCCCACAAGATGAACGCCCGCAGCTGCGAGCGCATCAACGGCTTTGCCAACATCCTCAAGGGCTTCCTCGCCATGGCCAGCGGCCTGTCCGGCGACCAGTGGAACGAGGGCGATGTCTCCTGCAGCGTCGTGCGCCGCGTGATGCTGCCCGATGCCTTCTTTGCCATGGACGGCCTGCTCGAGACCTTCCTGACCGTGCTCAACCAGATGGAAGTCTACCCGGCGGTGATCGAGCGCGAAAAGGCCCACTACCTGCCCTTCCTCGCCACCACCACGTTCATGATGGAGGCCGTGAAGCGCGGCGCCGGGCGCGAGACCGCGCACGAAGCGATCAAGGAACACGCCGTCTCCACCGTCAACGACCTCCGCTCCGGCGTGACGGACCAGAACGACCTGCTCGACCGCCTCGCCGCCGACGAGCGCCTGGGCCTCAGCCGCGACCAGCTGCAAAGCATCCTCGACCGCGCGGCCACCCTCGTCGGCCTCGCTGAAAATCAGGTCGAAGCCTTCGCTGGCGCCGTGACCCAGATCGCCGCGCAATACCCCGAAGGCGCCACCTACGAGCCGGGCGCGATCCTCTAGCGCCCCTCGATCCCTGCATTTACCCGCCGCGAATGCCTGGAGCATTCGCGGCTTTTTATTGTGACAGCCTAAGCGTAAGGCGCGCTCCTACTGGGGCAGCTCCTCGTTGCGGACGTCGTCGGCGAGGGTGTGGCGCTGCCGGCGGGCGGCGAGCAGGCGTTCGCCGGTATAAAGGATCAGTCCCGCCCAGATGAGCCCGAACGCAACGGCCTTGTAGGGCGGGAAGGGCTCGTGGTAGCCGACGGTGGCGATGAGCATCGTGATGGTCGGCACCATGTATTGGTAGAGCCCGAGACTCGTCAGGCTGACGCGCTTGGCCGCTCCGGCGTAGGCGAGCAGCGGCAGGGCCGTGATCACGCCGGTCGAGACGAGCCAAATCCAGACGCTGAGCGGGGCGTCGTTGAGCAGGCTGCCCCCTTGGGTGTAGCTGTAGATCAGCCCCGCCAGCGCGAAGGGGAAAACGGCCAGGACCTCGTGGCTGAGCGACGTGATGGGGCCGAGCGGCGTGCGGCGCTTCACCAGACTGTAAAAGCCCCAGGTAAAGGCGATGCCGAGCGAGGGCAGCGGCAGGGTGCCGGTGCGCGAGGCCATGACCGCCACCCCGGCCACCGCAAAGCCGACCGCCACCAGCTGCACTTTGGACAGGCGCTCTTTCTCGAAGATCCCGGCAAGGGCGATGCTGACCAGCGGGCTGAGGAAGTAGCCGAGGCTGGTGTCGAGGATGCGGTCGTTACTAATCGCCCAGACGTAGACCAGCCAGTTGGCCACCGCGAGCCAGCCGTCGATGCCGCAGACCAGCCAGCCGCGCGGGCTGCGCAGGCTGCCCCACAGCACGCCGAGCTTGCCGCGCAGTGCCACAATGGGCAGCAGAAAGGCCAGTGACCACACCACCCGGTGCCCCACCAGCTCCAGCGGTTCGCCCGGGGCGTAGCGCCAGTAGATCGGAGAACATGCCCACCAGAGGTAGGCCAGCAGTGCCAGGACCGTTCCCATCGTCAAACAAGCAAAAACCCCGCCTCCGGGTGGAGGCAAGGGTTGTGAAAGCTAAAAGACTCTGGCAATCAACTTACTCCCAGCGGTGAGGGCGCAGATGCTTTTCGACCGGGATCTTGGCGAGGTGCACAAACGCCGGCAGGCCGTGCTCGTAGGGCACCTGGACTTCGCCCTGGATCAGCGGCGTGGCATACTTCACAAACTGGTAGCTCATGGAGATGCCGTCTTCGTTGATCCATTGGGGCGGCAGGTGTTTCACGCCATTGGCGACTTCCTCGAGATCGGTCAGGCCGGTTTCGCAGGAATAGTAATCGGTCTCGCCGCGCATGAGGGTCACCATCTTGTCGGTCACGCCGTCTAGGGCCGCTTCGACCGCCGCCTGGCCGGCCATGAAGGCCTCGTTGTTATCCGTCTGGCTGGCGTGGGTCGCGGCCGCACGCTGGGTGTGGCCGAGGCGGGAGCTGCGGGTCTTGACGCCGTCGATGTGGCCGTCGACCAGTTCCTTGAGGTAATCGCCGATACCGCCGAGCTGGCTGTGGCCAAAGTTATCCGTCGCGCCCGCGGCGGTGGTGATGTAATTGCCCTCGGCGTCCACCAGACCTTCGCCGACCACGACCATGCAGTAGCGCTGGCGCTTGAGCACATTGGTAACGTCGTCGAGGAACTTGTTGGGATCGAAGGCGACTTCGGGCAGCAGAATGATGTGCGGGGCGTCATGCGGGTGGTCGCGGCGCTTGGCGAGCGCGGAACCGGCCGCAACCCAGCCGGCGCTACGGCCCATGACTTCGACGACGTGCACCAGATCGTGGTCGGCCATGGCGTCGGCATCGCACGCGAGCTCCTTCACCGTGGTGGCGACGTGCTTGATAATGCTGCCGTAGCCGGGGGTGTGGTCGGTGCGCACCAGGTCGTTATCGACCGTCTTGGGGATGCCGATCACGCGCATTTCCCAGCCGCTGGCCTGCGCCATCTTGCTGATCTGGTTGGCGGTGTCCTGGCTGTCGTTGCCACCGATGTAGAAGAAATAGCGGATGTTGTGCGCGTGGAAGACTTCCAGAATGCGCTGGTAGTCAGCCTCGCGGCGCAGCTTGAAGCGGCAGGTGCCCAGCGCGCTGGCCGGCGTGTAGCGCAGCCCGCGGATGGCCTGCTGGGATTCTCCGGCCAGGTCGATCAGGTCTTCGTTCAGAATGCCCTGGATGCCGTTGAGGCCGCCATAGACCTCTTCGATGCACTCGTGGTTCAGGGCTTCCGAGATAACGCCGGCGAGGGAGGCGTTGATTACCGCCGTGGGTCCGCCGCTTTGTGCGACCAAAATATTACCAGTCAATTCAGCTGCCATGGGTTAAGGACTATCTGGCTCCCCAGCCGATTTGCAAGGCAGCGCTGCGCTCAGACCGAGAAAAGCGACGTGAACCGGGGCAAGTGCCGGGCGAGCGTCCGATAGATTTGTCGCGACGCCCTGGGTGGTACATGCTGTGGGCATGAAAGCCGTCGCGCTCACGCACTACCTTCCGATCGACAACCCGCGCTCGCTCTTCGATACCGAGCTGCCGGAGCCGCCTGCCCCGACCGGGCACGACCTGCTCGTGCAGGTGAAGGCCATCGCCGTGAACCCGGTGGACACCAAGGTGCGCGCCCCCAAGGACAAGGTGGAGAACGCGCCGAAGGTCCTCGGCTGGGATGCCGCCGGCGTCGTGCAGGCCGTCGGGCCGGATGTCACCGCATTTGCGCCGGGGGACGAGGTCTTCTATGCGGGCGACATCACCCGCCCGGGCACCAACGCCGAGCTGCAGTTGGTCGACGCCCGCATCGTGGGCCGCAAGCCCAGGAACCTTTCGTTCGCTCAGGCCGCCGCCTTTCCGCTGGTCACCATCACCGCGTGGGAGGCCTTCTTTCACCACCTGGCTCTGCAGCCCGACGGCTCCGGCGGCCAAAGCGGCTCCATCCTCATCATCGGGGGCGCTGGCGGCGTCGGCTCGATCGGCATCCAGCTGGCCAAGCGTGCCGGGTTGACCGTGCTGGCGACCGCATCCCGAGAAGAGACGCAAAGCTGGGTACGCGAATTGGGCGCGGATCACGTGATCCATCACCACGAACCCATCGAGCCGCAACTGAAGGCGGCCGGACACGAGCAGGTGGACTACATCGCCAACTTTCACGACACCGACCGCTACTGGCAGCTGATGGCCGACGTGATTCGGCCGCTGGGCAAGATCGTCTCCATCGTCGAAAACAGCGCGCCGGTCGAAATTGGGCTGCTCAAGGCCAAGAGCGTCTCCTTCCACTGGGAGTTCATGTTTACCCGCGCGATGTTCCGTACCCCGGACATGGGCGAACAGGGCAAGCTGCTGGACGCGGCGGCCGACCTGATCGAGAAGGGTCAGCTGAAGCGCCTCGACCGCCAGACCTACCAGCCGATCAACGCCGAAAACCTGCGCGCCGCCCATGCCTTGCTCGAAAGCGGCCGCTCCATTGGTAAGATCACGCTCGAAGGCTGGCCCGCCTAGAACGTTACGTCCAACACGGTAGAGGCATGGCGGGTGGATTTGGGGCGATCGCCCTAAACGCCAAAGTTACTCACAATCTGAGGGCTTACGTGGCAATAACTTCAATGGACACGGGCTGAATGAGCCCCTCGTCCAAGCGATTTTGATGCGACGGCAGCTGCGCATCTCTCCGCCGGTGCGCGCGGATTCGCTGAGATAGCGGCTTGAGCCGAACCGACCGGAAGCATTGCCTACGCATGATCATCTGTTGCGAATGGATGGTTACGCCATCCCCCAATGTGAATATCTTCGTGAATAACCTGGGGATATTCACGCGAGTGGAGCTGAACGCAGTGCACAGGCCAGCTCAGCCCAGATGGGGCAATGCCTGCAAGATGAGCGTCAAAGGAAGGGCTCTAGACACAAAAAAGACGACAGGAAACGCTCCTGCCGTCTGGCGAAAAAGATGTAGCGGAGGGTGCGGGTTATTCCGCCGCTTCGGCGGTCTCGGCGGCCTCGATCTTTTCGCCGCCCTTGCCCTTGGTGTAGATGGGGGTGGCGGTTTCGAAGACCTCGTCGACCTGCTCCTGCTGGCCGAGGCGGTAGAAGTCGACCGGCGGCTTGACCGCGGACTTCGGGTTTTCGAAGACCTTGGCGGCCGCCTGGCAGATCTTGTCCCAGGCACCCTTGGCTTCGACGGCGACGATCGTCACGCGGCGCTCGCTGTCCGGGAAGGTCAACTCGGCGAGGAAGGCGCGATCGACCTTGGGCTGGCGGCGGAAGAAGCCGCGCAGGTCTTCGGCCAACGGGCCGTGCTCACCCTGGTCGTCCACCGGCTCGAGCTTGAGGACCGGCGGGATCTCGTTGCGCAGGGCGCGGGTCAGCCACACGTCTTGCAGCAGGTTGTTGATTTCATCCTGCTTGAAGATCTTGCCGACCGGGAGGGACGGGTTGAGGAAGATGTCGACGTCGCGGCACATGCGGAACAGGTCGATGCCGCGGATGGCCAGGAACGGGGTCTTGGCACCGTGGGCCTGCTGCAGGCAGGTCGGCGAGGAGAAGACGGCGAGGTAGCGCTCACCCTTGTAGCCCACGGAGGGGATGTGCAGGGTGCTGTTGCCCTTCAGGCGGCCCTTTTCGTCAAATTCGAGGTCTTCGTTGTCCTTGTTCTGGAAGAAGAGCTGGCTGCTGAGCAGGGCGGAGAAAAAGGCGCGGGCGTCGGCCTTGCCTTTGGCGGCCTTCCAGAGCTGCTGCTCCAGGGTGTTGGACGGTTGGAAAGGCACTTGGTTGCGCGGCATTTGCTTGGCCGGTGCCGGACGAGCGGGAGATTGGGGACTGTTAGCCATGGGAGGAATTAGGCGTCTTGTTCTACGAGTTCAGGTGCGATTTCAGAGTTGTCGTAAACGTTTTGGACGTCGTCGAGATCGTCCAGAGAGTCGATCAAACGCAGCAGCTTCGCTGCGGTATCCTTATCCGTTATCGGCACAAGATTGAGCGGTATATAGGCTAATTCTGCACTATCGGGCTCAATTTTGGCGGATTCGAGGGCCGAAGCGACGTTCATGAACTCAGCCACGGGCGTGCGGACCTCGAAGTGGTCGCCATTGTCGATGATGTCTTCGGCCCCGGCTTCGAGCGCGATTTCCATCAGCTGCTCTTCGCTGGTCTTCTCGCTCTCGATGAGGAACTGACCCATGCGGCTGAAGAACGCAGCGGTGGAGCCCGGGCCGCCAAGGTTACCCCCGTGCTTGGTAAAGGTGGCGCGTACTTCGCTGGCGGCGCGGTTCTTGTTGTCGGTCGTCACTTCGACCAACACGCCGATACCGCCCGGGGCGAAGCCCTCGTAAAGGATCTCGAAATACTCGACGCCCGGCAGCTCGCCCGTGCCCTTCTTGATCGCGCGGTCGATATTGTCCGCCGGCATGTTGGACGCCTTGGCCTTGTTGATGACCTGGCGCAGGCGGGGGTTGAATTCCGGGTCACCACCGCCGGCCCGGGCCGACATGGTGAGTTCCTTGGCGATCGCGCTGAAAATCTTGCCGCGCTTGGCGTCAACCGCGGCCTTGTGACGCTTGGTGTTCGCCCATTTGCTGTGTCCGGCCATGTAAAACTGTCTCTCGGGTTATTAGGGTAGAACGTAAAAGCACTAAACTGCGGGTTTGTCGCCCCTGAAGCAACCGGAAAAAGTGCAGGCCGCCCCTCGGACGCTCGCCCTTTTTGCAGAAAAGTGTAACAATCTGCGCCTCTGCTTCGTCATCTCCTGTGAACATGCCGAAGACGCTTCAGTTCAAAGCCCTCTGCCACCTCTACAGCGACGATGTCTACCGCTATGCGCGGCACCTGCTGGGGAGCGCCGCCGATGCCGAAGACGCGGCGCAGGAGGTTTTGCTGAAGCTCTGGCACCACGGGGCCGCCGTGAACCCGTTCAAGGCCCGCTCCTGGTTGATGCAGACGACCCGCAACCACTGCCTCGACCAGCTGCGCCGTCGCCAGCGGCACCACCACGAACCTTTACCCGAAAGCGACTTCGACCACGACAACGCCCGCGCCCCCGAGCCCGACCCGCTGGAGAGCACCGAACTCGCCGACCTGCGCAACGAGCTCGACCGGGCGCTGCAACAGCTGCCCGAAACCCAACGCAGTATCTTCGTCCTCATCGAAATCAACGGCCTGCGCTACCGCGAAGTGGCCACCACTCTCGACTTGCCGCTGAACACCGTCAAAGTCTACCTGCGCCGCGCCCGGGAAGCCCTGCAAGGGCACCTGAGCCGTCACCGTCCCTCACCTTCCAACCCTTCGAACCATGAATCGGCCTCTGAAAAAGCTCACGCGTGAGTTGCGGCGGGAAAAATGCCCGCCCCACGTGCTCGACCGCGTCTTCGAGCAAGTCGACGAAGCGCCGCGGCACCGCCGCACGCCGCTCTGGATGGTTCTGAGCCCCGTGGCCGCCTGCGCCGCCCTCGCCCTTGCGGTGTTGCTCTGGCCCGAAGGCAAGCCAGCTTCCGGTCTCGACCGGGTGCCGGAGCTGGTGGTGACTCCCGATTCGCGGCTGAACGATCGCCAACTGGCGGCCGAAACCGAGGCCTCGATCGTGCTCGTGAGTCACATCCTGCGCGAAAACGGGCGACAAGGCGGGCAACAGGTGCTCGACGCCGCCCTGCCCTCCCTCCAGTCGAGCCTGGAGAGCCTGCAAACTTTACAGGGAATTCTGAAGACCGAACCCTCCAACCAAACGCAACAAAATGAAACGTAATTATCTGCTGCTCGCACTCATGCTCTTCGCCGCCTTGCCGCTCTTCGGCCAGGCGAATGCCAAGACCACGGCCGATCCCGCCTACATCGATGTCGATCAGGTGATCAGCCTCGACGCCATCCAGCCCGAAGTGAACATCAACCTCCCGCGCTTCCTCTTGCTCAACGCGACCAAGGACCTCGCAGACCAGAATGAGGAGATCGCCAGCATCGTGCAGGAAGTCAAGCACCTGCGCCTGTTGGTCTTCCAGCCGAAGGAAGGCGAACGCGAGAACATCCTCTCCGCCGCCCAGCAGCTGCGTCAGCGCCTCGACACCGAGTGGACGCCCATCCTCTCCGTGCCGGAAGAAGGCGTCGGCTTTTACGCCAAAAGCGACGAAAGCGGAGAGCAAATGGCCGGACTGGCCGCACTCATCACGCCCAAGAACGGCGACCAGATGGTGTTCATGAACCTCGTCGGCAACGTGCCGCTGAACAAGGTGATCAAGCTCGCCTCCAACATGGACGACCCGGAGATCCAGGAGCTGCTCGCCAACGTGCAGGGTAGCTTTGGCGGCGGCAACGGCACGGGCGCCGCGCCGCAAGCCCCCAAGGCTCCCGAAGCGCCCGCCGCCCCCGACGCCGAGTAACCGAGCTTTGCTTTATTGGGGTATAGTTACAGCGTTAGTGCGCGTATCCTGACGAGGGTCGCGCTGACCAGGCCGCGCTAGCACGGCCTGGTTTCGGCGTTTACCGACCGCCTCCTTCACGTTGTTGCGTTTGGTTCGGAGGAGCGTTCGGCGGATAAAAAACCCTTAGTCGTTAAGTAGCACTTGCCTGCGCACGTAGTTGCGCTTATCAACCGGGGCGAACTCAACCCCCGTTTTTTCATGTTATACGACATCTCCTGGTGCTACGACGAATTCAAGCAGATCGGTAAAGACTACGGTAGCGCGGAGGAGGTAGATGTCTATGACTCCAGCCACGCGGACTTCCGCGACATCCGGGCGGAGGCCGAGTCCGTCCTGGATCGCCTGGAGCTGCAGCCGGAGGATGTGGTGATCGATTTCGGCGCGGGAACGGGCACATTTGCCATCGCCGCCGCCAACCGGTGTGCCGAGGTGTACGCGATCGACGTCTCGCGCACGATGCTCGACCACGCCCGGGAGAAAGCCGTCGAGGCGGGTGCGGCCAACATCACGTTTGTCCATCGCGGCTTTCTGACCTATGAACACGCCGGGCCTCCGGCGGCGGCCATCGCCACGACTTTTGCCCTGCACCACCTGCCGGACTTCTGGAAGGGCATCGCCCTCCAGCGCCTGCACGCCATGCTCAAGCCCGGCGGCAAGCTCTACCTGCACGACGTAGTGCTGCCGGAGCAGCGCCCGTTGGAGCAGATCGCGTCGTTCGTCCAGGAGCAGGCGGCAGCGGGAGGTGATTTTCTGCGCGACGACGCCGAAGGCCACTTCCGCGACGAATTCTCCACCTACGACTGGATCATGGAGGGCCTGCTCGAGCGCGCGGGGTTCAGGGTCGAAGCGGTGGATTACCGCGGTGGCGTCATGGGCACCTATTGGTGCGTGAGGCGGTAACGCGGGGCGGGCCATCGGCTTCTCTGCGGATGAGCCGGGTTTATGGCATCCCTTCAGGATGCAGGTTTCGTCCTGCGAGGTCCGGTGGTGTCGGTCGCTGACGCTCCCTCAACCACCGGCTACGTTATGGCATCCCTCCGGGATGCTGCGGGCACAGCGCCTGGATCCACCTGCGGTCTTCGCAACAAATCAAGCGGCGTGCCCGCAGCATCCGCGAAGAAGGCCGCTTGCACGACGATCAACCGGCGCGTTCCATCGGCGAGCAACGTCCGCGCTAGCAGCTCAGCCCGGTACTTCCCATATCCAACAGGTATCACCGCCGCGATCTAACCTAACGCCCCTTAGGCATACGGTGCCGCCCGACCGTCAGTCACAGGGGCCCTCGGGCATTCCACCGCCTTTTCTGAAGACAGCCTGTTCACCCGCCAAGCTGAAGGCGTGGTATCGTGTAGCCGGTGGTTGAATTCGCCGCACTGATGATACCACCGGTCCCATTCCCCACCCGACACCCCTGGAGCGAGCACCATAGGCCTCTCGCCACGCACTGCCACCAATGCCGGGCCGGCTCACGGCACAAAAAAGCCCGGATCGCGGGGATCCGGGCAGGAAAGGCAAAGGGCTTACTTCTTTTGCCAGGGCAGACGGGGCTGCTCCGGCTCGTCCTTTTTCTTCTTTTTCTTGATCAGGGGTTCCTGCTTTTTGTGGCTCTCCACTTCAGCTACCTCGGCTTCGATAATCTGGTCTTCCTTGTCCTTGTGGCGGTGGATGTACCAGCCCTGGAAGATCGAGAAGGTGTTGGTGGTCGTCCAGTAGAGCACGAGGCCGCTGGAGAACTGATAGGTGAAGAAGAAGAATATGATGGGCATGTACTTCATCACCTTCATCGCCGGGTTGTCCGCGGCGGCGGCCGGTTGCGGCGTAAACTTCATCAGCAGGATCATGCTCACCAACCAGAAGAAGGGCAGGATGTTCAGCGAATCGCCCACCAGTGGCATCATGGTGCCGAAGTGGATCGTCTGGTCGGGCATCGAGAGGTCCGAGATCCAGAGGAAGTCCGCGTAGCGCAGCTCGCTGGCATTGCGCAGCAGGTTGAAGAACGCGATGAAGATCGGGAACTGGATCAGGATGGGCCAGCAACCGGAGAGCGGGTTGACGCCGTGCTTTTTCCATAGCTTGGCCATCTCCTGGTTGAGCTGCACGGGGTCGTCGGCGTACTTCTCGCGAATCTCCTTCAGCGGTCCTTGCAGCTCCTGCATGCGCTTGCTCGAACGAGCCGACTTGGCGGTGAGCGGCAGCAGGATGAGGCGGATCGTCAGCGTCGCGAAGATAATGGCAAAGCCCCAGCTACCGAGGAAGCCCTGGTAGAACTCCAGCAGCTTGAGCATGCCCTTGGAGATAAAGGCGATCAGGCCCACCGAAAGGCCGACGAACCAGCCGAGCTCCAGCACTTCGTCCTGATCGGGGTCGAGCTCTTCCAGGTGACTGTAGTCCTTCGGCCCGGCGTAGAGCTCCACATCCAGATCGTAGGTGCCCTGCGGCTCGAGGTTGGGCAGCACAAACTCCAGGGCGGCGGCCACCCCGACCGGCTCCTGACCCGTCATCGTGTCGACCATGAAGCGGCGCGGCACCGCCACCAGGCCCGAAGCCGGATGGCTGGGCGTGGCGATCATGGTAAAGAACTGATTCTTGACTGCGCCCCAGATAATCGGGGTGCGGCGCTCCACGCGGTTCTCGGGATCGCTGGAGGTAAAGGGCAGCTTGCCCCCGCTCCGGAACTTGGCGGACGAGATCGTGTGGTAATCGTTGTCGCTGTCGTAGTAGCTGGCCTTGAGGTTCTGGCCGCGCTGATCGGCCGCGGTCGGCGCGCTCGTGCCGATGTGGAGAAACTGCGTGCCCAGCGGGCGCGGCGTATCCGTCGTGTTGATGTACTCCAGCTTGTGGTGCACCACGTAGGGCGCAGCACCATCGTCACCGGGGTTGAGCTCGTAGGTGCGGCGGATCTTCAACCCCGCGTCCACCTGGCCTTCCAGCACGAGACGGGTCGGAGACTGCTCCACCACATCGTAATAGCGGGCCACATCGGCCCCAAATTTCTCGCCGCTCTGGTGCGTCAGCGCCATGATCGCGTATTTACCTCCCTCGTTGAGGATAACCGGATCGGGGTTTTCGACGCGGGCCGGATTTTCGTCCGGGTAATCCTTGAGCGTGATGGTCTGGATGCCCCCACCAAAGGTGCTGACTTCTGCGCGGATGACCTCGTTTTCCAGCACGAGCGTCTGCTCGGTTGCTTGAAACGCGTAGTCCTGCTCCGGTTCAGGCGCGGGCGTGCGCTCCGGGTATTGCGCGGTTTCGTTTTCCGCGCGCACGGTAGCGTCGGCGTCACGGGCCGGGCGGTCCGCAGACGCCTCGGAGTCGTCGGTCTCACCCGCCGCCACCGTGTCGTCTTCCGCCACCTGTTCCGCCTGCACCTGGGCCTGCTCCTTCTGGAAGGCAGCGGTCTGCGTCTGGTAGTAGAACATCAGGCCCATCCCTGCGAGCAGCAGGAGGACGCCTAAAATCAGGTTCTTTTTATCCATGATGTGCCAAATTCTGGGAAGCCGGCTTTTCCGGCTTGGGGGTGTGGGGATCCCGCGAGGGGACCGGGTCATACCCGCAGCCACCCCACGGATGGCAGCGAGACAGGCGCCGGATGGCAAGCCAACTCCCGTAGAGGGGGCCATGCTCCCGCAGTGCCTGTAGCGCGTATTGCGAGCAGGTGGGCTCGAAGCGGCAACCGCTGCCCGGCACGAGGCTGTGCAACAGGGGCGAGACCACCCAGCGATACAGCATCACCAACAGGATGAGGGGCCAAGCTAAAACGCGCCCCGTCACGCTGACGACCCGGCGCGCGCTCACGAGGGCTCCTTTTCGGCAGCCCGAGCGCTGGCCGGGAGGCGTTCGGCGGTCAGGCAAAAGCGTTGCACACAGGTCGGCCAGTCCATCTCGAGGATGCGGCGGCGGCCGACCAGGACCAGATCGCAATTGGCGGGCAGACGCTGCTGGTACAAACGAAAAAGCTCCCGCAGTCGCCGCTTGGCACGGTTACGCTGCACGGCGTTGCCAAGGCGCTTGGAAGCAATCACTCCGACGCGGCGCAAAGGCGGGCGCTCGGAATCGCTCACTTCGCGCAGTTGAAACAAAAAAGGGCCGCATTCGCGGCCACGACCAGATTGGCGGACAGTCTGGAACTCCGCCGTACGTCGGATGTGCTGGCGTGGGGTCAACCGCATGGCCAGCTCCGGAAAATGGATCAGGCGCTCAGGCGCTTGCGACCGCGGGCGCGACGGGCGTTGATCACCTTGCGGCCTCCACGGGTTCCCATGCGGGCGCGGAAACCAAGCTTGCGTTGGCGACGGAGACGGTGGGGGCGATATGTCGGCATCATGGCGATTCCTGGGCTGAAAGATAAAAACGGGTAGAACAGCGCAGCCCGGTTAGTACGTCAAGGGGAAAGATGCAGTGGAAGCGCGCGAATCCCGTACCGACACCGGGCTAACGTTTGGCAGGGGCCCATTCAGCTTGCGCGGCAATCACTCCGCACACCCACGGGAGGCCATCCCGGGACACCGATTCGTCCCGCCATGAACGCATATCTGCCGGGATTGCTGGGCGCACCGCCCTAGCAACGCATGCTCTCGAGCAGGTCGTAGGCGGCGTATTTCTTCAGTTTGCGGTAGATGAAATCGAGGGCAGAATTGACCGCACGCTGTTTGACGGCCGCGCGCTGGCCCGGGTGGATCAGCTTGTACGACCACACCCCCACCGGGCTGTGATAGCCGAGGTAGATCGTGCCGGGCGGCTCCTCGCCGCCTTCCGGGCCCGCAAAGCCGGTCACCGCCAAGGCGTAATCGGCCTCCAGACGTTCGGCGACCCCGGTGGCCATGGCCACGGCACACTCCGCACTGACGGCGCCGTGCTGCTCCAGCAGACAACCGGGCACGTTGAGCAGCGCCTCTTTGACCTCGTTCTGGTAACAGACCAAGCCGCCGGCAAAGCTCTTGGAAGCCCCCGGCACATCGGTGAAGCGGCTGGCCAACAGGCCCCCGGTGCAGGACTCGGCCACCGCCAGCTTGCTGTTCAAGGATCGCAGCTTGCGCAAAATCCATTCCGCCACGTCGGGCTCGCCGTAGCCGAGAAAGCCGTCGCCCAGCTCAGAGGCGCACTCGTTGCCGATCTCCTCCAGCCGAGACCACTCGAGGCGCTCGTTGACAGGGCGCAGGCGCATGTCGACGAAGCCGTTGTGCGCGCAATAGGCGATGCTCAGCTGCCCGGCGTAGCGGTCGAAAATCGGCTCGAGGCGGGTCTGCAGGTAGCTCTCGCCCACGCCGATGGTGCGCAGCTGCAGGTAGGCGGGGCGCTCCAGGGCGAGGCCCTTTTTCACCAACCGGGGCAGCACCTCTTCGTCGAACATCGGCTTCATCTCGTGGGCCGGGCCGGGCAACATGATCAGCAGCTTGCCGTCGACCTCCAGCCACTGGCCGGGCGCGGTACCATTAGGGTTTATCAGGCGCTCGGCACCATCGACCAGGTAGCACTGTCGCAAATTGTTCGGCGTGACGTCGCGACCGCGAATCGCGAAAAAATTTCGCAACTCTGCCTCCTGCTCTTCGTTAAATACCAGCGAGCGCCCCAGCGCATCGGCAATCGTCTCCCGCGTCAGGTCGTCCGTCGTGGGGCCCAGCCCTCCGGTGGTGATAAGAATATCCGAGCGCTCCCAGGCCGAGAGAAAAGCGGTACGAATCTCCGACTCTTCATCGCGGATCTCCTGGGTGCGGCGAATAGGCAGGCCGTGGCGGGTCAGCTGGTCGCCGAGGAAGACGAGATGTCCATTGCTGCGAATGCCGAGCAGGAGCTCATCGCCTAAGAAAATTATTTCGAGGTGCTTGGGAATTTCCATACCAACCTGCTTGCATGAGACAGTGCGGGCATTTGCCTTATCAGCTTCTATACGCCTACTATATCGGGAAAAGCCCGGGATGCCACCCCCTGACCAGAGTAAACTCAAGGAAAAAGTTCGTCGCCTGACGGAAGGGCCCGGCGTGTACCTGATGAAGGACCGCTTCGGCTCCGTTCTCTACGTCGGCAAGGCGAAAAACCTCAAACGCCGCGTGAGCAGCTATTTTCAGCGTTCGCGACGGAACATGATCCAACAGCCGAAGGTCGTCGCCATGCTCGACCTGATCTACGACTTCGACTACATCGAGGTGAACAGCGAGAGCGAAGCCCTCCTGCTCGAAGGTCGTCTGATCAAGGAATGGAAGCCGAAGTACAATACCGACTTCACCGACGACAAGCGCTTCCTGCTCGTGCGGGTGGATATGGAAAACACGCTGCCACGCTTCCGTCTCGTGCGTTTTCGCCAGAGCGAGCAGAGCCTCTACTTCGGGCCCTTCGCCCACGCCGGGCGCCTGCGCAAGACCCTGGGCGAGCTACGGCTGAAGTACGGCATCCTGCTCAGCGATGCCTCCCCCACCCAGCTGGAGGACGGCCGCTGGCGACTCTACGATGACGCCCGGGCCGAGATCTACGGCCACGAAAACATCGTGACGGAAGACGAGTACCGCGCGCGCGTGGAGCAGGCCTGCGTGTTCCTCGACGGCAAGAGCCGCGAGTGGTTGAGCGATCTGGAAGACGAGATGCGCAAGGCGGCCCTGAATCAGGAATTCGAACGGGCGGCCGAACTGCGCGACGTCCTGTTTGCGCTCAAGGGCACAATCGAACGCACCCGCAAGTTCACCCGGCAGACCCTCGTCATGCGCCCCGCCGACCCCACCCCGGTGCTGGAAGAACTGCAACGCGAGCTGCAGCTGCGCAACCTGCCGCGCAACATCGAGTGCTTCGACATCTCGCACGTCAGCGGCACCTATTGCGTCGCCTCGATGGTGCACTTCACCGACGGGCTGCCGGACAAAAACAACTACCGCCGCTTCAAGATCAAGAGCTTCATTGGCAACGACGACTTTCGCGCGATGGAAGAAGTCGTCGGCCGCCGCTACCGCCGTCTGCACGACGAGGGCAAGCCCTTCCCCGAGCTGGTGGTGATCGACGGGGGCCGCGGGCAGGTAGGAGCCGCGCTCAAGGCCTTCCTGCTGCACGAGCTGGAGCCGCCCCCGCTGATCGGCCTGGCCAAGAAGGAGGAGACGATCCACTTCAGCGATGCCCGCGAACCGCTACAGCTGCCCAACCACAGCGCGCCGCGCCTGCTGCTGCAGCGCATTCGCGACGAGGCCCACCGCTTTGCCAACACCTACAATGCCGACCTGCGCCGCAAGCGTATGAAGGCAAACGTCCTGCACGAATTCGAGGGGCTGGGACCCGTCCGACGCGAGGCCCTTTGGGAACGCTTCAAGAATCTGCCGCGCCTCAAGCAAGCGACGCTGGACGAATTGCAGGAAGTCGAAGGCATCGGCCCAAAACTTGCGGAGAGACTCCATGAATTCCTACAGCGTGCGGGATAAAAATACCCAGTACGCCGCCAAACAACTGGATTCGTGCGCTCCTGCATTAAATCTATGCTTCAACTTCCGATTAGCGAATCGTGGAACGTGAGTCCTCAACAACTATGCTAGCTTATCAGGACGCCTTTGCCGGTGGCCGACGGGCGGAACTGCACAATCAGCTCAGTGACGCGCTCGCCGTAATTTTATTGCAGACGGATCTGTTGCAGGACGACCAGCTAACGGTTGATCTCGCGCACGAAACCGCCCTTGAAATTCGCCGGTCCGTCCAGCAGATGCGGAGCTTGCTGCGTTACCTGTAGCTTTAGGGTGCGACTGCGCTAAGTACTTGCCAAACAGGCAGTATTGTTGAGAATTCAATAGCAGCAGGCATGGGCTCCAGGCGTTGAGCCGCACCTGCCTCCTTCTTTACACCTGCCTGAATATGCAGCAAGAAATCGACGTTGAGCCGGGACAGACGATCATCCAGCAGGGTGAGACCGGCTCAGGCTTTTTCATCCTCAAGAAGGGCACGCTCGAGGTTTACAAGGACGAGATCCTGCTGGCGGTTCTCATGTACCCCGGCACGATCTTCGGTGAAATGGGCGGCATTCTCGACCGCCCCCGCACCTGCACCATCAAGGCCAAAAGCACGGCCAAGATCGTGCATGTTGAGGCCAACTCCATCGAAGACATCGTGCGCAACGAGCCGGAAGTCGCCGTCAAGATCCTCAAGACGCTCGCCAACCGCCTCGATCGTACCACCCAGAAGCTGATCGATACCGCGCGCGAAAGCCCGTTCTGGTCGGTGCGCTAGGGCGTCAGTCTGGCGTCAAAACTGAAGGGCTCCGGACCCTGCTGAATCCAGCCCTGATCGAAAGCCGGGTGGAGCGGATTGAGCAACAAGTTGTGTTCGCCAGGAATGAGTAAACTGGGCACCCGCAATACGGGGGAGCTACGACGCTCCAACCATTGATGCCCCACCTCGCGGCTCCTCTCCAGCTCCGGCGGCAATGGGTGCTGATCTTTTACTGCGCCGTCGGGTACCGCGATTCGCCACCAGACGAAAGGCTGCATGGGTTGACCGCGTTGGAGGTGAACGAGGATTTCCAGTGCGCAAAGCGACAGGTGTTCCGCCGTATAAACAATGGGGCGACCGATGCGATTCCAGCGGCCAGCCGCGTAGAGGCCACCCTTGCCGCCAAAGGCGTCCTCGGGTGTCGCCGCAAATCGGCGCAGTGCCATCCGGTAAGCCTCCATCGCACTCACTGAAACATGCCGTAGCCCACGCCCATGATGAACGACTCCGCTTGAGCCATGCCGACATCCGTGTCTGACAGATCGAGCGGGGCCGCCCCTCCCAGGGGTGCCGCCGGCGTCAAAAGCCACTGAGCCGCGGCCTCATCAGTAGCATAAACCAGCCGCGCATGGTGGTGCAGCCGCGCGGCGCGCAGAACACGCTCGGATTCGGTAGGGCCGAGGCGAGCTGCCTCTTTTTTCTTTCGATTCAAGGTGCGAATGGAGATGCGCAGTCGCTGAGCGAAAGCCTCACGCGTCAGGCCGTAAGCTTGTGCCACCTCATCGAATACCTCCGGCAAGATGCCGGCGCGCAAGAGGCTGATCTGCTCACGCGGTGGCAGATCCACCAGTTCTGTTATGGCGGACATAAATCCATCCTAAGCCATTTGACCTGAAAACCAAGCCATTAGAGGCCGTTTCAAAACTTCATCCTGCGCATCGTTAGCATAACGCAGGCGATCATGAAGAACGCATGGTAGATATTGAAGTGGTGCTCATGGCGCACGAGTAGCCTGCGGAAAGATCCGA
>Ga0163227_100069_pt1 | contig 40437 bp, 41 predicted proteins | sample MSEWel2016_09_14_2_FD_113148 | JGI IMG/M metagenome (GOLD analysis project Ga0163227, IMG submission 113148) | Subsurface microbial communities from deep shales in West Virginia, USA - MSEEL Well Study Marcellus 5H_2016_09_14 ...
GGCGATGCGCTGCGTGTTCTCGATCAGCGCCGGGCAGTCGGCAAAGAGCCGCCTCATAGCCGCCTCCCCTTTCACGTGCCGCTCGGCATTCCGGCTGAGCAGCGTGCCGGCGGCGTCGAGGTGCGTGTGGTGGCGCAGGCAGGTGAAGACATCGGCCACGCGCCGCCCTGCCGCCTGGGCGTAGTCGACCCCGCCGGTCGCGACGGCGGTCAGGCCGGTCTGTGCGGTGACGTCTTGCAGCACGCGGTTCCAGACTGACTCGCCCCGGAGGTGGTGGCGTTGCAGCTCGATGCACAGGCGGTCGCCGGGAAAGATCGCCTGCAGACGCGCGACGGCCGCTTCGAGCCCGGACTTGCCCTCCTGCTCCCAAGCCTGCCGTAGCGGTCCCTCCTGTGGATCTCCGGACAGCGCGATCAGGCCCTCGGCAAACTCCGGCAGCTCGTCCCAGGTCACCTGAGCCTCGCCCTTCGGCGCGCGCAGCAAGGCCCGCGTCAGCAGGCGGCTGAGGTTCTGATAGCCCTCCCGCGTCGCCACCAGTACCGGCAGGATGGAACCGTCTGCCATCTCCAGCTCGCTGCCGACCAGCGGCCGCACGCCCCGCTCCTGCCCGGCAGCGTGGAAGCGGGCCGTGCCGTAAAGGCCGTTGCGGTCGAGCAGCGCCATCGCGGGCAGTTCGGCCGACGACGCGGCATCGATTAGCGCCTCGGGCTGGGAGGCGCCCCGAAGCCAGCTGAAGGCGCTGCGAGCATGGAGTTCGACGTAGGCCATATGGCTCTTGATGCCATATGAACAGACGTTCACTCAAGGGCCAAGTATTCGCCTTCTGCGAAACAAGAACCGGAGGGAAGTAGATTGTGACGTTTCCGCCGACTCCCGCGCTATTCCTCTGCGGATCATGAACACTGGGGTTGACCGCGCGACGCCGGTCCAGCGGTGACACAATTGATTCCCCGCGCTGGGATCCAAGCGGACGAATCAACCGGCGCCAATTGTGTCACCGCTGGACAATCAGGAGTCCTCCGCTTCAGGAATACGACTGCAGACAATCCGTTCACTGGACGGATCATAGTCTGGGTCCGACCGGAGCCGTGCCACCATGGCGTCGGCCGCAACCAAATCCCGCACGCGGAAATGGCGGGTGAGCCTTTCAGGTCCGGGAATGGGTTCAGGAGAAGCGGAATAATCTACTGTTTTGGAGTAGACCAGGACGGACAAATCGCCCTCGCCTTCCGGCTCGTGGTGAGTCTTACGCATGCACATAGATACAGAGGTGTCCGCTCTATAGGTTACCCGTATCTGGTGGTTCTCGGGCCAGCGAGGGCGATTTTCTTCCTCCGGATTCCCCGCCCAGCAACTATCCGTCGACGCGGCACCAGGCAGAAGAATGAGGCGCGCCTGCGGGAAACGCTTTCGCTAAACCGTCTTGCAGGCCGGCGCATCGAGAACACGATAGATGCAACAGTCCGTAATCCAACGAGATAACGCTTGAACCCGCGCTTATGCGGGATATAGTATGGTCTTCGTAAGCAGGACAGTGACCAAACAACAGAAGGGGGCGTTCAGAAACGCCCCCTTCTTTATTCTCTTGGCTGCTTATCCTGGTCTCTTGTCGCTGTAAAGTCGCTCACGGAGCTTTGGGATTCGCCAGACTTGCCATTCGCGCCGTTACGGCGTCCCGGGCATTCGCCACTGCTGAAACGACACTGGTCTCGCTGATCAAGGCGAACATCGACCCCTCGATAGTCAAGCGGTGCCCGCCATTCGCATCAGGATATCGTTCGGATCAAGCATCTTTATTCTCTTCCCCCGATTTGAGCTCAATGCGGCCGGCGGGAAAGAAATTGTCATACGGAGGCCGGTCAGGGCGGCGCCGCTCAAGTCGCAGCCACATTCCGACAAGGATTCCAGCGAGAGCAACTGCGAAGATGACCACCATAACGCAAGATACAGAACCCGCGAGCGAACTATTGCCAAGGGCCGTCCCCGCCGCCGATGTAAACGAGTTGGCCATCCGCCCACTCGAAGGCAGTGAGGTCCGGGGTTTTACCGTTTGGCGGTTTATACTCCAGATTTTCAATCGGCAGCACAGCGAGCCGGAAAACAGAGCTAACCTGTTGACGGTCCGGCCAGGAATCCTGAGGCATCAAAGCCCCGTAATTTCCAAGCTCCGCTTTTTGGTACGCCAGCGCTGTAACATCGGAGGCCACCTTTTCGCCTACTTTTGCCCGAGCGTTTGCTTGGATCCCAAGGTACGAGCCGACACCTGCGAGGAAAAAACTCCCGGCAACAGCTACCGCGATCGAAACGGACATTAAAGAGGCTCCCCGTCGAGTCACGTTGGATCTGGAGTCGTTTGGACGCATCTGAAGGAATTATAACCGGTTACGGCGGATGGCGTAGAAAAACCAGCATTTTCTTCTTTGAAGTCTCCAAGAGCCCGGACTGCCGCAGGTTACGGCATTTGCTTCTGGTGCGCCGTTACGGGCACCTCCTTTCTGTAGGCACGACAGGCGTTTAAGACAGTCGCCAGGACATTGGGACCCCGGGGAACTTCCGGAGCGTGATCGCAAAGCCATGCCCGGAACTGTTCGATCTCGTTGACGGACCGCATTCCGGTCACGGCGGCGAAGGTCCCATTGGAGCATTGCAAACAATCGACAAGGTCGTAAGGGGTCATAGGAGGAGATACAACCGGGATACGATCCAATGGTGCCGTGAACAGGCGGTGGCTCTCGCGAAAAGAGCCTCGTGAAAATAATATGTAATCCCGTAAACGAGGATTAATGAGCAATGGCAACGACCCCGCAGGCGGGGTCTTGCCGAATGATAAAGGCAGCAGCCTCTCTGGCGCAAGCCTCAGAACAGGGTGGTTTGCACGGGGCCGCCAGCATCGGCCGTGGGCATGGTGCGCGAATGGGGCAGGCCAGAATCCGCTGCGACTGCGGGAATCTCGTTTCCGCCGAGAAAGGCGTATAGCTGGCGCAGGATTTCGCTGAAGATGCGGGTCTGCAGCCCTTGTCCGTAACATTCTGCTGCGAGCCGGAAACTGGGGGTGTCGAGGGTGCAGCCGAAAATCCGGGCAAGTTCAGATTGCCGCATCAGCCGTAGCCCGAATGGAGTCTCCACGAACGGGCCCGTGTTGATCTTGGCGTAACTGCGCGGGATTGTATGGATAACGGGTGAAGAACGATCTATGGTCGAAAAGCGAAAGCCGTTTCCCTTGGCCTGATGCCGGGCATTGTGACGCCTTAGCCCCTCAATCGTTCCTGCGATGCGCTCACAATCCGCAGCGTCTTGCTCGGGGTCGGGCGCGTCGAGGTATGAGCCGGCAGTATCACCGAGTCCGGTGCGGGTAGGCGTAAATGCGAAGCCGGGCTGAAGGGTGGCGACAAGCACCCAGCGCCGACGATTCTGGATTTCTTTCCAGTCCGCCAAAGGCTCTAAAACCTGCTCGAAGAGGTGATAGCCGAGTTTTTGCAGGTTGCTCTTCAACAGCTCTCCGGCGAGAGAAGTCCCAAAGCTCGGAACGTTTTCAATCACGACCGCACGTGGCATGCGGCGCTGAATCAGGGAGAGGACTGGGATGAACAGGTCGCCTTGCTCGCCGATTTCCGGGCGCCCTTTCAGGCGATTTTTGGTGCGGCCCATCGTGGAGTGGCAGGTGCACGGAATCCCGGCGGTGAGGATGTCGAAGTCCGGGTATTCGGGTTCTGCAATGGTGCGGATGTTACCCTCGATGATTTCAGCGCTCGGATGGTTGGCGCAGTAGATGTCAGCGTAAGCGGAATTGATTTCGGCCGCCGCCGCCACGGAAAGCCCCGGGACGTGGGTGATGGCATGGCCGAGTGTGCCACCGCCAGCAAAGAGCTCGAGGATGCGATATTCGCCTCGGGGAGCCGTATGGTGCAGGATGTTTGCTGCGCGGATAGACGGTTTGATCTGGAGGCGCCCATAGGAGCCACGCACCACAACTTCCGTGAAGCGTGAAAGATGGCCGAGCGTCCCCTTGGAAAGAATGTCCAAGATCGGCTGGCCGCGGCGGCTGGAAATTCGGTTGGTGCCCTCCGCGGGAGATGTTGTCCGAAGCGTAAGATGCTCGCTCGACGGTTCCACCCGGAACTCGGTGCCCGGAGCAAAGCCGATGGAGTTGAGCCGCCGGGGGCCTTCAATCCAAAGCCGCGGCGTGTCACGGTTGGACCCGAGGGAGCAAAACCAGGTGCGTTGTGCCATCATGACAATAGATACACGCACGCACGCTGAAGCAGCCGTGCTTCCGCCAATCGATTTTTCGCTTGCTCTTCTTAGCTCAAAGGCCTCGGTCGGGGATCTGGTCCCGCTTGAGAATGTCGAAGAAATTCCGCCGGTCACGTAGTTGCTCTTCCGTAGGCTCGGCGGGAAACAAGAGGCTCTCCAGATGCGTTGCGATCGGCCGTCGATGCTGGACCATGATCTGCGCGATTTTGCCGAGATCTTGGGGAAACGTGAGGGGCTGCTGGATATATGTCTCGTGGTAGAAGCTTTGGAGCATGGGCGCGGCCTTCTGATTCACCTCGGGTGCACGCTCTCCAATGGTGAGCAACTTTCGGATCAGCGTGCTGTCATACCCGTAGAAATCACGGAGGTAGGCAGCAGCCACAACCAACGCCCATGCGAAGCGTTCATAAAAGGTATCGGGAGCGGCGGAAGCGTCGGTGGGCTCGAGCGTGTGGATCAGGTTGGAGAAGGGGCGTTTGAGGCTCTGGGCCGTGAAGAGGCTCAGAACGTAGTCTGGATCAAACACAGCGATGAAGCCGGTAAAATCGGCAAAGAGACCAAAGTTCTGTTCGTCAGCTTCGCTGACCTTCGCGGACTGAGTCAGAGCAGTCAGTACCAGGCGGTGGGCGGGGGCATAGAAGACGGGAAAAGGTTGGCCTGCTACGAAGTCTAACCGCAACGGCATCGGTCTCTTTTCCAGCCGCATTTCAATCGAATCGAAGATCTCTTCTTCCAGGTCCGCATACTCGAGATCGCGGAACCCCATGGACTCTTCCGCTTGGGCGAGCTCCGGGCAGTCCACATATGCGAATACGCACCCCCCGGATAGCACCACTTTCTTGACGTACAACTTTCCAATGAACGTCCATGCGAGGAACCATTCACGCAAGGCATCCAGCTCGGGCAGTGGGGCCTGGAACTCCACGCCCCCCCGTATCCACGACTGCAACTCTTCCCCTTGCTTCATGGGGAATACCCTAAAGCGTATCATTGGGGATTGGCGAACAAAAATAACAACAGCACTACCAGTAGTTTACACTATAATAACGTTAAAAAGCGAATTCCGCATCGTGGTCCCATTCTTGCGTGCCGCGGTAGGCGAAATGAACGATGGGCGGCGGAAGTGCCTGAAATTCTACAAATCTTCGCGCAAGCAGCTAAAGTTGGGCATGTTTAGTCGCCAGAATGAGCCGTTGCGGGAAGAAGATCCACCAATCGTTTACGATGCTCCGTACGAGCTGAAAGCGGGAGAGACAATGCAGACGGATTGCGTGGCGACCCGGCGCGAGGCGATCTCGATGTGTCGCGCGGCATTTGGACATCAGCACGCACCGATTCCAGACGCATTCTATGGAATCTATGTCGGGCAACAGATGCTGGATCAGGCGGATAAGTGGCATCGAATTCCGGGATTTCGGCGCGGACCAAATCCATCTTGCTACGCACGCTTTTCGAGGGCGGGGAACCATATCCAGCTAGTACGAGCGAACGGCGAAGACCGTTTGGTGCTGAATGACAACGAAGAGGTGGAGCTGTATCGGTGGGATCGGGGTTTACAGGCTTACGAAATTCAATCGCTCGATCGAAGCCCGGAGGGGGAGGGGACTCAGACGAGACAACCCAAAAGATATTCTTCGCCATTCACTGGCACTGAGTCGACTGCCACGCTCGGCACGGGCGTTGTTCAGGTGACATCGGACTGCCCCGCCGTGTTCGTAGCGCGCAGAGGGGAACACTCTGTGGGGGTCTATGGAGCCGAGGAGGAAGCGCGCATCGCTGAGGCACGCTTTCGGGCGGCATGCCAAATGGGTCCCGCCGACGCCAGGGTAGCTGATGAAGACCGATGCCACGCCATCGCCCTCGATCGCGCAGGCCACTGGACCGAAGTCAGAGCTTATGAGTTCGGGGAACGCGCTCAGTGCTACGCGCGGTTCGTGGAGGAACAGGGGGTGGAAATCGTGACTGCGGCGCAAGGAGACGCACTCGAGCTGGATGAATTGTCGGGTGAGCTTTGGCTTGGCACTCAAGTGTCCGGGGAGGTTGAGTGGCATGCGGTCGGTGAAGCGCGATCGGAGCGGCACCGTCCATGGCAGCCGGTTAAAAAAAGCAAGGATCTGGGCATACCGAGCACCGAAGTTGAAGTGTAACTCTGGGGAGGTCAGCGTAACAGCTCGAGGTAAATTCGACACCTCTCTTGTTCGTCGGCCGAAGCGCAAGCGCGGATGGACAGCTCGATCTCCGTTCGCTTGATCCGGGCGGCGACAGGGTCTCGCAACAATCGGATGATCTGCACCGCGACGCTTTCTCCTGGTCTTGGCAGAAGGCGTTCACTGGAAATGAGAGCCGAGGCAGGAACCCCGAAATCGAGCAGATCATCGCGGGTAATTTCTGGCACCGACCGCAGTAGTACGTAGCATGCCGCGACGGCCCGCAAGTGTGCGTCAGAAGGAAGCCGCGAAAGCAAGTTCTGCAGATGCTGATCTGCGGAAATGTTTTTCTCCCACATCCGTCCGAGGAGCAAATCTTTAGCCAATTCGCAAATAGCGCATGCGGCAGGGGAGGCGGTCTTGGCTGGGGGGGCAACCTTTGTCAGCGTGTGTTGAAGCATTTGTCTTTATCTTAGCCGCTTCGCGCAAATTCGGGAAAAATCCCGTATCGTTGCCTGCCCCGGCGGGATTTCGAGGACTACGACACCGCTTGGCGGTGGTCCCAAGGCCGCACCAGGTCATCGCGTGACCAAACCCCGACGCGATCCTGCCGGGCGAGGGCCTCCAGTTCGGCCAGATACCTGTCATCCGGGGCGAAATCCCGGTACCAATACGCTAGCCCCATCGCTACCAGCATAGCGTTGATCAATTGCCCTTCGTCGTCCCAAATCCATGCTACGTGCCGCTTCCATTTGCGGTCGTAGTCGATACACTGCACCCGCACGGGAGTGCCCTTGGGAAGCATCTTCTTCACGACGTAGCTGATTTCCTCACCCATGGGCTGATCTTTTTCCGGGGCATCGATACCGGCCAGGCGTATCCGGTAGGACTTACCTTCCGTCAGGACGTTGATTGTATCGCCGTCACACACGTAATCAACGGCATAAGTTCCCTCCGGAAGGCAAGCGGGGGGGCGTGCCAGCATCAGGCGCAACATCTGGAAGGGAAGCCAAACAGGCGCTAGCAGCAGCCTGAAAACATCTACGACCAATCCTCCGAGATTGGGGATCAGGCCGAGCACGAAGCGCAATACGAATAACTCCATGCGAAGAGATACAGATTCAGCAGCTCACTCGTCCACGAGTTCCGGGTGGTGCTTCTGGAGCAGCCGTCGGAAACGGGATTGAGCCCGCGGAGAAACTCCAGAAGGAAGACGTTCAGCCGGGATTGCCGCCAATTCCTCGATGGCAGCATTGCGAACCATATTGTGCAGCCTCAATCCATAGTAGACATAAAAGGAGAAAAAGAACGCGAAAGCACTGATCCCCGAATAGTCAAAGAGCATCTCACTCCACCCCAACCAGTGCTGATAGGCTTCACCCCAGTCCCAGCCCCAAAGGGCAAGCAGCCATCCTCCAAAGTGCACCTTGCTCAGGAGCAACAGCATTCGCCTTATGAACAACCAGAAGCTGCTGTAGAAATTCGGCGGATGCTGCGCAGCAAAGAACGGAATGAAGCCTTTCATCCCAACATTATAGTCGCCAGCCCCTGTTTGCCTACTAAAACAACGCCCCCCCGTCGGAATTAAACTTCCGGAACGTGGACCGATGTCGGCGGGCCCGGGTTAGCGGGAGGTTCCGTTCGGTGGCGGTAGTAAGCCATTTGGCGTCGAAAGCGCTGCTGATCGATGGCATGGATGCCGTTACGGAAGAACATCGACAGGCGGAAAGCTTCGCCGGGCTCAAGCGCCACACGGAAGACAGAACCGCCAGAGGACGGCTGCCCCACTTTGACCGTAAACGAAAAGGCCAGTCGTTCACCATCGCGACCGTTCAGGTTCAGAGGGTAGAACTCGATTGTTTTCGAAGCACCACCGGACTGGTGATAGAACCGAAGCGAGTAGCTGGGGGGATAGGGGCTTTGGCCTTGTGAAGATTGAGCCCGGAAGCGCACCTGTTCAATTACGCGGACAATGTCCGCAACCTCGACTTCGGACAGCTTGCCGACCGTGTTCTTGTCGGGGAGATCTTTGTTGGGTTCAAAGACCGCCGTGTCTCCAGCTCGACCTTGGAGGGGAATCGCTTGCAGAATCGACGTGAACAAGAATCCAAGGTCGCCGTTGCGATCCGGCACTAATTTGAACCGAAATGCCGAGCCGCTGCCGGCTCGGTTGGGTTTGTAGAATGGGAGCTCCATCATCGGGAGATACAGATTATCCGCTGAGCACCATCGAGGCTCCTGAGCCACGTGTAAACTCTGGAGAGAACAGCCCGGGATGTTTCTGGTTACTTCTGCCACCAATGCGGTTATAATATAATAGATGTTCTGCTACACCGACGGGATTTCCTTTGCTGCGGACTGTGCGCACGACGTGCCGCTGCAGGAGCGTAGATGGGCCTTGGATGCGGAGGAGGCACCGGTGCTACACGGGGAGTTCTGGACGGCCCGCCAGCGGCAAGCGAATTCGATTCATGAGATTCCCTACCGGGCCTGTTTCAAACCCCAACTCCCCGCATTCTTCATCAAGGAACTCTCTGCACCAGGGGATGTGGTGTTCGATCCCTTCATGGGGCGTGGCACCACGATCGTCGAAGCGGCCCTATTGGGGAGGGACGTCGCCGGCTGCGACGTGAATGAACTGGCGCACCATTTCACGGTGCCGCGGCTTAATCCGCCAACGGTGCAGGCGATTCAGGATCGTCTAGAGGAGCTGGAACTCGGGCGGGATGTGGAGATGCGTAAAGATCTGCTTGTATTCTATCATCCAGACACACTTCGGGAGATCACCAACCTGCGCCGTTATCTATGCGCCCCAGGACAGAAAGACGCAGTGGATGGCTGGCTACGGTTGTTGGCCCTCACGCGACTCACGGGGCATTCGAGCGGGTTTCTTTCGGCATTCACACTTCCTCCAAATCAGGCGGTGAGTGTCGCGGCACAAGCGCGCATCAATCGCCGCAGAAATCAGGCCCCTCCACGCCGGGAACTCCGACCACTTCTGATCCGAAAGGCGCGCTCGCTTCTGCGTAGTGTAAACGGCGAGCAACGACTGGCCCTGATTCATGCGGGACGCTCTGCGCGACTCCTGACGCAAGATAGCCGCCGGATTCCGCAGATCGATCGCGATACAGTGCAATTGACGGTTACATCACCCCCGTTTCTCGACGTGGTCGACTATGCCGGCGATAATTGGCTGAGACGCTGGTTTGCCGACCTGCCGACAGAATTGCCTGGCCTCTTGGCGGCACGCACCCCGGCGGAGTGGGCTGCATCGATGCGCGAGGTCTTTACCGAAGTGTTCCGTATCACCAGGCCGGGAGGCTTCCTGGCGTGCGAGGTAGGAGAAGTCCGCCGAGGGCAAGTGGCACTGGAAGACCACCTAATACCAGCATGTTCGAAGGCCGGATGGAAGCCCGTAGTCATCCTCCACCACAATCAGAAATTTACCAAAACGGCACACTGCTGGGGAGTTCGGAATAACGAGGCGGGTACCAACTCCCAACGGATAGCGGTCTTTCAAAAACCGTAAATAGAATCGAAATGAGCGACAACCAAGAGCAAATGAAGAATGCCGATACGATCGAAGCAACCGTGGCCAAGTTACGGAAGTTACCTGCGGAAAAGCAGGCTGTAGCAGCGGCGGTTATCCAGGAATTGGGCGTGGAAACCGGACAGGAACCTGAGGTTCATCCGGAATGGAAAACAGAATTGGATCGGCGGGAGATGGATGCGATAAATTGCCCTTCCTCGTTCTTGAGCAAAGAAGACCTAGCCACCCGGGTGCAGCAGCTACTGTCGAAATCGCGACGTTAGCAATGCTGGTCGGGATCGAACCGGTTGCGGTTCAGTCGTGATCCAGTTCATCCCGACTGGGTCTTGGAATTCTATGGAACGTCCGACGGGATTCCCGTTCGGCGGAATGCACCTCCAGAGCCTTGGCGACAAGCGCCAGGATGGCGGAGTCTGGGGCGCTGCGTCGAATCGTTGCAAAAGGGCTGTTGAGAGCCGACGATACGCAAGCAGAGGATGTGGCATCGCCTGTTGTGATGATCCATGGCGCGGCGTGCAGCGATTTGATCAGATGGTAGGTCGCTATAAGGTCTCGCACCGGCCGCTCATCCAGGAACTCCTCTGCGACTATCAGGTGCCATTCGCTCGATCCAAAAACGAGTTCGGCCGCGGCTTTGCTGAAGGAAGAAAGGCCCGTGACGTGGTAATCGACAGACAAGAGAGAGAGGAGAGATTCAGGTCCCTCAGGGTTTGATTCCAGAACCAGGATACGCATGTGCAGGGGCGTCCTACTTTCTTCAGTAAGCCGCATACGTCAAAGGCTATCTTCCAACCGGGCGACACAGATGGGGGCGCAGTTAATGGTCACAGAATCCCGCAAACCAGCAGAAATGGCTCACGAGCCGCCGGCATCAAGCGAAGTAGAGTAGATGCCGCGCGGCGTTCCGCCCGCCGCTTCGCGGCTACGCGACCCTATCGGGCCCGGCCCGTCCCTCCCTGAGGCTCTTCTGCGCGCGTGTCGATGAGGGAATGAAGGGAAACAGAAAGGAAATGGTTCCCGGTCATGACCCTGCCGACTCGTATCCATGCCTCGCCGAGGGAGGGAAAGGTGAATGGGGAAGCGCGTAAGTCCGAGGCCCGGGTAACGAGGTGCGTGGAGATACAATGTGCGCAAACTCACTCATGCACCTTCCGTCGACTTGTCCTCATGCCGCCATCATGACGGATTCACCGGAGAACAGGCCGTTTCCGCATTCGCCGTCGGGGCATGAGAAAGCACGATCGGCATACGACGCGGGTCGACGCAGCATCTTGTAATCCCCGCTCTCGTCAAAGAACGCCTTTGGCGGTCAACGACCGCCATGGTCGGCATTCCCGGCTAGGGGCACTTGCGCCGCGCGCCCTGCCTCGTGGAACCAGAGATCGCGAATCTTCGCGTCATCACTCAGGGGCAAGGGACTGGCATCACGGACGGCAAACGTTGTCGGCAAGTTGACCGACGTCCCAAACACCAGGGCGTGCTGCTTCGGCAGCGACGGCAAACGCTTCAATACGGCCTCGGAAATGAATGGCGTCATCTGCCGGATCTGGGACAGGTCGTCCGGATTCTGAATGCGATGAATGACGAAGTTCGAACACTGGGAAAGTACTGTTTTCGAGAGTTCACTTGGCCGCTGAGACGCCGCGAGCAAGAAGAGTCCATACTTGCGACCCTCCTTTGCAATCCGTTCATAAATACGGCTGGCGTCAATGGCATAGCGAGACGGAGTTTCAGCAATATAGCGGTGCGCCTCTTCCAAGAGCAGATGGACCGGAAAGCGGTTTCGGGGCTCAGCTTGACGCAGCAACCGAAACGTCATGCGCGCGAGCACGGACGCCACTAACTCGACCACTTCGTCCTCGACCGCATTCATGTCGACGATGATGATCTGGTGGCGCTTCACCAACGGGCCATCGGTTGCTTCTAATCCGAGAAGCTCTCTCAGAAACGCTTCCCGCGATGGTGCCTCTCTCCCCGGTTGCAAATCGTATCGCAAAAACGCGTATTCCGCTCGTTCTTTGAGTGACTTGAACCGTGTCATCATCTGTGAGCAGTAATCGCGGATCTGTCGATTGCCGTGCGCCTCTTCATAGAGAATGGCGAAGTCGAGACATTCCTCCAGATCGTTAAAGCTGAAGGGTTTCCGATCATACGAGGGGAGTTCGACATCCTTACGAAGTTTTTGCCGAACTTCGTCCAAGAAACGCTCTAGATTGGCGCTGGGTTTAAAATTGCCGTACTGGAAGTCGGCACCATGCTTTTTAAGCAGCCTGATGTCCAGATCGTGGGTCGGATACTTCTGCAGGAGCGAGACAACGCGTTGAAACTTGGAGACGGGAGAATCTCCGTCAGCGCCACGGAAACATTCGAGGATGCATGTGGCGATGAAATGCTCTTTGATTTCCAGAGACTCGGTAGGATCCAGGCGGAACAGACCTGTGAGACCGAGTGCCGTTCGCAGGACCGGGACCTGTGTGCGTTCGCTGGCCTGAAGCAACAATTCCCACTCGGACTGCTCCAGGAACCAATGAGGCAGCTGGAAGCGGTCTTCGGCGGCAGTTCCATCGAGCACCAAACGGGTCACCCCGATCCCGTTGTCATTGGCCAAAGGTGAGAGAGCCTTCTGATATTCGCCGTTTACGTCGAAGACGACAAAAGTCGCCCCACGCGCGTGATACTCATCCGCCTTCTCGAATAGTGATTGCAGTACGGACGCGACGGTGCACGACTTTCCGCTGCCGGTATTGCCCAGAACCGCCGTGTGCCCACCGAAGAAATCGTCGATCCGGACTTTGACGTCATATCCTTCAAAGACCACGGATTTTCCGATCGTTAGCGCGCGGTAGCGCGTCGCCTCTGGCAGTGTGGGCCGCACCGCTTCGACGGGAACATCTGTCTCGAAGACCCGGTCGAGTTCTGCGTCGAGTGCGTAAAGCGCGTCCGCATAGAGTGACGGGAAGACCGAGACGCCGAACCGGAACTTTTCACTTCGTTCCTGCGGCAACATTCCAACCGGTACGACGTCGAGATATTTCGCCGAAGCCGCCTTGTCTAAATCGCCCTCACCCTGACTGGGACCGCCAACATCGCGTTCACGCAGACCTACAACCTCGGCCACGATATATTCGGCTTGCACGGGCACCATCAGGAAGGACCCCAGCCGAGCCACGTAGTGCACATCGTCAAATCCCACGACTGTGAAATTGTCCGTGCCTGCATGCATTTCCACGACGAACCGGTCTGCGGCGACAGATACGACCTTGCCGATAGCGCGCTTTCGATCGTCACGACTCATGCATCGTCCCCCTTCTGGGGAGACATCGCATCCAGGACCTTCTTTACGGCCTCATCGATGCGCTCGCTCGGCCGTTGTGGCAGGAATTCTTCGACGATTGTATCGAAATAATGCGCTTTTCGCCCCACCTCCGGGCCGTTCCCTCCGATGATCCAGATTCGGGGATCGTTGAGCTCGCGCAGTTTAGCGATTTCGCCCGGGAGCGAAGGTTCGGCAAAGATCACGAGCCTAAATGTGGGAATCGTCAGCGCCTGATAGATGATATTGTTGATGTGCTCGTCACCGAAAGCATAACCCATCGTGAACAGGACACTCTGCTCACGCACGATGCGCGATTGAAACTCTCGAAACAGGTCGGCGTAAGGCGATCCCAGAGCGGAGTTTTGCTTTGCGGGCGTCGGATAGATCATCACCTTTCCGCGTTCCTCCTTCGAAACCGGCATTTCCCGAATTGGAAACAGCCCGTGATCGTCTTCTGTCCAACTGATCGACCCGTGCAGCTTGCCGAGATACACGAACCCGTCGACTGCGGACCATTTGCGGCTCGTCAGATCGAGTTGCTCTGCCAAGGCATACCGGAATGTTGCCGGATTGAAACGGCGTTCTACGACGCCGGAAAAGCCGTTCGCGTACGGCAAGCCGAGCCGATCCATTGCCGTCTCGTTAAACAGGTCGTAATTCGTCGTGAAAACCCAAGGTCTCGGCAATGACCGATCCCGGAGCACGAGCTTGCGGTAGAATGTCTCATAGAGAGACATTACCGTGTCGTCGCCCTTGGCAAACGCCCCGGCCGTGCATTTTGTCCAAAGGAACTTCTGGACCTTGTCAATTATCGAGTTAATGACCTTAAGCTGGGGCTCTGCCTTCTCCAGCGAACTACGCCTCAAGACGAAGCGAAGGCTGTACAGGAGCTCCATGAGCCGCTCCAGGTTGCGTGAATAGTCTTCGACGCCAATGTCGATCCCGAACTGATCTCGGAGCTCGTCACGTTCGTAAATTGTCGGGAATGTCGGATCGTCGACGTCCCGCTCCCTTGTGAACTCCGCCGCAAGGGGCGCCATAGTCGGAACACCGACTTCTTGATCGTCTTTCCACGATGATGAACAGCCGGCGCCCAGGAGGAACGCCACATTCCGCGCGTTCAGCGATTCCCCAAGCGCCTGCCGCACCTTATCGGCGCCAGCAGGCCACTCGCATTCCATGACGTCACTCCCGGCGCCACGTATGAAGCGGAAAGTAGGCTTTGGAGCGTTTCCCTCTGCAGCATCAGCCATCGCTCCCTCCCAATACTATTGCCATTATCGCCCAATACATGAGTTACATGTATTGTCACCACTGGCCACTTCGATCAATCCTCATTTGATCCAGATGGCCAACGGATTCACTACCCGGCGGTCGCATATGGGAGCTTCTTCACGTCAGTCGATGCCGGGTGTGTTGGCTGCGGTCGCCCGAGTTCCGGGGGACCGGCGGGAAGCTTTTGCCACGGGGATTGAGGGTCTGGATGAAGCACTGGGCGGAGGATTGCCGCGGGGGAGTCGTTTCCGAATGCTGCGGCAGGTTTCCAGCTGCGTTTTCATGATCAGCAGATACAGGCGAAGGGGACACAAAAAAGCCCGGGTAAGAACCACGGGCGGAGCGGCCCCTCTAAGTAGCGGCCATCATGGAGCTGGGGCCATCGGATTCTCCGGAATTTCCCGCTGAAAGTGGCGCTGTGACACCAGCAAGAGTTCCTCGAATGACAGGTTGAGCAGATGGGCCAGGTGGCGCATGTCTACCAACACTTCAGTGATGGCGGTTTCCGGATCATCTTCCTCATCCGGGTACACCTCACGAAAAGCTTTCCGCGCCCGAACGTGGGACATTCGAATGAGATCCGGAGCGAAAGGTCGCCTTCAGAAAGGCATTCCTCGGAATCAATCGCGTTGTAGATCTGCAGCATGGGTATGTCCATGCGATGAGATACGCGCTGCCTGTTTGGCGCTCGCCCAGAGATCTCTTTCGCGATTTACTGCGCCCATGGCCAGCCAGCCGAGTGCAAGGGCCCGAAAGAGCTCAGGCTCCTCTACCAGGAACCCTTACCTCGCCGAGGAGATGCGCTCTCGCCATTCCTCAATCGAATTCAGGGTGAAAGCCGAACGAGCAATTCCTTTGAGCAGGGGCCGGTCGTCGATCGCTTGAATCCGCTCCACAACGTCTTCGGGGCGCTGACTCAAGTTATCCAGTGCCCACTCTCGGGCCGTCTCATGACTGCCTTCAGTGCGGCCTCGTTGGATTAATTGTTCTGCAGCGGTCATGGCCGTGTCCTCCAGTTCTGGGGTATCGACTCTCTCGATGATGGCGAGGATGCTTTCGCGGTCAATATCGCTATAAAGTGGATAATCTCCGTCAAATCCAGGGCAACCTTCTGACCGGCTACGATGCGGGCATTGCGCTGAAATCTCTGAAAAACCACCGTCCTGGAAGGGAAACAACCCCCAGAATCACGATGGCGATCATGAGAGACAGGATGGAAAAGCCGGCGCGCCGGCAAAACGCACGCGGTTTGACCTGCGGGGCAAGCCTGGCGGGCACCAATGACTGGAAGGTGTTCATGGATCTACTTTACCGGAAAACGGGCTTGCTTAATTCAGTTGGGATGGCATCCTTGCAAACGTGCGCCTCGGAAGACCCTTCCTCAGCCTTCGTTGCTGACAGGAGCCGAGGTTTCTTTTTGTACGGGTTTTGCGCCCATATCGGGCCGCGGTAACCCGCATCGCGCTCAACCGGAAAAACCAAGTGTATTAAAAACAGAGCTACAGTGTAATCTATGGAAATGACTGGATGAAGATTACATGGAGTTTGGCTTCCCGACTGGCCGCGAAAAGCGCCGGTCTGATTGGCGCAATGTTCAGCGTGTGGCTGGGGCCATATTGGGGGGCTCAGCCATTATTCGGCCTGAAACATTCACCGTCACCTCCGTTTTAGCGAACCTCTGCTAGCTTCACATATTGTGTGAGCTGACGATGTCTTTCCCAGAGTATTTCAAGCTCTTGAATCTGTTGACTTAGGTCTGGGCTCACAACTTCAGGATTACGTAGGCGTACTGCAGTCCCTGACATACATACCATCACCATACCCTTTGCGCCTCCTACCTCAGCATAGTCAATGTCGACTCCAATCACCGCATTTGCCCCCATTTGGACCGCTTCCTTACGTAGAGCTGCCTTGCATAGATTTTCCCCATCTCGCAGCTTCCTGTTATATACATCAGACTGAGCTCCAAAAAAATCTGCAAAAGATGCGCTTAGCTCAGACAAAATACTCGTACCGGTTGTTGTCTGAGCTGTTACTAATTCACAGATTTGATAGTCCCAATCGAGAGGCTGATGTACCGATATAATCGGCACGATTGAAAGCTTACGTTGCAAATCTTTCATTACAACAGGAAGCTCCTTGTTATACTGGGCTCTTGCCAATGCTACAAATTCTGGTCCGCACCTTTGGCAGCATACCTCTGGCAAATCCTCCCTTGAAAGGACTGCATGAACAAAAGCCATGGTAGATTCTGGCAGTATCGCGTTCTCGAACATGCCAGTCTTTAACCTCGCTTGGCAATGTGGACACGAGTTGAGAGATTCAGTCGGAGGCATTCCACCAAGCGTTACCCCCCGAACCCAAAAGATTCAAGCGTTTATTTAGGGCCACTTCGATTCACCTCGCCAAGCGCCTAAAGAAACGGGAAAACATCCTGCAAAACAGCCCACAAGAGGCGGAGGATCGTGAGGTAAGCGCCGATCATGCTGCCATAGACAACGGTGTATCCAAACGCCTCGTCGAGGGCGCGATTCTTCGGAAGCCAGAAAAAGAAAGGGACACACGTGACGGCGATGTAAAATAGCAGCGGCGGAGTTATTTGGATATCCTGCATTTGCAGAAATATGTTAGCAATCCGGCAGCGTTTGCCAATGCGGCGGTCTCGCGATTGGTCCGAAAAACGAAAACGAACCGTTTTTTGCGTCTTTCGGTCAAACTAGGGTTGTGACCAAAAGATCCGACTCATCAGGCAACGACCGGTCAGCGTCCGGGCCATCCCGCAACCGGAAGCGAATCATCGCCGGGGGGGTGGGGATGTTGTCCATCCTCATTATATTGGGCCTGGGCCTCATCGGGAATGGGCACTCGAGCGCAAGACCATCCAAAGATAGAACAAAGCCGACGTCGACCACCACCGCACCTCTGGAGGAGGCGCCGTCGCAGGCTGCGGAAGAGCAGGAACTGCCCGTAGAAGATGGGGTCGCGGTGCTCGCTCCCCAGACGGCCGAATGGGTCGTGCGGGCCCCGAATTGGAATGGGATCCGGAATTTGGGGCGACAGCCGGCGTTGAAAGGCCTCGTTGAAGACGTTAAATTTCCTGTGTCGCTGCCGACGCTGCAAAGCTGTCTGTATGCCAGCGGATTCAACCCACGCGAGGTGCTCGGGGGCCTACCGGACGTTCTGGAGGATAACCTAGTGCTGGTCGGCATCGGCCACGATGCTGCAGGTGGGATGTACTTGTACACGCGAGTTTCAGCGGAGACCTGGGAACTCTGGGAGGCACAGCGACTGCGTGGACCTCAGACCGTTTGGAAGCAACGAGAGGACGAGGTATATGTCTATCAGCCGCACCTGCTGCTCCCCTTTGCTACGATCGACGAATCCCTCTTGATTTTCTACGAACGCGGCTTCATGTGCATGGCGCTTGGCAACGACGCGATGGACGCTTTCAGAGCGGTGCTGGCCACGCCCGCCGAAGCACTGCGCGTGGCAGAATACGCAGCCAGGCCTTCACAGATTGCGGTTTATTGGCACCTCCAGAGCGCATCGGAGGGAGCATCTCCGGTGAAGATGGTTTTGCCAGAGTTGGTGAGGGAGCATCCATTGGTCAGCAATGTCGTCGCAGGAGTTCCCAAGGGCCGCGTTGAAGGGATCATAACCGTTGCTCGCGATGAAACGGTCCTGGATCTGCGTTTTGAACCGGAGTCGCCCACGGTCTTTACCAACGGCGACCTTTCGATTCCGGCCGCAATACCGGGGGATGCCATTTCCTTTGACATCATCCACGTGCATCTGCCCGAACTCCTCGAGAAGGTGACCACCCGGAACTTGGAAGATTCAGATTTCGCCCAGCGGGTTTACACGCAGTTCTACGCCAAGCACCAGTTCTGGCCCCTTGACGGGGTGGGCAGCATGCTGGGCACAAAGGGATTTCGCTTTTCGGTCCCCAGCAAAAGCCAGCAGGAGGGGGATGCTACGGTCTATGTGTGGAACGTAGTCGACGGCCCGCTGGCAGCGGAAACGCTTGCCACGATTCTACGTGCCGAAAGCGGGACGGCGCTCGGAGTTCGAGCAATGCGCCGCGGCGACCACTTTCTCTACCAAGCGACCATTGATGGGAAGACGTGGAACCTGATCGGCGTGGATGAGCGCATTCTGCTCACAGACGAGCTGGCGGCCCTGGCGAGAACCGAAGGTGAATCTTCACTGAGCGATTCGGTTTCTCTCCCTGAAGACTTCGGCTCCGGAAGATGCCTCCTGTTCTATCGCAACGAAAATGCGAAACCGCAGTCGAAGGAGATGCCGTTGGACCTCCCGTTGGCGCAAGAGTTGGCGTGGTATTTTGCCCGTGCCTATCCTTATAGGCTCGGACGCGCCCAGATCGATGCAGACGGACGCTTTGTTCTCCAGAGCTGGTTGCGCTTCTAATAGGCGTCGAGATAGGAACCCGCGAAGAGCCGGTCCGAATCTCGACTCGGCTCCGGCAAATCTGCGTCAGCGTCATAGCACCAACGCCACGCTGCATCCTCCCAGGTCCGGTGCCGGAGGTGCCAGGTTGCATTGTCTAGTGGAATACTCGTGAGCAGGATCGGCTTTCCCGCCATCAGGATCTGATAGCCCGTGGCGGCCGGAGCGATCGAGAAATGTGAGGATGGTGCTGTTGCCATACCTCATTACTTTGACCGTCAAAGAATGAACTCGGCGGGGAAATTCCGAGGGACTTACAAAAATCACGCGAGGCTTAATTCGTCCCATCGATCAGGACCCCGCGCAGCCGCCAATCGCAGAGGATATCGTTGACCTGCTCGCACAGGACAGTCAGGTGAGCGCTCACCTGTTCGTCGTGGCACCGATTGATGATCTGGCAGAGGGCCAGTGAGAACGTCAGAAACGGACCCATATCGCAATGCTGCCGCGAGAGGTCCCTACGCACCGGATCCCGGAGGCAGTCACGGTAGTCCGGCGGCAGATCGCGATCCAGTGAATCTGACCAGGCCTGGATCAGTCGATCCAGATGGTCTGCGGCTTTTCGGAGGAGGCCTTGTTGAGGGGTGCCCACGAGTGGAATCGAATCCCGTAGGAATTTCAGAGCGTTTTCCAGCCGGTCGCCATACCGGAAATAATCCATACTTCGCCGGTAATGTTCGGCGCCGATTTCGATTTCTTTCACTTGGCGCATTATCATCTTGGTCATACTGGCAGCGTAGGGAGAGTTATCACAAAAGCGCCGTATGCACGTCACGTGCACGGGGCCATTTTTCAACGCCGACGATCGCGAGAGCGCCGATTGGACGGTTTGGGGAATATATGAATCAACGGCTTCCAGCGCCGGGAGGGTTGACGGACACAGTAGCCCGCGCCTCGACGGAGAGCTCGCGGGCGGTGCCATCACCCGCAATGAAACGAACTGGTTGGGCGTGGTCGGATTCGTTGCGCAAGATCCAGTGACCTGAGTCGTGCAGGGCGGTAACATCGGGTGCGTCGTGCAGGGGGAGAACGATTGACGCATTGGGAGTGGTCGGCAGATTGCCCTGCTGGCCAATGAAAGCACCGTCCGCGTAGACGCTCGCGTTGCCGGCGCCGAGATCCTGAACAAACGGAACCGCAAGTTCGAGCGCTACCACGCCTGTTGGTGAGCGGGTCGGATCGAGCAGCGTTAAGAGGCGGGCGTTCGAGGCATGTGCGCTGACGACGGGTAGAACCGTCTGAGCGAACGGCTTGACCGTCTCCGGCAACAACAAATTCAACCGCCACGGGCGCGCATCCGGCTCCGGCGAAAGGAATGAGGCATTGGTTAGGATCAGAGGTGTCTTCGCAGGCCAGATTCTAGAGGTCTCTTGCTGGATTTGAGCGTCGAACGACGCATCCGCCCTGAGTGACTCGGGGTGGAGCCGATAGGTATAGTGCGGAGTCCACGACGCCTTGGGGCTGAAATACTGCACCCGTAGACGGACGGGGCCGGGCGCCGGTGCGCGCAACTCCACGTTGAGGGTCATGGCTGCAACCTTGAGTTCGGCGAGCCGCGTCTTTCGGTCTTGCCGGACGCGTTCGGCCGCCGCTTCGTGATTTCGCATCCGCGTCTCGATGGCGTGCATCTCTTCGACAATCGCACGCCGCGCGGGCTCCGATTCATCGATCAAGGACTCGAGGGAGGCGAGGGCGTGGTCGGGCGATACGTCGCCTGCGCGCCCGAACCGACTGATGAATTCCATGTAGATGCCCAGGCGTTGTTCCCTTAGCTCTCTTTCTTGGGACAGGGTCTGAACCCGCGCCTCATGGAACGCGATTTCTGCTTCGAGAGCCTGCAGTTGGGGATCATCGCGGGCGGTGCGTGCTTCGGGAACAACGGCGCTCAGCACGGCCTCGCTCTCTTCGATTGCCACTCTTAAGGTAGCAGTGTCCAGGCGCCCTGGCAGCCCGCTGATCGACACGCGGTTCGGGCCTGGGTCGCACTCCACCGTCACATTTTCCGTAATTCTAACTCCGTCCTGGAAAAGGAGTAACTCGGTGACAACGGGTTCTTGGCCAAACAGGCGGGCCGCAACGAAGAAGAGGATAAGGAAGACGTGGCGCATTACGGGAACACCTTGACATATTCAGCGCCTTCCGGATCACGGAAAACGGCTTCGTGGGCGGAAAGTGACTCGAGTTCGAGGGCGTAGTTAGGCAATACCAGCGAACGCTCGGCATAGTAGTCGCCGTTGATGTTGACGACCCACGCCGAGCCCATGAGCACGGGTCGTTGGATGATGAGCGAGTCCACAAGAGCTTGAATCTGAGGACTCGGAAGATGAGAGGGCGTGGCCACGGCGGAAGCCGCGGACTCCGTCATAGCGGAGGGTGTGGTGGAGGGAGGCGTGGCTTGAAGCCATGCGAGCAGGTGATTACGCCCATCGAAAAACTGCAACCAGACCGCGACTGCGAGGGCGAGGCATGCAATGGAACCGACGTTGTAGACCAGCAGGTGCCGTCTGGACGGGGGCACAGGTGCTTCAAGCATTGAGCCCTCGGTCACAGGTAAGGAGGCGGCGTTGGAGTAGGGCAGTCCGGAAGAATCGTGGCCGCGCTCTGCCTGCGCCCGAATTGTGTCGTTGATGATGCTCATGGGGATTTAGATCCGGCCGACTTCAAACGTAGCTCGCAGAGCCTCGCTCAGGCCAATGGTAGACTCGGATTTTGCAAACGAGGCCATCAGGCACCGTTCGCACAGGTGATTGATCACCCGTGGCACGCCGCGACTGCGCCAGTAGACGAGTCGCAGTGCCAGGGATTTGAAGTGAGGAGGTCGTTGCGCTTCCGCGATCTGTAGACGATGTCGGATATAGCGAAGCGTTTCCTCTCGCTGTAGCGCTTGGAGCTGGCAGGAGATAGCGACTCGCTGGCGCACCTGACGCAGTTCGGGCCGCCGAAGCCGCTTCCGCAGCTCGGGTTGGCCCAGGAGAATAATCTGCAGGAGCTTGCGCTTGTCGGTCTCGAAATTCGACAGGAGCCGAATCTGTTCGAGGCCTTCGAAGTCGAGATTCTGGGCCTCGTCCACGAGCAGTACAACTCGCTTACCGACCGCGGCACGTCCTTCGAGGTATTCCTGAAGTTGCGCCTGGAGCTCACCTTGATCCCGACTTGCCGGGACCTGACCCAAGTCGTGCAGGATGGAGAATAGCAGTTGGGTCTCGTTCTGGCGGGGGTTAAGGATCTGGGCAAATTCGAAGTACTGGCGCCGGTCGTTCCGCATTTCTTCCATCAGCTTCCGAGACAGCGTCGTCTTGCCCGTCCCGACTTCGCCAATCAGGACCATGAAGCCCACGCCTTCGTTGAGGCCATACTTGAGCTGATTGAGTGCCGTTCGATGCGATTCACTGAAGAACAAGAACGCGGGATCGGGCGTGATCGAGAAGGGCGCCTCCTTGAATCCGAAGTAGCGGAGATACATAACCCTATTTTAACTCGCTTCCGGAAAAACCGCCTAAGAACGAGCTTTGATGAATGAGTGAATGATTGCCTCGAGGAGGTCCCGGATCACGGGCATGGCCTCAGCATCGGTATCCCGCCCCTGCGCGAGAGTCGCCCACAGCGAGAAACCGAGATCGATGTTGGTGCGCGTATCGTCTACCACCCGGGCGACGCCCAGCTCGGTGCGAATGCGCTCGCGCAGGAGCGCCATGTGACGTCGGGACAGCGGTGGAAACGCCTTGTTGTAGTGCAGGACTACGCGACAACCGCTGGCGGCCAGGGGGGTGGGCTCGTCGGGTATCCGCGCGAGTAGTTGATCGATTCGTGTCCGTTCGGGATCTGAAATGGGATCGTTCATGGGTGATACACCTTCATATGATAGGCGTTTCTTGCCCCCTGCCTACTGAAAATGCGGATTACGTTAGTTGTCGATTGCCCTGAAGGGCGGAAGAGTGCCATCACCCGTATATACCACTGTCATTCCATCCAACTCGAATAACTGGAACCTGGGGAGGGACCGCGTTTTGTAGGTATGGCTCGGCTGGGGAGTGGCATAGGACGGTTCTCCGCATAGCGCACGTAGCAGTAGACGGATCCCGGTGGACTGCGATTCGAGGCTTTCGACCCACTCTACCGAAAAGCTCTCGTCCGCGATATTCGCGTGGAGCAGTGCCGTGAAATCGGCTGCGGCGGTTTCCCCTTGAACTCGGAAAGTGTTCTGGCGAAGACCGCGAAAAGCACTGTAGCCGCCAACGGAAATGAAACCCATGACCGAGAGAGCAATCAGCAGAGAGAAAAGGCTTATGCCTGAGCGAGAAATGAACCGGGAACGCATAGAGCAAGTTTAACCGACTGGGCGAGAAATCGGTTCAAAACGGATCATTCCCCTTTCAAGGCCGAACCGCACCCGCTATCGCTTGGCGTCCCGCTTTCGCGATGGGGCCCGCTGTTGTCGGCTATCGATCGACTTCTGGGGTGGGTGCAACCCTTCCAGAGCCATGTTCGCGCGGGCGGTGCGAAGGGCGCGGTCGGATGGTGGGGGCGCAGGCGGGGTTGGCGGAGTTTCGGGATCAGACATCAAGATCTAAAGATGGCGACTGCGAAGGCTCTTGCCAAGCCGTGGAGGGAAGATTGATCAAATATCCCGCGCGGAGCGAAGCGCCCCAGTCATCATGCAGGGAGGGAAGGGCGTATTCGGCGCTGTATTGTGGCCCGACCTTAAAAGGGGTATAGACTCCGCCGTCGGGGGAGGCGACCGATCCGACCTCGAGTTTCGGGCCATAGGCTTCGTGAATCGCATCCCCGATCACCGTCATGAGGGGACCGACATTATCGACACGCTCGCGGTCGATCTGCGCATCCGGCAGTGGGGCCTCCTGATCGCGAAACAGGGCCAAAAACGACCGTAGAAATCCCCGTTTCTCATCCGGGATCGTGTTTTCCTTCAGCGTTGGCTCTCCAGCCGTCGCCCGGATCCCCTGACGATACGATTCGCGTCGCTCCGCAAGGGCTTCCATGAAGAGATCAGGCTCGATCTGAAACTCTCGAGCAACCTCTTCTGCCAGAATTGCTCGAGCCAGGCGGCCGTTGCCATCACCAAACGGATGAATCCGAATCGCGCGGGCATGGGCGAAGGCGGCCGCGCACAACTTTTCTTCGGGCGTCGAAGCTTCTGCCATGAGATGTTGATGTTGCATCTGTAGCAACTGAAGTTCGCGGTCGATTCGGCTGCTATCGGCGCCATTGAAAGGGCCGAACTGGACCTGCCGTGTGCGGTATTGGCCAGCGTTGCGATCGACACCACCAAATGCCATGTGGTGCAATTCTGAGAACTGCGCCAGCGAATAGGAGACGCTCTCGGCATGGGACAGCGTGTCGGTGACGCGCGCAAGGCCCTCAACGGCCGCGTCGTAATACTGCTCGTAGGACGAGATGCCATCCTTCAGGTTGTCCGAGCCTTGGATCACTTGCCAGCGAGCTTGGGAGTTGGAGAAAGCATGGGTAGTGTGCATACCATAATTGTGACCGTAAAAAGACAAACCCGGTCCGAGTTTTTCTGAGAAGGCCTTCAGATACAGCGATCACACCATCTCGTGCAGGAGCGCGATTGCTCGACAGTGGGTTCGTTTGCGTGGTAACATGACGTTCTGAAGCAATGGGTGAGATAGGCGAGAGCATCGGGAGTGTGGCGGTAAACGGCGTATTGCTGGTAGGAGCGGTCGGCTTGGCTGCCGTCGCGGCGTCAGTTGTCACCATACCGGGCGTTACGGGGGGTCTCGTGGTCGGGGCAGCCACTGTCGGGAGCAATGTGGCACTCGCCCGGTGGAGTCGTCGGAGGGAGCTCGTCAGGGAGGCCAAGGCGGTGAACTTGATCGAAGCGGGCCTCAACGACGAAGTATGCCTCCTGCTGGTGGACGCATTTCGCCAAGGCTTTCAACGGGCTATTGCGAAGGTCCTGGCCTCAGGAGCTTCTGCGGCACAGAAGCGGTCCCTGAAGGATTGGGAGAAGGCGGTGAAGAAGCGGCTGAAAGCTCTTGAGACGGATCTGAAGCAAGGACAGGCCGAAGGGTTTCCGGAACCGTCGATCGTGAGCGACGTGCTCAACCGCGGGCCGACGGAGCCAGAGCGGGTTGCGGCCGGTTACTGCGAGCAGTTGCGGCAGATCCTGGACGAAGAGGCCAAGTTCCACATCAATTCGTGGGCGCAAAGCAAATCCCGGGAGATCGGTGAGGCCGTGGCTGAAGAGGTTGGTAAGGTGTTCGAAGCGCGCCTTAAATCGGGCAGCAACGAGTCCGAGCGTTTTCTGCGGGGCCATCTGATCTATACCATGCGGTATTTGAGCCAGGCGTCCGATCAGCAAGCAGTGGCGATCGCCGGCATCCAGAATCTATTGGAGACATTGGCGAGCGATCTGGAGCGTTGGCAGGCCTCCGCCGTACGTCCCGAGCATCTAGACCGTCTCGCCCAGACCCTCATTGATGAAATGCGCGCGGAGCACGAGCCGCCCCTGTGGTCGTGCACCACGAAGGTGACGCCTCCGGATATCGGAGAGGGCCTGACCGCCGACATCCTTCGGCCTACCTGCCGATGGCTTCCTTGGGAACCGGATGAGAGGCTGGAAGCCGTGTTCGACGAATTTCTCTACGCCGACCACCCCTTCTGCTGGATGGGCGTCACGGGAAAAGGCGGTGCGGGCAAGACGCGCCTTGCGATCGAGCAGTGCCTGACGCAGGCGGCCCGCGGATGGCGGGCAGGGTTTCTCCGTTCGGGTGAAGCGCAGCGTTGGTTTGAGCAGTCGGCCCGCCTATTCAAGCCAACGTGCCCGACTTTGCTGGTGGTGGATTATGCCATGGAGCGCTTTCTGGACCAATGGCCGCAGTGGATCCGGTCGTTGGGAAAAAATGATCCGGAGCACCCGGTTCGTCTCGTTCTACTCGATCGCCCGGAAGGTTTCGAGCGGGACCGGAACCGAAGTGGCGATTTCGATGATGTGGAGGTTGTCCGCGAATGGCTATTTCGTTCGCCAAAACCCGCAGCGGAGGCGGGAGGCGCCGAGGAAGGGGCGTTGGCGGATGCCGCGCGGAATTCCCGCAGCAGTATGCTGATTCGCCCGGAAGGTTCCGAGCGGGACCGGAACCGAAGTGGCGATTTCGATGATGTAGAGGTTGTCCCCGAATGGCTAATTCGTTCGCCAAAACCCGCAGCGGAGGCGGGAGGCGCCGAGGAAGGGGCGTTGGCGGATGTCGCGCGGAATTCCCGCGGCAGTGTGCTGATCCAGCGAGATGAACTCGTGGAAGTGGTGCGCGAAGAGGGCTTCGACCTCCCACGGGTAAAGCGCATGTTGTTGGCGACATGGAAGCGACTGCAGGTATCCCGTCCGGACGCCTTCGAGGAATTGGATACAAAAGCGCAGCGCCTGAAGCAGGTCACCGAAGGCGGTGCACCTTTCTTCGTGCAGATATTGGCCGACTATCTGGGCCGGCACGGTCGCTTCGACGCACTACCCGATTCGGCGGAACTGCTGGATGCCTTCTTGCAGCAGGAACTCCAGCGGTGGTATCGGCGTGCGCGCGATGAGCAATGTGAGGCAGAGTTTCCCGTCCTGCTGAGGCTGATTGCACTCGGCACGCTATTTGGTAACCTCCGCTGGGACGGTGTGCCCACCGGCTTCAGAGAATGGCTTTTGGAAGAAACAGTCGATCTGAAGCGGAGTGCGGAGCGAGAGCGTTGGAAGCGGCGACTCGGCCAGATCTTGAACCTCGATGTGGGTTCGGAAATCCCGGCCCTGAAGCCTGACCGTTTGGGCGAGGCATTCATGCTCAAGGCCGGGGCTCACGAAACATGGCGCCCCAACCAATGGCAGCCGACGCAGCAGGAAGAAGTCTGTATCCTGCACCCTTCGGTTGCCGTCGGGATGATCGGGCAATGCGGGGTCAAAGAAAGGGATCAAATGCAGCCCTTTGTCACTGTTCTTTGCCTGAACCATCGGGAGCATCCCGTTGCGCACGCCTGGCGCCGGGGACTGCTCGAGCTGGCCGCGCAGGGGAAGGATGGCGTCTGCACGCCGTTACTCAAGTGGATTTTCTATGCCGGGCTCATCCATGGCGACAGGGAAAGCCCGGATCCGCTCTCCATCGCGCGCATTGGCCCGAGAAACGCGTTCGACATTCTGATCGCCCATTGGCTCTACGCCGGCCGACATGCCTATTTCCCCAAGGCGCTTGCCCAATACATGCTCCAGACCTACTCGTACCCGGAAATCGCCCGTTACGTGGCATGGGGCCTGGCTGGCGCGCTAGTGGTGCAAGGGCCGCCAAAGGCCGAGCTTCTGGAGGAGCTCGGACCGCTCTTGATCGTGATTGCTACGACAACCTACCCCCAGGACGAGCCGATCCAGGCGGCCTTGGCCCGTGCGGCCACCGGCGCTATTTTCTCGCATGCGGAGCGTGGAGACGAAACTGGCGTCTACAACTGGGCGCAACACCTATTGACCTTGCTGGAAGACTGGAGCTCGAGCCCAGGTATCGTCAGTATTGCGTCGATGGGAGCGTTGAAGGCGGCCCACTTTTTCATGAATTGCTCTGGAAGTGAGGAGACCTTCATTGAACTCAGTGACCATGTGGCGGAGGCCTATAAAGCCCAGCCCGAAAGCGGTAGCGTGCAACTGAGCTACGCCAAGACGACCGCAAATGCGGTGCTCTTTTTCGCCCGGCGGGACAAGCGGAAGGCGCTCGATTGGTTGCATCGGGTGGTCCCGTTGGCAGGTATGGCTGCCAAGAATAAAGAGGTAGAGTCCGCCATTCTGATGGCCGTGAAGAACACGATCTTCTATTTTCAGAAGAAAGAGGATTGCGAAGCCCTGGAGGAAATCGGCGATGTTTTGGCGCAGGTGGAAGGTTCTTTGCCGGATCCTGTAGAGCCACGGTCTCTGCTCGTAAGGCTGTCGGTAGAATTGATTCAGAAGCACGTTTCGGCGCGGCGACCCGAGCGGGCGAGTCCTTGGCTGGAAACGCTGAAAGCGCGATGGGATGTTGTGGCTGAGGGCACCGATCAAGCAATGATCCTGGCCCTTGGCGCCAGCTATGCGATCGTGGCCACTGTCGGGGATGTAGCTGAACAAGATGCGTGGACTCGGAAGCTCGCGGCGGTGGCAGGTCAATTTCCCCAAGACCCCCATCTTCGCAAAATGATGCTGTTCGCAGCGGCGCAAATGGTGGAAGCATGTGGGGCGAAGAAAGAGAACCTCCAACTGCGCAACTACTGGCAAGGTGTCGCGAAGAAGATACTGGACGCGGTCCCCTGATTGTGGGCCGCGGAGCCTCGAACCTTGGGTGGAAAGGAATAGAGCGCCAGCGGCTCAAGACGCACGCACGATTTGTCGCAAGCACAGACGCTTGTTCGGGACCTTACCAACTGGCCTGTCGTGGACAATTCCCTGGCCCTCTTTCGACTCGGTCTCGCGGTGCAGGAGCGTTGGCAGCTCTCGCTCTGGGACGCCATGATTGTAGCTGCGGCCCATAGTTGTAGTGCGCGCGAACTACTGACGGAAGACCTCAATCACGGGCAAGATTATGGCGGGGTGCGGGCGGTCAATCCCTTCCGCTGAGCGATCGTCATGCGCGGCCGCAAACGCTCCACGTGCTTTCCCGGTCTCGCCAGCGGCTCCGTCAAATAGTCCCCGATCCGAGTCGTAGCCGTCCCCGGACTTTTGCCCATACCGACGCTCCGCATCCCTTCGAACCGGGCGAACCCCGTCCACGAAATTGCGCTCGTATATCCGCGCAACCGGTCCCCGGACCTGCGCCCGTTCCCGGTCCGACGCGCCTGCTTCTTCCAGCGCTCCACGCGTCCTCGGACATTTGCCCATACCACCCGCGAGGGGGCTTCAGAGGCAGATCCGCGCGCGGTCGATGCCCAGAAAATGAAGAGAAAATGAAAAGGAGATGAGGGCTCCGGCGCAGCGCCTGTACCGTGTCCGGGTCTTGCCCGGGGCCGGGGCGAGAGGAAGAGGTGGGCGAAGGTCATGGGACGAGAGTAGGGGCGGAGAGAAAGGAGGTGGGCGAAGCAGTGTTTATTTCGCAGGCGCGTTGGTCAAAGGCGGCACTCGAGCACGCACCTAAGGGAGCCCGCAACGGCGTGCCTTGCTGAACACGGCCCCCGCGCGCCGTGACATTCACCTGGAATTGGCCTCGGGCGGCCTGAAAGACCCGGTTTTTTACGACTTTGGCTGAAAGCGGTTACACTTTTAGTATGTCAGCATCATTGGACCCTGCCATTATTGAGGGAATCGGCGCCTGCTTTCACCATCTCCCGCTCAGCGAGCATGAGATCGAAGAGACGCAGACGCCCCTGGTCATGCACTTCCACGGCGGCGATGACCTCACCACCGACGTGCACGTGGAATTCGAGCTGCCGAGGCAGCAGATTGAGGCCTATCTGTTGGCCGCGCTTCGCGAGATCGATTTGACGCTGCTGCCGGAGGACCTGCGCTATGCCTAGAAAAAGTGCGCGCAAGGGCGCCCGACCGCGCCGCAACGGAAAGACTCCGATTCCTGCGAACCAGAAAATCGCCAACTACATCGCGGACAAGATCGATGAGACGGGCCTGCTGCCCTGGGAAGGCGACTTCAACCGCCTGGAGGGCTTGCCCCAGAATTTCCAGACCAAGCGGCCCTACTCAGGCACCAACATGCTGATGGGGCTGCTGGCCGATCGGGAATCGCCTTACTGGCTGACCTTCAACCAGGCGCAGGCGATGGGAGGGCAGGTGGTCAAAGGCGAAAAGGGCACGCCCATGATCAAAGTCGGCACGTTTATCTCCAAGCAAGAGCGGGAACAGGCCAAGGCGGAAGGCCGCGAGCCGCAGCCTCAGCAATACACGTCCAGTTTCACCGTCTTCAACGCGGCCCAGATCGAGGGCATCGACTTCCCGACGCCCCAGAAGATCGATTTCCAGCCGGTGGAGGGGGCGGAGCGCCTGGCGCAGCACATGCAGGAAACCTTGGGCGTCAGTATCTCCAATGGCGGTCGCACGCCGTGCTACATCCCGGCGAAGCACCACATTTCGATGCCGACACGGGAATTCGCCAAGTCCGAAGAAGGCTACTACGTCACGCTGTTCCACGAGCTGGCCCACGCTTCGGGGCCGGCACTCGAGCGCGAGTTGTCAGGTTTCGCCGGCGGCGAGGCGTATGCCCGGGAAGAGCTGACGGCGGAGCTGACGGCCGCATTCCTGTGCGCGCACGTCGGTCTGGCCAATACATCGAACCTCGAGAAGTCGGCTTCTTACATCCAGGGCTGGTCTCAGAAGATCCGGGAGGATCCCCAGATGTTGACTCAGGCAGCCGCAGAAGCCCAGCAGGCGTTCGACTATCTCACGGAAGGCTTTGAGCTGCGCCCCGGATTCCGTCAGGGACCGGACCAGGAGCCAGCTCTGGACACGCCTCAAGATCCCTCCGGGGTGGCGCCCGAAATGGAGCCCGAAGAGCTGGTGCGGGCGGACGTGGGGCCGGATGGGCACGCATTGACCGGGATGCACCTCATTCGCGATTCCATCGACACTCCGTTTTTGGAATACGCCTATTGCGATGGGGAGGGCCGGACGCATCGTGATCGATTCCCGCTCTTCGAGCGCGAGGCCAACGCGATCAACGCCGTGCTCACCGAAGAGGTTGTCGACGAACAGCCGCGCTCCTGGTGCGCCCAGCGGGTCCCCTTTGCGGACCTCGAGGAGGTGTTTGACGCGGCGCAAGAGCATCACCCCTCGCTGGCCAGTATGGTAGATGGCAAGGTCGAAGAGCCGGCGGTGCAGGTGCAGAGTTCCCAGGTGGAAATGGACCTTTAGTCACAGACACAGACCAGACAGAAGAAACAGACCAAAAACAGACATAGTTACAGCGCATAAAACGCGGCGGCCCTCGAAAGCCGTCGCGTTTCTTCGTTTCCACGGACCAGTTTCCCTCGAGAGGAGCGGGCCGAGGCACGACCACTACAAACGTGCAATGTGCTTGCGCGTTCACGGTGAACAGACTTATACTCGCGTTATTCGCCATGATCACGATTCGCCATCCAGAGGCGGCCTTGCGTCGTAAGCCCCGCATTGCCCCGGAAGCACTCGCCCACTTGCGCAAGGTAGTCTATGGCTACACCCACCGGCGCGCAGCAGAGATGCTTGGATTGAGTCCAGAGTCCTACCGCCGCTACGAGCGGGATCGGATTCCCAGTGGCCCCGCGGCCCTGATTCTGGAAATTTGGGCGCTCAAGCCCCATCTTCTGGATCGCTACGGAGTCCCGCGGGTATTCCGGCCGGGGCTCATCGTGGACCTTCGTGTGCGGCAGTTGGAAATGTCCCAGAGTGTTTTTGCCAATCTCCTCAATGTGACCCCTGATACGGTGGGCAAATGGGAGCAGGGGTTGCGCCGGCCGAGTCGCGCCGCCGCAATTCTGATGGAAATGTTGGCCAACGGCCGGGCCCGCGATTTGCAGGATCTCTCCGATGAGGTGCGCGGTGAAATCAATGTCGCCGATCTGGCGCCCCGAGAGGTCCCGAAGAGCCCAGTGGCGCGGTTCCCTCTTGCCCGGAAAGCGGCGGCCAAGAAGCGTCCGGCAATAGGCGGGCGACGGGAGCCGGTCGAAAGAGAGCAGTTGAGCCTGTTCTAGCCGGGGCGGGCTGGGGTCTAGGGCCAGAGATGGCGAGGACGCTGTAATACAACGCGTAATTTCAGCAGGTGGCGGGCGTTGGAGACGAAGTCAGTCAGTTTGGGTGCCGCCTGCGCTGATGCTCAGCTGGAATGTCTGCGTTGCCTCTGGGAATTCGCCTTGTGGACCCAGACTGACGACAGAGAGACGGAGGCAATAAAGCAGGTGCAGGTAACCACGATGTGGCATTCTTGAAAGTTACCATTGCTTTTCAAGTAGAGATCGCCTACCTTGCCGAAGATGGAGTTCGAGTTCGATCCAGCCAAAAGCGAGACCAACCGTGATAAGCACGGCATTGATTTCGTGGAAGCTCAGCAGCTTTGGCAGGATCAGGACGCGATGGTTTTCCCAGTCACACATCCCATCGAAGACCGCTTTATCCTGCTGGCCAGGCATCGCGAGAAACTCTGGGCGGCAGTATTCACGCCTCGCAAACACCGCATCCGCATGATTTCCGTGCGCCGAGCACGCAAGAACGAAGAGAGGTATTACCATGGCAACCCGTAAAGACATCACGACCGAAGAGTTTGATCGCCGCTTTGACGCCGGAGAGGACATCAGCGACCTGGTCGACTGGTCCAAAGGCAAACGTCTGCATGGCGGTAAGCGTTCGGGATCGGGACGCAAGACGTCTGGACGCAAAGCCTATACCGTCCGCCTGCGTCCCGAAGTTCACGAGACCATCCAGCAAAGAGCACAGAAAAAAGGTGTCACCATCTCCGAATACATTGAGGCGCTGGCCAGCCGCTGATCACACCGGAACCCCGTTCTGCTTTTTCAGTTTCTCCCAAGCGCGGCGTTGGCTGGGCCACGGGAGGATGCGGGTGACATGCCCGAGGCGGGCGAGATCGGTGTGTGTGTAGTCCACCCGCTGGACGAGAAGAGTCAGATGAGTGCCGTTGGTTCCGGTAGAACCGGTTATTGCTGCGGATATTGCCGTAGCAACGCCTGCACGCGGGAACCCCATTGGACCGACGGCATCCATGGCCGCCCATCAAGAAAATGGATCTTGCGATGCGACAGGCCCCCACGGCGTACCAAGCGACCTAGCCCCTGCCGCAGTCGGAACAGCGCCTCGTCGATCCGAGCGGTGAAGCTCTGCTGAGAGCGATAGAGGAAAGTCGCAGTTTGCGAAGCGTTGATAGGCATCCGTACGATCACCAAATCCGTCAACAGGAAATCGTTTCCTGGTGGACCCTCGGCGCGTAGATCAAGTCCGGTCCATGCCGGCCCCAACGCGAGCCAAAGGGGCTTTTTGCCGTCGGAGTAGAGCGCTCGGAACCGCGAGGCCATGGCGGTGACCGAACCAGTGCCGTCGAGCAATCCAGTTTGATTTTGGCCCAACGCAGTAGCCAGGGCTTCCCGGTCGGCGTGCGAATTGAGCAGCACGAGAGTCCCGCCTTTCGCGTTCCCCCAAATCTCTTCGAGCGCCGCGGCCACACTGGCGATCCACTTCTCGTAGGTGTGGGGGCTCCCCGGTTCTGTAGCTGCGCCCGGGTAGGAAAGCCTCTCCCAGTTTTTTGCCTCAGGAAGATGCAGCACAGGCGTCGTGTGTAGCCACGGCATTACAAGCGGATCCCGCGTTACCAGACGCGCTGGAGGCAAGTGCAGAATTCGAGTGATGTAGGAATAATCGGTGTGCCCATCTCGCTTGGGTAGCGCAAGCGTGCCAGACACCAGGGCGACGCCCTCGCAATGCTCCCACAGACGTTGCAGCGGTTTGCGAATACTGGTCGGCCCGAACACAAAGCGTACGTAGCGCAAGCGGCTAGAGAACAGAACGTAAGCAGGAAGACCCTCCAGGCGATCATCAATGACGCGGCCCATGGTGTATCGGAGTCGTTGCCCCTCACTTGAGAGCGACTCCCGACGCACCTTAGAGACCGCACTATGGATCGGCCGGAGCAGATTCCTTAGCTCCACAAACGCCGGATCATGATAGTCCAGTTGCTGTTGTTTGAGCTCGTGGCGCATCCGCTGAAGAAAATGCGAAATGGGTTCCACGAATTTACGCGCTCCCTTGAAGGGCTCTTGTTTGAGCCACGCGCGCAGCGTGAAAAGCGAAAGAGTGGGCGAAAGCACACTGGCCAGTGCGTCTTCGAGGGAGTGGGCCTCATCGACCAAGAGCGTAATCGGCGCAGCGTCTCCGGGGCGCAGTACCTCGCGCAACGCCAACATGGTCATCGTGCAGATAACCACCGGCGCCTCTTTGGCGCGCTCTGCCAATGCACGCAAGCATTCGGTGGCCGGTTCGCCCTCTTCTCCGGGCTCCAGCCGACATTCCTCGATGGGGAAGTCCGGTGATACGGCCAGGAGATCGTCTGCGAAGTAAGCCGCAGTTGGCTCCAACTTGGCAAAGAGGCGGGTGTGGGGCTGCTTCACAGGTCCCCCTTGCGCCAGCCATTCACGCACCGGCGCTACTATCTGCTCGCCCTCCTCAAACTCGAGCACCTCTAGGATGACGGCTTCAATTCGCTTTCGCGAGACGAAATTCTGCGCTCCGAGCAGGAAGGCAGGCGCGAGGTCAGGGGCCACGTTGTCGAACTCATGCAAGAGGTGAGCCATCGCACTGATCGTTGGCTCCACGACATACGTGCGAGATTCCGGCTCATTCGCGACCCGAGCAGCAATCCGGCCCAAGACGCGACTTTTCCCAAAACCTGTAGACAATTCCCACAGGGCGATCTGGCCTGAGGCAATTCGCTCAGTGAGCCAGTTCACGGCCTCATCCTGTTTCGCCTGCCGGTCGTCAACGTCTGCGGTCGATGGCGGATTTCCTTTTGCCAGGGCGCTATGAGAGTTGGCCAGATCCAGCTCACGACCTGCAACCAGCAGACCTTCCAGAGTCGGTGCATCCAGTTCATATCCACCGTCTACAAGGGCGCGTAGGGCTTGGGGATTGAGCCAGGTGGGCTTAGGAAGTCCTGACACGCCAGGTGCCGGAGCCAACCGCGCGTCCGCGGCGAGGCGTACCAGTTGGGACACGCTCGCCGGAGAAACGCCGAAGGGAAGTCGCAGGGAAACATTCATGCAATGATGGTAGCCTATGCTTTCGCGCTGGCAGGAACAGGCAGGGCCTCGGGCACTGCAGGCATGGGCGCATACGCAAACCCAGGTTCCCAGTTTGAACGCCTCCAGTAGGGAGCTCTCGCTACGATGGTAGAAGGATGATGCCCAGGCAAGACGAGCGCCGCCATGCTTTGAGGAAGCATGCGTTCCCGCCACCGGGTTGCAGCGGCTGTGCATGGGTCCACTCGGACGTCGGTCACGCGGCCCCATCCATTGCGCCGGGATGCGCCGAGGGAACGGATATTGTAGCGCAGCAGGTCTTCAACTTGTTCGGGATCCCCGACACAATACGCTTCGGCCGATTGGATCTGGCGAAGGTTCAAGCGTAAATTATAACCTTTGTATGTGCCGCTGCCTTGAGGAATGCGTTTCGGCACCTTCCCTTCCCAATGTCCGTAAGTATAGCCGCGGAGGGTCTCGTTGAGTGGGTAAGAGCGCACCATGACCTGGGGGAACATTTCTGCGCCAGCGGCTGGGTGGAGCGTTAGCTGACTTGCCTTCCACACCCAATCGGTGCCAAGGGTATGCTTTTCCAGTGGAAGATCTTCTTGAGCAGACCACATTCCAGGGTGCCCTTTCTTCTCCTCCTCGAGGACCCGAGCAGATGCCAGCAACGCATCGAGATGAATGGGATGTTTGGGGATCGCCATTGGCGTCCCCAGGGTGAACGTAATGCGTAGTGTCTTCATCACGACGCTAGAGTAACGAGCGTGTCCCGGTCGATATTCGCGAGATAGTCCTGCCATGCCGCGACAGCGTCGGCCAGTTCACTATCCCCGCTGGTACTGACGGAGTACTCGTCGCCATTCTTTATCAATAGTGGGCGCATTTCGGACCGTGAGCGTCCGAACTGAATGGACGTGACAAAACGACCGAAACCGTTTCGAGACCAGCCACCGATTCGCTGCGTGGTCGCCATCTGCGCCAGAGATGTCGCGAACGCTCCCAGCCCAGCTGGGCCGCATGCGTCCGCTTCGAGCTCGAGACGTGCATACAGATGGGTGCCGGGGCTGACAAATTCCATTGCGTTGAAGCCTGTCAGACTCTCTTTTTTTGCGCCCTCCTCGCCAGCCGCCTTGGCCTTCTTGGCCGAGCCGATGGCGGCTTGCCACTCCGTCATGCTCTCCTGGAAGTTTTCGACGCGGCTGAGAATGTTGGGGTCCGACATTGAAAACGCGTCGTCGACACGGCGGAAGAAGGTGGTGCCGGTCTGGAGGTTGCTGGTGAGGCTGGCATAGCGGTCTGGCACGATATCAGCCTCTAAGGTCTCCTGGCTGATGACCATCGCGGTTCCGATCACCAGGCGGGAGGGGAACCAGCGCGGGCCGCCCCCGCAGGTTCCGAAATAGGGATCCACTGCAGCTTCGACGAAGGGGGCGACCTCTTCTCGGTTGCCGGGAACCGCCGCACGCGCTCCGCAGGTCAGGACGTGAAAAAGTCCCAGATCCGCGGGAGTTCCTTTCTTTGCGAGTCTGTCGAGGATTTGGTTGCCCATTTTCCGGCGGATGTCGCCCCGAATTGTATTGGCGGGAATTTGAGGGATCATAATCCTGCGGGGGCCGTCGTTTCCGGGGATCGCAAGGGGCATGTGCTGAGTGCGGGTAACAGGGAAACGCCCGTTGCCTTGCTGGGTGGTGGGGAACCGGTCGCTGGGCCCGATATACCATTCTCCGGGTGCAGAGATATGTAGCGGGCTCGTCAATTTGAAGACGGTGTCGAAGATGTAATTCATGTTTTAAGCTAAAATTGGATCAGGTTGAGAGGTTCGGGCTCTTTGCGCTCGAGTAACAAAGTGAGGAATGCCCAGAGTTCCGCCACGGTCATCTGGGAAATGAGCTCGCTCACAGCAGGATACGCTTGCCGAAGATCATATCGCATCTGCCCGGAGCGCAAGTCGTTCATATCCGGATCTTGGCTAGCGAGGAAGTAGTGGGGTTTTGTTTTTGCAGGAAGCTCAGCGTTTCGGATTAGGTCGGCAGCACCAACCACGAACGGCCTCCTTACCGTCTGCACACTGTCGAAGAGGTATATGCTAAAGAAATCTTTGCTATACGAAATCGGTGTCCGCCAGACCATATGGCGCATGTTGCCTGAGAAATGCAACCACGCGAACGGAGGTTCCGGAGGATTGAGCAAGACCTCGGTGCGGTGTCCCTTGCTTGTGACTTGATACGCACCCTTCGCGGTGATGAGGCACTTCTTGAGGCGGACCATGAAGCGTTTTTCCAGAAACGGCGCGCAAGACGGGCATATCTCGTGGGTCTTTGCCGTCGAAAAAAGGTCTTGGGCGTCGGTGAACGGATTGGGGAGTTTGTGCTTTTTGACAGCATCCCCTACTGCAATAGAAACACCGCAGAATCGGCAATGCGTTGCACGCTTCGCCGGCACCGTATCCTCGACAGAGAGATTCAGGGCCTTGAACAAGAGATCAGCGGCGGTTCTCACGCGTGTGCCTCCGCAGCCATGATTTCCGTACGATGACGTCCACATTCGTGCCGGGGCGGAGGTCCGATGCGCCCCCATCCCTTCGAAGCACACATGCCGACATGCCACGGCCCGGCAAAACTGAGGTTCGTGCGGAAGTCGGCATCCACTCTCAGGAACGCCATCCCGGTTCTGTGGTGGGCAATGCGAATGTTGAAGACCTTGAAATCTCCGATGCAGATGTCGTCAGGAACTTCAATCAACAGTGCTCCAGCCTGCTGACCAATACCCCGTTCGACGACATGCTGCACCCGCTGGAGGATGGAAGCCTCTGGGATTTCACCGTCCCGATAACGGAAAGCGGCCCCCTTCCAGGACGCTCCGTTGTCGAGGCACACACCCGACACTCGTTGTGGTGCCAGATAGGGGTTCACCTTGAGCCCCACGGGGACGTATTGGAAGTTTGGTGCGACGCCGACCTCTCGCAGCCATGCCGTGGACAGGTTCCCCATCGCCTCGATGAGGACGGCGCAGGGCTCGCGCCCTAAGACGTGCATTTGGAAGCCGCCCTGGCGAAATAGGCCGAATCTAACTGCGGAGCACCCACCGAAACGCTCCGGAAACTCAACCCATTCCCAGAACTCTTCCGGGAGGAACCGCGACGCAGTCCTCTGGAACCAGCCCTTGGCATCATCCCCGTGCCTCAAGCCGATGGGGGCATCCAGGACCAGCCTTAATGATAAATTCTCCATGAAATAATATTTATTTAAAGTTAGGACGTTTGGGAACTCTAAAGTTCAAACAGATACAGTTTTCAAGATGCGAAGATGCCCTCAACAAGATAAGCAATTGAACTGTCCCAGTCCTCACACCGCCAGGGCGCAGAAAGAGCCACCGGCACCTAAGCGTTTCCGGAACAACACGAAAAGCGCAAATGGCCGCCGCGCAAATATGTGAGGGCACGCTCGGACCCGATCCAACGTCGCCCTAGATTCTCGCATACACTGGCGGTGGTGAGCGAACCGGCAAAAGGATCGAAGACGGTGTCCCCGGGCTGGGTGAGCATTTGGACAAAGAACTCCGGCAACTCGCGGGAAAAGCGTGCAGGATGGACTGGCAGGCCCGCCTCTCGACAGCTCTTTGACCAGTTACGATCACAAATGGAGGGGTTCGCTTTGATCACGTTGGTGGGGATTTTCCCGCCGTTGTCGTGCGAGAAGCCGCAGCGTCCCGTGTGCTGGCCGCCAGGGCTGCGCCTATGAACCTCTCCGCCACGTTGGATCAGTTTCTTCATGCGCGAGCTGTATGCCTTAAGGACCCGACGATTGTCTGCATCAGGATACGGGCTCTTAGAGAAATGAAACACTGATTCCACTGCGTTGACGACTCTACACCGGCGGACGGTAACCCAATGCGTTGTCGGTAGCGGAGCGGTGTTCTGATAGAAATACCTTTGGGCCAAGTGCAATCCCACCTCTTGTGTCAGTGCCACCACCAGCTGTTCGGGTAAGGTCGAGAAGGTGGGTTGACCCTTTTCATAGGTATAGCCGAGGTTCAATACCAGAGAACCATCATCCATCATGCTCCGTTTCCACTCCGAGGCTAGGTTCACCAGCCAGTGGAGATATTCTTCTCCCGCAGCATTTCCGTATTCCTTGGGAGATACTAAGGGGTAGGGTGGGGAGGTCAGGATCAGCTTTAGCGCGTCGTCTTTCACCGCTGCGGATGCGGTTTCCGCACACGCCCAGAGCGCCTCGCCTTGGTGTGTCTCAAAGACTGTCACAATGATTCCCGGTCGGATATTCTCGAGCGTCTGCTTTCCTTTGCCAGATAGGCGCCAGTCATTTCGAGGAGTTCCAGTTTCCAGAAGTCCTTTCGCAACCGCCTCTTGGCGCACCCACGCAACGCGGTTGCGCCAGACGTTATACCTTCGTCCGTTGCTATATTTGCGAATGGTATTGCGCTGCTCTTCTGTTAACTGAAAATGGTCAGCTAGGTGCGCTGCTACTTGGGCCCGGGTAGACCGTCCGCCATTATCGGCGATAGCTTGCACAAGCGGCAGTAACATTTGTTCATGCGCGGGGAAGGTCATGCAGGTAGATACGTTTCGGCCGCAATGAAGCAAGTAGATCGGCGTTCTCAGGAGTGATAGTGCCGCCACCACGCTTTCGTGACTCCAGGCGAGGTTAAAAGATGAGCTCCACCTCTGAGAAGAGTTGCGTAAGTAGCGCCGTCTGGGGCAATGGCTGTGTGTAACAGCCTGATGAAGACGTTCCAGCGTTCTGCCGTCTACGCCATGCGATTCATTGGCTATGACTCTCGATGAAAACGCCTGGTAAATCGAATGAGGCGCACGATGAATGAAGATGACGTGGGGTGAACCAAATCGCGCAAATACCCACAGTAGTTGTCAACGGCTTCTCGGCTGAGAAGCCTCATGAATGTCAGAGCTGCGCGGGGCAGAGGACGAGAAGGAGCTGTCAACGGCTCCTCGGCTGAGAAGCCTCATGAAGAAATGAAGCTGAATCGGGTTTTGTGGGGATTCGGAACTGTCAACGGCTTCTCGGCTGAGAAGCCTCATGAAGGTGCTCTGGATCGCCCTCCACCTCCCCCCGATGTCCACTGTCAACGGCTTCTCCGTGGAGAAGCCTCATGAAGATCAAGGTCTTTCCAGTGGATGATTCGCTCATGGTGCTGTCAACGGCTTCTTCGCTGAGAAGCCTCATGAAGGACAATGCCATATCTTCCAAAAAACACAGCGATCCCTGTCAACGGCTTCTCGGCTGAGAAGCCTCATGAAGGAGGGCGAGAATTTACCAAAAAACCCCGCGATACGGATCTGTCAACGGCTCCTCGGCGGAGAAGCCTCATGAAGCGGCAAGGTTCGCGAGATTGCCCGCACCCTCAGCAACCTGTCAACGGCTCCTCGGCGGAGAAGCCTCATGAAGGTCTATAGTCGAGCCATATGCAAAAGAACGTGTTGCGAGCCGCTTTTCGAGAGGGGACGGTTTAACCGCGGTTTCCCTGCAGGCGCCCGCCTTCGTAGGTGCCTAAGTAGTTGATCTAGCGGATGCGAGCGCATCCCCCGTTTCTCACACCACTTGGGCGCTCGCGGACTGTCAAAGAACGAATCCTAGAAGCGGTTTCAAAACTCGCAAAATAAGCTTGTACTCTGCGGTAGATCGCTAAACTGAGTGAGGCGTGAGCCATTTGCATCGCTTTATCACTGACGATCAATGGGATAAAATCAGCGA
>Ga0163227_100072_pt1 | contig 38806 bp, 26 predicted proteins | sample MSEWel2016_09_14_2_FD_113148 | JGI IMG/M metagenome (GOLD analysis project Ga0163227, IMG submission 113148) | Subsurface microbial communities from deep shales in West Virginia, USA - MSEEL Well Study Marcellus 5H_2016_09_14 ...
ACCTGACCTATCTGGCGGTGGTGGGTGGAACCGCCTCGGAGGTAGGCGGAGGCAAGTTCGCCAACGGAGCGGTGACCGCTGTGTTTGTGAAGCTGCTGAATGATGACCAACATGAGGATCCAGGTAACCGCGAGGATCAAGGGGGGAGGGCGCTCAGGGATGGCGATCAAATTGGAGAAGTATTTGAGGTTTCGGAGTCGGCCGAATTTGTCACGGATGAGAATGGGAATAAAGTGCTTCGCTATGATGCTAAATGGAAGGCCGAGCATTACAATAAGCATGCAAAAGGCGATATACCAAGAACTCGAATCCGCGACCATCATCTAACCGTAGACTTTGCGGTGGATGCAGATGACAATATTCTTTGGACCGACTACAAGCTTTCGTATGGCTTGATGGGTGATACAATTTTCGGGGATTCCATTAGCATTGGCGTTCCCCCTATCCCGGTTTCATTTACCGAGAAATGGATGGTCACCGCAGGAGCGCCGGCGAATGGCCCTTCTAGCCATTTCGTAATAAGTCTTGTTTCAGAGGTTAGATGGAATATTGGCATTCCGCTGGTCCGCTTCGGTCTTAGTACAGGAAATGGCTGGAAAACCAAGCCAAATGTTGTTCATTGGGGGCCTCGAACAGTGGATTACTAAATGATTAACTTTGTCATTTTTATCTATTTTGTAGTTGGGGTAGTTGTTTGTTTGCGCTGCTTTTCAAAGTGTATACCAGTTGATAATTGGGGTCGGTGGCGTTGGGTGCTCCTCGTTGGTGCGTTAACTTTTATGGGCGCTTATGTTTGGCCCGCAGTTTTTATGCTCGCTCGCATGTATCGATCAATTGACGAATAAAATGTGGTCGTGTTACGCGGTTGAATATTTTAGCTGTACATCTGTGATCTGATGTGCCGTCTACGATGGATGTCTGCGATCCAGATTCAGTGTCCGAAGTGCCAGAGCGAGCATGTGATCAAGCATGGGAAGGATCCGAGGGGGATCCAGAAAGATCGTTGCCGCGGTTGTGGGTATCAGTTTCGGCTTGGAACCCAAGAGCCGGTCGCACCCGCCAGAGTTGGTGGAACAAGTGCTGGCGGCTCATCGCGAGCGCATGAGCCTGAGAGCGATTTACCGAGTGTTGGGGGTTCGGCCACAAACAGTCCTCGAGTGGATTCAAAAAAGTTGATAACGTATCGTATTTTTCGCACATTTGGTCGTGACGTTTGGAGCGGGAAGGTCATTCGTCTGGACGAGGCGCAGTTGCGCAGTCATCTGGACCGCCGGATCGTGGAGAGCGTGGAGGAGACGCTTAACGCGCTCTTGGATGCGAAGGCCGACGCGCTCTGTGGCGCGAAGCGCTACTGAGAGGATCCCTGGCTTCGGACCACTTTGGATGTGAGTCTGGCGGAGATTCAGGTTATGTTTCGGATCTTCTAGACGGACAAGCTCCGCCGCACTCATCCACCGGCGGCAGATCGCCCGACAGCATATAGCTTGCATGCGATCTGCGCGTGCTCGTCGGAGTAGACGGAGTCCGGCCTGCTACCGGAGGGGTTGTTGGAGCGAATGGAAGCGCTGTTGCCGAAACTGCTTCCAGCTTCGACGCGCTTTGAGCCCCGGCTCTTACTGTTCCGCTTCCGCCTGCATGGGGAGGAGGCGGATGGGGCCGAGCAGGCCGGCGGGTTGCAGGGACCAGGTGGAGGCGTCAAAGGGGCGGTAGCGGATGTTTACGAGGTTGATTTCGCGCATGATCTTCCAGTCTACGCCGCGCCGGTCGAGGTCGCGGATCCGGTTGGCCGCGGTGTTGGTGACTTCGAGCACGAGCTGGTTGGGGCCGTCGACCAGCCATGCGCCGACGCGCAGGCGGTAGGGCAGGCTCCATGCGGTGCCGACGAGGTGGCCGTTGAGCCATACACGCGCGCTTTCGCGCACGTCGCCGAGATCGAGGATCCAGGCGTCGGCGGTGTTGGGGTCGACTTCGAAGGTCGTTTCGTAGCGGGCAGTGCCGGCAAAGCGCTTGGCGGCCGGGCTGGATTCGGTCCAGGAGGTCAGGGCGTCGATCTGGTAGGCTTCCGGTCGCTCCGGGCCGCCGCGCACAAAGTGCACCTGCCAGGGGCCTTCGATCGCGTGCGGCTCACCGGCGGGCGCCAGGTAGGCCCAAGGCTCGCCTTCGGCGGGCTGGTCTGCCGTGGTGCGCAGGATCTGCGATTCGCCGGGTGCGAGTTGAAGATAGGCCTGCGTTTGGCCCTCGTGCTGGCGCAGGGCCGCGACTCCACCAGTTCCGGTCAACGGATCGAGCAGCGTGGCCCCGGTGGCTTCGACTCCGAGGGTAAACCATCCCTCGCGCGCTTCCGCACCGAGGTTGGCGATAAAGTAATCGTGGCCAGTGCCGTTGCGGCGGCGAATGCACTCGAGCCCTTGCTGGATCATGGGTTCCGGGCGCACTCCTTTGAGCAGTGGCACCGCTTTCGTGGCAGGAGCGAGGATGATGCGACCCTTGCCGATTGGCGCGATCGGCAGGCCTGTTCGGCGATCCGGCTGGAAGTCGAGCTGCTGGCGCAGGGATTGCAGGGCCGCGCGGCGGGCTTCGAGGCGCCCCAGGCCGGGCACGTCTTCCGGCCAGGCCGCCATCACTACCGTGGCACCGTTTTGGGCCAAGTCCCGCAATTGTTCGAGCAGGGCGGGCGTCATGTGCTGCGTGGGCGGCACGACCAGCGCAGCATAATCGCCACCCGGCGTTGCGATACGGTCGCCCTGGGCAGACGCCTCCTCGATCTGGGCGGCGGAAATGTAGTCAAAGGTGTAGCCCGCGTTGTAGAGGCCGCGCACGGTATCGCCAAAGGCCGTCTCGGTGACAAACGCCGGATCGTGCACGGTCAGTTGGCGTTGCAGGCCTTCGGGGGACTGCCAGAGGTCGTCGAGCGGCCAGTAGATCAGCAGGTCGCTGTCGGGCCGGCCGGCCTGCAGCACGCTCTGCACGCGGGTGACGTAGGCATTGAGGGCTCCGAAGTCCTCCCACCACGGGTTGCGCGGGTTGAACTGGGTGGCAGCGTAGAAAAACCAGCCCGGCCAGGCAGCATCCTGTGGCGAGTAGGCGGCGCCGTGGTAAAAGACGTGGTTGATGCCGTCGAGGAAGAGGCGGTCGAGCTCGGGCTTTACGTCCGCCAGCGTCACCTTCCAGTGGTCACGCAACCAGGTGGCGGTCTCGCAGGAGACGAGCGGCTTGCCCATCACGTGGGCGGCGGACGCGGCAAAGCGGCTTACCAGGGGCTCGGGCGGCTCCGCCCCGACGCTGATCGCGTCCGGCTCCCGGCGCAGACCGGGGATGGGGAAGGGCGTGGAGCCAAAGCTCTCGGTCTCCGGGATGTCGGCGATCGCGTAGAGGTCCAGCAGGTTGGCCGGCGCGCCGTGTGACTGGTTGCGGGTCTTCCAGCCGTGGGTGTGCGCCCAGCGGGTCCATGCGCGCAGATAGCCTTGGTGCAGGCGGTCGAGCGTCTCCCGGTAGTCGTGCTTGATCCGGGCCAGTTGGTCGGCATCGAGGTCCGGCTCTTCGTCCAGCAGGGCGGCGGCATAGGGCTCGATGCGGTAGCCGTGCATCTCGGCAAACACCTCGGGCAAGGCGTCCGTAACGTTGGCCCCGTAATACTCGAAGGAATCGTGAAACTGCGCGCGGAGCAACCCCTCCGGGAACCCCTCGAAGGCCGTGTCGAAGCGGGCAAGGTAGTGGTCGAGCGCTTTCGGCGAAAACGGGTCGAGCACCAGGCCCTCGCCGCCGGGCGCGGCACGCTTCACCTGTTGACCGGTCGGCTGCAGCGCCAGCTCACTGTTCTGCAGGGCCAGCGTCTGGGCGGCGTCCTCCGGCTGGACCCAGGGGCCGCCGAATGGCCAGCCGGTGCCGGTTGCCATGTCGACGCCCAGGCCGAGGCGGTCCGCTTCGTGGCCGGTATGCTCCAGCAGCTCCATCCAACGCGGGGAGAGGTAGTCCACGTAGCGGTCTTCGTAGCCCTTGGCGCCGTAGATGGGCGTGATCTCGACCCCGCCCAGGCCGGCGTCGGCAAAGGCCTGCAGCTCGTGCGTCAGGTTGGTTTCGTCCACGCCGCTGCCGGGCCACCACCAGCGGATCCAGGGGTGCGCAGTTTGGGTGACATCGGGCCAGCCGGGTTGGAGATTCGTTGCGGCATGGCCGATCGAGGTCAACATCAGGGCGGTGAGCGCCATCAGGCCCCGGCCGCGTTGCATCCGTTTCCGCATCGTTTTCCACGCCATATCACGACTCTAGGCGCTCCTGCTGCTTCCGCCGAGCGGAACGCTTTCCACACGTCCGAGCCCCTTTCGGTGGAGGTTGAATAAGGCGTTTGGCTTATATTTATTGCTGAGGATTTATGGAAAAGAATGTCGTAAAAGGGTGTGGCTTTCGGTTTCAAGACTTGCCAAGGTCGGGTGTCGTGCTCTAGGTATACAGTTGAGCCCGGCGGGGATAGAGAAGATGCCGAAAAGAACGACGATTCGCGATATTGCCGCCAAGACTGGCTACCACTACACCACGGTTTCGCTGGCGCTGCGGGACCACCCTTCGATTCCGGAAGCCACGCGGGTGAAGATCAAGGAGGCGGCCGAGTCGCTCAACTACCGGCGCGATCCGGTGCTCTCGGCCCTGATGGCGCACCGTCAACAAAGCGCGCGCCAGGGCATGCCGCGTTCTTCCCTCGGTTGGGTGCAAGACGCCGAGGCTCAGACGCCCTGGGATCTGGCGGTATTGAAGGGCTTGCTGCACCGGGCCGAATCCCTCGGTTACCGCGTGGTGACGCTTTCGCTGGAGGGCGACTCGCCCATGCGGCGGGCGGCGGACCTGGAGGCCAAAGCGGTGGAAGAGGGCTTGAAGGGCCTGGTGATTTCGGAGCCGCATTATCGCGAACTCAAGCCGCTGCAGCCGCCGGTGCTGGACCGCCCTTTGGCTATCTGGGGCTGGAATGCGGATTCGAGCGAGGCCCAGCTGGGCTGGAGCGGACGCCTGGACCTGCACGCGCTGGCGCGCCAGTTGCGGCGGCAGGCTTACCATCGGGTCGGCTGGGTGGTCCCGGAGGCATTGCAGCCGCTGGTGCCGCAAGGTGCCAACCTGCCGGTGCCGCCACTGTTGATCGACCGGTGGGATGCGAAGGTTTTCCGCAAATGGCTGCAGCATGAACTGCCTTGTTGCGTGGTGACGGCCTTCCCGGAGGCGGCCAAGGAGGCGACTCAGCTCAAGTTCCGCCCCGGGCGTGAGCTGGGGCTGGTGACACTGCAGGCAGCCCAGGATGCGCCCAAGACTGAGGGCGCGTCCTGGCAGGTGCCCTCCGACGATCTGGGGCGTGCGGCCGCAGATTGGCTGGATGCGCAGATCGTGCGGCTTGGATTCACGCAATTGCGGGGCATGGCCTGCCTTGGTCTGCGCGGTCACTTCCAACCCGGGGGGAGCTTGCCGGAACTCAACAACTTGCATATGTGGCAGCGCTGGCAGGCGGCCCAGGAGCACTGGGAATACCTGCCCAGCGAGGGCGCAAATGCGGGTTGATTATCCCGGCGCTTTACAGATACGCAATTACGTTACATGTTTCAGGCAGTGAGTCTCGCTGGTGAGAATCAGACTGTAGCCCCCCTTATTCTGGTGGCTGATGATAACGCCCCGACCCGAGAGTTCCTGACCGATTTACTGGAGGTACACCAGTATCGTGTGGTCGGAGCCGGTAACGGTGCGGAGGCCTTGGCGTTGGCGTCCAGCGAGCTGCCCGATCTGATCCTGCTCGACATTCTGATGCCGGGCGATGACGGGTTTGCCGTCTGCGCGAAATTGAAGGCGAATGAGGCGACTCGGGCGGTGCCCGTCATGTTCATGACCGCCCTGCGCAAGACCGACAACAAGGTGCGGGGATTAACGGCGGGCGCGGTAGACTACCTCATCAAGCCACTTGAGCCGGCAGAGGTGCTGGCACGCATCAAGACGCACCTCAAACTGCGCCAGTTGCAGCAGGCCCTGGAGCGTCAGAACACGTGGCTGGAGCAGCGGGTGGCGGAGCGCACGGCGGAGCTGGCCAACCTCAACCAGGCGCTCAAGCGCTTCGTCCCGCAGGAGTTCCTTTCCTATCTCGAGAAGAAGTCCATCACCGAGGTGAAGCTGGGGGACCATATTCGGCGGGAGATGACCGTGATGTTCTCCGACGTGCATGGCTGGACGCAGCGCTCCGAACGGTTGTCCCCCGAGCAGAATTTCCAGTTCATCAACGGCTATTTCCGGCAGGTCAGCCCCATCATCCGCAATAACGGCGGTTTCGTGGACCAGTATTACGGCGACGGCATCATGGCGTTGTTCGACCACACGCCCGATGAGGCGGTGCGGGCGGCAGTGGAGATCTTCCGACGTCTCGATCGGGCAGACGTACAGGCCGAGCTGCAGGAGCCGATCGAAATCGGCATCGGCCTGCATACGGGGCTGCTGGCCTTGGGCATTCTGGGCGAAGAGGAACGCATGCAGGGGGCCGTCGCGAGCGACAACGTCAACCTGGCCTCAAGGCTCGAAGGGCTGACCCGCCTCTACAATGCGCGCATCATCCTGAGCGAGGCGACTTTCCTCGGCCTGAAGGAGCCGGAGCGCTGGCAGGCACGTTTTCTCGGGCAGATTCAGGTCAAAGGGCGCACCCAGCCGGTGGGCGTATATGAGATCCTCGATGCCGATCCGCCCGAGGTGCGGGATGGCAAACTGGCGACGCTCGCGGAATATCAGTCCGCATTGCGCGCTTTTCGTCACGGTCATTGGGACGCCGCCATCCGGCAGTTTGAGGCGATTCAGGACATCAATCCCGAAGACGCCACCATTCAGCGCCACCTCGAGCAGATCTGGGAATTGCGTGAGCGGGCTGACGAGGACTGGGCAGGCGTCATCAAGCTCCAGACCAAGGGGTAGCGCAACCGGTGCGAACTTGTTTGACGGTCCAGTGATGAATAGTTGAACCGGTTGTTGCGGTGGGTTAACGTGACCGGACCTATGCCCCGATCTACCTCCCTAACCTCACTGCTGGGCTGGGCTTGCGCCCCACTCGCCTTGCTTGCTTCCCAATTGGCGGCAGCCGAGATGACGCTCGAAAGCCCCGATGGCGACCTGCAACTGCAGTTCCACCTCAGTGAAAACGGCGTGCCGAGCTATGAGCTGAGCCTCGACGGCAGCCCTGTGTTGCAACCCTCCCTGCTCGGTCTCGACTGTGCAGAGACCAACCTCCACGACGGCTTCGCGCTCACCCAGGTGTCCGACGCCCGCACCGTCACCGACGACTACACGCTCATCCACGGCAAGCAGCTGCAAATGCACTACCAGGCGCAGGAGCGCGTGGTGGAGCTGACCAATCTCGACGATGTGAAGCTCGAGATCGTGTTCCGGCTTTCCGACGACGGGCTGGCGTTCCGTTATCGCCTGCCCGGTTCGAGCGAGGAGCGCTGGCACATCGAGCAAGAGCAGACCGGCTTTACCTTCCCGCAAGACACGCGGGCGTGGATCCAGCCGATGCCGGTCGCCCAGGCCGGGTGGTCGCATACACAGCCTTCCTACGAAGAGCATTACCAGCAAGGCGTGACGCTCGATACGTTGCAGCCCTTCCTGCAAGAGCAGGAGCAGCGTGCGGCCGAAGCAAACGACATGGTCAACGTCTATCCCTTCCAGGGCTGGGTCTTCCCGGCCTTGTTTGAGGTGGGCGACAATTGGGTGCTGCTCTCCGAAACCTCGGTAGATGGCCACTACTGCGCCAGCCATCTGGTGCAGGACGCGGCGGGGCAGACCCTCCGCATCGGCTTTCCGCAGGAGCCCGAACGCGTGCAAAACGGACCCGTGAAGCCGGAGTCTGCCCTGCCGTGGGAGATGCCGTGGCGCCTGGTGGTGGTCTCCGACGGGCTGGGCGGTATCGTGGAATCGGCCTTGGGGACCGACTTGGCGGAGCCGGCTCGTTACTCGGCCGAGGACTGGATGCAGCCGGGCCACGCGGCCTGGAGCTGGGCCCTGCTGAAGGACGACTCCATCGTGTATGACGTGCAGAAGCGCTTTATCGACTACGCGGCCGACATGGATTGGGACTACTGCCTGATCGACGTCTATTGGGACCGGAATATCGGCTACGACCGCATCGAGGAGTTGGCCGATTACGCGGCGAAAAAAGATGTGGGGCTGATCCTGTGGTACAACTCTTCGGGCGAATGGAACACCACGCCCTACACGCCCAAGGGCAAGCTCATCGATCCCGAGCAGCGTCGCGAGGAGTTCGCACGTCTGCACGAGATGGGCATTCGCGGTGTGAAGATCGACTTCTTCCCCGGTGATGGCCAGTCGGTGATGCAGTACTACAGCGATCTCATGACTGACGCGGCCCAATACGAACTACTGGTCAACTTCCACGGCACGACTTTCCCGCGCGGCTGGCATCGCACCTATCCGAATCTCATGACGATGGAGTCGGTGCGCGGCTTCGAGTTCATGACCTTTGCCCAGTTTGACGCCGACAAGGGCCCCGAGCACATGGCGACAGTGCCCTTTACGCGCAATGTATTCGACCCGATGGACTTCACGCCGATGGGGCTCTCGGGCATCCCCAACATCGAGATGCGCGACCGCAAGGACTTTGAACTGGCGCTCTCGGTGCTCTATTACTCGGGCATTCAGCACTTTGCCGAAACCGACCGGGGCATGGCCGAGCAGCCGGAGTTTATCCGCGACTTGCTGCGCGACCTGCCGAAAACCTGGGACGAAACCCGTTTCATCGACGGCTTCCCGGGCGAATACGCCGTGCTGGCGCGGCGTTCCGGCGATACCTGGTATATCGCGGGCATCAACGCCAAGGACAAGCCGGCGAAGGTCAGCTACGCCCACGCCCGCTTCCTGCCGCGCGGCAAGGGTGAAGTCTATTGGGCGGACGAAGACGCGCACTTCCAGCACGACATGACCAGCCTGCCGAAGCGGATGCCGGCCAAGGGCGGTTTCGTCGCGGTCGTCAAGGCCGAGTAGCGTCTGGCCTCAGGAATCTTGCAAGGCGTCCGGCTCGAAGGGGTCGGGCGCCTTTTTGTTTATCCCTTGCGCTCCATCCAGAACGGCGCCGAGGCAAACCAGGCCAGCGTGGAGATGATCATGACGGTGGCCATGGGGCCCTTGTCCAGTGTGCCCGCTAGGTAGAGGGCGGGCGGCAGGATGACGCCGACCAGCGCCAGAAAGGAGATCAGCTGCAGAATGCGGTGCATGGGCTTAGGCTTGGAGGGGTTGGGGCTGCGGCTTCTGGATGAGCTTGCTCAGGCCAAGGTAGATGAACGCGGCGATGAACCAGCCGGGCAGGCTGACGAAGAAAATCTCGATGTAGCCCATCTGCACCACGGTCACACAGATCGCGAGCGTGGCCAGCCAGGCAATGGCCGGGGCCAGGTGGATCTTCTTGCCGGCCAGCTCTGCGTAGTAAGGCTGCATGCCGAGGCGCTTCATCAGCCAGAAATCGCAGAAGATCACGGCACCCATCGGCATCAACGCGAGGCCGTAGAGGGCGACGAAATCCAGCAGCTTCATCGCGATGGCGGGGAACATGCCGGCGATGGTGCACAACAGGCCGGTGGCCAGCGTGACCTTGAAGCGCGACACGCGGGGCACGATGGCCTGGAAGGCCAGGCCGGCGCGGTAAATCGTGGGGTTGGCGGTCGTCCAGCCGGCGATGATCACGCACAGCACACCGGTCAGCCCGCAGGCGCCGGCCGCCAGGGGGCCGGGCAGCACGTCGGTGTTGGCCGGATCGCGGTGCAGCTGCAGGGCGAAGAGCACCGAGGCGGCAATCCAGGCCAGGAAGTGCCCCAGATACATGCCGCTCGCGGTTGCGAGCCCGTAGCGCGCCTTCTTGGCAAAGCGGAAAACGCTGAGGTCCGACATACCGATGTGCATGGCCATGTTACAGAACCAGGCGAAGAACAGCACGTGCCAGAAGGTGAATTTGACCTGCCCGGGCAGCGGGTCGCCCCCGGTCCAGATTGCGGTCTTGGCCAAATGCCAGACATCCGCCAGCCCATGGACCGTCGTGCCCGTCTCGTTGATGAAGTCCCGCAGGCCGATCAGCCCGAAGGCGATAAAGACCAGCACCATCCAGGGCGCGGCGTAGTTGGCCACCTTGGCCACGATGCGGTAGCCGCAGGCCGCGACAAACGAGATGACGGCGCCCACCGCGAGCACGGCGAGCACCCAGCCCACGCTGTTGGGCCAAAAGTCGTTCAGCCCCGGCATGGGGAAATGGAAGGCGACGCCGAGCGCGGTGGCCGAGACGGTGATCATCGCGCCCGCGAGGAAGCAGAAGGCAATGCCGTTGACCAGATTGTAGAGCACGACGAAGTGGCGCCCGCAGATCTTTTCCAGCTGATAGTAGAGGGTCAGGCGGGCGCGCGTCGCGATCGGGGTAGTAAAGAGCGTCCAGCTGAGCACCGCCAGCAAGTTGCCCAGCAACAGACCCACGATCAGGTCGGCTGCACTCACGCCGGCGGCGACAAACAGCGGGCCGAGCATCAACTCGGTCCCGGCGGTGTGTTCACCGGCATACTGGCCGATGAAGCTCTTGAAGCCCAGTTGGGCCTGGGGTGGGACAGGTTCGCGTTCGTATTCGGTCTTGGGGCTGGACATGGGGTAACTTTGCGGCGGAGGGGTGAGCCGTGAAACGGGGGAGACAGAGAGCGTCCCCTAGCCTGAGCCTAAGTACCATGCCGGCGAAGGGGAGGACTTTGCAGCCTGACAGTAAAATCGCGCCTGTCGTTCCGCCAGAGGGCGGTTATTGTCACACCCGGGTGACAGCTGCAAAACGCCGCTGCCGAGGTGCGTTATGGGCCCTGATGCAGAATGCGTGTGTATAACAATAGAGCCTCTCGCCTTCGCTGCATTGCGTTTCAGTAGCGTTGAGTTTGCTACATTTTTGCAACGTGGCTAGTAGCTGAAGTGTTACACTCAGACGCTTGCATAGGCTTGTTTCGTCTAATTCGCTAAAGCTTTACAAAGCCTGTGCCTTTATGACTAAGCCTATCGCTGCCTCTCTCTCTCAAATAGTCGTTTGAAAACGGCTTCTTGCTTCGTAGCTGCATTGCTGTGCACATCTTCCATGGCCCATGCCTTCGGCACCTGGGACGGCCTGGAAGGTGATTACAATGTCGCTACCAACTGGGACGACGATACCGTCCCGGCCGCCGCGGATGTGGTCACCATCAGCTCCGGTACCGCCACGATCTCGGAAAACCTCACGCGCGACGCCGATACCACGCTCGACGGCACGGGCGAGCTCGTGATCAATGGTCGTCTGATCAATGCCGCCAACGGTCCGGCCACGCTGACGGTCAGCGATGACGCCACCTTGACCCAGGACGGGCACTATTTCCTCGTGTCGAACCAGAATACAGGCTCCGTCGTCCAGACGGGTGGCACGGTCAATTCGACCGTTTCCCGCGGCTGGTTTCTCTCCGACGGCGGCAGCTCCAAGGGGTCTTATAGCCTCAGTGGCGGTAGCTTGAATGTGAATACGTCCGCCTCGAACGGGGTGCACATGGGCAAGAACAGCAGTGAAGACCGCTTCACAGTCAGCGGCGGGACGGCGACTTTTACGGCTACCACTGGAAACATGCGCACCTACGTTTCCAAAGGCGCGATCCTGCAGGTCGACTCGGGCTCAGCCGCCTTCAACAATTTCAAGTATTTCGTAGTCGGCCGCGACTTCGCGGACGGCACCGTCAGCCAAATCATTATCAATGGCGGCAGCTTCACCGTGGGTAATGTCGAAGCGGGCGGTGCGATGGCGATCGGCAACAAGAACAACGCCCAGGTTACGCTCAACGGCGGGGTCATGACCGTGCAGGGCGACATTTGGGTGGGCGATGCCGATCCGAATATCGACCCGAAGGTCAACGGGACTTTCATCCAGAACGGCGGCACGCTCAATGTGAATTACATCGTGTTGTCCCACGCCGCGGGTTCGGAAGGCACCTACCTGATGACGGACGGGGTGCTCAACGCGTTGGGCATCATGCTCGGAGACGGCGGCCTCGGGCTCTTCGACTTCCAGGGCGGGGACATTTTCCTCGCCGGCGACCAGACGGGCATCCTCGACGAGCTCTGGTTCCAGGAAATCGAAGGCACGATCGCGACCTACGACCTCGACAGCGATCTGACCCACATCGCGGTGATTCCGGAACCCTCCACCTACGCGCTGATTCTCATGGGCGGCGCGCTGGGGGGCACCCTACTGCTGCGCCGCCGCCGTCGCGACTCCAGCGCGGCCTGAGACGCTCATTCTTGCCAATGCGAGCCGGTGGCTTCCGAGCCTCGGCCCGCGTTGTTTCCCGGCGGCCCTTCGCGGCGTCGGGTCCCTTCATTTTAGGCACCTATCGTTTTTGCAGGGGAGATCTGCCCCGTCGAACACACTGCTTGCATGAAAACTTCTTCAGCTCTTTTAACGCTCGGGCTACTAGCCGGTTTCGCTAGTACCAGCCAGGCCACGGTCGTTGGCTTTGGCCAGCTAGGGGGGAGCAACACTACGGTCCCCTCCGATCTGGCTTCCAATGCCACGGCCGATGGCAACGGTTACGTGGTCACGAATGGTACCACGCCCAATATCGCGCTTTCCTGGGATGCTCAGTGGGATATCCACACCAGCTCCTGGTTTACCGACCTCGAAAACCTCACCGTGGGCGGGGGCGCCTGGGACAACGAGGGCGATATCCCGCGTATCGGCCAGCTCGACATCGACTTTCACACCATCAGCTTCAAGGCAGACGCCGGTTATGCGCTGGTGCTGAATTCCTTCGATTTCGTCCACACCCAAGAGACGTCCGGGGTCACGGAATGGGACCTGACGCTGACGGACTCCCACAACAACCTGGTATGGAGCCAGCACGTGGCGCTCGACAACGCGTCGAAGGATGCCTCCGTCATCACGGTCTCCCCGAACTTCACCGGTGAGCTGGGCGAAGACTACACGCTCACCTTCGACCGCACCTCGGAAACCTACGGTTCCAACGGGCGTCACGCGATCGACAACCTGAGCTTCAACCAGTATCCGGACCCCGCCACGGCGGCCAAGCTGGCGCACCACTACAAGCTCGACGGCGATGCTTCGGACGCCCTCGGCGTCGCGTCGCTGACCGTCAATGGCGATTCGGTGGCGTTTATGGGCTCCGACGGTGCGGCGGGCGGTTTCGTCCAGCTGGGTGGTTCGGACGACTACCTGCTGGCCGATCTGGAGGCCGGTGATGCGTTGGCGATCCTCGGCGATTACAGCGAATTCGATCCCTTCAGCGTCGCGTTCTGGGTGCGCCAGACGCCGGATGAAGCCGCGGCCAACACCCAGGCCGTGATGGGCATGACCACCGCTTCGACGGACTCCGCGACCTATAATACCGGCTTTGAGATCGCGACCCGCGAAACCGGCGGTCTCGGGTTGCGCGTGCGTCAGCGCAACGGCGGCAGCGGCAGCAACGAAGGCGAGATCAACACCGGCGCAGACGTGTCGGACAGCCTCTGGCACCACGTCGTCGCCGTCTATCAGGAAAACGTGCGCCTGGTCTACATCGACGGCCAGCTGGCTGGAGTGAGCGACGTTCCCGTTTCCATCACGACCAACCCGATTCGCTATTTCGCGATCGGCGCGTTCCTGCGCAACGGTTCGGTCCTGGACGACCTGAACGGCGATGTGGACGACTTCCAGATCTACGAAGGCCTCGTGACCGAGACGCAGGCCCTGCAGCTTTATCAAAACCCCGGGCTGACGCTGTCCGACGACCTGCCGGATCCGCTGGTCGATCCCGATACCGAACCGGCCGACCTCGTCGACACCTTCATCGGCGTCACGGGTGCCGGTTCGACGGTTCCGGGTCCGGTCCTGCCGCACGGCTCGATCTATCCCAGCCCCGACACGGTTGCCGCGGCCGCCTCCGGCTATGCCTCCGGCAGCCCCGTGGTCGGCTTTTCGCAGCTCCACGCCTCCGGTTCGGGCTCGTCGACGCTGTCCTACGGCAATTTCCTCGTTTCGCCCCGTATCGGCCAGGCGACCAACGAAGACGACAACGGCTCGCGCCTCAGCGACATCGACGCCCGCCCGTATGCCTTCAGCGGCACGCTGACCGGCTGGGACACCGCCGTGAAGATCGTTCCGACCGACAACGCCGCGATCTACGAGTTCGAGTTTCCCGCGTCCGACGACGCGCGCCTGAACTTCGACGTGGCCCGCAAACTGGGCCGGACCGACGCGATGCTCAACGGCTCGGTCGAGGTGGACCTCGAGAACGGCACGATCAGCGGCGGCGGCACCTTCGACAGCAACTGGAACCCCGCCCAGTACAACGTCTATTTCTACGCCGTGGTCGACGCGACGCCCACCTCGGGCGGCACCTGGGTCGGCAGCACAGCCAGCGACGGCACGTTGAGCGCTTCCATCGACTCCCGACAGCCGATGGGTGCCTGGATGCGCTTCGACACCAATACCACGCAGACGGTGCGCCTCAAGATCGCTGTCTCGTTCGCCTCGGTCGATCGCGCGCGTCAGTATCTCGAAGACGAGATCCCGGCCTGGGACCGTGAAGGTCTCGAAACTGCCGCCAAGGCACGTTGGAACGAAGCTCTCGGCTCCATCGAGACGCCCGGCATCAGCATCGCCGAAGCCCGCAAGCTCTACACCGCGCTCTTCCACAGCCTCATCCAACCCCGCAACCGCACGGGCGATCCGGCAGGCTGGCCGGCAGATGCCGACTTCTGGGACGATCACTACACGCTGTGGGATACCTGGCAGACGCTCTTCCCGCTACTGGCGATCGTCGACCCCGATGCGGTGGCCGGCAACGTCAACTCCTTCGCCGAGCGCTTCCAGCGCAACGGCCATGCGGAGACCGCCTTCATCATGGGCAAGGACTACCAGGTCGGCCAGGGTGGGGACGAAGTGGACCGCGTGATCCTCGACGCCTTCGTCAAGGACATCCCGGGCATCGACTGGCAGCAAGTCTGGCCGTTGCTCGAGTTCAACGCCAACCGCCGCACGCCGGACTACCGCGACCTCGGCTACGTTTCGACCGACGGCGATGCCAACGGCTACGACTTCCGCCTCGCCTCGGCTTCCTCCACGCTCGGCTTTGCTCATGGTGACTATGCCGCCGCCACGATCGCCGAGTCCCTGGGCCATGACGCGGAGGCCGCGGCCTTGTTCGAGCGCGCCGGCAACTGGCGCAATGTGTGGGATGCATCCGCGACGGACGCCGGCTTCAAGGGCTTTATCCGCGGGCGCAATCGCAATGGCGACTTCCTCGGCGATGCACCGACCTCCGGTTCCGGTTTTTACCAGGGTACGAGCTGGAACTACTCGTTCAACGTCCCGCACGAGCGCGATGAACTCGTCGAGCTGATGGGGGGGCATGCCCGCTTCATCCAGCGCCTCGAGTTCGCGATGGAGCAGGGCAGCGGCGCCTACGTCGACTACACCAACGAGCCGGGCTTCCAGACGACCTTCCTCTTCAGCTATGCGGATCGCCCGTATCTGACGTCCTACTGGGCGTCTCAGCTGCGCGATCGTTACAGTGAGAGCGGCTACCCGGGCGATGAAGACTCCGGCGCCATGGCCTCGCTCTATTTCTTCAACACGGCGGGCTTCTTCCCGATGGCCACACAGGACGTCTACTACGTGCACGGCCCGCGCGTGCCGGAGGTCCGTTTCAACGTCGCCGACGGCAAGACCTTCACGATCACGGCGGAGAATGCGGGAGATGAGAACCTGTTCGTCCAATCCGCGATGCTCGACGGCACCGCGCTGGACGTGCCGGAGATTCATCATGCCGACATCACCAACGGCTCCACGCTGGACCTGGTCATGGGCGCTTACCCGAACGTCTGGGGCACGGGCTCCGATTTCGCGGCGGTCACCAGCGACGATGCCGTTGCGCTGACCGGTTGGACGCTGGCCAATGGTTCGGTCGACCTTTCGGGCGCCGACACCAACGCGCCGACCTGGGGCGCGGCTACCGATGCCGCGGCCAACACGGCCGTGATGGCTTCCTTTGACGCCGTACCGCTCGACCAGCCCGGCGCGACCGTCACGTTCAGCACTTCGCTGACGCTGACGGGTATCGAAGGCGAAACGAACGACTCCGACCTGATCGGTTGGGGCCTGTTCTTCGGCAACGACCAGAGCGGTCTGGCCATGCCGGGCTATCTGGCGACGAACGACGCCATCAACGACAGCGCGAGCGTCATGCTCGGCAAGGACCAGGGAGCCACGCAGCCGTTCTACGCTTCCAGCGAAGGCCGCACGTTGGCTGATTACCGCCTGCCCACGCCGGAGCTGACCGATGGGACCTACCGCGTCGTGCTGACGCTGACCCGCTCCGAAACGGACACGATCGACTATTATGCGGCACTCGTGCGCGCCTCCGACGGGGTGTTGCTGTCCGCCTTCACCGGCTCGGACCAGTCGCCTTCGACCTTCGTCTTCAACCACGTCGGCCTGCGTGTCGGCGGTGGGGTGGACGTCGACGCGGTGCAGCTTGGCGATGCGAAAATCCTCGCCCAAGGCCAGATCGACAATCCGACGAACAACATCGTGTTGCTGGGTGGAGTCGATGCCAACGGTCACGTGGCCCTCTCCTGGAGTGGCGAATTGAGTGACGACGCAGAAACCCTGTCCGTGCTCTATCGTATGGTCGGCAGCGACGAATGGCTCACGCTGGCCTCCGGTCTCGCACCGACCACAACCTCTTACACTCATACCCACCTGCCGATCCTGAACGACTACGAGTTCCAGGTTGTCGGCATGCAGGGCGATGCAGTGGTCGACACCTCCGGCACGATCACGGCCCAGCCCACTGCCGCGGAAGCGACCTACGAAGCCCCCGCTATCGTCTCGGGCGACGCGTGGAAGTATCTGGACGACGGCAGCGATCAGGGCACGGCATGGCGCGCGAGCGGCTTTGACGACAGCAGCTGGGCGGAAGGCCCGTCCAAGCTGGGCTACGGCGACAGCCACAACACGACTACGATCAGCTACGGCAACGACTCGGGCAACAAGTATCCGACCTACTACTTCCGCCGCACGTTTACGGTGGAGCATGCCGCGGAGGTCGTGGCGCTGAGCTTCGACATCATTCACGACGACGGCGTGATCGCCTACCTGAACGGGCAGGAGATCATCCGCGACTACATGCCGTCCGGCGACGTCAACTACCAGACCTATGCCAATGGCACGATCGACGGCTCGAACGAAACGAAGTTCTTCAACTACCTCGTGGCGGCCAGCCAACTCGTCGATGGCGAGAATACGTTGGCGGTGGAGATCCACAATTCGGCCCCGAACAGTTCCGACGTCGGTTTCAACCTCGAGCTGGGCCTGCAGATCTACTCCGCCAATGCGCCGGCGCCGGACAGTGATACGGTGACGGCCGAGACGGGCGCCTACATGGGCTCCGACTACACGGGCGACCTCAACGATTACGTGACCGACCCGGATGGCGATGCGCTGACCTACACCAAGGTAAGTGGCCCCGACTGGTTGACGGTCAATGAGGACGGCACCTTCTCGGGCACGCCCACGACCGCCGATATCGGCCAGAATACCTTCGTCATTTCCGTGACCGACGGAGAGGACGGCACGGTGACGTTTACCTTCGTGGTGGATGCGGACGAAGCGCCGGAAATGGCGCGTGCACCGCTGCCAGTATTGGGTGAGACGCTGAAGTTTGGCGTGGTGCCGGACACGCAGGGCTCGACCAACGGCGTGCCGGTGGACGAAGCCAATGGCGTGGCGGAGAAGATCATCGAGTTGGCGCCGGACCTGGTGGTCGAAGTCGGTGACATCACCGACGGCAACTCCTCGGGCGACTCCAAGCTCTCGCAGCTGGAACTGCTCAAGCAGCACCTGACCACGCCGCTGCGCGAAGCGGGCATCGACTACTATCCGGTGCGCGGCAACCACGACTCCAACGCCAGCAGCCTGACCAGTGCGCAGGCCTGGGTGTGGGAGACGGCGTTCCCGTGGCTCTTCGAAGGCGACGATCCGCTGGTGGACCCGACCGACGTGCCGGGCGGCAGCGAAAGCTCCCCGAACTACCGCAACTACTCGTTTGTCCTCGATGCGGGCGCCAACACCTTCTTCATCGCGGTCGATGAGTGGGATGGCGGCGACGGCGTCAACTACAGCGAGTGGCTGCGCGCCAAGCTGGCCGAGATCCGCGCCGATCACCCGGACGCGCACATCTTCCCGTATTCGCACTCGGGCGTGTTTGCGATGAGCCTGCACCCGGCCATGACGGAGTATATCTCCACCGGCCCGCAGCCCTTCATCGAAGCCTGCGCCGAATACGAGATCGACGGCTGGCTCGCCGGTCACAACCACATCTACGATCGCTCGATGGCGGTGGACCTCGACAACGATGCACGCTCGGAGTTCTTCTACCTCACCGCCGGCTCGGCCTCGGAGAAGTTCTACAGCCTGCAGCGTGCGCCGGTCGACAACCAGCGCCTGAACCACCTCGTGGACAGCACGGCGACCGATGGCGCGCCGATCGCCTTCCAGATCCTGACGGTCAACGGCGACTTCGTCTCCATGCACAATTACATGGCGCCGCAGAACACCGACGGCACCTTCACGGACTGGAGCATCTGGGATACCTACACGTATTCGCGCAACGGCGGTCAGTTCAACGTCGCGGCCGAGGGCAGCTACAACGACGCGAACATCCGCGACCAGGCGCCGCAGGAAAGCGGCTTTGTCGGCACCGGTCTGGCCATCACCGACGGGGTCAACAGCGATGCGACCTACTTCACGGCGGAGAACACCACCTTCGGCCTCTACCGCAACATCACGGTGGGCTGGGTGCAGCAAAGCCAGTGGTATGACGCTGAGGACGTGCGCCTGATCTCCGACATCGCCAGCATCCACGGCATGCGCAATCACCCGCAGCGCAACCGCTCCGACGCCTACACGCTCGCGCTCTCCTACGACGACAGCACGCTGTCGCTCTCGCAGGAACAGCAACTGAGTCTCGTGGCCTTCCTCGACGCCGACACCAGCGATGCCGATGAGGGCGACTGGATCAGCGCCGTCACGGCCACCCTCGGCACTGCCGCCAGCGAACCGGTCTACCGCGCGGCGCAAGCCGACGATGCGATCGGCACCTGGGGCATCGACACCGAGAACAACGTCGTCTGGGCCCGCCTGGACTACCAGGGTGACTTCGCCATCGCCTCCACCGCGGTCGACTCCGACGGTGACGGCCTGGAAGACGCCTGGGAAATGGACCAGTTCGGTAGCCTCGACTACACCGCAGAAAACGATGTCGACGGCGACGGTCTGACCAACCTGCAGGAGCAGAAGATCGGCACCGACGCCATGCTCGCCGACACCGACGGCGACCTCTTCGACGACGGCGTCGAAGTCGCCCACGGCCTCAACCCGAGCCTCTTCGACTCCGACCTGCAAGGCAGCCTGCTGGATGCCCTGCGCAACGACCGCGACCTGCAGGAGCAGTTCGGCCTCTACTCGAGCGACACCATCGTCGGCCTCGGGGGCGGCAACCCGGTCATGGAAGTCGACGAAAACGGCCAGATCTCCGTCCAGCTGCAGCTCTACTACAGCGCGGATCTCGACACCTGGCTGCCGATCGGAAAGGTGCAAGTCCTGCCGGTGCTCGACTACACGGGCGCGCGCTTCTTCATGTGGGTCCCCGACCTCTCGGACGCCCTGCAAGTCGAGGAAGACGTGCGCTAAGCACCTGAAACTTCAGTCAGCTCGCGCTGTCCGGTGGCGACGTTCGCCCTGATCGGACCTCCCGTCCCGGACAGCGCACTCTTTACCGCCCGCTCCACCCAGAGCGGGCGTTTTTTGTGTGCAAGGGAAGGGCAATCTCACGTCGCTTGTGCGAGCGAGCATAACCGTTCGTGCCGCCCACGAGATCCCTGTGCTTACCAGGCGCGAGGGCTGCGTTGGATTGCCATGAGGCGCGGCTGCAACCGGCTTGGCCGCGCCGGCAACCTGGCTCGCGTCTCAGCCTATAGGCCCACTTGCTCGACGATCTCGAGGCCGTAGGCAGCGAGCGCGACGCGGCGGCGCGAGTGGCTGGAGATCAGGCGGATCTGGCGCAGGCCGAGTTGACGCAGGATCTGAGCGCCGATGCCATAGGCCCGGGCGTCGCGGGAGGCGCCTTCCTGTTGGCAATGGGTGTCACTGCCCAGATTGCCGGGGATCTTGAGCCCGCCGCAGGGTTGGCTGAGGTAGAGCACGCAACCGGTGCCGACGTCGGCGATCATGCGCATGGCCTCGTGCAGGGTGCGGGCGTCGCCGCGGTTGGGCAGGCGCGCGCCAAAGACGTCGGCCAGCACGTTTTCGGCGTGCACGCGCACGAGGGTGGGGGCTTCGCTCAACTCGCCCTTGACCAGCGCGAAATTGATGCTGTGGTCCACCTGCGAGCGGAAGTAGCGCAGCGTCCACGAGCCGAATTCGTTTTCGACCGCGGTTTCACCAATGTTGTCGACCAGCATCTCCTGCGAGAGGCGGTACTCGATCAGCTGCTTGATCGAAACCATTTTCAGGCCGTGCTCCTGCTTGAACTCCCGCAACTCCGGCAGGCGGGCGACGCTGCCGTCTTCGTTCAGGATTTCGCAGATCGCGCCGGTGGGGGAAAGACCGGCCAGCGAGACGAGGTCGACCGCGGCTTCGGTGTGGCCGGCACGCTCCAGCACACCGCCGGGGCGAGCGCGCAGGGGGAAGATGTGGCCCGGGGTCACGAGCTGGTCGGCGGTGGCGTGGGGATCGCCCATGACGCGCACGGCCTCGCAGCGGTCGGCGGCGCTGATGCCGGTGGTCACGTTGTGGGCGGCGTCGACGCTGACGGTAAAGGCGGTGCCGTGGCTCTCGCGGTTTTGTGCGACCATCATGTTGAGCCCCAGGCGCTTGAGCTGGTTCTCCGTCGTGGGCACGCAGATGAGGCCGCGCGCGTGGCGGATCATCATGTTGACGGCTTCGGGGGTCGCGAGGCTGGCGGCCATCACGAGGTCGCCCTCGTTCTCCCGGTCCTCGTCATCGGTCACGATCACCAGTTTGCCGGCAGCAATGTCGTCGATTGCCGCCTCGATGGAGTCGAATGCCTCATCCGGATCGGGAAGTGCGCTCATGGGGCGACCTTAGCACGCGTACCGCCTTTGGCAATGATGAGAAACGATGGACTGAAGCCGGGGTTTGTAATGCCGCGCGACCCGAATATCATGTTGCGTTTACGGCTGTGCTGCACTACCTCGTAGGTGAAAACGGCCGGCTTACCCGTTTGGACGCGTTATGACTGCATTGATTGCCGATAACATTTCCTGCCTCGAGCAAGGGCGGGAGCTACTGCGGACGCTGCCCGCCGAGCTTTACCACCAGAAGTGCCCCCAATGCTTCAACAGCACCATGGGTGGCCACATGCGGCACAATACCGACCATTACGAGTGCTTTCTGAAGGGCTATGCTACCGGCCGCGTCGACTACGACGACCGTACCCGCGATACGATGATCGAGACCGATCCAGCGTATGCGGAAGGCGTGCTGGCCCGGTTGGCGGATGGTCTGGAGCAGATGGACGCCTCCCTGCTCGACGCCCCGCTGCAAGTGAAGATGGACGGCGGCGAATCGCAGGAGTGGAGCCCCTCTTCGGTGCGCCGCGAGCTGCAGTTCCTGCTCAGCCACACGATTCACCACTACGCGCTGATGGTGGCGATCGGCCAGTGCAGCGGCTTCAATACTTTCCCGGACCGCTTTGGCGTGGCCCCTTCCACGCTGAAGCACCGAGCGGTGCGCGCCTGATTCCGGGCCAGAGCCATGTGCACCGTTTCCTGGATGCGGCAGCCGGAGGGATTCCGGCTCTGGTTCAACCGTGACGAACAGCACGACCGCGCCGACGCGCTGCCGCCTGCGGTTTACGATGATCAAAGCGCGTTGCCGTGGATCGCGCCCATCGACCCGCAGGGCAAGGGCACTTGGCTGGCGCTCAATGCGGCCGGCGTCGCCCTGGGACTGCTCAACTACTACCCCGCGCAGCGCCAGCCCGCGGCGAGCGGCGAACGTAGCCGGGGGCTGCTGATCCGGGACTTGATCCCGCAGGTGACGCAGGTCGAGCGGATGGGTGAAGCCCTCGCGGATCTGGATCTGAGCGTCTACCCCGCCTTCTACCTGCTGGGCTGGGACCCCGAGGGCGTCTGCTGGTGGATTTGGGACGAAAAGCGCCTGCGCCGCGTGGCCGAAGCGGAAGTGCGCGCTCCCATCACCACCTCTTCTTTCCGTCCGGCAGCCGTGGCGGCCGATCGTCTGGAGCATTGGGAGCACCTGCCCCGCCCGTTGGCGCCAGAGGCCGTGAGCGCTTACCACCGCGCCTGTGACCCCGCCCGCTCGGCCTATTCCGTCTGCATGGAACGCGAGGACGCCCGCACGGTCAGCCTGAGCGAGATCACGGTCACGCCGGGCGAGGTGCTCTACCGCTACCAGCCCAAGGGACGTGGGCCGGACGGCTGGCAGCCGGCGACTGAAGTGGAGCTGCCGCGATCGTTTTTGACGAATGCCTTATGAAGCGCTGGTTGCGTCGACTCGGGGTTGTGTACCTGCTTTTGCTGGTGGCGTCGCACATCGTGCGGTGGCAGCAGCCGTCACATGCGCCGTTTCCGGAAGATGGAGGCGTCGTCGAAGTGCAGCCGGTGCGGGGGCAAAAGGCCGTTCAAGGCCCGAAAGTCGAGATGGCTTACCGCTACCAGCTGGCGGACGATCCCGACGCGCCGACCGTGATCCTGCTGCACGGCAGTCCGGTCGCCTCGATCTCGATGGAGCCCATGTTCCCCTACCTGAAGGGCTACAACGTCTATGCGCCCGACCTGCCGGGGCTCGGCTCTTCCACGCGTGACGTCCCGGATTATTCGATCGAGGCCCATGCGACCTACCTGCTGGAGTTCATGGATGCCCTCGGGATCGAGAAGGCGCACCTGATCGGCTACAGCATGGGCGGTGGGCCGGCCTTGATCGCCTCGGAGGAAGCGCCCGCGCGCGTCGAAAGCATCGTCATGCTGTCGTCGATCGGGGTGCAGGAATACGAGCTCTTCGGCAGCTATGACATCAACCATGCGGTGCACGGGCTGCAGTTGGGCTTGCTCTGGCTGTTGCAGGAGGGGTTCCCGCACTTCGGCTGGCTCGACGATTTTCCGCTCAACGTCTCCTACGCGCGCAATTTCTACGATACCGATCAGCGGCCTCTGCGCCGCATCCTGCGTCACTACAACGGCCCGATGTTGATCCTCCAGGGCGAGGACGACATTCTGGTGCCACCTGAAGCGGCTCGAGAGCATCACCGGCTGGTGCCGCAGAGCGAGCTAGTGATGATGCCGGGCGGTCACATCATGCTCTTCCATCAGACGCAGGAAATCACGGAGCTCTGCCGGCATTTTATCCAGCAGGTGGAGCAGGGCGACTATCTGACGCGGGCGGATATGAGCCGCGATGCCCGTGAGCGCGCCCAGGAACCGTTTCAGCGGGCCAAGACGTTTCACTACATGGGCATGGCGCTGGTGGTCTTGCTGCTCCTGCTGACGCTCGCCACGCTGGTGTCCGAAGATCTAACCTGTATCGGCGCCGGTTTGCTGGTCTCGCAAGGGCTCATCTCGTTGCCGGCGGCTATCGGGGCTTGCCTGGCCGGGATCTTTATCGGCGATGTCGGGCTGTATCTGCTCGGTCGCCTGATGGGGCGCCGCGCCTTGCGCAAAGCGCCGCTCAAATGGCTGGTATCGGAAGAGCAGGTCGAGCGTGCGGCCCGCTGGTTTCACCAACGCGGGTCACTGGTGATCTTCATTACGCGCTTTTTGCCCGGCACGCGGGCGCCGGTCTACTTTACGGCCGGTTCGGTGCACGCACCCTGGATCTCGTTCCTGTGTTACTTCGCGATCGCGGCCGCCGTCTGGACGCCCGTCCTGGTGGGCCTCGCGTGTTGGTTGGGCAGTGCCCTGCTGGGCTATTACGAGGCGTTCGAAGCCTTCGCGCTCCCGGCGGCACTGCTGGTCGGGCTGATCCTCTACGTGGTGATCCACTACGGCATTCCGCTTTTTACCTGGCGAGGCCGCCGCCTGCTGCTTTCCAAATACCGCCGGTCGTCGCGCTGGGAGTTCTGGCCGCTCTGGCAGTTCAACCTGCCGATCTTTTGCTACGTGCTCTATCTCGGGCTCTTCCGCTACCGCTCGCCGCTGCTCTTTACGATCGTGAATCCCGGCATCCCGCACAGCGGCTTCATCGGAGAGAGCAAGAGTCAGATCCTCAGCGGCCTGGATGGGGCCGGCAGCGCGGTGGCCAAGTGGAAGCTGATCGAGCCTAATCCGGACGTGGAGGCGCGTTGGCGGGAAGTCGAAGCGTTTTGCCGCGAGCAAGGGACGGAATTTCCGGTGGTGCTGAAGCCCGACGAGGGGCAGCGCGGCCTGGGGGTGGCGGTCGTGCGCAAGCCGGAGCAGGGGAAGGACTTCCTGCAACGCCAGCCCTGTCGGGTGATCGCGCAGGAATACGTACCTGGCCGTGAATACGGTGTCTTTTACGCCCGCCGTCCGGACGAAGAGACGGGACGCATCATCTCCCTGACGATCAAGGAAATGACCGCCGTGGTGGGCGACGGCGAGCACGACCTCGAATACCTGATCCTCAACGACGACCGTGCGGTCTGCCTCGCGCCGGTTTTCCTGCACCGTCACCACCATCAGCTGGCGCGCGTGCCGGTGAAGGGTGAACGGGTGCCCTTGATCGAGATCGGCACGCACGCGCGCGGGGCGCTGTTCCTCGACGGCAATCATCTGGTCACGCCGGAGCTGACCGCCGAGATCGATCGCATCTCCAAGTGCTTCGAGGGCTTTCACTTTGGGCGCTACGACATCCGGGTGCCGTCGGAGGAAGACCTCCAGGCCGGGCGCAACCTGAAGGTGATCGAGCTCAACGGCGTGACGGCCGAGAGCACCCACATGTACGACCCGCGGCACAAGGCCGGCTACGCCTACCGCACGATGTTTGCGCAGTGGCGACTGGTTTTCGAGATCGCCGATGCCTTGCGCCAGCAGGGGCACCGACCGTGGACCTTCCGCAGCTTCTTGCGCCATTGGTGGGACAGCCACCGCCGTCAGCGCGAAATCAAGCGGGCGGAGTAGGCACGCTTGCGCAATGGCGACGACTCAGGTAGGGATGGCGGTATGAAGTCCATCCTTGCCCTGCTTTCTCTCTGCTGCGCCTTTACCACCCTGCATGCTGGCCTGGACCAGATCGAGGAGGGCGCCACTGCGGACGAGGTGCGGGCCGAGATGGGCGAGCCCCAGGGCAAGATGGGCCGCGACGATCTGCAGATCTGGCAGTATCCGGAGGCGGTCATCAAGCTGAAGAAGGGCAAGGTCTTTTCGATCGAGCCGCGCAGCAGCTCCCCCGCTGCAAGCGGATCCACAGAGGCGCAGTCACGCCAGCCGCGGCAGCGCAACACGAGCAATCAGGCGGCCAAGGTGCAGGAGATCCGCGACGATGGCGCGGCGGTCGACATGGATACGGTGACGGTCGACGGCTCGGTCACGATCGTGGATTTCTTTGCCGACTGGTGCGGCCCGTGCCGCCGGGTCAGTCCCATGCTGGAGCAGATTGCGCAACGGACCGACGGCGTGGTGGTGCGCAAGATCGAGATCGTAACCTGGGACCGCCCGGTGGTGCGCCAATATGGCATCCAGGCAATTCCGCACATCCTCGTTTTCGACCGTGAGGGCAAGCTGGTGGGGCAGCCGACCGGTAATCCAAACCTCGTCTACCGCTACGTGCAGGACGCGCTGGGAGAGTAAGTCGCGCCTACGCGCCGCTGCCTTCGTGCCAGGGCGTGCGCAGCAATTCCGGGAACCAGAGGGGCTGGTTTTCGAGCGTGCTCTGCTTGTCGATGCGTTCGGGCGGCACCCCCGCCTCCTGGGCGGCCAGCAGGGGCTCCCGCGTCGCGCTGGGGGAGAGGGTTTGCTTCAGCGCGTGCGTCTGTTCCCGCTGCAGATAGGCGGCGAGGGAGCCGTCGTAGCTGCCTTCATCGAGCTTCTCGACCAGGCCGGAACGGGAGGCCGTCATCAGGGCACTCAGGCTCAAGGGTTCACCTTTTTTCGCGCCGGAAGCCGCTCGGCGCATGACGGCGCGCAACTCCCGCAACCCGCCGGGCCAGCGGTAGGAGAGCACCCAGCCGGTGGCGGCCGGCTCCATGCGCACGGATTCGCCGATGAGGTTGCGCAAGGCCTCGGCGCAATAGTGGGCGCTATCCAGGGCCCGTTGCGGTAGCGCCGGCCAGGGCGTCAGGTCGGCCATGTCTCCGGCCCCGCCCGCTTCGCGCTCCCAGTCTTCCTCCAGGCCCGGTGCAATCAGCAGGGTGACGGCATCGGGGCGTGGATCCAGTTGCGGCAACTGGGTGCGGATAAAGTCGGCCACGGTGGAGACCTCGCCGGCGGTGCCCACGTTGAGCAGCAACATGCCCGGCGTGCCCTTCACGTCTTCCAGCGATTCCACGGTATGGACGGCGTCGGACTGCCCCAGCTTCCACTCGGCCAACTGCCGCGCAAGCAGTTCGCCCTCCTGCGTGTCGGAGGTTAGGACGGGGAGCACGCTGGCCTGCTGACTGGCCTCCCAGAGGGTCTGCAACGCCACCTGGGCGGGCCAGCTGCGGGCAGATACCTGCGAGGCAGGCCGTGGGTAGCTGGCACCGACGAGCGACGCACTGCCATCCTGGGCGGTGTGATAAGTCGGCTTCACGTAGCGGCGCACGTAGTCCACCAGATCGTGCACGTTAAAGGGCTTCTCGAGCACGAGGTTGACGTTCAGATTGGCCACGCGGATGAGGTCGCGCGGGTTCATCATACCCGAGACGATCACGACGGGCATGTCCGGCTTTTCCTTGCGGATGGCCTGGAGCAGGTCCGCACCGTCGAGCCCCGGCATCTTGAAGTCGCTGATCACGAGGTCGTAGCGTCCCTCGCGCAGCTGCTGCATGGCCTCGGTCGGCTCATGGCTGAGGCGCGAGGTAAAGCCGTGCGCCTGCAACAGCTCACGGAGCATGTCGGCGTAGTCGGCTTCGTCGTCGATGATCAGGATTTGGGCATTCATCGGGCGGGGGCGTCCTCCACGTTTGCGGCGATAATCTGGCGCACGAGCTCGGGGTGTACCTGCAACACTTCGGCGGTGGCCTCGGCGTCGCGACCGCAGAGCAGGTAGGCGGCCTGGGTGTATTCCGAGCGGCGCAGGCTCAGGCGTCGCCACAAGCGGCTGTCCGGCGCGCCGACGGCCTGGGCCGCGGCCTGGCGCAAGGCTTCGCGTAAGGTTTCGAGGCCCAGCACGGGCTCGGAACCGATCGTGGCGGCCACCTGCAGCACCTTGTGCAGCTGGCGCATGTTGCCGGGCCAGCTCTGGCGTTTGAGAAAGGCGTGGGTGCTCACGTCGATCCGGCCCTTGGGGCGCAGCCGGGTCCAGATGCGCTGGGCAAACACGGGAATGTCCTCGGCGAGCTCGCGCAGGGTGGGGGCTATAATTTCGCGCTGGCTCAGCAGCTTGAGCAATCGCGGTTCGAGCAGACCCTCTGCACGCAGGGTTTCGAGCGGCTGAGAGACGGCGGCGACGAGGCGCAGCTGGGCTTCGACTGCACCGAGGCTGCCTTCCCCGCGCGCGGCCATCACCAGCAGGTCCTGCTGCCAGTCCTGCAGGGCGTCCGCCTGCTCTACGGCGAGCGTCAGGCAGCCCTCGGGGCCGATATCGTTGTCTGCCAGAAGCTGTCCCAGCGCCTCGTCGTCCAACGTGGCGGGTGAAACGTAGACGAGGCGGTCTTCTTCGGGATTGAGACGCACGAGGTCCTGACACACCTCGTAGACCGGGATGCCTGCTTCCGCGCGGAGCGTGAGGCAGCCGGTAAAGCTGGCGGTGTTTTGCAGCAGGGTTTGCCATGCCTTCGCGGCCTGGCTTTCGCCCTGTACGGCGCGCACGCTGGCGCTCAGGGCCGCGTCGGACTCCTCTTCGAGGGCGGCGCCGCGATTGCCGCTTTGCTGGATCAGCTCGGTCGCCTTTTGCAGCAGCGAGAAGAGGTTGATCGGCTTGGTAAAGACCCCGGCGACACCCTGGCGAATCAGGTTGCGGATGCCGTCGCTGTCGAGGAAGCCCGAGATGACGATGATCGGCACCGCCCGGCCTTCGCGGCGCAGCCAGTGCACGAGTTCGAGCCCGTTTTTCTCCGGCATGCGCAAGTCCGTCACGATGAGGGAAAAGCGCTCGTTGCTGAGGATCTGGCGGGCTTCGTCTACGCTGGCGGCGGCGGCAGTCTCGTATCCCGCCTGCGAAAAGACGTCGACCATCAGACCGCGGAAGTCGAGGTCGTCGTCAATGACAAGGATCGAGGCTGCTGGTTGCATCAGGCTTCGGAGTCTGGAGTGGACGTTGGTTGCGCCTTTACCAAGGCATAAAGCTTCTCTTTCAGTTCCGGCAAGCCTTCTTCGAGCAGACATGAAACAGGCTGGACCGGGACATCCTTCAGCTCGGCGGCAAAGCGCTTCAAATGTTCCGCCGCAGCCGGTTCATCCATCTTGTTGGCGGCGACGAGGCGGGGCCGTTCGGAGAGCGCGGGGTCGTATTGCTCCAGCTCCTCGACCAGATCGCGGTAATCCTGCACCGGATCGCGTTCGTCGGTGCCCGCCATGTCGATAATGAAGACGAGCACCTGGCAGCGTTCGATGTGGCGGAGGAAGCGGTGCCCGAGGCCCCGATTTTCGTGCGCGCCCTTGATCAGGCCGGGGATGTCGGCCAGCTTCAGGCGGTCGTAACGCTCCGGGTATTCGACGACGCCGATGCTGGGGTTGAGCGTGGTAAAGGGGTAGGCGCCCATCTTGGGCCGCGCAGCCGTGATCATGTTGACCAGCGTGCTCTTGCCGGCATTGGGAAAGCCGACAAGGCCGACGTCTGCGATGGTCTTGAGCACCAGGCGAAACTCGCCGTGCTGACCTGGATCTCCGTCGGTCGCCTCCTGCGGGGTGCGATTGGTCGAGCTCTTGAACGTGGTGTTGCCACGACCGCCCATGCCGCCCTTCAGCAACACGAATCGGCTGCCCGGCTCGAGCAGCTCCGTCACCGGCTCGTCGTTGCGGGTGCTGATGATGACGAGGCCCGGCGGCACCTTGAGCACGCAATCCTTGCCGCCCCGGCCGTCCTTGTTGCGACCGCCGCCGTTGTTGCCGTTGTCGGCTTCCCAGTGGGGCTTGTAGTAGAACTGACGCAAGTCGCTGACGTTTTCGTCGCACTCGAGTACGACGTCGCCGCCCTTGCCGCCATTGCCGCCGTCGGGCCCGCCCTTGGGCACAAACTTTTCGCGGCGAAAGCTGACGCTACCATGCCCGCCGTTCCCGGCCCGCAGCTTCACCGTGCACTCATCGATAAACATCCGACCTACGGTAAGCGAGCCCGGCGGATAATCAAAGCAAAAGCAGCTATCTACGCGCGACGCCGGCGCCAGACGAAGATCCCGATCATGCCCAGACCGAGGCCGAAGAGCGCGTAGGTCTCCGGCTCGGGCACCACCAGCGTGTCGATATTGTCGATGCGGAAGCCGACGTTGAGGTCCTCCGTGGTATAGGCGGAGCCCAGCAGCGAATGGCCGTCCAGGGTCAGCTCCAGATCGTAATAGTCCACTACTTGCTCCGGCAGCAGCTCCTTCAGTAGCGGGTCGATCCCCACCGTGTAGTCGAGCTCGCTGAGGTGCAGGAAATACTCCGTCGTCTCGTCGGCATTGTAGGCGGCGATCAGGGCGTGGCTGCCGTCGTAGGAGAGGGACTCCACGTAGCTGGAGATCTTGTCCATCGGCAGCAGGATCTCCTCGAGGGCGTCGCCCCGGTAGAGGTAGATGGAGAGAGGGTCGTTGACGGCGACTCGCGCGGGCACTGCGTAGGAGTCGGTGCCACTGCTTAAGGTGAGCGCAATGGTCGAGCCATCACCCGAAACCGCTTCGGCCGAAGTGGCTTGGCCGTCGATCTGGATTTCCTCAAAAGCACCGTCTCCACGGGAGACGAGGGTGGTCTCGAGGCCGGTTTCGGAGTCGTAGCGATTGCCGACGAGCACGGAGCCGGTCTTGTCGGCTCCCACCAGATAGATATCCTCCGAATTGTCGAGCCGGGTGAGGTTGCCTCCCTGGTCGACCCAGAAGGCCTGATTGGCGGTCGAATCGAACCCGTAGGCGCGCGAGCCATCGCCGGAGATGCCGGAGACGTAGTTCTCGCCGAGGTCGAACGGGATCAGCTTGTCCGGAGTCCAGAAATAGCCGCGGTTGCCGTTCTGGCCGTAGCCGCTGAGCAGGAGCGTGGTGCCGGTATAGTCAATCCCTTCGATGTAGGTCGAGTAGCCATCGAGATCCGCCAGCAACGGGTCGCGGATTGAAAAGCCGGAATCGTTGCGCCAGATGGCCCACGTGCGGTTCTCCGCCTGATCGTAGAGGGTATAAACGGCTCCTTGCCCATCTGCACTCAGGTGCTCGAGGTAGCTGCCCAACGTGCTGTCGGGAGTCGGGTAGAGAAACACATCCTCCGCGTGAAGGGAGGTCAGCAAGCCGAGCCCGCAGGCAGCACTGAAAAGCAGACGAGACATAAGCGGCTATTATTCATGTCCAGCCCGGGTGGGCAGTCAAGTATGAGGCGTGCTAACGTAGTGAAAAGATGAGCCGGCCCCTGCGGAAGAACCGGCCCAACGGGTCAGAGGCAAGGGATGCCGTCTAGGCGGTGCGGCGGCGACGCCACAGCACGAGGCCGAGGCCGAGCACGCCGGCGAAGGCTGCATAGGCCGCCGGCTCGGGCACGGCGGTCAGGTCCAGGCTGTAGATGCCGTAGTTGCCGGAGACTTCGTAGCCGGTGAGCAGGAAGAGCCTGCCTTCGTCGTCCTCGATGAACTTCAGGGATTCCGGCGCGATCATGCCGTCTTCGTAGCTGTTGATGTAGTCGAGCGCTAGCGGGTTGGACGGGTCGGTGATGTCGAAGAGCAGGATGCCGTTCTGGCGCTCCATGCCCAGGGCGAGCAACACGGTGCCGTCCTCCAGCTGGATGACGTCGAGGCCTTCCGGTTCCGGGCCCTTGTTGTCCGAGCGACCGTCGAAGCTGTCGGGGATGCCGCCTTCGCCTTCTGCGTTGTGGTAATTGACGTCGGGCTCCATTGCCAGCAGCAGGTTTTCGAGCGAACCGCTGTCGACCACGAGATTGCCTTCGTCGTCGAGGATGGAAAAGCCGCGGGTGCCAAACATCGTCAGCTCGTCGATATCGCCGTCACCGTCGGTATCGCCATCCATGATGGAGACCTGCAGGCGTCCCAACGCCTCATTGTCGGTGAAGTCGCCGTAGATGAGGTTGAGGGCGGCGATGGTCGCGGGGTCGACCGCCGGCAGGCCGTCGGTGCCCAGGTCCTTCACGCGCTCTTCATCGTCGCTGGCGGCATCTCCCTCGTTGGCGGTCACAATGTAGGTGGTGCCGTCCTTTTCAAAGCTGGCGATGGTGTCGGGCATGGGCAGACCCTTGACCGCATCGTCGACGTTCACCCCATCCAGGTCGGAGGCGTCGACGACCAGATCGCGGGTGCCGAGGCTCCAGATGTTGGACCAGCTGCTGGTAGCGGTGTCGAACTCGGCGATGCCGTTGTTTTCCTGCAGAGAGACATAGAGCTTGCCGTTGGAATAGCTCAGGTACTCCGGTTCGATGTTCATGTAGGTCGGGGCGTTCGGGCTGGCGTAGTCGCGCAGACCGGAGAGGTCCTGGCCCTGAAAGTCGTAGGTGTTGACGACCGCGTTGCCGATGTCGGCCGTGCTGGAGACGTTGAGCAGGTCGATCACGCTGACGGAGCCGGGCACTTCGCCGCCGTCGGCTCCATTTTCACCCTCGTTGGCCACAAAGGCGTAGCGACCGTCACCGGAGAAGATGACGCTGTCGGGGTGGTAGCCGACGTTGACCGAGCCGAGCACCGCGCCGGTGCTGTAGTCGTAAAAGCCGAGCTGTCCGAGTTCGCCGCCATTGCTGTTGGGGATGAGCGCGGCGAGACCGAACCCACGGTTCAGCGGGTCGAGCGCGGTGCTGGAGATGTTGTCCAGTCCGCTGGTGGTGCCAAACGAGGAGGAGAAATCGGCGAAAGCGCCCGTGCTGACGGCGCCGCCGGAGAAGGAGTAGAGCTGGATACCGCCGCTGGCGGTGGACGCGATGGTGCCGGTGTTCTTTTGATAGGACAGGATTTCGGCACCGCCGGAGCCCACGTTGACCTGGTTGACCAGATTGAGGCTGTAGGCGCCGAAGGCAGGCAGCGCCGCCAGACAAGACAGTAGAGAGAGAGCCGTTTTCTTCATGAGGTGCTGAGGAAACGGCAGATTTGCGGCAAGGGCCAGTAGGCTGGGTGACGTCTACGACATAGTTTCGTTAAATATCCGTTAACCTGGGGTTAGGGAGCTGTGCCCGCCCGTTTGTCTCAGCTCAGGCGGGCAAACCCGAGTGCGTGAGCCGCCGCGGACCATGCGGCGGGGCGTGGTGCGGTCAACTCCAGCGGCTCACCGGAGGCCGGGTGAGGGACGGTCAGGGCGGCGGCGTGCAGCCACAGGCGTTGGTGGCCCAGCAGCTCGCGGAAAAAGCGATTGTGTGCGCTGTCGCCGTGAGTGGTGTCGCCGATAATCGGGTGGCGCAGGTGCCCCAGGTGGCGGCGCAGCTGGTGATAGCGTCCGGTTTGGGGCCGCGCCTCGACGAGGGTATAGCGAGCCGTCTCGTAGCGCCCGACCGCGTGCGGGATCTCCGTCTGTTCGAGTGGCTGGAACTCCGTCACCGCAGGCTGCGGTTCACCCGTATTGTCCTTCGTCAGCGGGTAGTCGAGCGTCTGCGGCTCCAGCAACCAACCACGGGCGATGGCAAGGTAGCGTTTGGCGGTGAGGCGTTCGGCAAAGGCAGTGGTGAGCGTGCGGGCGCTGTCCGGATCGAGCGCGAAAATCAGCACGCCCGACGTCGCACGGTCGAGCCGATGGACTGGGTAGACGTGCTGTCCGAGGAAGTCCCGCGCCTCCTGCAGGGCAAAGCGGGTCTCGCGGGTGTCCAATTGAGAGCGATGCACCATCAGCCCGGCCGGTTTGTTGAAAGCCGCGACATGGGCGTCGCGGTAGAGCAGCTGCAGCGTGTCCACGGCTTTACTCCTCAGAAAAGGTTGAGCCTTCGTTCGATTGCGTCTGGTCGTCGAGCCCCAGCCAGGCCACCGCCTCGTCTTCGTTCTTCAGGATCACGAAGTCCCAGGGGGAGCGCATTCGGCGAGAGTGCTGAATATACGCCTCGACGAACTGGATGGAATAGGCCTCGTGCGCCAGAAAAACGAGGCGGAGGCGCGGCGCGTGTTGCGATGCGGCCAGATCGAGTGCCGCCAGGACCTTGGCCTGATCCATCGCAACGTCCCATTTCTCCACGTCTCGCAGGTCATAGATGCAGTAGGTGTGGTCGTCGAAACGAGGGTCGAGCCATAGTGCATCGTTAGAATTGGTGACGGTATCAAGATCGACGCAGCCCCAGAAGCGAATGAAGGTGCCCCGGGCCTGCCATGCGATGGAGAAGGGCATGCGCATGTATACACTGTAACTTGGCCTTGGCCGCAATACTTACGGCTCAATTTACGCGATTAAATCTGCATTTAACCCTTAAAGATGGCTTGAACGGCCTTGGGTCTACGCCGCTTCCGGCGACTCGATGCCGAGCCACTCGAGCGCCTGTTCGTATTCCGTGACAATGTGGAAGCGCCAGCTGAAGGCCATTTTGCGGCAATACGCGATATACTCTCTGATGAAGCTGACCAGGTAGGGCTGATCGGCGATGAAGGCGATCTGGATGCGCGGGGCGTGGAGGTTGCCCGCTTTGTCGTGCGCAGCGAGCAGCTTGGCCTTGTCCATCGGCACGCGCAGTGCCGTGACCTCGAGCATGTCCCAGATGCTGAAGATCTGGTCGTCGTAACGGGAATCACTGTACAGCTCCAGATCGAGCAGGCGGATCTGTTCGAGGTCCAAAGCACCCTTGAATTCGAGCACGGTGCCCTTGGGATACCAGTTGATGGAGAAGGGCATGCGCCAATGTAGCTTAAAATGCAAAAAAAGGGTAGTTCCTGAAGTGGAACTACCCTTGAAAATCCTGGTTGTCGCGGCGGCTACAGGTTCTTGTCCGTCACCGCGCCTTCGCTGGCGGAGACGACGAGCTTGGCATACTTGCCGAGCACGCCGCGCTTTTCGCCGGGGCCCTTGGGCTGGTACTGGGCGAGGCGTGCCTGCAACTCGTCGTCGGAGATGAGGACGTTGATGCTGTTCTTCGTCGCGTCGATCTCGATGATGTCGCCGTTTTGCACGACGCCGATGGGGCCGCCGAGGGCGGCTTCGGGCGTGATGTGGCCGACGTCGAAGCCGTGCGAACCGCCGGAGAAGCGGCCGTCGGTGATCAGCGCCACTTCCTTGATCAGGCCGCGGCCGGCCACGGCGGAGGTGGGGGAAAGCATTTCGCGCATGCCGGGGCCGCCGACCGGGCCTTCGTTGCGGATCACCACCACGTCACCGGAGACGACGTCCCCGCGCAGGATGCCCTTCAGCGCGTCTTCTTCGCCTTCGTAGACTTTGGCCGTGCCCTTGAAGTATTCGCCTTCCTTGCCCGTGATCTTGCCGACGCCGCCGGTGGGGGCGAGGTTGCCGCGCAGCACGCGCAGGTGGCTGGTTTGCTTGATCGGCTGATCCCAGGGGCGGACGATGTCCTGCTTGTCCGGGTAGCTGGGGTAGGGCTGGACGTCCTTCAGGCTTTCGGCGAGGGTCTCGCCGGTGCAGGTGAGGCAGTCGCCATGCAGCAGGCCGCGGTCGAGCAGTTCCTTCATCAGCGGGCGGATGCCGCCGATGCGGATGAGGTGGCTCATGTTGTAACGACCGTACGGCTTCATATCGCTCAGCAGGGGGATTTTTTCGCCCAGGCGCTCGAAGTCGTCGATTGTCAGTTCCACATCGGCACTGTGGGCGATGGCCAGCAAGTGCAGGATGATGTTGGTCGAGCCGCCGAGCGCAATGCCCGTCATGATGGCGTTCTCGAAGGCCTTGCGCGTGAGGATGTCGCGGGGCTTGATCCCCTTTTCGAGCTGCTTGAGCACGGCGGCGCCGGCGCGTTCGCAGTCGATGCGCTTGTCCTTGGAGATCGCGAGCTGGGCGCTGCTGCCGGGCAGGCTGAGGCCGAGCACTTCGATGCAGCTGGCCATACTGTTGGCGGTATACATGCCGCCGCAGGAGCCGGCACCGGGGATGCAGACTTTTTCCATTTCTTTCAGCCCCGCGTCGTCGAGCTCGCCCTTGGCGTGCTTGCCCACCGCCTCGAAGACCGAGACGAGGTCAAGCGGCTTTTCTTCCTTGGTGTCCGCCGGCATGAAGCCGGGCAGGATGGTGCCGCCGTAGACGAAGACGGCCGGGCGGTTGAGACGGGCGATCGCCATCATGCAGCCGGGCATGTTCTTGTCGCAACCACCGATCGCGACCACGCCGTCGAAGCCTTCGCCGGCCACCACAGTCTCGATCGAGTCGGCGATTACCTCGCGGGAGACAAGGCTGTAGCGCATGCCCTTCGTGCCCATCGAGATGCCGTCGGAGACGGTAATGGTGCCGAAGGTTACGGCCTTGCCGCCGTTGCTGTCCACCCCGCGAGCGGCATGTTCGGCCAACTCGTTGATGTGCATGTTACAGGGGGTCAGATCGCTCCAGGTGCTGGCAATGCCGATCTGGGGCTTCTGGAAGTCATCGTCCCCAAAGCCGGTAGCGCGCAACATGGCGCGGGCCGCAGTGCGGTCCACGCCGTCGACCACCGGGGATGAATGGGGACGGGGCAGCTGATTCTCGCTCATGAGGCAAACGAGCATGGGCCGCCATACGGGCTGACGCCAGCCGATTTTTCATCAACGGCGGTTGAGGCGGCCTTGGAAACGCCTATCGCTGCGTTTCTTCCTGCTTGGCGCGCATCTCGGGGGAGAGCATTTCCTCGAAGCTCAGGCCGGTCAGGCGCTCCAGTTGGCGCACCAGGTAAAAGAGGATGCCGAAGGTGATGAGCATGCTCGGCAGGGCGATGATAAGGTAGCTCCAGCCGGTCATGGCTCCTACTTCAGCGTTGTACTGGGCGAGGTCCACACTCGGCTCGGTCTTTACGAAGTAGCTGGCGGTGAGGAAATTCAGAACCGCGCTGAGAAAGAAGCTGCCGCCCAGCAGCAACGTGGTGCGGCGCAGCAGGCGGTCGAAGGCCTTTACGTGACCGCGCTGCTCGAGGTGGCCCGTGATGCTCTCCACGTCGAAGAGCTGCGGGGTGTAGAGGATCTTGCGGATCAGCGGGAAGGGGGTCCACAGGCTCACCACCACGGCAAGCCCGATGATGGCGGGGATGGCGGCCTCCTTGACGATAAACCAGTCGCGCGAGAGCTGCAGTAGGCCGATGCCGCCGGTCAGCAGCACGCTGATGAAGCCGAGGATGGAGATGAAGTTGTACTTCCGGCGCTTGACGAGGTCGTAGACGAAATAGCCGACCGGGAAGGCGAGGGCCACCAGCAGGACGACGACGGCATTGTCCGTTACGCGGTCGCCCTGGCCGAGGATCACGACGGGCAGTGCAATGTTGAGCAACAGGTTCATCCAGGGATCTTCCTGTTGCTGCGGGGCCTTGTTTTCGCTTCCCATGCTGCCGGGTATGGTTAATTTACCCGGCATGAACGCAAGCCCGATCCGCTGCCTCGTCTCCGCGGGCCCGACGCGCGAATACTTTGACCCGGTGCGCTTCCTGAGCAACCCCTCCAGCGGCAAGATGGGCTACGCCATTGCCGAAGCCGCACGCCAGGCCGGTTGGCAGGTCGATCTTGTCAGCGGGCCGGTCGCGCTGGCCGATCCGCCAGGGGTGAACGTCACGCGGGTAGAGACCGGCCAGGAAATGTACGACGCACTGGCCCCGTTGTTCGCGACGTGCGACGTGCTGGTCATGACGGCGGCGATCATGGACTACCGCCCGGCGGAGAAGGCGCCGCAGAAGGTGAAGAAAGACCAGCTCGACATGAGCGTGCGCATGGAGCCCGTGATGGACGTGCTCAAGACCCTCGCCCAGCGCAAGCGCCCCGGCCAATACATCGTGGGCTTTGCCGCGGAGACGAACGACCTCGAAACTTACGCTCGCGGCAAGCTGTTAAAGAAGAAATGCGACTTGATCGTGGGCAACTACATTGGCCGCGCCGGCACGGGCTTTCAGAGCGACCAGAATACGGTCTTCCTCTTCGCCCCCAACCAGCCAGCCCGACAACTCGGCCCTGCCAGCAAGGTCGAAATTGCCCGCGAACTGGTGCGCCTCATAGGCGAAGGTCGCGGAACCAAAGCCGATTCGGGCGAATGAAGTAGAAAGCTGCGTTGGTGGTCCGCATCATCATTGTTCTCGTTTTGGGTCTGGTCCTGGTCGGCCTCAGCTTTCGCAAGCGGAAGCAGGCCGCCGATGCAAAGCAGAGGTGGGTGAGGATCATGCGTTACCTCGGAGTCGCCATCGTCTTCGTAGCGGCTTTCGGCGGTGGGTTTGTGGCGTTGCAGGCCGGCGAGGAAGCCAGGGTGGAGCTAACACCCCGGGGCGCTCGGGCCAGCCTGTCGGACGGCAAGCTCACGGCGACCTTTCCAGGCCATCCCGAGCGGACGTCTTTCAGGACCGGCGCATTGGTCAACACGGGCTTCGTCCTGAGTCTGGACAACGACTACGTGAACCTGCGTCTGATCGAGAGCCGTCCGAATCTGCATTTGCCCCGTATGGCCCTCGAGCACCAGGTGCGGTCGGTTCTGAGCGGTTTTGGAGAATTGCAGGAACTGGAAGACGATGGCACGTTCATGCACGGCCGCGTCCGCATCGGGCCCGACGGCGGTGTGTACCGCATCATGGATATCTATCTGGTGCGCACTGATTTGTTACGCCGGATCGTCGCGGTATATCCAGAGGACTACGAGGACATGGCGATGATCGAACAGTTCCTGCGTTCTGCCGAGTTCATGGCTGACGACGGCGAAACGGTGCTGCATGTGCCGTTGGAGGACTGAAAGAGGACGATCCGCAGATAGGGACGGTTCGTTCGGGGAGGAGATCATCCACCGATGATGTGGATTGCAGGGATTTCTTTTTTTACTGAAGGGCTTCTGGTGCGGGTAGGCCGCTCGGAGTCTTTAGCCGATGTGAAAACAGAATCCTTTCAATCCTGCCAGCCTGGGAGGCGCGCCAAATGGCTTGCGAGCAAGCGGCGGCAGTGTATGGTGAAAGCGCAATGCGGTTGGAGGAGCTCAAGAAGCATACGAAGCGACTCTGCGAAGAGCAGCATGTGCGACGGCTGGATTTGTTCGGCTCCCGTGCGAGGCATGATGCTCGCAAAGGGAGCGATTACGATTTTGTAGCGGAGTTTGAGCAGCTGGCTCCAGAAGAGTTTGGGCGTTATTACTTCGACCTCCTGCATGGACTCGAAGATATGCTGCATGCGCCGGTCGACCTGCTCACCTATGAGGGCATTCGGAAGCCTGCGCTGCGGGAGAACATCGAGCGTCAGCGCGTGAAGATCTATGAACGTCAGGATTGAAGCGCTCATCGACGATGTTCCAAGCTCTGCGGGCAGTTAAGTAGAAGCGGTTTCAAAACTCGCAAAATAAGCTTGTACTCTGCGGTAGATCGCTAAACTGAGTGAGGCGTGAGCCATTTGCATCGCTTTATCACTGACGATCAATGGGATAAAATCAGCGAG